>Ga0207688_10000078_pt1 | contig 37290 bp, 37 predicted proteins | sample KBSMiscanthusM4_FD_184296 | JGI IMG/M metagenome (GOLD analysis project Ga0207688, IMG submission 184296) | Miscanthus rhizosphere microbial communities from Kellogg Biological Station, Michigan, USA - M4 (SPAdes) (version 2) | ecosystem: Host-associated > Plants > Roots > Rhizosphere ...
TCCCCGAAGTCAGTCAGACGTGTAATCGCATCGTCATCATCAACAAGGGGCGCGTGGTTGCCGTTGATACGCCCGACAATCTGACCGCTCGTCTCCGCGGGTCGGAGACGCTGTATGTGCAGGTCGACGCGATGGGCGCCGACGCGGAGGGAATGCTGTCATCGATTCCGGGTGTGACGCGCGTATCAACGTCCGACCGGCGCGATTCCATTGTTGGCTTCGAAGTGGATAGTGAAAGCGGACGTGATGTCCGCCGCGAACTGGCGGTGGCCATCGTCAATCGCGGATGGGGTTTATTGGAGCTGCGACCGATGCGAATGGGGCTCGAAGAAATCTTCCTGAAGGTCATCACAGAGGATGCGGCCGTTCCCGAAACCGCGCCGGAGGCCAGCCAGACCGCGCCGGAGGCCAGCCATGAGTAACATCCTTGCGATCGCGCACAAGGAACTGAAGGGATACTTCGCCTCACCGATCGCGTACGTCGTGATCGGCCTCTATGCCGTCATGTTCGGCTACTTCTTCTACGCTCTGCTGCTCTATTTCGACAGGCAGAGCATGCAGATGGCCGGACTGGGCGGCGCTCAGCCAGTCAACGTGAACGAGGGATTGATCAGGCCGGTGTTCCTGAACACCACTGTGATCTTTCTGTTCATCCTGCCGATGGTGACGATGCGCACGTACTCCGAGGAGAAGCGCTCGGGCACGATCGAGCTGCTGTTGACGTCGCCGCTCACCGACTTCCAGATCATCGCCGGCAAGTTCCTCGGAGCGATGGGCCTGTATGCGGCCATGCTGGCAGTGACGATCCCACATATTGCTGCGCTGTTCTGGCTCGGTAACCCGGAGTGGATTCCGATCGTCGTGACCTATCTGGGTCTCCTGTTGATGGGCGGCTGCTTCATCTCGGTGGGTCTTTTCATCTCCAGCCTGACGAAGAATCAGATCGTCGCCGTCATGGCCACGTTCACCGTGTTCCTGATGCTCTGGGTGATCAACTGGATCGCATCATTCATGGGCCCGCGGGCGCAGGACGTGCTGAATTACCTGTCGATCACCGACCATCTCGACGATTTCACGCGAGGCGTGATCGACACCAAACATCTCGTGTACTACATCAGCTTCATCAGCTTCGGGTTGTATCTGACCATGCGGTCGGTCGACACGGAAAGGTGGCGCGGGTAACGCCATGCTCAAACGCGTCCTCGGAATTCTCAGCTATGTCGGCATGGTGCTCGTTTTCGGCGCCCTGCTGGTCAGGGTCAAGTACCCCGACTACGACCAGTACGCCATCTACGCAGCCTGGACCGGACTGGGGCTTGTCCTCCTCTACACCATCGGGCAATGGCGCGAGATCGTCGCCTACTTCAGTCAACGCAATGCGCGCTACGGCGCGCTCGCGGGCTTCGGGGTGATCGTTGTTCTCGGAATCCTAATCGCGGCGAACTACCTGTCAACGCGCAGGAACACTCGATGGGACCTGACGGCCAACAAGCAGTACAGCCTCTCCGAGCAGAGCGTGAAACTGGCGCAAGGCCTGAACAGTCCGGTCAAGTTCACGTTATTTGATCAGCCCGAAAACTTCGACCGCTTCCGCCCCCGGCTCGACAGCTACAAGTACGCCTCGAGCCAGGTGCAGGTCGAATACGTGGATGCGGTCAAGAACCCGATGCTGGCCACGGCGCAAAAGGTCGACACGATTCCGACCGTCCTCATCGAGTACATGGGGCGCACCGAGCGCGTGAGCACCGATTCCGAGCAAGATCTCACGAACGCGCTCATCAAGCTGCTCAACCCCACGATGCGGAAGGTGTATTTCCTGAGCGGTCACGGTGAGAAGGACCCGGGCAGCAACGAGCGCACCGGTTACAGCGGCATCAGCGATGCGCTGAAGCGCGATAACTATCAATTCGACAAGCTGGTGCTCGCACAAACCAACGAGATCCCCGCCGATGCCACGATGCTCGTCGTCGCGGGACCGCGCACCGACATTCTCGAGCAGGAACTTCCAATCCTCGAGGAGTATCTGTCGAAGAAGACGGGCAAGATGCTCGTCATGCTCGACCCGTCGGACAATTTCAAGCAGCCGACACACATGCCACGATTGACGGGTCTGCTCAAGGAGTGGGGGATCGACGCCACCGAATCGGTCGTTGTCGATCTCAGCGGACGCACGCAGGTCGCGACGGTGCCCGTGAGCGCGCCGCCGTATCCGTCGCATGCCATCACAAAGGACTTCAATCTCATCACGATGTTCCCGCTCGCGCGTGCCGTCACACCGGCCAAAGACGCACCAGCGGGCCGGAGCGGACAGTCCTTCATTCAGACGGCGCAACGCAGCTGGGGAGAGACGAACCTCGCCAGCCTCGAGGACCCCTCTAAATTGACCCCCGAGCCAGAGAAGGGTGACGTCAGCGGGCCGGTATCGATCGCCGTGGCTACGGCGGTGCCAGCGCCATCGCCGGAAAAACCGGACGCCACGCCGGCGTCTAATCCGCCCAAGCCAGAGGATCAGGCACCCAAGCCAGAAACCCGTGTCGCCGCCATTGGCGACTCCGATTTCGCCGCGAACGCCTACCTTGGGATCGAAGGGAATCGTGACCTGTTCATGAACACGGTGAACTGGCTATCGCAGCAGGAGAACTTGATCTCTATCAGGCCGCGCGAAGCCGCCGATCGGCGAATCACGCTGACGGCCAATTCGTCGTCAGCGATGTTCTGGCTGACGCTCTTCGTGATCCCAGCGATCGTGCTGGGCGCAGGCGTCTTCACTTGGTGGCGGAGGCGTTAGGATGCGCGGCGTCTGGTCCCCAGTCATCCTGGCCGTCGTTCTTATCGGACTCGTCAGCTATATCTATTTCGTCGACTCCAAGCGGGATCCGAGCGGCACAACTGCCAAGGAGAAGCCGTTCACATCAGTACAGGCCGACGACATCGAAGAAATCCAGGTCAAGAGCGCCGACAACGAAACGACTCGGCTGCAAAAGATGGATGGCAAGTGGAACGTGGTCGAACCAGTCCAGGCGACCGCTGATGCTGGCGAAATGACAACCATCGCCAGCAGTCTCTCGTCGCTCGAGATTCAGCGCGTCGTCGACGAAAACGCCGGCGATCTCAAACAGTATGGGTTGGAGCCAGCGCGCATCGAGATCGGCTTCCGATCGAAAGGACAAAAAGATCTCCGCCGTCTGCAAATCGGTCAGAAGACGCCAACCGGCAGTGATCTCTATGCACGTTTTCCAGATCAGAAGCGCGTGTTCCTGGTGTCGTCGTATCTTGACAGCACGTTCAACAAGAACACCTTCGCGCTTCGCGATCGCCGCATTCTCGTCTTCGATCGCAACATGGTCGATGGCCTGGATCTGACGAGCGGCACGGCAAAGACGAGCCTGGCCAAGACCGGGTCCGAGTGGCGGCTCACATCGCCGATTTCCGTGCGGGCAGACTTCGCAGCCGTCGAAGGAGCGCTCGAGCGGCTCTCGTCCACGCAGATGCAGGGCATTGTCGATGCCGAAGGCAAGGACCCGGCGAAATATGGATTGGCGAAACCAACGGGCACGATCGCGGTGAAGACGGGCAGTTCGAGCGCTGCGCTGACGCTCGGTTCCACGGAAAACGCGCTGCTCTATGCGAAGGACTCTTCGCGGCCCATGGTCTTCACGGTCGCGCCTGTCCTCAAAGATGACGTCATCCGAACCACGGCCGACTTCAGACGCAAGGATCTGTTCGACGGTCGCGCGTTTACGGCGACGCGAGCGGAATTCAAGCGCGGCGACGAAACCATCGTGCTGGAGAAGAGCAAGGGCAAAGACAACATGGACGTCTGGAAGTCGTCAGGCAAGGACGTCGACGCGGCAAAGGCGGACGATCTGCTGACCAAGGCGACCGGGCTCCGTGCCGCCTCGTTCGACGACAAGCCGAATGCTTCCCTCAAGACGCCAGCGCTCGTCGTCACGGTTGCTTTCGGCGAGAACAAGCAGGAAACGGTCACCTTCGCCAGAATGGGCACCGATGTTTTCGCCAGCCGTTCGGACGAACCTGGCACCGCCAAGGTCGAGGGGACGGGCCTCGACGATGTGATGAAGGCGATCGACGCAGTGAAATAGGCAAGCTCCGGTGCAGAATTCAGAATGCAGAATTCAGACACGGCGACGCGGCTCTGGATCGCGGCCTCTGCATTCTGCATCCTGCATTCTGCGTTAGTCGCGTGCGCCGCAAAGCGCCCCGCCGCGAACGCTGACCCGACGGCCCAGCTGCGCACGGAAATCCTCGCTGAGACGCAACAACCTGGCGTCAGCCGCGGGTCGTGGGGCATCGTCGTGGACTCGCTCGATCGCCGCGATCGCCTCGTCGATGTGAACGCCCGCACGCTCTTCGTCCCCGCGTCGATCGCGAAACTCGTCAGCGTAGCCACAGCTGCGGAAGCCGTCGGCTGGGACTATCGATTCGAAACCAGTCTTCTCACGACTGGCTCGATCTCACAGGGACGCCTCTTTGGCGACCTGCTCATCGTCGGCTCGGGCGACCCCTCGATTGGCGGGCGTGGCGGGGGCGACCTGTCGGCACTCGTCGCGGCCGTGAAGGCAGCCGGCTTCGAGCGGATCGAGGGACGGATTGTCGGCGACGATGACGCGCTCGAGGAGCCACGGCCGCAACTGTCCTGGGCGTGGGATGATCTCGGGTACACGACAGGAGCGATCTTTGGCGCGCTGAATCTCGCCGAGAACCGCACGATCGCAACAGTCGCGGCTGGACTTACTGCGGGCGCGCCGGCCGCGGTGACGCTCGAATCGCGCGCCGAGGCGCGTACCATCGTCAACCGCGTAGTGACTGGCCCTGCAGGCAGCCCGTCGCTCGTCTGGCCCGAGCAGCGGCCTGGCGAGACTGGCTTGACGATCGCGGGATCGCTCCCACTGGGTGCTCAACCATTCCAGCTCGGAATATCCATCGGGAACCCGACGCTCTGGTTCGCCAGCGTCTTGCGAAAGCGGTTGATCGAGGAAGGCATCATCGTAACTGGCGACGCTGTCGACATCGATGACCTTACGCCGCCGCCAGATCGCAGCGATGCGATGATGCTGTTCACGTACCGCTCACCAACTCTTGCCGAAATCGCGCAGCCTCTCTTGAAGGAGAGCATCAATCTCTATGCCGAGGCATTCATGCGCCTCAACAGCGACAAGGGTGCATTTCCAACGAACGATGCCGCGTTGGAAGGGTTGCGGAAGCGACTGACGGCCTGGGGAGTCCCTGAAGGCAGCTATCAGCTGGTCGATGGATCCGGCTTGTCGCGCCGTGACGCGATTTCTCCTGAGGCAATCATGACCGTGCTACGGCGAATGGCTGACAACTCCAGCGCATCGCCGTTTGTCTCCGCCCTGCCCGTCGCCGGCGTGGATGGATCGCTGACGACACGGATGAAGGGGACGACGGCCGAGGGCAACGTGCGCGCGAAGACCGGGACGATGTCGAATATTCGATCGCTGGCAGGCTACGTTACCACTCGTGGTGGTGAGCATCTGGCGTTCGTCATCGTCATCAACAACTTCGAAGGAACTGGCGCGGCAGCAAACCAGGCGATCGACGCGATCGCGGTGAGGCTGGCTGAATTCTCCCGTTGATACGGTCGACTCGACATAAAGCGTGGGCTTTAGCCGCGCGATCGCAAGAATGTGAATATTACCCAGTCAGCAACTCGCGGGCGGCTGCAAGAAGGTCTTGTGTGTCGCCGACCAGCCCGGCGCCTTGCGCGAGGTCTGGTCTTCCCCCGCCACGGCCGCCGAAACGATCCAGTAGAGCGCGCAGAGTCTTGGCGGCGTCGATGACGACATTCTGCGAACGAGCCACGACCACGGCAACGGGGTCACTCATTGAGAGTAGACAAACGGCTACGTCTTTCTGCGACACGAGCGCCGCAGCAATGGCTTTGAGCCCAGCGGCGTCCCAGCCCTCGAGCGCCTGCACGACGATTCGAAGGTCTCCCGCCAGCGTCGCGCCCTCGAGCAATGTCGACGCCTCGTGAACGGCCAGCATCCCCTGAAGCCGACTGACTGTCTTACGTAGATCCTTGGATTCGAGCTGCGCGCGCTCGATGGCGTTGGGGAGTTCATGCGGCAGAACCGACAACACGCGGACGGCGCCCGTCACGGCGTCCCGATCTTGTCGGAACGAACGCAAGGCGCGGGCACCGCACACGAACGTGATCCGGGCGCCACCGCGAAATCGTTCGGCATTCGTTACGGCGATCATTCCGATCGCTCCGGTCCTGTGGACATGAGTTCCACCACATGCGGACAGATCGAAATCTTTGATCTCGATGAGCCTGAGGGTTCCTCCGCGGACAGGCTCCTTGCGCAGGGGAAGCCGCGCGGCTTCATCGGCGGACACAAAGCGAATCGAGACCTCGCGATCCTCCCAGATCACTCGGTTCGCTTCCTCCACTGCGCGCTCGAGGTCGGACTGCGCGACCTCGCGAGCCAGATCGATGGTCGACGCTTCTGTCCCCATGTGAAAGCTGGTCGTGCGGTTGTCGAACAGCCGATCGAACGCGGCTGATAGCACGTGCTGCCCTGTGTGTTGCTGCATGTGATCGAACCGGCGGGTCCAGTCGATCTCACCCGGGACGACGACTCCGACTGACATCGGCGTGTCGACCACGTGGACGATCTCCTCGTCCTCGTCGAGGGTTTCTATGACAGAAACGGTCCCCAGCCGGCCGGTATCGAAGGGCTGGCCGCCTGACGTCGGGTAAAACGCTGTTCGGTCGAGTACGACGGTTGGCCTGCCGTTATGCTCCCCGATTCTCGTGACAGTTCCCTGGAACGATCGGCAGGAAGGCTCTGTGTAGTAGATGCGGTCGGTCATCGACGGAGGGCCGGGTCTTCGAGGCCGGCTTCGGCAAACCCGTTTGCGCGAAGCACGCAACTGTCACAGCGTCCGCAGGGACGACCGGCCGGATCGGGATCGTAACAGCTGTGGGTCAGCCCATAGTCCAGTCCCAGCGCCGCCCCGCGAGTGATGATGTCGCGTTTGGTCATCATCTGCAACGGCGCATGAATGCGAAACCGCTCGCCGCGAACGCCGCGTGCCGTCGCGAGGGAGGCCAGTTGTTCGAACGCGGCGATGTATTCCGGCCGGCAATCGGGATACCCGGAGTAGTCCAACGCGTTCACGCCGATGAAGATGTCGTGGGCACCGAGCGCTTCGGCCCATCCAAGCGCCAGCGCCAGGAACACCGTGTTGCGGGCGGGGACGTAGGTCGAAGGAATCTCGGTTGGGTCGATCGGCCGGTCCTTGGGCACCGGCGCGCCGGTCGTGAGCGACGAGCCGCCAAACGCGCCGAGACCGACGGTGATCTCGACGTGACGATCCACGCCGAGCCAGGTCGCCACGGCGCGCGCGGCGTCTACTTCCTTCGCGTGTCGCTGGCCGTACAGGATTGTGAGCGCGTTCAGGCGAAATCCTTCGGCTCGCGCAATCGCGGCCGCCGTGTAGGAATCGAGCCCACCGCTGAGAAGCACTACTGCGTCGGACATAAGACACCGGGTGTGATTTTCGTTCACTTCGAAGAGAAAATCACACCCGGTGTCCTTTCACACGCCGCGCGTGTCGGGGCTCCAAATGTATTTATGCAGTTGAAGCTGAACGCGAACAGGGAGGCGATCTGCGATCACCCACTCGGCCAAAGTTTTCGCGTCGAGGACGCCATGCACGGGCGATAGATGGATTGCCGCCACTCGTCCCGACAGGGATCGCTCTGAAATCACGGCGCGCGCGAATTCGTAGTCCGCTCGATCTTTGACGACGAACTTGACCTCGTCATGTGGGCGGACGTTCGCGAGATTCTCCCAGCAGTTACGATGCGACTCGCCGCTGCCAGGGCACTTCACGTCGAGAACGATCACGACGCCGGCCGGCACGCGTGCGATGCTGCGATGACCGCCGGTCTCGAGTAACACCGTCTTCCCCATCGCCACGAGCGACTCCATCAATGGGTACACGTCCTCCTGAAGGAGTGGCTCGCCACCGGTCACTTCGACCAAAGGACACCGATAGGCTTCGACCTGCCGTCGCACATCGTCGAGCGTGCGCTTGCTCCCCTCGTGGAACGCATACGGCGTGTCACACCAGGAGCATCGCAAATCGCACGCGGTGAGACGGACAAACACACACGGGCGACCTGCATAGGTCGATTCGCCTTGGACGGAATAGAAGATCTCGTTGATCGTGAGCATTCGTAAATGGGGTCGGGGGTCATTTGATCAGGACAGCGAGCCGTACAGTTCGGCGCATCTGTCCTCAACAAATGACTCCCGACCCCATTACGGTATTGTACCGGGATGGGTCTCCGTATCGGCACCTCTGGCTGGAGCTACCCGACCGGCAAGGGGAAATGGAATGGCCTCTTCTACCCGGCCACCAGGTCCAAGCGGCACGGAACGGCCGACTTCGACGAGCTGCGCTATTACGCCGAGCACTTCGACACGGTCGAAGTGAATTCGACCTTCTATGGACAACCACGACCCGAGGTCGCCCAGACATGGGTGGAACGGACGCCGCCCGGCTTCGAGTTCTCGCTCAAGCTGTACCAGAAGTTCACTCACCCGAAGATGTTCCGCAGCGCGGCGCTGGCGCGTGCGCCAGGATCGGAAGGACCGCTGCTCGACCTGCTCTCACAAGTCACCCAGACCGACATCGACGAGTACCGCGCGGGTATCGATCCTCTCGTCGGCGCCGGACGGCTCGGGGCGTTGCTGGCTCAGTTTCCCGCGAGCTTCAAGAGCGACGCGCAGTCACAAGACTACCTCGCGAGCCTACTGCGCGCGTTCAGTGACTACCCCATTGCCGTCGAACTTCGTCATCGGACCTGGAGCGACGCCATCGCCGACACGTTGACGCTGCTCAACGGATTCGGCGCGGCATGGGTCCAGATCGACGAGCCGAAGTTCAGATTCTCGATTCGTCAGAACTATCTGCCCAACGTTACGAGCTTCTATTACATGCGCCTGCACGGACGGAATGCCGCGCAATGGTGGCGACACGACAAGAGCGAGGACCGATACAACTACCTGTACTCAGCGGACGAGCTGAGGGAGTTTTCAACAATCGCAGGCGCAGCGAAGACGCTGGTGAAGAAGTCGTATCTCTACACGAACAACCACTTCTCGTCCAAGTCGGTCGTCAATGCGGTGATGTTGAAGGCGCAGCTCGGCGAGCCAATCGAAGGTGAGTACCCTCCGGAGCTCGTCGAGCGCTATCCAGAGCTGGAGAATCTGGTGACTACTTCGCGGCACCTTTCACGGTTGCCCGTTTGATCACGTCGTTGATTCTCAATTGATTGACGACGGCCATGCCGGAGATCACCTGGCCGAAAACCGTATAACCCTTGTTCAACTGCGGCTGCGGTGAGAGCACCACATAGATCTGACTATCTGCCATTCGAGGATCGCCCGCATAGGCCGCTGCGACTGCTCCGATCTGATGCGTCCGCTTCGGGCTGACTTCGGACACACCGATAGCTTTTCCGCTGCCTCCCGTGCCCCACCGATCGCGCTTGGTCATGTCGCGCGTCTGCGGGTCTCCCCACTGCACCACGAAGCCTGGCTCATAGCGATGTACTCGAAGGCCGTTATAGAAGTTGCGCTTGACGAGTTCCAGGATGTGTTCCACCGTCTTGGGTGCCTCGTTCGGATACGTCTCGACCTCGAAGCTGCCTTTCACGGTATCGAACACGATGATCGGACCTGCGCCCGGTGAGGGTTTCGGCGCGGCCGCTGGCGCTGGGGCTCCCTGGGCGGGAGGCTTTGCGGTGGTCCCCTGTGCGGGTGGCTTTGCCGTTCCTCCCTGAGCCGAGATGATTGCGGTGAACGCACCAAGGACAGCCAGAGCAGACACGATCGCGATGACGCTTTTCATAGGCACCTTATAGTCCAAATTTTTGACAATCTCTAGAGATCGCGCAATCCGCGCACCGCGGACGAACTGGCCGGCAGACATTCTGCCCCCACGTCACGAGATACAGGTTGATCAACGGCCACCAGCGCGCGGGAATCGCCCGGTACAGTGCCTGTTCGGTCTCCTCTGGGTGAGTCGTGCGGACCCAACCCAGTCGATTCGAGATACGGTGAACGTGGATGTCCACACAGATGTTGCGCAGGCTCTTGAAGCCCAGGATCAACACGAGGTTCGCCGTCTTGCGGCCGACGCCCGGCAGCGTCACGAGCTCCTCCATCGTCGACGGCACCTGCCCGTTGAAGTCGGTCACGAGCTTTTCGCAACACTTCTTCACGTGCCGCGCCTTGGTGCGATAAAACCCGACCGGAAAGATGAGCCGCTCGATCGTCTCGACCGGCAGCTTGGCGAGCGTTCCCGGTGTGTGAGCGCGCTCGAACAGTCGAGTCGACGCGGCATGTGTCGTGGCATCCTGCGTGCGAGCGGACAACAGAGTGGCGATCAGTATCTGAAACGGATTCTCCGCCTGAGCCTCCGAGATCTTCTCGACGGCTGGGAGCTCCATCCCCGCGATCTCACGGGCCATGATCCGCATGATCCGGTCAACCGCACGCGGCCTTGCCCGCGTGACCCTCTTAGGCAGAGCGCCGCTGGATTCTCGATTCCCATTCATGGTCGAATCGTGCCTGCTGCGTCTATTTTGTGATAATCAGCGGGCAATTCGAACGCTGCCAACTATGAGACTGCACCGCCTCGTTTTCGTATCGCTTGTCCCAGTTGCCCTTACTGGGCTCGCGTTTGGGCAGTCAACTCCGCTCCGCGAAGGTGACCCGCGAGTCGAACAACTGGTGGCCGCCATATCGGAGTCGCGGCTCAACGAGCTCGTCAACAAGCTCGCCGCGTTCGGAACACGAAATACGCTATCCGGCACGATGTCGGCCACACGGGGTATTGGAGCAGCACGCCAATGGATCTTCGACGAGCTGCAACGATCGAGTCCGCGGCTCCAAGTGTCTTTCGATACCTTCAAAGTCGCTAAGAACGCTCGAATCACCCGTGACGTGGAGCTTCGAAACGTCCTCGCTGTCCTGCCCGGCAAGAGTGCGCGACGAATCTACCTGACCGCGCACTACGATACGGTGAACATCGGCGGCGCTGGACAAATCGGCTCCAACACACGCCCGAGCGGCCAGACGACTGCCGACCCCCAGCTTCGCGCGGATCAGGACTACGACGTTGACGCTCCGGGTGCAAACGACAACGGAAGCGGCACGGCGCTCACGATGGAGCTGGCACGCGTGCTGGCGGCAAGCAGCCTGGACTTCGATGCCACGATCGTCTTCGCACTGTGGGCCGGAGAAGAGCAGGGGCTGATCGGCTCGCGAATACACGCGCAGCGGCTCGCTCGCAACAAAACTGCCGTCGAGGCCAATATCAACAACGACATCGTCGGTAATTCTCATGGCGGCAGTGGCGTCGTAGACGATGGATCCGTACGCGTGTACTCGGAGGGCCCGGAAGACTCGCCGTCGCGGGAGCTGGCGCGTTACATCAGCCGAGTGGCGTCGCTTTACGTGCCGTCACACAAGATTCGGCTGATGGCGCGCCCCGATCGATTCAGCCGCGGCAGCGATCACTCGTCGTTCAACGACTACGGATACCCGGCTATCGCGTTTCGTGAATCGCGCGAGAACTTTGCCAAACAGCACTCCGCCCTGGATACGGTCGATGGAGTCGATATCGCGTACCTCGTGAAGAACGCGCGGGTGAATGCGGCCAGCCTGGCATCGCTTGCGCTGGCACCACCGGCGCCCGTCGTGACGAACGAGCGCGGTCAGGCAAGGCTCGGACGCCAGCCTTCAGGCTACGACGCAAACCTTCAGTGGCAAGCGGCCCCCGGGGCGACTGCTTATCGAGTCTACTGGCGCGACGCCTGGGCGAACGATTGGAGCGAATCGCGCCTGGTTGGGGATCAGACTCAGGTGAGCCTGCCGGGACTCTCGATCGACGATAACGTGTTTGGCGTGGCGGCGGTCGGTCTTGACGGCCACGAAAGCCTCGTCAGCGCTTACGTCGAGCGCCGCGCGCGCCGGCCGGATGTGAAGTTGCGCTGAGAGGCGAGTGAAATGGGGTCGGGAGTCATTTAAAGAGGACGGTTCGTGAGTGTCCTGATCAAATGACTCCCGACCCCATTTAGATCGGCGTCACCGGCGGCTTCCCTGACAGCACCGCGATGATGTTGTCGACCGCCAGGTGGATCATCGTCGTCCGCGTCTCGATGGTGGAGCTGCCGAGGTGCGGCGACAGCACGACGTTTTCCAATGAGAGCAGGCCGCCATGAATCTCGGGCTCTCGCTCGTACACGTCCAGCGCCGCGCCAGCGATCAGATGGTTTTCGAGCGCCCACACCAACGCTGCCTCATCGACCACAGGTCCGCGAGACGCATTGACCAGATATGCGCTCCTCTTCATCCTCGCGAGCGTCGTCTGGTTGATGAGATGACGAGTCTCGTCTGTGAGCGGGCAATGCAGCGTGACGACATCAGAGGTCGACAGCAAACGATCGAACGGCATCGCCTCACCAAGCGGAGAAGAGGCCGCCGTGCGGGACGAGAACGCGACGCGCATGCCAAACGCGGATGCTTTCGCGGCGACGGCTTTGCCGATGCGACCGAAGCCGATGATGCCAAGTTGTTTGCCGCGCAGGTCGGTACCCAGCATGAAGTCGAGAGCGAATCCTTTCCACGCGCCTCTTCTTGTCAGGCGATCGCCTTCGACGATGCGCCTTGTCATGCTGAGAATGAGCGACCAGGTCAAATCCGCTGCAGCTTCCGTCAAGACGTCAGGCGTGTTTGTCACTACGACGTTGTGTTCGCGTGCGGCGGCAACATCGATGTTGTTGTAGCCGACCGCTATCGTCGAAACGACCTTCAGATCGCGTCCGGCTTCGAATACCGGCCGATCGATGGTGTCGGTCACGACCGACAGAAGGCCCTGCTTCCCAGCGAGCCGCGACAGGAGCTCTTCATGCGGCAGGTCTCCTTGCCGATACATGTCGACGTCGCAAGCCCCTTCGAGCTTGGCGAGCACGGCGGAGGGGATTCGCCTGGTAACGAGAACGGATGGTTTCGACACGAGCGTCCGCGTTCGTAGGCCGGGTCCTGTTTTTTGGACCCGGCGATCAGGCGGGTCTACAAACCAAGACCCGCCCTACGTTTTCAATGGCCGTACGACTTGCAATAACCGCAGTGATTACACATGACTGCCGGTTCGATCAGGCAGGGGCCGTCACCATCTGAACCGGCCGGCAGGATGAACATCGCATGACTCGAATGCTGACGCATCAGCCACGATGCCTCGATTGTGCGCGGATCGGATGCAGGCTCCTGGCGCGCACGTCGAGCGATGACATCCCGGACCAGTGCGCGCAGCTCGGGGTCAGTCATTCGCGCACGTCCACGTGATCGACTATCCCCACGATCGCGGCATCCACCGGCGCACCCTTGCGACCGAGGGCCTCGCCAGCAGCACGCCCCTCCATGACGATCAGGACCTTCTCGTTTACACCCGCACCAACCGAATCGACGGCGAGCAGCGCCGTGCCGCGAGCCGTGTCATCGAGCGCGATTGGCTGGACGAGCAGCAACTTGGCGCCACTGAATGCAGCGTGCTTCTGGGTTGAAACGACCGTACCTACGACGCGGGCCAGTTGCAAGTCAGTACCTCGACAGCGTGGTTATGTAGGACGGGTCTTGCTCTTCAGACCCGTCGTTCAGTTTCGTCTTATAAACCCGCCGGCTTTTCCACATCCCAGTGATCGACGATGCCAACGATGCCCGCATCGGCTGGCACCTCAATCGGGTGGAAGGGAAAGCTCGCTTCCTTGCCTCTGACAAAAAAGACCGTTTCACCCACGCCGGCACCAACGGCATCAACGGCAACTAGTGTTCTGCCGGTCGCATTCCCGTCAGGGTCCAGCGGCTGAAGCACCAGCAGCTTGATGCCGCTCAAGTTGGCGTCCTTGACCGTCGTGACGACATCGCCGATCACTCTGGCGATTTGCATGCGCCTATTTCTCTTGCGTCACGTCTACGTGGTCCACGATGCCGACGATCGCAGCATCCACGGGGCAGTCTTTCATCCCTGACGCCATACGGGCCGAGCTCCCGCTGACGATGAGTACCGTCTCACCCACGCCGGCGTCGACGGTGTCGACGGCCACGAGGTAATTCCCTTCCGGTTTTCCGTGGGGATCCATGGGGCGGGCCACAAGCAGCTTGTTGCTGACGAGTCGCGGGTCCTTCCGCGTGGCGACGACCGTCCCGACGATCCGAGCCAAGATCATCTACTCCTCACACTCCCTTTGCTGAAATCGAAAGTCTAAAGGTCAAAGTAAGAAAGTAAGTACGAAGTCCTGCCGGGTGGTCGCGGAACCCGAGCGCACTTTCGAGTTACTTTTTAACTTTGACCTTTGAACTTCCAACTTCTATTTGGTAGCCGTGGACTTGCCGATCGGGAGTGTGTCCTCGAGATTGGCGTGCGGACGCGGAATGACGTGCACCGACACGAGTTCACCCACGCGGCGGGCTGCGGCCGCACCCGCATCGGTCGCTGCCTTCACCGCGGCAACGTCACCGCGAACGATCGCGGTCACGTAGCCGGCGCCAATCTTCTCCCAGCCGACCAGCGTGACTTTCGCGGCTTTGACCATGGCGTCAGCCGCCTCGATCATGGCGACCAGCCCCTTGGTCTCGACCATTCCTAACGCCTCACCCATGCTGTGCTCCAACCATTCGTCCGGCGATCGTTAATCTCGAAGATTTCGCACGGCGTCCGTGATGAGCGCCGTCAATTCGCCGTATGTTAGCCGAATTTCCCCATCTCTGCTTGCCCGCTGCAGCGCTGATGACACGTCGGGCACGAGCCGTTCAGTGGACGATTCCGGCGCTTCGAGCACCTGACACAACACCTGATCGACCGCGCCATCGGATCCATCGGCGCACAAGGGCGCTGGAGCCGCAATGCCGTACATGCCGCGCAGCCCCTGCAGTCGCTCGACCTCCTCGCGCGAGATCAGATGCTCGCGTCCAAGCAGCCTCGCCACGAGACTGATCTTCGCGAAATGCTCGATCGTCTCCATCTTGTAGTAGGCCGTCATGACCGAGCGGCAGCACGTCACGGCACCGTGATTGGCAAGCAGCAAGCCATCATGCGCCTTGATGTACTTGCGCACGGCTGCGGGGAGTTCAGCGGTCGACGGCGTGCCGTACTCCGCGATCGGGATGCTGCCGAGTGTCGTCACGACCTCGGCCAGCACCGCTCGCGTCAGCGGTATTCCCGCGACAGCGAACCCGGTTGCCAGCGGCGGATGCGCGTGCACGACAGCGTTGACATCCGGTCGATTGCGATAAATCTCCAGATGCATCGGCAGCTCAGATGACGGATCGCGATCGCCGGAGACCTTCTTGCCCTCCTGGTCGACGATGACCATCATATCGGGGGTCATGAAGCCCTTGGACACGCTCTTGGGTGTCGTGATCAGGCGGGATTCGTCGAGCCGCGCGCTGATGTTCCCGTCGTTGCTGGCGACGTAGCCGCGCGCGTACATGCGCCGACCGGCCTCCACGATCTCGGCGCGAAGCTGCTCTTCAACGCGGGTGCTCATTGGCGCTGAAATTTCTTGCGGCAGTCATCGGAGCAGAAGAAGTGCGTCGCCGACCCGATCTGCAGGAATCGAGCATCGTTCGGCGACACCCATGTGCCGCACACGGGATCGCGTACCAGCTTGACTCCGGGGACGCCGCGTCGTTTTCGACGCGTCCTGTCCGTTGTGCCGCCGAATGTCTCGATCACACCATCTACCAACCGCCAGAAGGCCCAGGCAAGCGTCAGCAGGAGAACCGCGAGCAGTACAACCCGGGTCACGGATTACTCGAAGTCGAACCCGGGTTCGCGTGCGCCGAGGCAATCCCGTCCAGGGCGCGACGCGCGGCCTGACCTTCGGGGCTGTTCGGCGACAGCTCGACGACCTTCTGCCATTCAGTCGCCGCACCTTTCAGATCTTGTTTACCGAACGCCAGCACGATGCCCTTGTTGAGCAACGTCTTGGTGTGCGTGGGGCTGATCTTCAGCGATCGCTCGAACTGCGCCAGCGCCTCATCCGGCTTGTTGCTGTAGTAGTAGCTCACGCCGAGGTCCGTGCTGGCGTCGGCGTTCCGCGGATCGAGCTCGACAGCCTTCTCGTACCACTTGATTGCATCGTCCCATCGCTCGGCGTCGAAATACACATTGCCGAGCTGAATCGTCGCGTTGACGTTCTTCGGGTCGCTCTTGAGGATGGTGTTCAGCGCCTGCACGCGCCCTTCATCCAGCTTCGGGGCCTGCTGCTGCGCCGTGCTGCCGGACGCCGGCTGAGTTGCAGCAGTTGGCGCAGGTGCAGAACCAGCGCGCCGAGCCTGCTGCGTGCCGATGACCCAACCCAGGATGATGCCGAAGCAGATGCCGGCGATGACGTACGCGATCGACTCAGATTTCATATCTGTAAAGGGGTCGGGAGTCATTTGTTGAGGACACCACCACGCTGTCCCCTTCAAATGACTCCCGACCCCAATTATCTTCCAGCCAGGGCGTCAAGATACTCCCGGACACTGCGATCGAGTCCTACGAACAGCGCATGACTGATCAGCGCATGCCCGATGGACACTTCGGCGAGATGCGGCAAACGGCGGAAGACCCGAAGATTGTCGAGGTCGAGGTCGTGACCGGCATTGATGGCCAGACCCAATGATTGGGCCAGCGTCGCTGCGCGGGCATACATCGCATAGGACTCCTCAGCCGCCTGCGGTCCGCGCTCGTACGCGCGGGCGAACGGCTCGGTGTAAAGCTCCACGCGATCGGCGGCCATCTCGGCCGCCCACCGAATCGGCCTCTCTTCGGGATCCACGAACAGACTTACGCGCACGCCCCGCGCCCGGAGATCACGAACGACCGGTCCTATCTCCTCGCGAGGCGTATCGGACGCCCAGCCGGCCTGGCTGGTGATCTCACCTGGCCGCACAGGCACGAGCGTGCACTGGGTCGGCTTGACCTCGTGGACCAGCGCGAGCAGATCTGGCCGTGGGTCACCTTCGATGTTGAACTCGACGTGACGACCCAACGTGCGCAGCAGTGCAGCCACTTCCCGAACATCGGTCGCGGTGATGTGGCGGGCATCCGCCCTCGGGTGCACCGTAATACCCGGAACCCCCGCATCGACGCAGACGCGAACAGCGTCCAGGACGGACGGGATTGCGCCTCCTCGCGAATTACGAAGCGTCGCGACTTTGTTGACGTTGACGGATAGCTGAATCACGTCAACTCCCGATTTTCAAGCGTCATGCTAGATGTCGCTTCACGACGTCGAGGATCTCCTGGCCCCACTGCCGGATTTCCACCGGGTCCTGTCCCTCCAGCATGACTCTCAAGAGCGGCTCGGTCCCTGAATAACGCACGAGCAGCCGTCCGTTCCCGGCAAGTCTCGAGTCCACCGACGAAATGGCAGCGGCGATCTCCGGAATGGTCTTCAGATCCACTTTCTGACGCACTCGCAAATTCATCAACACCTGAGGGTACGTCGTCAGTTCCGAAGCCAGCTCACCCAACTCGCGGCGCGCCGCGCTCATTGTCCGAAGGACGTTGAGCGCAGTGGCCAGGCCATCACCCGTAAAAAGATAGTCGGAGAAGATGATGTGACCGGACTGTTCACCGCCAAGCGAGAGGTCGCGCCGCAGCATCTCTTCCATGACGTACTTGTCGCCGACGGCGCAACGAATCATCTCGATCTCCGCATCGCGGAGCGCAAGCTCGAGGCCGATGTTGCTCATGACGGTGGCGACAATGGCATTTCCCTTGAGGCGCTGTTCGCGCTTCATCTGCTTGGCGCACATGAGCATCACGGCGTCGCCGTCGACAACGCCCCCGGATCGATCGACGAAGATCGCGCGATCGCCATCGCCGTCGAAGGCGACGCCCATCGAGTGCTGACCATCGACGACCAGACGCGCGAGCAAATCCGGCGCCGTCGATCCGCACCCAAGGTTGATGTTGCGTCCGTCCGGCGTGACGCCGATGCAACTCACCTCGAAACCCATTTCCTGGAACAGACGCGGTGCCACCGTTGCGGTCGCCCCGTTCGCGCAGTCGATTGCGATGCGCATTCCGGGCGTGCGATACGCCGCAGGCAGGATGTCTCGCAGGTGTTCGAGATACTCGAAGCGAAGATCGCTCTCCTCGACCGGCCGCGCCGCATCGCCAGGTACCGACCAGGACGCGTCAGCAATGATCGCCTCGACCTGCCGCTCGATCGTTTCGGTGAACTTCTCGCCCGCACCGGAGAACACCTTGATGCCGTTGTCTTCGAACGGATTGTGCGAAGCAGAGATCACCACGCCGGCTGAGTACCCAAGACGGGGAGTCAGATAGGCAATTGCCGGCGTGGGCACGACGCCGGTACTTGTGTAGCTGCCCCCCTGGCTCTGAATGCCAAAGGCGAGTTCCTTCTCGATCCAGGCGCCCGACTCCCGCGTATCGCGCCCGGCCAGAAACTTGATCGCACCGGCATTCGCGTTCTCATGCCGCAACGCGCGAACCAGTGCTGCACCCAATCGCCGAATCGTGGCGACATCGAGCGGGAACTCACCGGCTTTCCCTCTAACACCATCAGTACCGAACAGTTGTGCCATCGTCTAGCCCGTTGTGCGGCCTCGAATGAGAAATTTGTACTCGCTGTTTCAACCGCACAACGGGCTCGTCGCGCGGCGCGCGACAAAGAGACGCTGTGAGACGAGCCAAAGGGCACTCCCCTTGGCTAGTTATCGAATTGTGACAGCTACTTCGGCAGGATCCACCCGAAGCAGCCCTATACCAGCCGGAGCCTCGACTTTGACCGGGAGCATGTGCCGGCCGGCGGCGAGGCCAGTGACATCGACGTCGGCACTGTAATGCGCCGGGTCGACGTCCTTCGCATCGCGAGGCGCTCGCGCCCAGACGCTCACCTCACCAGGCATCACCGCTGATTTGCCCTCGCCGTTGCGCACTTGCACGGCGACTCCCTGCACCACCCACTCGTCCGGCGCCGCCGCGATCGCAATCCTCACATTGGCGTTCTGCACCTGCTGCAGCCTCACGACCGGATCCGCCACGCCGATGGTCACTGTCTCCTTCACCGGACTGGATGCCCCGGCTACTGAAATCGGTTCAGTGATCGCTTCCGTCAGACCGTTGAGGGCGGTTGCGGGTCCGACGATGGCGACAGTCGCCGGTTCCACAGTGATGCCGCCGACGGCATAGCCAGGAGCCGGCTCGCCTTCGATCCGCACCGTGACCCCAACCGTCTTCGAGAGCGACTCCTCGAACGTCAACGACACGCTTGCGGGTGTGACCTGAACGACTTCGACGCCAAACGGCGCACGGACATCTTCGGGCGTCATGTGGAACAAACGATCGCCCGGTCTCGCGGCTCGGACGTCGAGTACGGCCGAGAGCTCGCCGGCGGCCACACGACTCAGCGTTCCTGACGAGCCGCGCACTCGAACGTCGACCACGGCCGGGGGCGTGCCGACCAACTCGAGATGAGGTGGCAGGTTCGTGAACTCGAGCGGGACCCGCAATGCGCGTTCGACCGTCTGTTCACCGGAGACCAACAACCACAGCAACGTCGCCAGGACGACGGACACGACCTTCAGGGCGATGTGGCGCATTCTCAGAAACGCCATCAGGCCTCTAAGCCCCGAATCTGAGGCTCGACTGCGCGCTCACCGGTCAGCAGCGTCTTCAACCTATCGCGCAGCCGTTCCGGTGAGAGATCGCGCTCGAGGGCGCCTGCAAGCGCGACTGAGATGTTGCCCGACTCCTCCGACACCACGATTGCCACGGCGTCGTTCTCCTCGGTGATGCCAAGCGCGGCGCGATGCCTGGTGCCAAGCTCCCGGCTGACACGAGGGTTGATCGAGAGAGGCAGGAAGCATGCGGCGGCAGCCACACGATCGCCCTGCACGATGACTGCGCCGTCGTGAAGCGGTGACCCGGGTTGAAAAATCGTCGCCAGCAAGTCGAACGTGATCGTGGCGTCGAGCGGAATGCCGCCTTCGATGTAGTTGCGCAGACCAATCTGGCGCTCAATAACGATGATGGCGCCAATTCGCCGCGTGGCGAGCGATGAGGCAGCGACGATCAGATCTTCGATCGTTTCGTCTGGGCTCGTCACGCGCTCGAAATATTTGAAGAAGGGCGCGCGGCCGAAGTGGGCAAGCGCCCGCCGTATGTCGGCCTGGAAGAGGACGATGATGGCGAAGCCTACGTAGGTCGCCAGGTTGCGAATAACCCAGTTCACGGTCTCCAGATCGAACCAACGGGAGACGAAGAACAAGCCGATCAGAAACCCGGCGCTCAGCGCCATCTGCACAGCGCGCGTGCCGCGGATGAGAAGCAGCAGCTCGTAGATGAGAATCGACACCAGGACGATGTCGACAACGTCCCACCCGGACACGGCAGGACGGCGCAGCAGCAGCGACAGCTGGGAGAGCCACTCCATCAGTTCTCGCGATGATACTTCCGAATCTCGTCAGCTATCCGCACGACCGGTACCAACTCACGTACGGCATGAACGCGAACGATATGCGCACCGGCCAGCACGGCCGCTGTCACTGCCGCCGCAGTCGGCCAGTCGCGCTCGGCGGCTGATATCTCTCTGGACAGCGGTTTCGTCAAGAAACCTTTTCGTGATGGACCGACGACAAGAGGCCGCCCGAGATCGCTGAACTCTCCGAGCCGGCCCAGCACCTCGAAGTTGTGCGCCGGTTCTTTGGCGAAGCCAAGTCCCGGGTCGACGAGCACCGATTCTTTCGGGATACCAGCACCGGCGGCAAACCCGATGCTTTCGCGCAGCTCGTCGAGCACTTCGTCGACGACCTCGCTGTAGACGGCCTGTTTGTACATGTCCTTGGACCGTCCACGTGTGTGCATCAGGATGATGGGGGCTCGATGCCTGGCCACGACCTGGGCCAGGTCAGGCTCGTACCTGAGGCCGCTGATATCGTTCACGAGGGTCGCCCCCGCTTCCAGTGCGGCTCTGGCAATTGAGGATTTGTACGTGTCTACCGAGATAGGGACGCTGACTCGCCGAGCAAGCGCCTCAATAACCGGAATGACGCGGCGGCGTTCCTCAGCTGCATCGAGCGCCTGCGCGCCAGGACGCGTCGACTCCCCGCCAACGTCCAGGAGGTCCGCGCCGTCCGCCACCATCCGCATCCCGGCGTCGAGCGCGCGCGCTGGATCGAAGAGAACACCGCCGTCCGAGAAGGAGTCCGGGGTGACGTTGATGATCCCCATGACCAGCGTCCGAGCCCCCAATTCAAGCGTACGCCCGCCTGGAAGCGGGAGAGTGAATCGACGCCTCGGATACACGAGGGGAACTTATCAGTGTGAAAGTTCAAAGGTCAAAGGACAAAGTCCGGAAGTAAGTTCGAAGTACTTTCGAACTTACTTTCCACATTGAACTTTGAACTTTTGAACTTTATTCCTGGGTTACTGGCCGCGGAGGAAGCGCTGGAACGATTCCTGGCGCAGGTCGTTCCTTCGGCTTCGCGTCGCGCACCGGCGGCGGCGTCGATCCTGCCGCGGCCGTGAGCTCGTCGAGAGGCAGGCCGGCGGACAGACGTCTCACCTGCTCGGCATCGAGCGTCTCACGAGCGAGCAGCGCGTCTGCCATGTCGAGCAGGTGCTGCTTGTGCTCGGAGAGAATCGTCTGCGCCCGCGCGTAATTATCGGTGACGAAGCGCTTGACTTCCTGGTCGATACGAAGCGCCGTGTCTTCGCTGTAGTCCTGGTGCTGGGCAATCTCGCGGCCGAGGAAGATCTGCTCTTCCTTCTTGCCAAACGTCAACGGCCCCATCGAGCCGCTCATGCCCCATTCACACACCATGCGGCGTGCGAGATCGGTGGCGCGCTCGAGGTCGTTGCCCGCCCCGGTCGTGATGCTGCCAATCGTGATCTCCTCGGCGATACGCCCACCGAGCAGGATCGCAATCTGATCTTCGAGATACTCGCGCGAGTAGTTGTGCTTCTCGTCGATCGGCAACTGCATCGTCAAGCCGAGGGCCATCCCGCGCGGGATGATGGTGACCTTGTGGATCGGGTCGGCGTGCGGCAGCTTGACAGTCAGCAGGGCATGACCCGCTTCATGAATCGCAGTGACGCGCTTCTCGCTCTCGCTGATGATCATCGAGCGCCGCTCGGCGCCCATGAGGACCTTGTCCTTCGCAAACTCGAAGTCGAGCATGCGAACGACCTTCTGGTTGTAACGTGCCGCGTTGAGGGCAGCCTCGTTGACGAGGTTTGCCAGGTCGGCACCCGAGAAGCCCGACGTCCCACGCGCCAACACTGCCACATCGACGTCGTCTGAAAGAGGGATCTTCTTGGTGTGCACCGAGAGGATGCCCTCGCGACCCTTCACGTCGGGACGATTGACGACGATGCGGCGGTCGAACCGGCCGGGACGCAGGAGCGCTGGATCGAGCACGTCGGGACGATTCGTCGCTGCAACGAGAATGACGCCCTCGTTCGATTCGAACCCGTCCATCTCGACGAGCAACTGGTTCAGGGTCTGTTCGCGCTCGTCGTGCCCGCCGCCGAGGCCGGCGCCGCGATGACGACCGACAGCATCGATTTCGTCGATGAAGACGATGCAGGGAGCGTTCTTTTTGCCCTGCTCGAAGAGATCACGGACGCGCGAGGCGCCGACGCCGACGAACATCTCGACGAAGTCGGAACCGCTGATCGAGAAGAACGGCACGTTGGCTTCACCCGCCACCGCGCGGGCGAGAAGGGTCTTTCCTGTTCCGGGAGGGCCCATGAGCAGGACGCCCTTGGGAATTCGTCCACCCAGTTTCTGGAACTTTTGAGGTTCGCGCAGGAAGTCGATGATTTCCTGCAACTCCTCTTTCGCCTCGTCGACGCCCGCGACGTCTTTGAAGGTCACCTTCTTCTGGGCACTGGATGACAGCTTCGCCTTACTCTTGCCAAATGAGAGCGCCTTGTTTCCTCCGCTCTGCATCTGACGCATGATGAACACCCAGAACCCGATCATCAGCAGGATCGGCACCCAGGTGGAGAGAAGCGCGGTCCACGGGCTTGCGGTTGGTTCGCGAGCGGTGACCACCACGTTACGTTCGAGCAACCGATTCACCAGGCCCTCGTACTGCGGCGGGGCTACAGTACGAAAAGTGTCATTTGCCTTCGTGGTACCGGTGATTTCATTGCCCGTGATCGTGACCTGGGCGATCTGGCTCGTATCGACGGCCATCATGAATTCGGTAAAGGTCAGGGCTTTGGCGCTCGCCTGAAACTTGGTGGAAAAATTCCAGACCATGACCGCGATGACGGCCATAGCCATCCAAAACACCAAGCTCCGCATAGTCGAGTTCAAGAGCACCCTCCCGTCCGATTTTCCGACGGCGTCTGTTCTGGGAACTAGCTTATAAGAGTATCACTTCGAAGCCAGTGTCCGGTTGACTGATTACCGCGCCTCTCTTAGTAAGACCATCTTTCCGCGCCGAAGTTCCACGCGAGCCCCGGGGACGTCCACGCCAGCCGATTCACCTGCGGCTACCTCGAGCGCGGCTTCAACATGGTCGGACCCAATTTCACGATTCGGCGCAGCTAGGCGCAGTGCCGCCAGAACCATGCGGCGTCTGATAGGGGGTGGCTCGCCCAGCAATCCTGATACGTCAATTTCGAGGCCAGCGTTGCTTCGAACGACCAAAACGTCGAACCGCCGGTCGGCGAGCTCATCAAGCCACTGACCGTCTTCTCGGCTGATAGACGCCGCCCGTGCAATGGCCGGGATTGAGGAGGCACCCGCGGCGACGTCGAGCTCAGGTAAAACCTTGTGTCGAATCCGATTGCGCGGATTTGCCAGGTCCTCGTTCGTCTCGTCGTCGACCCAGGACTGTCCTCGTGATTCGAGATAACGCCGAAGATCGGCGCGACTGACGTCCAAAAGCGGTCGTACGACAATTCCGCGGCGGGGATAAATCCCGCCAAGTCCGGTGAGCCCGGCCCCCCGAATGAGCTTCAGCAGAAACGTCTCGGCCTGGTCGTCCCGCGTATGGCCAACGGCGATTCGCTCGGCAGATGACGATTCGGCAATCCTGTGCAGAAAGTCGTATCTCACGCGACGCGCGGCCTCTTCGATTGAGAGCCGCTGCGTGTGCGCATAGGCAGCGACATCGATCGACTCTACGGCAATCGGAAGACCGATACGGGCAGCGAAATCGCGGCAGAACTGTTCGTCTCGCGTCGCCGTGCAACGGAGTCGATGATTCAGATGTGCAAGAGACACGACGGAAAACGCGCCTTGCTCCGCAAGCTCCTGGAGCAGGAGCACCAGCGCAACCGAGTCTGAACCACCTGACAGTCCGACAAGCAGTCGGCTGCCGGCGGGGCACAGTCCGTGCCGGCGAATGGTGCGCGCGATTTCCTGGTGAAGACGAGCCAACTCGCGACCCACTCGCCTGTCTAGCCGACAGCGAGCGAAGACTGGATTTGCCGGAGGGCGGACTCGAACCGCCGACCCCGCGCTTATGAGACGCGTGCTCTAACCGACTGAGCTACTCCGGCACGAACTGTTCATTGTACCGCAGCGAATAAATGGGGTCGGGAGTCATTTAATGGGGACACTCGCCAAGCCCGCGACTGTCCTGATCAAATGACCCCCGACCCCAGTTCAATCACCGCCGCCGCGATGAGCGGAATCAGCAATTCGTGGTGGCCGATCAGCGAAATGCCGCGACCTTTGGTGCCGGCCACAGGGCGGCTGACGACGTTGGTGTGCGGTCGATACTGCCGGATGAAGTCGATGTTGACGGTCGTAAGTCCGCCAAGCGGGATCCCCTGGTTCCGCGCCAGTGCCACGGCTTTGAGAAACACTTCCGGCAGAACGACGGCAGATCCGCAGTTCAAATACACACCATCCGACAGACGGGCGACACAAGACGTGAAGTACCGGAAATCCCGAAGACTGGCTGCCCCAATCGCGGCGCCAGACGCGTCCCGGTGCATGTGGATGATGTCAGTGCCAATCGCCACGTGAACCGTGACCGGGATGCCGAGACGATGCGCAGTGACCATCAGGCTTCGGTCCGCAAAGTGTGGGTTCGCCTCGGCCAAGTACGCGCCAACCGTTTGACCGAGTCCCTGCTGCTTGATCTCTGCGTTACGAATTACCTCGTTGAGAATCCGCCCGGTCTCTTCCGCCATCCCGAAACGACCAGGACCGAGAGCCTCATCGACGTCCTCGGATGTCGCGCCCGACAGCGCGATCTCGAAGTCATGGATGACACCTGCTCCATTCATCGCCAGCGCAGAAACGTAGCCACGCTGCATCAAGTCGATCAGTACCGGCGATACGCCGGTCTTGATCACGTGAGCGCCGATGCCCCAGATGATGCCGGCTTGACGTGCGCGCGCATCAACGATCGCGCGCACGACGCGGCGAATGTCTTCGCCGGCGAGGATGCCGGGTAACTTGTCGAACCACGCTTTGAACGATCCACCCGGCTCGCTGGGGGTCGCGAAATCTTCCGCGCGCGCCTTGCTGCGTCTGGATGACAGCGGGTAGGTGCGTACGCCGGAGAGATCGAATTCTTCGTAGCTGAATGCCATAGGAATAACTTAGCCTCAATTCCCAACTTCCAACTCCCAACTCCCAACGTATTTCTTTAGCGGGTCAGCCGCTGGCCCGCTCCTCACGCTCTGTCCACGACACACCGAGGCGCCAAGGCACCGAGGCTCCATGACGCCAACGTCCGGTCCACGGCGCACGACGATGACGGATCACAGACCGCGCGTCGCTGACCACGCCAACCAGTTGAACGCATTTGGTTTTCTGAGTCTCAGTGGCTCGTCTTCGTGAGCTTCGTGGCTTCTGCCTTCGTGGTTATCAGTCGGACCAGGTAAACAAATACCTCCCAACTCCCAAACCACCCTATAAAACGGTACTTGGGAATTGGGATTTGGGAATTGGGAGTTGACCTGATCGCTCAAGGCACGACCTGGGCGCCGACGAAAAGCTGAAACGGTGCCCAGTAGTACGGCTTGGCCGTCGCGGTCCCGCTGCGAATCATCTCGAGCTTCGCCGTGCGAAGCGCCTGGCTCGGTGACGCCCCCGCAGCAAGGCTCGAATACGCCCGTCCCATCAGCATAGCGGTCGAACGATCGTCGACGTCCCACAGCCCCGCGATCACGCGGCGTGCGCCCGCCCTGAGAAACGCCCATGCAAAACCAACCAGCCCCTCGCCGGCATAGGTGCGTTCCCCTGCGCTGCGGCAGGCAGAGATCGTGACCAGGTCGGCTGAGAGAGGGCGCTCCGCAACGTCACGGGCGTAGAGTTTGTAGCCGCCCGCGGGCGCGTTGTCGTCACGCGACAGGATCACGGCTGAATCGAGCGGACTCTCCGCGTTCGCTTCTGCATGTGCCGTGAAGTGCACGATGCCGAACTTGCCTGGCTGCGACGCGAGGTATTGAGACGGGGTCGCCTGACTTGCCCGGTACACGGAGGCATGGTCGCCGAACGCATCCGAAACGAACATCATCTCGGCCGAGGCGTATCGCAGCGACGGATACTTCGAATCGGCCGGCACCGGATCGCCAATGAGCAAGACGGATCGTTGGCTGGCGCTCGCCTTGAATGGCTTTACAGTCAAGGCGCCGAGTGATGGCGCGACCACGATCTCGACGTCCTCGATCCAATAGTGCCGGCGGTCGCGAGGCACCGGCAACGTCTCGAAGTTGAGGATATTCAGCGCGCCATCGGGAACGATCACAACGCGAGCGCCGCGAGGAATCGCGGCCGCCACCGGTTGCACCAGCTGTTGGAACAACGTGTCGCCAGCCCCGCCTTGTGCAGCGAGCGGACCGCTCAGCGCCGTCACAATCGTGTTTCGATACCGTTCAACCAGCAGCTTGATGGCTCCAGCATTCGTCTCGAGCGGGATGAACCGAACCCGATCGCCCGTCACGAGCCACGCGTACGATCGCGTCGATCCGATCCAATAGAAGACAAAGACGCTTCGCATCTCCTGCGCCGCACGACGGAACACGGCCGCCGTCGGCCGCGGCGGCGCCGCCACACCATGTCGCTCGGCCAGCACTCGCGCGCGGATCGAGTCGGCCACGGTCAACGCTTCATCCAGCTCGCCGCGCTCCACGAGAACGTCGATGTAGCGCTCGTAGAAGCGAATGAGACGAGTCAGAAACGACAGCCGATAATCGGTGTTCAGCAGCTCGGAGCGCGTGTGCTCGATCACATCGAGTGCGTTCCGGTAGTGTCGCGACGCCGCGTTCAGATCACCGGCGCTCGCGCCGATGTTTCCGAGCTCGACGTGGACATCCCATGCAAGTGCCGGCGGTGTCGTGCTGTCAGCGAGCACCTCTTCGTAGAGTTTCGTAGCGTCCCCAGTCTGCCCTCGTCCAACCGCGATCTCGGCTCGATGAAAGGTGTTGTAGATGAAGGTTCGCGTCCCGGCGCGCTGGTTGAGATGTGTCGCTTCCCGATTCATGCGCTCGGCTTCGTCCCACTGACCAAGCGAGGCGTGCGCGGTCGTAAGGTTGTCGGCCCAGCGCGCGGCATCCTCGACGAGACCCGCCGCAGTCGCCACGTCGAACGCACGCTGCAGGTACTGAATCGCCTCTGCATACGCCCCCTTCAACAAGTACGTCGCACCGAGCACGCCAAGCGCCTGTTCCAGGTAAACACGTGGACCGCGCTGCTCGTTGACTTCGACGCTCCTGCGCTCGACGGCAATCGCACGGTCGAAATCGCCAAGCCGCGCGTAGCAGACGCCGGCATTCCTCAATGCGACGGCGTACACCATGTACGCAGACAGATCGGTCATGGACATCACGGCTTCGAAGAACGGCAGCGCCGCGTCATAACGTTCGCTGAGGAGGTACCCGTAGCCACGGTTCTGCAACGCGGTCGCCTCCCGAAATCGATCGCCCCGACCCTTTGCGGCCGCGACCGCGGCGGCCAATGTGGAATCAGCCTGTGTCGAGCGGCCGAGGCGCAGCAGGACTACTCCTTTGAGAATCTCTGCGTCGATCAAGACGTCATCCGCGGACGAGTCCTTTGCCAGACGCGCAGCCTCTTCGAGTGCCAGGTCCGCTTGCGAAAACTCGCCTTGAACGTAATGTTGTTGACCTTTTAAGTACCGCTGCCGTGCGCGCACCCATCCGTACTCGATTGCTTCCGGGACGCGAGCATCGAGCGCCGGAAATGGGTCTGACAGTTGTCGATTGATGAGCCGAATCTCGTCTTGCAGGAGGCGGAACTTCCACGTCCACGGAGATCCTGGCTGTCGGCTTGAAACACGCAGCCCCTGGTCCGCGTGCTGGCGCGCGCGGTCCAACTCACCTTGTAGCAGTTCCTTCGTCCCGTTCTCGTAGAGCTCTTGCGGTTGTCGATCGGTGCCGGAGCCGCACGAGGCGAAGACGACAAGCAGTGCGGCAAGTCCCGCGAGCTTTCTACGGATAGGCGCTTCCATTCGTGTCGACGCCGCCACCATCCGCCCAGCCACCTATTGGCGAGCCCATATCGAATCGGACCATTGTCAGGCGTCGCTCGGAGCTCCCGACGAGCAGCTCGCCGAAAAAGATCTGACCGAAGTCAGGCACCATGACGAGGTGGCCGTCGATCTTCGCGCCAGGGTAGGGTTTCCCGGTCCAGGCCATCTTCTCGACGATGGTCGTGTAGATGATGCCGTTGCGAACGACGAGCCCCGACCGGCGCGTCTGGCCCGCGATCGTCGCCGTGGGGAGGAAATGCTGCCCGAACTTGTCCATCACCTTGGGATCGTCCGCAGCCGCAGCCACCTTCGAGCGTGTGTCGTACTTCTGAAACAAGCTCATGTTCAGGGTGACATCGAGAGCGAATCCGCCGATGTCAACACCCTGAATGACAGACCCTTTGGCGGGAGCGATCGACGGCTCGCCGCTTCCGCGCGGACTTTTGCTCACGAGCGCTCCGCGGATTCGCTTCGCTCTGAAGAGCGGCTTCTGACCGACGGCCAGTTCGCGAATTTCAGCGGCAACGTTCGTGGTCGAGTTCAGTTCTTCCGGTAACCCCTTGTGATCGCTGACGGCCTTCGCTTGCTTCTCGTCGTTGTATAGCCCCTCGGCAAAGGTCATTGCGGACCCGAAACGAATCACGTCGCCAAACGCGCGTCCCGGTATCTGCGCTTGCGATCGACCCCCTGACACCCCCAAAGAACTGGCACCAGGCATGTCCACGATCACCGTGTCGGGACGATAGAAGAGGCCACTCAGAGCGGATGCGTTGCCGCGAAACAGAAATCGCTTCGTGAGCTCCATATGTGACTAGAACGCCGTAGCGTGATGTCTTGGACGGTTATGCGGGCCCGAACGCGAATTTCATCCTCGTTGCCCATCCGCATGACGGTCCAGCGCGCAAAGCGCGCAAGAAATACTGGAAACCAGCCTGGGGCGTTTCAGCAACACATGCAGGGCACCGCCCTTGGCTAGTTGACGTCGAAGCTGTACTCGCCGAGCGGCGCACCCGATGAATCGGAGTCGCGCACGATCAACATACGCCTGCCTTGACCAAGCTCATCTGCTGGAATCAGCAAAAGGAGCGGAGCGCCCGAAGGGGGGAGCGGCGTCCGGCCAGATAGTATCGCGTTGCCCGCCGCGTCGAGAAGGTCATATCTGACGTCCTTCGTCGATTGGGCTATCACGTCGACACCGAGCGTAATGAAACGCTGCCCTGGAACGACGGTGACTACCGGGAGCGCTCCTCGCGTTGCTTCACGCAGCATGATGGGAGACAACGACTGCGGCGACACTGCCTGCCGGAGACCGGGAACGACAACGAGTGATTGATAACTCGCCGCAAGGGCGATCGTGGCTGCGACAGCCCAGGGAACAAAGATCGACGGCCGGCGCCAGGCGGGGCGCTTGTTGAATTCAATGACGTTCGAGTCTCGAGCGCTCGTCTCCATCGTCTTCGAATCAAGATTCCGGACGGAGCGCACTTCCACACGAATGCGTTCACCGAGGCGCACTTCCGTCGCGCAGTCGCTGCAGTCGAAGAAGTGTTCCTCGAACGCGTGCTTCTCGAGCTCGGTCATCTCGTCGAGGAGATACCGTTCTGCTGCCATCGTGTCGAGTGCCTGCTGATGCGTCATGGTCTTCTGCAGCATTAGTGTCAGAAGGAGCCGCACCGTTTCATGACCCGACGTACTCCGCCTTGAAGCGTTGTTTTGCTCGATGCACGAGGACTCTCAAGTAGTTGCGATCGATGCCGAGCGTCTGGCAAATCTCATCCTTGTCCCGCTCCTCGAAAAACAGCCACTCCAGCAGCTGTTTCTCTTTTTGCGGCAACGTCGCGAGGACTTTGCGGACGACGGCGCGTTCCTCGTCGACGGCAACCGATTCCTCAGCGCTGGCGTGGGTGTCGCGAATCTGAGAACCGGTGTCCTCGCCCAGCGAATCGACCCGCGAATTGGACCGATACAGCTCGAACAGGACGTTGTTGCAGACCGAATTCACGAAGCTGCCGAAGCCACCGGGTGATTGGATGCCGCCGGGCTGCCGGACCGCGCGTAAGACACGAAGGAATGTCTCCTGGATCGCGTCGTCGACGAGCGCGGACGATCGCAAGCGCGACCGCAGCTTGATCACGAGCAACTCGCGGAAGTACCGATTGAAGTGCGATTCGATCTCCGGGTCGCCCGCCGCCAGCCGATCAAGGTAACGGCGATCGAACTCATGTCGCGGTTCATTGCGCAAGTGGCGAGATCGTATGTCCGCGCTCGAAACTCTCGCAACGCAAAAGGCCAGGCATTGCACGATTCAATCTCCAAAGCTGAGCCGTGAGCCTCGCGACTCACGGCAAAGCTCATGCGCATGCCGTCGTGGGCACCGATGCGTCGTTGCCTTTCACGAGTCGAAACGACTGATACGACACGTGACAACCGTGCGTCCGCAGGAAACTGAGGAACCGTTTGTAGTCGTGCGGCGGCATGTTGAAAGCGCGTACGAGCATCTTGTAGTTGCCGCGTGTGTAGGTGAGGCCGGCCTGCACGATCTGCCTCACGTCCTCGCGCGTCAGGTCACGTTTCATGAATGGCTCGTGGATCTCTTCCCAAAAGGAGAGTCCCTCGCTGATCAGGCGATTGAGCCGCTGTTCGCCCCGAGGTTGAGCAGACGACGTAACCGTCGTCCGTCGTTCCTGTGCGATCTCGAGCGGCAGCGACCGGATATCGATCTGGCCGTCACCGCCACCGCGAACGACCAGCCGCTCAGCGACGTTCTTGAGCTCCCGGACATTCCCGGGCCAGTCATACGTCAGCAGGCGCTGCATCGCGACGGGACCGACCTCAGGAACCGGCAGTCCATGGATGTTCGAAAACGTTTCCAGGAAGTAATGAAAGAGGCACGGTATGTCATCCCTGCGTTCGCGCAGCGGCGGGACTTCGATGTGAATGACTTTCAACCGGTAAAACAAATCTTCGCGAAAGCTCTGGTCGGCAACACCGGCTACCAGGTCGCGGTGCGTGGCCGCGATGACGCGAACGTCGAGAGGAGGCAGCGAGCGATCGGCGCCGACTCGCTGGATCTCACCGGTCTCGAGGAATCGCAGCAGCATCGCCTGCATCCGCAGGCTCATCTCGCCGATTTCGTCCATGAAGATCGTGCCCTTGTGGGCGGACTCGAGGCGGCCACGCTTGTCCCGGTAGGCGCCGGTAAAGCTGCCTCTCACGTGCCCGAACAACTCCGACTCGAGCAGCGTGTCCGGGAGCCCGGCGCAGTTCATTGGGACAAAGGGCGCGTTGGCGCGACGACCGCGCTCATGAATGAGTCGTGCTACCAGTTCCTTACCAACACCGCTCTCGCCGGTGATCAACACCTTCGCGCCGCATCCGGCAGCCACTGAAATCTCCCGCTCGATCGCACGCATCGTCGCGCTCGTGCCGAGCATCGTAGTGGTCTCCATGTTCACAACCTCCGGACGAACCGCATCGTCCATTCGCCTCGTTGGCAGGTAGTGCATCGGCACCGAATTTCGTTACAGAAGGCGTCCTGACGCTGGAAACGCTTCTGCATTGCCGAGCCCGCCAAGATGCTGCGTGCTACAAGGGATCTAACGACCTCGAAGGCCGCCCCGAACGGCCTGGGCAGGGGTGCCGCGCAGCGTTAACTCATCCGCAGGCTGTTCAGCGGGCCTGAAAGGCCGCCGCTACAAACGTTTGCAGACCAACGGCTCAGGCGATCAGCATGGCGTCGCCATAACTGTAAAAACGGTATGAATGCGCGACCGCTTCGCGATATGCGGCGAGGATGCGCTCGCGGCCAGTGAGGGCCGCGACCAGCATCAGGAGCGACGATCGCGGCAAGTGGAAGTTCGTCAGCAGGCCCTGGACGATACGAAACCGATGCCCGGGATGAATGAAGAGACGGGTGCTCCCATCAGAAGGGAGGATCAGACCGGTCGGATCAATTGGCAGCGATTCGAGCGCACGGGTGGTCGTCGTCCCGACAGCAATGATTCGCCGCCTGTCGCGGAGGGCCTTCGTCAGCGCATCCGCGGTTGGTTCTGACACCGAGTATGTCTCTGCATCGACTTCGTGTTCGTCGACGTCCTCGACCCTGACCGGCTTGAAGGTTCCGTATCCGACATGCAACGTGATCGCAGCGATCTCGATACCGCGCGCGCGCAGATCGTCGAGCACGTCGCTCGTGAAATGCAGACCCGCGGTTGGAGCCGCGACCGATCCCGCCTCGCGGGCGTAGACGGTCTGATACCGCTCACGATCAGCGGCGTCGTCAGGTCGACTGATGTATGGCGGTAGAGGGATGTGGCCAATCTGCTCCACGGCTCTGGCTACCGGCGTCCCATCGTCGGTCCACAATCGAATCGTCCTGCGGCCGTGAAAGTGTCGGGCCAGAACCTCGCCATGCAGCCGCACCTTGCCGGACTCGAACACGACCCGGGCGCCAGGTTTGAGCTTCTGGCCTGGATGCACGAGAGCTTCCCATTCTTCGAGGTTCGCGATTCGGGATTCGGAATTGGATGCGTTTGGGAGTTGGGAGTTGGACGTTGGGAGTTGACGAAGTAACAGGCATTCGACTGCGCCGCCGCTCGGCACGCGATGACCGATCAGTCTCGCCGGAAAGACTCGAGTGTCGTTCAGGACCAGGAGATCGCCTGAGTGCAAGTGGTCGCCGAGATGCGCGAACGATGTGTGTTCGATTGCGCCAGTATGCCGCGGGAGGAACATCAATCGCGACTGACCTCGCTCGGCCGGCGGACGCTGAGCGATCAGCTTCTCCGGCAGCTCGAAATCGAAATCGCTGGTGCGTAGCGGCATGTGAAGAATTGTGAAGGGGTCTGACCCCTTCACACTATTGCGCGAAGAAGCGATCGAGGTTGGTGCGCTCCTTCTGGGTCAGCAGCGGCTTCCAGAGGTCGCCAAGTTTCGCGATTCGCTGTCGCACGTTGTCGATCCTGAAGTCCTCCATCCGGATGCCCTTTTCGATCTCCTTCCAGGTCACCGGCGTCGAGACAGTTGCCCGCGGCTTGGGGCGTACCGAGTAAATGCTGGCGAGCGTCTGGCCCCACGCGTTCTGCTTGTAATCGACAACGACTCGCCCTTTCGGCCGCGCCGCAACGCGGTAGCCGACCGTCATCAGTTTCGGGTTTCGCGAGGTGAGTTCCGTTGCCAGCGCTTTCGCGAACGTGTGCACGACATCCTGCGTCGGCCCCCGCTTCAACCCGACGTAGACGTGCAAGCCGCGCGACCCGGTCGTCTTCACGTACGGCTTCATGCCGAGAGTGGTGAGCGCATCACGCACGATGAGACTGGCTTCGCAGGCCTGCTCGAATGTCGCGCCGTCGCCGGGATCGAGGTCGAAATGCAGGAAGTCCGGCCGGTGCACGTCGTCGCAGCGCGCATACCACTGATTGAGATCGATGCATCCCAGATTGATCAGCCACAGAATCGATGGCCGGTCATCAATCACCGGGAAGTTGACGACTTTCCCGTCGCCATGATCGATCGCACAGATACGGATCCACGACGGCCGCGGGCTCGGCGCCTCTTTCATGAAGAACGATGCGCCGGCGGCGCCATTCGGGTAGCGGCGCATGACCATGGCGCGATCGCGGATGTGCGGGAGCAGCGCCGGCGCGACGTCGGCGTAGTACTGGATCAAGTCGCGCTTGGTGACGCCGAGCTCGGGCCAGAAGGGCTTGCGCAGGTTCGTCAGCCGAACCTCGCGCCCGTCGACCTTCAAGATAACGTTGTCAACCTTGGTGGGGACTGAAATGGGGTCGGGAGTCATTTGTTGAGGACATGCCGAGATTTCGACGCAGGGAGTGTCCTGATCAAATGACTCCCGACCCCATTTACTCCTTCAAACCCCAGTTCAGCAGGACGGAGCCGACGGTGAAGCCAGCGCCGACCGACACCATCAACAACAGATCGCCCCGCTTCAGTCGCTTGGCGTCTACGGCGTCGCTCAACGCCAGCGGAATCGTGGCCGCAGTGGTGTTGCCGAACCGTTCGATGTTGATGACAACCTTCTCCTCCGGCACGCCAAGCTTCTCTGCCGCCGACAGGATGATGCGGCGGTTCGCCTGGTGCGAGACGAGCAGATCGATCTTCTCGGCGCTCAAGTTGTTGCGCTGAAGAATCCGCCGGCACGCTTCCTCCGTGTTGCGAACGGCAAACTTGAACACCGCCTGACCGTCCTGCTTCACGTAGTGCAGCCGCTGCGCGACCGTATCCGCCGACGCGGGCCGCAAGCTGCCGCCTGCGGGCATGCACAGCGACTCGCCTCCACTCCCATCGATGTAGTTCTCGAAATCGATGATGCCGATATCCGGATCGCCCGATGCTTCGACCACTGCAGCGCCCGCGCCGTCACCAAAAATCACGCACGTGGCTCGATCGGTGTAGTCGATGATGCTGGACATCACATCCGCGCCAATGACCAGCGCGTGACGGCTGCCGCCGGCAGATACCATCTGCGCCGCAGTCGTCAGCGCGTACGTGAATCCTGAACATGCCGCGAACAGGTCGTAACCCCACGCCCGTGTCGCGCCGATCTTGTGCTGCACGAGACACGCCGTGCTCGGAAACAGCATGTCCGGCGTCGTCGTTCCGACGACGATGAAGTCGATGTCGGTTGGTTTGAGACCGGCGCGCGCGATCGCCTCTCGAGCAGCCTCGGCGGCCAGATCGGACGTCGCGACGCCAGGCTCGACGATGTGGCGTTCCCTGATGCCGGTCCGCTGCAGGATCCACTCATCGCTCGTCTCGACCATCTTCTCGAGATCGGCGTTGGTGAGAACGCGTGGTGGAACGTAGGTGGCGAGGCTGGAAATGCGCGCACGGCAGTCGGTACGCGACGAAGCGATTACCACAGTCGACTATCCCTCCGCGGGGCCGTGAGCCCGAAGTATTCGTAGGCACGCGGCGTGGCGACGCGGCCACGCGGCGTTCGATCGAGAAACCCGGCCTGGATCAGGAACGGCTCGTAGATATCTTCGATCGCGTCTTTTTCTTCGTTGATGGCGGCCGCCAGGCTGTTTACGCCAACGGGTCCGCCGCTGAACTTGTCGATGATCGTCTGCAGCAGCCGGCGATCGACCTCATCGAAGCCATTGTCATCCACGCCGACCAGATCCATGGCCTTTCGCGCCACCTCGCCGCTGATGCGGCCATCGGCGCGCACCTGGGCGAAGTCCCGCACACGACGAAGCAGCCGGTTCGCAACGCGGGGAGTTCCGCGCGATCGCCGTGCGATCTGGGCCGCAGCGTCGTCCTGCAGTGTCACGTCGAGAATGCGCGCCGAGCGGCGCACGATCTCTTCGATGTCTTCGTTGGTGTAGAAGTCGAGGCGGTGGACGATGCCAAAACGCGCGCGGAGTGGAGAGGTCAGCAGCCCCGCCCGCGTGGTGGCACCAATCAGGGTGAATTTCTGCAGCGGCACTTTCACCGAACGCGCGCCCGGCCCCTGGCCGATCACGATGTCCAGCTCGTAGTCCTCCATCGCCGGGTAGAGAATCTCCTCGATGGCTGGCGACAAGCGGTGGATCTCGTCGATGAAGAGGACCTGGTGTTCCTGCAGATCGGTCAGCATCCCCGCGAGATCACCTGGCCGCTCGATGACCGGACCAGCGGTCGCGCGAACGGCCACACCCATCTCGTTGCCGATCACATAGGCGAGCGTCGTCTTTCCGAGCCCGGGAGGACCATACAGCAACACGTGATCGAGCGCCTCGCGCCGGCCGCGCGCCGCAGCGATAGAAACGTGCAGGTTGTCGCGCAGTCGATCCTGGCCGATGTACTCGTTCAGTGAACGTGGCCGCAGTCCTGCTTCGTACTGCGCTTCGTCTTCGGATGGGCTGGGCGCGACAAAGCGATCTGTCATCACTCAGCTTCCTGCTCGAGCAGCGCGCACAAGACGTGGCCCAACATCAAATGCATTTCCTGGATGCGAGCCGTTGCCTTCGACGGAATGAAGATGCTGCGATCGACCTGACCCGCGAGCCGACCACCGCCGTCGCCCGTAAACGCAACGGTCACGGCGCCGGCGGCTTTAGCGGCGCGCAGTCCGCGGATCACGTTTTCGCTGTTGCCAGACGTCGTAATGCCAATTGCGACATCACCGGCTCGGCAGAGCGCCTCGACCTGCCGCGCGAAGAGCTCCTCGAAGCCGAAGTCGTTGCCGATGGCGGTCAGGGCGGACGTGTCGGTCGTCAACGCGATTGCAGGCAGCGCCGCGCGATTTTTCCGGTAGCGAACGACGAACTCAGTGGCGAGATGCTGCGCGTCGGCTGCGCTGCCGCCATTGCCGAAAAAGAGAAGTTTGTGACCGGAGCGCAGCGCGTCGGAGCAGGCGCTCACCAGGCGAACAAACTCCTCGCTGACCGCTTGGCGCGTCCGCGCAACGAGCTCGGTATGTTCGGCAAGCTCCGATTCGAGGTATTGCGCCGCGAGAGTTTCTGCACCGATATCGTTACGCATGCTCATCGCATCAACTCGCGGAGGGCGTTTCTCAGCGCCTGCTCAAAGGTCACATCGGCAGCCGACGCGTCGGCAGCCGACGTCACTGAAGTAATCACCCGTTCGACCTGCTGCCGATGATAGCCGAGGTTTTGCAGCGCCGAGAGCAGATCGATCCGAAGGCGATCGCCGGTGGACGGCGCCGCCGGACCGACGACGGCGGGAGCCGCCAGTTGCGTCAGCCGATCCTTCAGCTCCAGCACGATACGTTCGGCGG
>Ga0207688_10000092_pt1 | contig 34911 bp, 33 predicted proteins | sample KBSMiscanthusM4_FD_184296 | JGI IMG/M metagenome (GOLD analysis project Ga0207688, IMG submission 184296) | Miscanthus rhizosphere microbial communities from Kellogg Biological Station, Michigan, USA - M4 (SPAdes) (version 2) | ecosystem: Host-associated > Plants > Roots > Rhizosphere ...
CATCCTTCGGAGGGGGAGAAGGGTCGACCCAAACGGGCGCCACGAGACTGTCTACGATGTTCTCCGGCACCCGCGGCTAAGCCATTTGAAAGGATTGGTGGGCGCACCAGGGCTCGAACCTGGGACCCGCTGATTAAGAGTCAGCTGCTCTACCAACTGAGCTATGCGCCCTAACCGAGGAATTCCGACGGGTTAGGCACTTCCACCACTTGCGGAACACCGCAGTGCTCCGAACGCCCCTTGCCGCTCGGGGACGAGAGGCCCCGCAGCGCGGGAGCCACACATAGGGCATCGGCGGGCGCTTTCCAAGCTCGACGATGAGAAACGCCGCCCCGACGTCCACACCAAAATTCCCATGCCGAAACGGCCGAATGGCCCTTTCTTTGCCGATAAGTGCGTGCCCAGCCCCCGCGCCGTCCGACAACCAAGGCCTCCTCTTCCCACGGCGCCTCCATGGCTGGGAACACATGATGAACGCCGGCCTTGGCTATCAATTGGCCGCCAGACCGACGACGTGTCCGACGAGCGTCGGGATGCGGGTCATGAGCCAGGGCGCGGCAGGCGATGGAAGGGTCATTCGCCAGTCGAAAAAGAAGGCCGCTGGGGCATCGGGTCGCTGACCACGAGTTGCCCGCGTTGCCGCACACCCATGTCTGCACTCCGCAGACCCACATCAATCGCGGAAGGGATGTGGGGCGGATGGACGTGCCCGACATGCGGCTGCAAGGTTGACAAGTACGAGCAAGCGCGCGCTGCTCCCTGAGTGTCAAGGCGCTTTTCGTTCTTGGCTCGGGCGAATTGCCGATGACGGTTGCGAAGGTCAGCGACGCAATCTCGTCGCACCGGTTGCACTGTCTTGTCCGCTCCGGTGCAAGACTCCCTGTCTCAAGGCTCCCTGTCTAACGTCCGACGGACAACAGCAAACCAGCCGCCCTCCACCTTCCGCGCGTCGAAGATCATATCGCCCGGTCGAGCGACGCTCCCCTTCTCGCAAAATAAGTTGCCTTTGTAACCAACTCGAATTCGTTAGGTATTCCGCCGGTTGTTACGTACGATCGTTGATCGCCGCATGAGGTCGCCATGATCAAAGAGCCGCAGGAATGTTTGAAGCGAGCCGGTGAATGCGTCCGATTGGCTGAGACCGAAAGCGACCCCGAGTTGCGGGCGTATCTGATTAAGCTCGGATCGTCCTGGGCACAGGCCGCGCGCGAAATGGACGAAGCCAAGTCGCAGGACGCATAGCATAGCCTCTCGCTGACGAGAGCCTTCCTACTCGGCCCAGCCACTTTACGAAGACAAGCACTGGCGCGCCTGCGATCGGCGCCGCGATCAGCCTTGCGATACTCCAAGACATTGCGTGATCATTCGGAGACGCGTGCAAAGCTCGCGGTAGAAGACGTTCGGCGTTTTATCCGGAGCTGGCCTTCTTGCCAGTCCTTTTGATTTTCCATCCGCCGCAAAGAGATGTCGCTTACCGGTCCCGACGACGTGGCGAGCCGCGCGAAGCCGTGCAACGAGCAACGGTCGCGATAGGTGACGCCCTACCGTCGATGGAACGACGTTCACTGCTAATGATTCGAGCAGATCAAGGCGTGCGAAGCTCGGCGTCTCGTGAGCTTGGGAAGAAGTGAGCGGCGCGCTGGAGGGAGCCACGCGCTCTGGGACACCGTGCATCCGCGTACACGTGCCGGCACGAGAGCAAGCGGCCTTCCAAAAAGGGAAAGCCGCCGGGTGGGGACCCGGCGGCTCCCGTACGTCGGCGATCGTGTCGGGGGGCTGGGAGTGCGACCGCCGGCGCTAGACTATTAATGTGGTAACTACAGGCGTTGTCCGCCAGAGTGTTCCATATCGGTTGGCCCAGTGTTGGTGCGGCGCGGACCCCAGTGATGGCGCATACCGTCGCCGTCACGTCCACCGCCATCACGTCCGCGGAACCCTTCCCGATCGGTTCCGGTCAGGCGGTTGAGAATCGCAAAACGCCGCTTCTGATTCTCATCGAGGCTCTTGTACAGAGGATCTGTGGCGTCAGCCAATTTCTTCAAGGCCGCACCGGTGTCCGTCAGGGATGTGGCGCGCTGACGCAGGCGTTCGACCGGATCGTCGCTGGACGGGGCGTTGCGCATTGCCGTCCTGCGCTCCATCCGCACCTTGCCGAAATCACGCGCCGCCTGCTCGAAGGCTGGCCAGTTTTTCTCCTGGTCCGGCGTCAGTGTCAGGCCCGCCTTGAGCGCCGCAAGCCGCGCTTCGCCGAACGCGCGCATATCCTCGGTGTTGGGCCGCCAGCGCTGGGCGCCGTCACGGTCACTGCGCTGCTGCGCGTAAACGAGCGAGGTGCCGGCGATCGCGAGTGTTGCTGTTCCGGCGACGATGGCTTTCCACATGGGCATTTCCCCTTCAGTCACCTTACGATGGACGCGAGTACAGAGGGAAAGGAGCGGCGTATCAAGTTAAAGTTCGGTTAGGTAACGAACGCGGAACGCAAGACTAGATAACGTTTTCGCGAGCAAGATTACGGGTTTGCCATATTAGTTGAATCGCTTCTTCTATGGCCGCGAGCTGCTGACCTTGCCCGCAGCGCGGGCACGTCCCGCGAGGGACGCGCCCGTTTCTTCACGGTCGCTCAGCCGACATCGGTCGAATGCAGACGCCGCGCCGGCAACAGCGGCTCCGACGTACCCTTCTGCCGCCGGGACAGGAGCTTGTTGAGGGCACCGAGATAAGCCTTGGCGGAGGCGACCAGCGTGTCCGGATCCGCACCCTTGGCGGTGACCGATCTGCCGCTCTCGGCAAGCCGTACCGAAACCTCGGCCTGTGCATCGGTGCCCTGGGTGACCGCGTGCACCTGGTAGAGCTCGAGCACCGCCTCGTGCGGAATCAGCGCCTTGATGCAGTTGAAGGTCGCATCGACCGGCCCGTTGCCGGTCGACTGCACCGTGTGGTGGCGGCCGTCGATATCGAGCGTCGCGGTGGCCGATTGCGGCCCGACCGTACCGGCGATCACGGTGAGACTGACCAGCTTCACCCGGTTCTGCGCGTGCGCGATTTCCTCGTCGACCAGCGCCTCGAGGTCCTCGTCGTAGATGTGCTTCTTCTTATCGGCGAGCGCCTTGAAGCGGACAAAGGCGTCCTCGAGCTGGTTACCGGACAGGCGATAGCCCATCTCCTCGAGCTTGTGCACGAAGGCATGGCGGCCGGAATGCTTGCCCATGACCAGGGACGTCTGCTTCACGCCCACGGTCTCCGGCGTCATGATTTCGTAGGTCTGCGTGTGCTTGAGCATGCCGTCCTGGTGGATGCCGGACTCGTGCGCGAACGCGTTGCGTCCGACGATCGCCTTGTTGTACTGCACCGGGAACGAGGTGGCGGCCGCCACCAGCTTCGATGCGCGCGTGAGCATCGTGCTGTCCACGTTGGTCCAGTACGGCATCACGTCGTTGCGCACCTTCATCGCCATCACCACCTCCTCGAGCGCGGCGTTGCCGGCGCGCTCGCCGATGCCGTTGATGGTGCATTCGATCTGGCGGATGCCGGCGCGGACGCCGGCGAGCGAGTTCGCGACGGCCATGCCGAGATCGTCGTGGCAATGCGCGGAGAAGCGCGCCTTGTCGGCGTTCGGCACGCGCTCGTGCAACATCCTGATGAGCGCGAAATACTCTTCCGGCACGGTGTAGCCGACGGTGTCGGGGATGTTGATCGTGGTGGCGCCGGCATTGATCGCCGCTTCGACGCAGCGGCAGAGGAAGTCGTGCTCGGTACGAGTGCCGTCCTCGCTCGACCATTCCACGTCGTCGGTGTAGTTGCGCGCGCGGGTGACCTGCGCGATCACCATCTCGTAGACCTCCTGCGGCTCCTTCTGGAGCTTGTATTTCATGTGCACCGGCGACGTGGACAGGAAGGTGTGGATGCGGCTGCGCTTGGCGGGCTTGATCGCCTCGGCGCAACGGTCGATGTCCTTGAACGCGGCGCGCGACAGTCCGCAAACGACCGCGTTCTTCGTGCGCTTGGCGATCTCATTCACCGCGGCGAAGTCGCCCTCCGATGCGACCGGAAAACCGGCCTCGATGATGTCGACGCCCATCTGGTCGAGCAGCTCGGCGACTTCGAGCTTTTCCTCGTGGGTCATGGTGGCGCCCGGACACTGTTCGCCGTCGCGCAAGGTGGTGTCGAAGATGACGACGCGGTCCTTCTCGGACTTCGCTGGGGTGTTCATACGTGGTCCTTCTCGTCGGTTGGCGCCCTCTCGGTTCGGGCGCCGGCGCGTTTTCGGGCTAAGGGGTTACCGGTCAGCCATCGGAAAACACGCCACTTGAAGAGGTGGAGCGCGCAAACCGGTTCCCACTTTTGCTGAGCGCGCTCTGGTTCCGTCCTTCGGTGCCCCCTGAGCGCCCAGGCGTAAACGCCCAGCCGGCCCTCAGGGGAGGGTAAGGAGCAGAAGGCCGCCGAGAATCAGGGCAGCGCCGGGCCGGGGCTGAGCCCCCCGGGTCATCGCGCGGAAATCACGGCGCGTCGGCATCACATTCGCCCTCGGCATGGTCACGCAAGGCACGGCACAATCGCGGCCGCGGCTTTCCTATATGTGACCGCCGCCTTTCTAGCGGAAGAGCGGTCCGCTTCGCAAGATCGAATCCGGTTGGCGGCAGTCCAGCGAAAGTTACTTCGCGCGGCATCGTCCCTTCGCGCTAAACCCTTGCAAGGCCGGCGATCTTGTCGGGAGGCTGGCTGTCCTCGCGATCATGCCAGGACAGCACTGCTGACCTTTTACGGACCCGACCGACAGCTCGGCGCCCTCGGTCGCGTAACGCGCGTAACGAAAATTACGGATGTGCATCTGAGGCCTGCGGCGGCTCGCCCGTGAGCCGATCGCCCGCCCGCTATTTGCTGACCACCGCGGTCACGTCGATCTCGAGCAACATGCCCGGAATTGCGAGCGCACTGATCACTAGAAAGGTGTTGGCTGGGATCGGCCCGTCGCCATACGCCTCGCGCCGGCACTTGGCCACGTCGGCCTGGAAGCGCACGTCGGTGACGTACACGACCTGTTTCACCGCATCGGCCAAGGACGCTCCATACGCGGCCAGCAGGCGTTTGATCTTGTCGTATGCGTATCGGCACTGCTCGTAGGGGTTACCCGGATGCAGGATGGGGGCGCTTGCTCCCGCCGCGCCGTGCTCATCTTCCGCGCCGATGCCGGCCAGATAGATGGTTTTGCCTGGGCCGTTGACGGTGACAACCTCGCTGAACCGACCCTTCGTCCATTCCGAGGGGTTGTAGCGCCGGACCTCCAGGCCCTGGGCCAGCACCGCGGTCTGCGCGGCGACCGTTGCAACAATGAGAGCGGCTGAGAATCTGGCGACGGACGACATGTTTCTCCTCGTGGATCTGAATGGCTGCAGTCCGAGATGCCGATACGATATACGTGGCGTCTCGTCATCGTCCTTTGGGCTTCGACGTTTGTTTGGTTGCATCCGCGGGCGCGCCCCCTTCGGCCTCGAGCGCTGCGCGCACCTGTTCGAGCTCCTTGAGCGCCGCGCCCTCGACCTTCGGGAAATGAAGATCGAGGCTGTCCAATGTCTCGATCATCGCGCGTGCCACCACCAGACGGGCGAACCATTTGCGATCGGCCGGCACCATGTACCACGGCGCGGGCTCGCGACTGGTGCCGCGCAGCGTATCCTCGTAGGCCTTCATGTATTCGTCCCAGAGCTTGCGCTCGGCAATGTCGTTCTTGGAGAACTTCCAGCGTTTGGCGGGCTCCTCCAGCCGCTCCAGCAGACGTTGGCGCTGCTCCTCCCTGGAGACGTGGAGAAAGAACTTGAGCACGACCACTCCATTGCGGGCGAGATGGCGCTCGAATTTGCGGATATCCTGGAAGCGTTCCTTCCAGATGTTCTTGCCGACCAGCTGGGGCGGGATTTTCTGCCGCTCCAGCAGTTCGGGATGCACGCGCACGACCAAGGTCTCCTCGTAGTGCGAGCGGTTGAAGATGCCGATCCGTCGTCGCTCCGGGACGCGGACCGCCGCGCGCCAGAGAAAATCGTGCGCGAGATCCTCCTCGCTCGGCGCCTTGAACGCGTGCACGTTGCAGCCCTGCGGGTTGAGACCCGTCATGACATGCTCGATCACGCCATCCTTGCCGGCGGCATCCATCCCCTGCAGCACGACCAGCAGCGCCCAGCGGCCGTCGGTATAGAGGCGCTGCTGCAGCTCGCCGAGGCGCTTGAGGTCGTCCGCGAGCATCGCCTGGGCGTCGTCCTTGTCGTGCCCGCCGGTGTCCGCGGGATCGAACGCCGCGAGGCGGAAACCGTCGGGATCGTCAATGCGTAACCGTTTGAGAAGTTTCGACGGGGTCATGACGCCTCCTCCGAAGCCCGACTCCAGACGTGGGTAAGGAACGCCGTGACGAACGGCGGCATCATCGGGTCGAAGTCGGCGGGGCTCCGCACAATGCGGACACCGGCGAGCTCGGGCTGCGCTTCCCGGGCGAGATGCGCGAGAATGCGCGCGCGAAGAGCGTCAGCGGTCGCGCGCGCATGCAGCGTCTTCACCTGCGCAATGCGGGGTCCCGCCAGCACCGTGATCCAGCCCGGCTCCGCCTCGAAGTCGTCGGGTGTAAGCCCGGTCTCCTCCCCGACCTCGCGCACAACATTGCGTGCGAGGTCGACACGAGCGCCGTCGACGTCGTTCAAGTCCGGCAGCCCGGCAGGAAAATAGATTCGTCCCGGATTCGAAGTGTGTGCGCCCATGACACCGAGGACGAAGCCGCCGTCGCTACCGCGCAACGCTCCCATGGCAAAACAGTTCTTTACGCATGGGTCCGGCGAATCCCACTGGCGCCACGCCAGCATACTGGCGAAATCGGTCTCGAAATACGCCCCGTGAAACACCGGAGCCTTGATGGCATGCCGGTGCAGCATCAGCACGCGGCCGTTCCAGAGCGCCGGGTTGGCCCGCCGCAGCGCGTCAAAATGCGCCGCAATCTCGTCCCGCCTTTGGTCCGCGAACGGCCACGGCCGCGGTGACAGGACCAGTTCGAGCCGCTCGACGGGTACGATCGTCATCTCGGTCATGCGCGGTTCCCAAGCGCGTTCAGCAGACTTGGCGGCAGAGACCGAGCCGAGGGGATCATGCCTCGATCGTTCCCTCGGTCACGACCACGGCGTCGCCGCCGATCGAAGCGGAGAGAACTCGCCCTGCCTCGACCACCGCGACCAGCCGCATCAGGCTCGGCCGACCCATCTCGTAGCCCTGCTCGATGGTGACGGGATGTGTTCCGTCGGACAAGTGCGAAGCGAGCAAGCCGGCAAACGCTGCGGCCGCGGAGCCGGTGGCGGGATCTTCCGGGACGCCCATGCCAGGCGCGAACATGCGGGCGTGGAAACTATGCCCGGGCTCGACGGTCTGGCGGCAGACGACATAGGCCGCGCCACCCGCGCCAAAGGCGCTGTCGAAGCTGGCGGGGTCAGGCCTGCAACGCTCGACCGCGGCAAGCGAGGTTAGGGGTACGAATGTGAAGGGCATCCCGGCCGACCAGCGCGCCGGGCGGAACTCGCCGATGTCGGCCGCCGCAATCCCCAGCGACATGGCGATGATCGCATCGTCCGGTGCTGGTTCGACCTCGGCCGGCAGTTGCGGAATGGTGAAGGCGGCACGACCGCCATCATTCGCAGTCGTTTCGAGCGTGCAACGCACCGGGCCGATCCCCTCCTCCAGCACGATCTCGCGCCCCATGACGCCGCCGTCGCGCAGGCCGAGCAGCACCGCCGTGCCGACCGTCGGATGGCCGGCAAACGGCAGCTCGCGGCGCGGCGTAAAGATACGAATGCGGGCGCGATGAGTGGGATCGCTGGGTGGAAAGATGAACACAGTCTCGGGGTGATTGAACTCGTGCGCAATGGTCTGCATGGTGCCGGTATCGAGACGCTCGGCGTCGAGCACGACCGCGAGCGGATTGCCGGCAAAGCGGCGGTTGGTGAATACGTCAAGCGTGACGAAACGCCGGCGCATGAAGTCTCCTCATCGTCCCTTGTTGCGAAGTGCGATCCCCCTTCGCCGTGCAATTGCGCCTCGACATCATATCCGATGGGCGACGAAAACCTCGCTTGGGGTCACCAATTCGTCCTGAGCTTCGACCAGCAGCATCTCGCTGGCGCCGGCTTCGGCGGTACGGTCGAGGATGCCGAAGATCGACGATCCGGCCAGCGACATGGCCTCAGCCACCGCGCCGGTGCTGAGGTAATGCGCGAAAAACAGGGCGGCGATGGCATCGCCTGCGCCGTTCACAACGACGGGCAGCAAAGGCGTGCGCAGCCGGCAGCGATCGCTCCCGTCGGATACCACCAGGTCGAGACAATCTGCGGGCGTGTCGTCGGTACGCACCGAGGTCACGAGCACCACGCGCGGCCCGCAGGCATGGACCGCATCGATGGCCACACCCAGATCGGCCATGCTCATGCTCGGCCGGCCCACCAGGTAGTCGAGTTCGAACTGATTGGGCGTGACGACGTCGGCGATGGGAAGCATGCGCTCCTTGATGAATTCGGGAATGCCGCGGCGCACGAACACCCCCTGGCTGACATCCCCGATCACCGGATCGCAGCAATAGCGCGCGGCGGGATTTGCACCCTTCACCCGTGCCACCGACTCGACCACGGCCTCGCCGGTATCGGGGGAGCCCAGATACCCGGAGATCACCCCATCGCATTCGCCCAGCACGCCACGCTCCTCAATTCCCTGCACCACCAGGCGGATCGTCGCGGCGCTGAAGACGCGGCCGCGCCAGGCGCCATAGCCGGGGTGATTGGAGAATTGAACCGTCTGCACCGGCCAGACCTCGACGCCGATGCGCTGCAACGGGAACACGGCAGCCGAGTTGCCGACGTGGCCATAGGCAACATGGGATTGGATGGAGAGAATGTTCATGCCCGAGCCGGATAAAACGAGCGCCGCTTATGCACCAACGCTCGTGTGCAAGCGAGCGCAATCAGCACAAGCGCGACTTGAAGTGCCTAAAGCACCCTTTTGGCGTGCCCGCCACGCGGGGGCGAACTTGCCCATCCGACGTGCAGACCTCGCGAGCCATCAGAGGCCTTTGATCAGCCCGGCGTCGATCAGAAGCCGGTTGAAGCGACGCGCTTCCGCCCCGCCCGCACAGGCGTAAAAGAGCCCTTTGCAGCGGTCGAGAATTTGTTTTTGCTCGGCGAACGACGGATCGAGCGGCAGTCCGGCAGCTTCCTGGATGACCAGCGGCAGATAGGGTCCCTCGATCGTGTCGAGCGCCGAGGAGAGATTGACCGGTTTGAAGTTGATCGCGTCGATCGCGTAATAGGTCGTGAAATAACGCGGGTCATAGACCATGAGATGCCGGTTGATGCCGGCCTCGTCGAGCGACGGGTCGAGGATGAAGGAAGCGAATTCCGGCTGATGGTCGCCATAGCGCACCAGGAGGAACGACTCGTCTGGATAGTCGCGTTTGAGGCGATCGAGCAGGCCGGCATAGTCGCGGAAACTCATGCTCTGGCGCCGCAGATACTCATCGACTTCGGGCGCATTCCCCAGGCTGCTCCAGTCCGGCACCAGATCTGGGCGCCAGCGATAGCTCCAGGGATAATGGTTCGCCGCCAGATAGACGAACAGGAACATCGGCCCCTGCCCGCGCTCGCGCTCGATCATTCGCAGCGCCGCATCATAGTAGAAGCCGTCCGGCTCGATGCGGTGGGTGCCGAGCGCGTCCTGGTCGAGAAATTTCTGCATCCCGGTCGTGGTCTGAAAGTTCCTGGCGCTCATGAAGGCACCGAGCGCCGGGTAGATCGAGAATGTGCGGTAACCGCATCGTCGCAACGCGGTGGGAAGTCCGCGCGAGACCCGTCCGGCGGCAATCTGCGTGACATAGTAGGCAAAGCGGCCGAACGAGCGCGCCGACAGTCCGGCAAGCACGTTGTATTCGGTGTACCAACTCGGCCCGCCGGCGCCTTCGGCGATGAAGTGGCGCCGCTTCCCATCGCCCGACTGGAAATGGCTGCCATAGTCGGCCGGGACCTTCACGCCGGGCGCGACGCGGATGTCGAAGCTCGATTCGTCGTGCACCAGAATGATATGCGGGGGCTTTGCGCTGGGCGTGCAGCTCGCCTCCGGCAGCATCTTCAGGCGCTCGGTGAGGGCCGCCCCGGAATCCATATATCCGCGGGTCGCCAGGTCGAAGCTGGCGGCAACGCCCGAATGCGCGAACTTCGACACATAGCTGTCACCGGAGAAAGTCTCCCAGTCCTCCTGCTCGATCGCCAGGCCGATGCCGACGAGGGCGGCGAGGCACGCGAGGAATCCCGCCACCGCCGGTCGCGCCCGCACCCGAAGACTGTCGATCCACCAAAGCAGCGCCAGCGCCGGAAGGATCAACGCCAGCGCGAGCAGAACCTTGAGATGAAGATCGGGTTTCACCGCGAGCAGGAAGCTGATCGTGTCGGAGTTGATGATCATCAGGTCGAGGAAATTGGCGGTCATCCAGATGATGTCGTATTTGAGCCGAGACACCAGGATCAGGACGACGATCATCGCCAGCGAGAGCGCCGCCGAGATGGCGGGCCGGCGCAACAGGACGAGCCAGAAAAAGTTGAGCACGCCCCACGTCAGGCAGAAGATGAGCTTCGGCACGAAGCCGGCTTCGCTCCACAACATGAGGCCGAGTGCCGCCACGTGCAGCGCGGCGATCAACACGATCGGCAACGTGCGGCGCGACGTCACCGCATGCGGCGCCGTCTGGCGGCTGAACAGAAATGCAAGGGACGGCGGCATGGCGGCAGCCCGTGCCCGGCAATGACCACCCTAACGCCCGGCACACGGACACCCGTCATAAAAGTGCATTAATCTTGTCATTTCAAGGTCACATCACGCGATAGCGGAATGACTGTCACTATTTTATCGCTACCGGCGGCCTTCGATTAACGCTCGTTCATTGCGGGTGAGCGCCGGTGCCTTCAAAACCCCTGGATCAGGCCGGCATCGATCAGCAGCCGGTTGAAACGCCGGGCTTCGGCGCCGCCGCCACAGAGATAGAACAGGCCTTGGCAGCGGCTGAGGATTCGCTTCTGCTCCACGAAGGTCGGGTCGAGCGGCACCCCCGCTCCTTCCAGCACCACCAGCGGAAGGTAGGGCGCGTCGAGCGTATCGAGCGCGGACGAAAGATCGAGCGGCCGGAAGTTCAGTCCTTCGATCGCATAGTACGTGGTGAAATAGCGCGGATCGCGCGCCAGGATGCGTCGAGCCACTTCGTCCCGATCGAGCGCGGGTTCCAGGAACCGTTTGGCGAATAGCGGCTGGTGGTCGCCGAAACGCACAAGCAGGAACTGATCGTCGGGAAGCTCGCTGCCGAGACGCTCCTTGAATTGGCTGTAGTCGTGCGCGCTCAGCTCCTGCCGGCGCAGATATTCATCGATTTCGAACGGATTTCCGGGGTTGACCCAGCCCGGCAGCAGATCCGGACGATAGCGGTAATTCCAAGGGAAGTGGTTGACGGCGAGATAGACGAACACAAAAACCGGGCCGTTGTCGCGCTGCTCCGCGATGATGCGGGCAGCGTGGTCGTAGTAGAAGCGATCCGTATCCGCCGCCCCGCTGCCCAGTTGTTTGGAGTCGAGGAAATGCTCGATACCTGCGGTGGTCTGGAAGCCGCGCGCGCCCACAAATCCGCCGAACCATGAATAGAGGCTGTAGGTCCTGTAGCCGCACTCGCGCAAGGCATGGGGCAACCCGCGCTTGACGCGCCCGGTGGCCAACCGGGTGGCGGACTCTGCGAAGCGGCCATAGGAGCGCACGGACAGTCCGGTGAGCACGTTGTATTCGGTGTACCAGCTCGGACCGCCGGCGCCCTCGACCACGAACGAGCGCGTCTTGCCGTCGGACGAGCGGAACCGGGCGGCGTAGTTCGGCGGAACCTGGATGTCCGGCAGCACGGTAGCGTCGAAGCTCGATTCGTCGAACACCATGACGATATGCGGCAGCTTGCGGCCGGCGTCGCACCTCCCGGCATTGCCCAGGATCAGCCGGCCCGGACTTGCAGCGTCGGCCTCGAAGACACCGTGGGCGATGAGATCGACGGTCGCGACGGATGCCGACCGCGCGAACTTGGAGACGTATTGATGCGGATAGAACTCGTCTTCCCGGTCCGACGGCAGGGCGAACGACAGCGCAGTCAGCGCGCTCAGGCAGCCGAGGCAGCCGAGCAGAGCCATGCCCCGGCGTATCCGGAACGGATCGGACTGCCACACCACCAGCAGCACGGGGATCGCCAGCACCACCGCCAGTCCGACCTTCCAGGCGAGACCCGGAATGATGGCCATGAGGAAGGAGAACGTGGCGAGGTCGATGATCATGACATCGACGAACGTCGCGGTCATCATCAGGACGGCGTGCTTGAACTGCGACAACGCGATCAGGATGACGATCAGCGCCAGCGACAGCGCCGCCGCCGTCATTGGCCGCTGCAGCAGGACCAGCCAGAAGAAATTGAGCAGGCCCCAGGTGAGCACGAACGCCATCCGCGCTGCCAGATCATCCTCGGACCAGGTCAACAGACCGGTCGCTGCGAGGTGAAGCGCGGCAAGGATCGCGACGGCGCCCAGACGCCGGCGATCGGCGGTCACGAGGCGGTGCTTCAGGTAGAGGACAGCCGGCGGCATGATGGGTGCCAGGGGTCGCGCCCTGGCGACATCCCCGGCGCGGCGATTGTCATCTTTCTGTAATAAAGCCGTCATGGCAAGGGCCTGGGCGGCCACTGTCCGAGCCTGACCCCGGCAACGATCCTGCCCGCGAACGCCAAGGCGCAGGACCAACCCCAGCGCGGGCGCCTGTCAGCTCCCCCGATCCGTTCCGGATGCGATGCTCATTGGCCCGCCGCGGCCCTTTTCACGAAGCGATCATCGAAGGTCTTTGCGAGATCGATGTTGGCTCCTCTGAGCTCTTCATCGAAGGCAAGCAGCATGTCGGCGGCCGATTTCATGCCGGCGGCAGGGATGATGCCGGTGAGCGAATAGACCGGTTTGTTGGCCTTCACGGCGGCGACGTAGAGCGCCTTGTCGCCGAGGAAATATTCCTCCGGCACGGTCGCCGCGATCTGCTCGGGCGTCGCCTTTTCGAGCCATTGGAGCGTCTTGTGGAGGGCATTGACGAGGGCCTGCATGGTGTTGGGATTCTTGTCGATGAAGTCCTGCCTGGCGTACAGCACCGCCGCCGGATTGGAGCCGCCGAAAATCGCGCGGGTCCCCTCCTCCGTCCGACTGTCGGCAACCACCTTGATGTCGCCCTCCTGCTCGAGCTTCGTCATCATGGGATCAAGGTTGGAAATGGCGTCGATCTCACCCTTCTTCATGGCGGCGACGGCCGAGGGACCGATGCCGACGCCGATGTAAGAGGCGTCGGCCGGCTTGAGCCCCGCCTTCGACATCAGGTACATCACGAAGAAATTGGTGGAGGAGCCGGGCGCGCTCACGCCGATCTTCGCGCCCTTCAGGTCGGCGGCTGATTTATAGCCTGCCGCTTTCTCCTTGCGCACGCCCACGACGATGCCGGGGAAGCGGCCGAGCTCGATCACCGCCCGGATGGCCTGGCCCTTGGCCTGCATGCGGATGGTGTGCTCGTAGGCACCGGTAACGACGTCGACCGAACCGCCGACCAGCGCCTGCAGCGATTGCGCGCCGCCGCGGAAATCGTTGATGGTGACGTCGAGCCCCTGCTCCTTGAAGTAGCCGAGGCGCTCGCAGATCGTCAGCGGAAGATAGTACAGCGCGGTCTTGCCACCGACCGCGAGGGTGAGCTGCTTTTTCTCGGGCGCGGGACCCGGTGCCTGGCCATGCGCGGCACCGGCGAATGAAGACGCGAGCGCGAGCGTCACCAGCACGGCCTTGATTGATTTCATGCAGTCCTCCCGGGTGGCAAACCGTTGTTGTTGTCGGACTTTCTTATAGGGTGACGACGGCGCGACGAAAAGCCGTCCGGAGAAGCGGCGGGCATCGCTCAGGTGCGCGTTTCCGCCGCAACCGGCCGCCAGACCAGGAGCCGGCGTTCGACCAGCGTGACCAGATAATCGATGACGAGCACGAAGGCGGCGAGCACGAACATCCCGGCGAACACGCCGGCCACGTCGAACACGCCTTCGGCCTGTTGAATGAGATAGCCAAGGCCGGCAGCCGAGCCGAGATATTCACCCACGACGGCGCCGACGACGGCAAAACCGACGGCGGTATGAAGCGAGGAGAACATCCAGGAGAGCGCGGAAGGCCAATACACGTGGCGCATGAGCGCCCGCTCGTTCATGCCGAGCATACGGGCATTGGCGAGCACGGTCGGGCTCACCTCCTTCACGCCTTGATACACGTTGAAGAACACGATGAAGAACACGAGCGTGACGCCGAGCGCGACCTTCGACCAGATGCCCAGCCCGAGCCAGAGCGCGAAGATCGGCGCCAACACCACGCGCGGCAGCGCGTTGATCATCTTGACGTAAGGATCGAACACCGCCGCCACCCGCGGCTGCTGCGCGAACCAGAAGCCGATCAGGACCCCTGCAACCGAGCCGATCACGAAGGCGAGCACTGACTCGACCAGCGTGACCCACAGATGCTTCCAGATCGTGCCCTCGACGAACCATTTGACGATGCGGGCCGCGACATCGGACGGCGTCGAGAAGAAGAACGGCGGCAACAGTTTCACGCCGCCGATCGGCACGGTGGTGAGCACCTGCCAGAGCAGCACCGCGGCGACGGCGACGAGAAGCTGGAGCGTGAAAAGCGTGAGACGGGACACACCGGGAGTCCGCTGTCAGGTGACGCAACGGCCGGGCTGGACCAGGCCATCCATCCTCTTGCGAAAAAGGTGCACCCCCGGGTCGAACCCGGGGGTGACGAATGAATATCTGCGTCGCCCCAACTTACGGCTTCGAGAACGTCCCGATGATGCCGGTCGCTCCCTTGGCATGGCCTTCCAATGCCTTGATGAGTTCGTCGCGTGTCATGCCGGGCTGCAGTGCCGTCGGCTCCAGGTCGGTCGCGATCAAAGTGAAGGTGTAATGATGCGGCGCGCCGGGCGGCGTGCACGGGCCGAAATAGTGCGGCAGCCCCATCAGGCTTTTGCCGCCGACATATTTATCGGTCTGCTTGGAGACCTCCCCTTCCGCAAAGCCGGTCACGGAAACCGGGATGCCGTAGGCGACCCAGTGGCTCACACCCCCTGGCGGCCGCCCTTCCGGATCGAACATCATCAGCGCATAGCTCTTGGTGCCTTCCGGGGGATTTGCCCAGGACAGCGCCGGAGACACGTTGTCGCCGACGCAATTCGGATTCTGCTTGTTGTTTCCCGCCATCTTCGTGGCCAGACGCTCGCCGTCCTTGAATGACGACGAGGTGATCGTAAACGCGCTCTGCGCATTGGCATTCTGACTGTTCCAGGCCATGGCCAAGGCCACGCCGCCAGCCAGCAGAAGTGTTCGCTTTACCGACATTATGTTTCCTCCATATGGGCCGCTTCGCCCATCGTGGCGAGTGTAGCCGTCACCGCAATATCAAGGCAACAATACAACGCAATGTCATCCGCCGCCGGTCTGGGCGTAGCCCTTGAGCACTTCGGCCTTGAGCATCGCCCAGATCTCGCGATGGAGATGGTGGAACGCGCGCTCGGCCTTGATCTCGGCGATGTCGCGCGGACGCGGCAGCGGCACCTTCCAGTCGCCGATGATGCGCGCGGCGGGACCGGCCGACATGATCACGACGCGGTCGGAGAGCGCGATCGCCTCCTCCAGGTCATGGGTGACGAACAGGACCGCCTTGCGGTCGGCGTTCCATAGATCGAGCAGCAGGTTGCCCATGATCTGGCGCGTCTGTGCATCGAGCGGCCCGAACGGTTCGTCCATCAGCAGGATCTTGGGATCGCGGATGAGCACCTGGACCAAACCGACGCGCTTCCTCTGGCCGCCCGAGAGCATATGCGGATAGCGCGCGCCGAAGCCGGCGAGGCCGACGCGGCTGAGCCAGGCCTGTGCGCGCTCACGCGCTTGAGCGCGCGCGATGCCGGCGGTCTCAAGCCCAATCGCCACGTTTTCGGCCGCGGTCTTCCATGGGAACAATGCGTCCGCTTGAAACAAGTAGCCGGCCTGCCGGTTGATCCCGGTCAGCGGCGCGCCGAAGATCTCGATGCCGCCCGATGACGGTCCGACGAGCCCGGCTGCGACGTTGAGCAAGGTGGATTTGCCGCAGCCGGTCGGGCCGACGATGGCGACAAACTCGCCATCTGCCACCGCAAGCGACGCGCGCTCGACCGCCGGGTATGAGCCCCCGTCCGCAAGCCGGAAGCTCACGGTCACCTGTGCGAGCGCAACGGCGGGCGCCATGGCGGCAGGCCGCCGCCGCTACTGCTTCATCATGCGCGCGGCGAGCGCGGTGTCGCAGAACTCGAAAAACGACTTGATGCGGCCGCCTTCCAGTTCGATCAGATCGAAGAGATCGGTCTCGACGGTTTCGCCGGTGACGGCGGAGCGTATCTTGGCGCGCCATTGCACCGCCGCCTTCGATCCATCGATCAGCATGGACACGATCTTGTGGTCGAGAACCTCGAAGGTCTTCATCATGCCGGCAAGCAGCGGGCGATATTGTTCCGCCCCTTCCGCCAGCGCGGCAACCGGGCTCACATTGGAGCCGGCCATCTGGAAGCGGGCGTGGGGCGCAAAGATCCCGCCGAGCGCGTCGAGATCGCCACGCTGGCGCGCGGCATAGGCGTCACGCAGGGTGCGTTCGATGTCTTCGCGGCTGCTCATGCTGTCCTCCCTCCGACATGACTTCGCGCATGGCGGCCATCATGCCGGAACGAGACTACGAGGGGAACTGTGCCGTGGACGTGTTCGGGCCACGACCCGACCAACGCCCACGCCGCGATCCGCGTGGGCTCGCTGCGGCGAGCCCACGCATGGATTTGCCCTGGATCAGTTCCGGCTGCGATCCACCATCGCACGCTGCTTGATCCACGGCATCATGGCACGCAGCTTGGCCCCGATCTCCTCGATCGGATGCGCGGCCATCTTGGCGCGCATCGCCTTGAACGAGGTCTGATTGACGCGGTTCTCCAGCATCCAGTTGCGAGTGAAGGTGCCGGACTGAATGTCGGCGAGAATGCGCTTCATCTCCGCACGCGTCTCATCGGTGACCACGCGCGGGCCGGAGACATACTCGCCGTACTCCGCTGTGTTGGACACCGAATAGTTCATGGTGGCGATGCCGCCTTCGTAGATGAGATCGACGATCAGCTTGACCTCGTGCACGCACTCGAAATAGGCCATCTCGGGCGAATACCCGGCGTCCACCAGGGTCTCATAGCCCGCCTTCATCAGTTCGACGAGGCCACCGCAGAGCACAGACTGCTCGCCGAACAAGTCGGTCTCGCACTCCTCGCGGAACGTGGTCTCGATGATGCCGGCCCGTCCGCCGCCGATGGCGGCCCCGTACGAGAGCGTGAGATCGTGGGCATTGCCCGACACGTCCTTATGCACCGCCATCAAGACGGGAACGCCGGCGCCGCGCTGATACTCGGCGCGCACGGTGTGACCCGGCCCCTTGGGCGCGATCATCATGACGTCGAGATCGGCGCGCGGCTCGATCAGGTTGAAGTGGACGTTGAGGCCGTGGGCAAACATCAGGGCCGCGCCCTTCTTCATGTTGTCGACGAGGTGTTCGCGATAGATGTCGGCCTGCAGCTCGTCGGGCGTGAGCATCATCATCACGTCCGCCCATTTGGCGGCGGCCGCAACCTCCATGACCTTGAGCTTCTCGCCTTCGGCCTTCTTCACGCCCTGCGAGTCCTTGCGCAACGCAACCGCGACGTCCTTGACGCCGGAGTCGCGCAGATTGAGCGCATGGGCGTGACCCTGGCTGCCATAGCCGATGATGGCTACCTTCTTGCCTTTGATCAGATTGATGTCGGCGTCGCGATCGTAGTAAACGCGCATGGTCCCTTACCTCTACTCCGGCCCGGCGGCCGCTGTTTAACGTGCTGCTTCTAGGTTCAATGCATCGCGGGGACAAGCCCGCGACGCGGAAAAGTGCTCACATCCCCTCCGGCCCGCGCGCGATGGCGACGATGCCGGTGCGCGAAACCTCGACCAGGCCGAGCGGCAACATGAGCGCCACAAAGCTCTCGATCTTGTCGCTCGCGCCGGTGATCTCGAACACGAAGCTCTCGGTCGAAGCGTCGATCACCCGGGCGCGGAATGCGTCGGCGAGCCGCAGGGCCTCCATGCGGTGCTCGCCCTTGCCGCGCACCTTGACCATGGCGAGCTCGCGCTCGATGTGAGGCCCGGCGACGGTCATGTCGACGACACGGTGCACCGGCACTAGCCGATCGAGCTGGTTCTTGATCTGCTCGATCACCATCGGCGTGCCGCGGGTGACGATGGTGATGCGCGACAGATGCTTCTCGTGCTCGGTCTCCGAAACGGTGAGCGAGTCGATGTTGTAACCGCGGCCGGAAAACAGGCCGATGACCCGCGCCAGCACGCCTGGCTCGTTGTCCACCAGGACCGACAGGGTATGGGTCTCGACCTGCTGCGCCACCGTGGCGGCGGGATAATGGGTGGTGGTGTTCACTTTGCTCTCTCGCATTTACCGATGTCATCGCCCGCCTTGACCGGACGATCCATCCTCGTTGCAAAGATGATGGATGCGCGGGTCAAGCCCGCACATGACGGGAGGAAACGTCGCACTGCGCGCTCACACCATCACCTTGCCTTCCTCGGTGATGGCATCCTCGATGCTGACCGTGGCGTCGCCCAGTAGCATCTCGTTGTGAGCGCGGCCGGACGGGATCATCGGAAAACAGTTCTCGTTGGGATCGACCACACAGTCGAAGATCACCGGCTTCTTCACGCCGATCATCTCGCGGATCGCGCCGTCGAGGTCCCCCGGCTGCTCGCAGCGAATGCCGACGGCGTGATAGGCCTCGGCAAGCTTCACGAAGTCGGGCAACGCTTCGGTATAGGAATGCGCGTAGCGCCCGCCGTGCAGGAGCTCCTGCCACTGGCGCACCATTCCCATGTATTGATTGTTGATGACGAAAATCTTGATTGGCAGGTCGTGCTGCACCGCCGTGGACATTTCCTGCATCGTCATCAGTACGGACGCTTCGCCGGCAATATCGATGACCAGTGAATTCGGGTGCGCAAGCTGCACGCCGACCGCGGCCGGCAGGCCGTAGCCCATGGTGCCGAGGCCACCGGAGGTCATCCAGCGGTTCGGCTCCTCGAAGCGGTAGAACTGGGCCGCCCACATCTGATGCTGGCCGACTTCGGTGGTGATGTAGGTGTCGCGATCCTTGGTCAGCTCGTAGAGCCGCTGAATGGCGTATTGCGGCTTGATGATCTCGTTCGAGTTCTTGTAGGCGAGCGATCTGCGCGAACGCCAGGTCTCGATCTGCTTCCACCAGGCGTCGAGCGCCTTCTTGTCCGCATGCATCGCGCCCGAACGCCATAGCCGCACCATGTCCTCGAGCACGTGCGCGCAGTCGCCGATGATCGGGATGTCGACTTTGACGTTCTTGTTGATCGAGGACGGATCGATATCGACATGGATCTTCTTCGAGCCGGGCGAGAAGGCGTCGAGCCGGCCGGTAATGCGATCGTCGAAGCGCGCGCCGATGCAGACCATCACGTCGCAATCGTGCATCGACAGGTTGGCCTCGTAGGTGCCGTGCATGCCGAGCATCCCGAGCCATTGCGGATCGGCGGCGGGATAGGCGCCGAGTCCCATAAGCGTCGAGGTGATGGGAAAGCCGGTGAGCTTCACCAACTCGCGCAGGAAGTGGCTCGCCTCGGGGCCGGAATTGATGATGCCGCCGCCGGTGTAGAACAGCGGACGCTTGGCGTCCCGCATCAGCTCGATCGCGGCCTTGATGCGCTCGAGGTCGCCCTTGAGCTTGGGCCGGTAGCCCTTGTGTTGGAATTCCTTGGGCCGGGAATAGAGGCCCTTGGCGAACTGGATGTCTTTCGGGATGTCGACGACCACGGGACCCGGCCTGCCGCTCTTGGCGATATGGAACGCCTCGTGCAGCACGCGCGGAAGGTCGGCGACGTTCTTCACCAGATAATTGTGCTTGGTGCAGGGCCGGGTGATGCCGACGGTGTCGCATTCCTGGAACGCATCGTTGCCGATCAGGTGGGTCGGAACCTGGCCGGTGAGGCACACGATCGGAATGGAATCCATGAGCGCATCGGTCAGCCCGGTGACCGCATTGGTCGCGCCGGGGCCTGACGTCACCAGCACGCATCCGACCTTGCCGGTGGAGCGGGCATAGCCTTCGGCCGCGTGCACCGCGCCCTGCTCGTGCCGCACCAGGATGTGCCTGACCTTGTCCTGCTGAAACAACGCGTCGTAGATCGGCAGCACCGCGCCGCCCGGATAGCCGAAAAGATGTTCGGCCCCTTGGTCCGCGAGCGCCTCGATTACCATCTCGGCGCCGGTCATTTCTCTACTCATGTGCCTACTCCAGATACCCAGACCGTTCCTGCAAAGAAAAAGGGCCACAAGGGCCCCGTTGCACACCGCCAGTTCGTGGATGGCCTAGCCATCCCCGGCGGTGCGCCCTCCTACGATTACCAGCTCTCGAGCAATAAAATTGCGCACAGCGCCGTCCTCGGCATCATTTCGTTGCGGCAATTTATATGGGTTGCCGCCGCCGGCGTCAAGGAACTGTCCCAGATTCAATCAGAGCTGGACAGTTCGCTCGCCGTAGGCGATCGGCGCGGACACTTTTCACCCGGGTAATATTGACTTCGAGTTTTACCCGGATATAAACACCGTGAAGCAAGGATATTCGCCATGCATGCAGGACTTCAGACCCATTGCACCGCCTTCAACGGCGCGCGGTGCATCGCGACCGGCCACCTCGCGGAGGTCGCGTTGAAGGCCAAGACCGCTGTCGACAACGGCGAGCAGGTGCTGATCTTCGACGACACCACCAGCCAGTCCATCGAGGTGGATTTCCGCGGATCCGCCGAAGAGGTGCTGCTACGGCTGGCGCAAACGGACGGCAAGGAGACCGCCGCGGTCTCCGACGCACCGCGCGGACCCGGCCGTCCGAAGCTGGGCGTCGTCGCGCGCGAGATCACGCTGCTGCCGCGGCACTGGGATTGGCTCAACGCCCAGCCCGGTGGGGCTTCGGTCGCGCTCCGCAAACTCGTGGAGGAGGCCAGGCGTACGAACGAGGGCAAGGATCGCGTCCGCCAATCGCAAGAGGCTGCCTACCGGTTCATGTCCGTCATGGCCGGCAACCGGCCCGGTTTCGAGGAGGCAACGCGAGCCTTGTTTGCGGGTCACCGCGAACGCTTCAGCCAATTGACCGAGCTGTGGCCCAAGGATGTTCGCCAGCACGTAAGAAAGCTCGCCGCCGACGCGCTCGACGGCCTCGCCGCCGCGCGACCGGGCTCCTGAAATCGTGATCGGCGATGAAGGTGCCGCGCGCGTCATGTGATTGGGCGTTATCCGACCTGCCGATATGTTCGGCGCCTTGGCTGGAGCGGGCCTGAGCAATGCCCTTTCTGCGCGAGCGGTCGGGGCGCTGGTCGCCGGTGAAGAGCGTCGCCTTCACGGCTTCGATCCTGCCGGCAATCTGGATCGCCTACCAGGCCGCAACCGGCGATCTCGGCGCACGGCCGGTGACCGAGGCTATCCACCAGGCCGGCGACTGGGCCCTGCGGTTTCTGTTCGTCACGCTGGCGATCACGCCGGCGCAGCGCGTCCTCCATTATCCGCGCATCATTCTGGCGAGGCGCACATTGGGGGTCGCATCGGCGGGCTACGCCCTCTTGCATCTGTCGCTCTACGTCCTCGACCAGCATTTCGATCTGTTCAAGGTGGCAAGCGAGATCGTCCTGCGCATCTATCTGCTGATCGGAGCGGTCGCATTGGCTGGATTGATCACGCTGGCGTCGACCTCGACGGACGCCGCCATCAGCCGCCTGGGGTCGGCGCGATGGAATGTCCTGCACCGGCTCGTGTACGGCATCGCGGTGCTGGGCGCCGTGCATTTCTTCATCCAGTCCAAGCTCAATATCTATCAGCCGGTCCTGATGGCGGGATTTCTCACCTGGCTGCTGGCGTATCGCGGCTTGTTCCGGCGCAACGGCGAGGTGACTCCGCTGCAACTGCTCCTTCTCGCCGTTGCCGCGGCCATCTTCACCGCGGTCGGAGAGGCGCTGATCTACATGTTCACCAGCGGCGTCGACGCGCGGCGGGTGCTGCTTGCCCATTTCGACGTCGACGCGGAGGTGCGGCCGGCATGGTGGGTGCTTGCCGCCGGACTTGCAGTCGCTACGCTCGCCTTCTGGCGGCAAAAGCCCGCACGTCAGCGCGCGAGCCGGCGCCCGATCTCCTCCAGCGCCATGTCGGGGGCCACCCAGGTCCAATCCGGCAGCTGATGGCGGAACCAGGTGGCCTGACGCTTGGTGTAGCGCCGGGTGTCGCGCTTTCCCTCCTCGGCGGCGGTCGCCAAATCGATCTCGCCTTTGAGGCTGCGGATCAACCACGGCACCCCGTGCGCCTTCATGGCGGGCAGCGCGGCGTCGAGACCGCGGCGGCTGAGCGCGCGCACTTCGTCGAGCGCGCCGGACTTCAGCATCGCATCGAAGCGGGCATCGATGCGGCGGTAGAGTTCCGCCCGGTCCGCGTCGAGGAAAATCTTGACCGCGCCATCGGCATCGAGCGCAGGCTCCATGCCTTCGCGGTGCCAGTCCGAGAGGGAGCGGCCGGTCGCCAGGACCACCTCCAGCGCGCGAGTGATGCGGGCGCGATCGCCCGGCCCGAGACGCCGCGCGGTCGCAGGATCCCGATCGCTGAGCTCGGCATAGAGCGGCGCGATGCCCTCGCCCTTGAGCCGGTCCCTGACGGCTGAGCGGATATCGGCAGGGATCGGGGGGACGGCAGCCAGCCCCTGCGTCAGGGCCTTGAAATAGAGCCCGGTGCCGCCGACCACGATGGGCAGGCGCCCTGCCCGCTCCACCGCCGCGAGCGCCGCGCGCGCATCCACGCACCAGCGGCCGACGGAATAATTCTCGGCGGCGTCCACATGGCCGTACAGCAGATGAGGCGCGCGCGCCTCCTCCTCCGGGGCTGGCCGCGCGGTGATGACGCGCAGATCACGGTAGACCTGCATGGAATCGGCATTGACGATGCTGCCGTCAAGCTGCTCGGCCAGCGCGAGCGCGAGCGCCGACTTGCCGCTCGCGGTCGCCCCTGCGATAAGCACCGCCCGTTTCGATGGTGCCCGGCCGGTCATCCCATGACCTTCGTCGCTACCCTGATTTCAAATCCCGCGGCGCCCGCCCTCGATGCCGCCGCAATCGAACGCGCACGCGCCGCACTCCCGTCGCCGCAGGCGCCGAACTGGCTGGACCCCGGTATTGCCGCCGACATTCCCTTTATCGCGACCCGCACCAACTCCCAAGTCATCGACAGCCGCGCGGTCGCCGATCGGGTGCGTACGGCGCTCGCCGGCGCGGCCATCGATGTCGTGGTGCAGCCGGCGGGCGGCCGTCGCAAGGCGCTTTTTCTGGCCGACATGGATTCGACCATGATCGGCCAGGAATGCATCGACGAGCTCGCCGATCATGTCGGCGTGAAGGACCATGTCGCCGCCATCACCGAGCGCGCGATGCGCGGAGACATCGAGTTCGCGCCGGCACTGCGCGAGCGCGTGGCCCTGCTCAAGGGCCTGCGCACCACGGCCGTCGACGAGGTCATCGACGAGCGCATTCGTCTGACGTCGGGAGCGCGCACGCTGGTCGCCACGCTGCGCGGAAACGGCGCCTATACCTGCCTCGTCACCGGCGGCTTCACGCTATTCTCGCGGCGCATCGCGGCGCTCATCGGGTTCGACGAGAACCGCGCCAATACGCTGGTGATTGATGGCGACGGACGCCTGACCGGGGACGTGTCGGAGCCGATTTTCGGACGCGAAGCCAAGCTCGCGACCCTGATCGAACTCACCCGGAAGCTTGCGCTGACGCCGGAGCGCACCCTGGTGGCCGGCGATGGCGCCAACGACATCGCGATGATCCAGGCGGCGGGCCTCGGCGTCGCCTATCACGCCAAGCCCAAGGTCGCGGAGGCCGCGGCCGCGCGCATCGATCACGGCGATCTCACCGCGCTGCTCTACGCCCAAGGCTATCGGCGGGACGAGTTCGTATCGGACTAGGGATGATCGACAAAGGCAAGGCGATGGAAGCGTCGGCTCCCGTCGCCCGTCGTTCGCTTTCGGTCGGCCCCGACTACTGCAGGCTCAGCGCCACGAACCGCAACTCGCCGTCGGCCCCCGCCACCAGTATCAGCGCCGACTTGCGGCCGTCCTTCTTGAGCTTGTCGATCTTGGCCTGGAGGTCGTCGGCGCTCGCGACCGCCTCCTGCGCGATCTCGACGATGACGTCGCCGGCCGACAGGCGCTTGTCGGCCGCCGGCGAGCCCGCGTCGATGCCGGTAATGACCACGCCCTTCACGCTGTCCTTGATCTTGTAGCGCTTGCGCAGATCGTCGGACATGTTGGCAAGCTCGATGCCGAGCGTCTTCTTCACCACGCCTTTGTCGGGCGCGGCATCGCCCTTCGGATCGGCCGCCGCCACCTTCTCACCGTCCTCGAGCCGGCCGAGCGTGACGGTCTTGGTCTCTTCCTTGCCCTTGCGGATGATGGTCACCGGCGTCTGCTTGCCGATCGGCGTATCGGCAACGACGCGCGGAAGGTCACGCATCTCCTTGATGTCCTTGCCGTCGAACTTGATGATCACGTCGCCCGGCTCGATCCCGGCGGGTTTCGCCGGCCCCTTGTCGTCGACCCCGGCAACCAGCGCGCCGCGCGGCGGGGCGATCTTCAAGCTCTCCGCGATTTCGTCGGTTACCTGCTGGATGCGCACGCCGAGCCAGCCGCGCCGCGTCTCGCCGAACTGCTTCAATTGATCGATCACCGGCAGCGCCGTCTTCGAGGGCACCGCAAATCCGATACCGATCGATCCGCCCGACGGAGAGATGATCGCGGTGTTGACCCCTACCACTTCGCCTTCGAGATTGAACAGCGGGCCGCCCGAATTGCCCCGATTGATGGAGGCGTCAGTCTGAATGTAATTGTCGTACGGGCCGGAATTGATGTCGCGGTTGCGTGCCGAGACGATGCCGGCGGTTACCGTCCCGCCCAGGCTGAACGGGTTGCCGATGGCGATGACCCATTCGCCCAGCCGCAGCTTTTCCGAATCACCGAACTTGACCGCCTTGAGCGGCTTGTCGGGCTTGACCCGGAGCAGCGCGAGATCGGTCTTCTGATCCTTGCCGAGCAACTCGGCCTTCAATCTCGTGCCGTCATTGAGAATGACCGTGATCTCGTCGGCCTCCGCGATCACGTGGTTGTTGGTCACCACGATGCCGGTCGCGTCGATGACGAAACCAGAACCGAGCGAATTGACCCGGCGCGGTCCGCGTTCGCGGTTCTGCGGGTCGTTCTGGCCGCGCCGATTGAAGAAGTCCTTGAACAGCTCGTCCAGCTGCGGATCGTTGGGCAACTGCGGCATCGGCGTGTTGCGCGCTTCGACCTTCTGCGAGGTGGAGATATTGACGACCGCGTCGATCACCCGTTCGGCCACGTCGGAGATGCCGTCGGGACCGCGCGCGAACGATGATGTCGAGAGCGCTGGCAAGACCATCGCTGCCGCGGCGACCGTGGCCAGAGCAGGCCGACGGACCTGCCGCGCAAATTGGGCGAGAGTGCCGAGCATGGACGTCACAGCTCCTGAATTGGTGGATGCGAGACACTGCTCCCGTCCCGGAATGGACGCAAGGGCGACCTCGACTTGACGAATTAGGCTGGGGATTGGGGCGGAATCGGGACCGGGGCGCGGTTGCGCCAGCCTCGCGGTCTCATCCGCGCACGAACCAGATCAGCACGATACCCAGCACGGCCGAGACGATTCCCGCGATCCGCAGCGACGTTTCGGGGCTTTCCAGCGCGCTCGCCGCCAACCGTTTGGCGACACGGGGAAAGGCGGCGAACAGCAGTCCCTCAATCACAAGCACGAGACCGATCGCAACGATGAACTGGGCCATCTTTGCCTGACCGGTCTCGCGATATGCCGTCCCGCCTGCTGCCTACTTCGCCGGCGCACCCGCGGACGGCACACCCGCGGGGGGCGCGCTTTCGGGCGCGGCGGCGCCTTCGCGCGATTTGCCAGACGGATCGACGAAGTAGCGGAAGAATTCCGAATCGGGCTTGAGCAACATCCGCGTGTCGTTGGCCTTCAGCCCGGTCTCGTAGGCCTGCATCGAGCGGTAGAACGAGAAGAACCCGGGATCGCGTCCATAGGCCTCGGCAAAGATGCGGTTGCGCTCGCCATCGCCCTCGCCGCGGGTCTGCTCGCCCTTCGACTGTGCGTCGGCGATCAGCACGGTCACGTCGCGATCCGCGCGAGCGCGGATCTCCTGGGCGCGCTGGGCGCCCTGGGCGCGGAACTGCGCGGCCTCCTGCTGCCGCTCGGTCTGCATGCGCTGGTAGACCGCCTGGCTGTTCTGCTCCGGCAGATCGGCGCGCCGGATGCGGACGTCGACGACGTCGATGCCGTAGGCCTGCGCCTCGTTGTCGAGCTGCTCGCGCACCCGCGCCATCAGGTGATCGCGCTGATCGCGCACAACCTGCGTCAACGTGGCCTCGCCGAGCACACGCCGCAATGCCGAGTTGAGCAGGATCGACAGCTGCAGGTTCGCGCCGTCGACGGTGCCCACGGTCTGATAGAACTTCAACGGCTCCTTGATGCTGTAGCGCGCAAACGCATCGACCACCAACCGCTTCTGGTCGGAAGCGATCACCTCTTGCGCCGGGTTCTCGAGATCGAGAATGCGCTTGTCGATGCTGATGACGCTGTCGATCAGCGGGATCTTGGTGTGCAGTCCGGGCTGCGTGACCACGCGCACGGGCTGGCCCAGGCGCACGACCAGCGCCTGACGGGTCTGGTAGACCGTGAACAGCGCGCCATAGGCGATGATCAGCGCCACGATGATGACGGCGGCGACAATGCCGCCAACGAGATTGAGTCTCATCGGGCGGCTCCCGTCTGCGGCGCCGCCGGCGGTTGCGGGCGCCGCGAGAGCTGGTCGAGCGGCAGATAGGGAACGACTCCGCCGCCGGAATCCATGATGATCTTGTCGGTGCCTCCGAACAGCCGCTCCATCGTCTCGAGATACATGCGCTGGCGGGTGACGTCCGGCGCCTTCTTGTACTCGTCGTAGACCTGAAGGAAGCGCGAGGTCGCGCCCTTGGCCTCTGCCACCGTCTGCTCGCGATAGGCCTCGGCGTTCTGAATGATCTGCGAGGCACGTCCGCGGGCTTCCGGGACGACCTTGTTGGCGTAGGTCTGCGCCTCGTTCTGTGCGCGTTCAAGGTCGGCGCGCGCCGCTTGCACGTCGCGGAAGGCGTCGATCACCTGCGACGGCGGATCGACCTTCTGCAGCTGCACCTGCGTGATCTGAATGCCGGCGCCGTATTTGTCGAGAACGGATTGCATCAGATCCTGGACTCCGGTTTCGATGTTCTGGCGCGCGCCGGTCAGGATCGGCTGAATGTTGGAGCGTCCGACCACTTCGCGCATGGCGCTTTCCGCCACCGCCTTCACCGTGCCTTCGGGCTGCTGGATGTTGAACAGATAATCGCCCACGCCGTTCGGCTTGATCTTCCACAACACGGAGAAATCGACGTCAACGATGTTTTCGTCGCCGGTGAGCATGAGGCTCTCTTCCGGCACGTCACGGATCGAAGTGCCGCGGCGGAGATCCTCGACGATGCGCATGCCGATGTCGATCTTGTTGACGCGCAGCGCCTTGGGCGTGAGCACCGTCTCGATCGGATACGGCAGGTGATAGTTCAGTCCGGGCTGCACCTCGCGCACATATTTCCCGAAGCGCAGCACCACGCCGAGTTCGTCGGGGTCGACACGGAAGAAGCCCGAGGCGCCCCAGATGGCGACCGCGGCGAGCACGATCAGGATGATCCCCTTGCCGCCGAGACCGCCCGGCAGAACCGAACGCAACCTGTCCTGGCTGCGGCGCAGAAACTCCTCGAGGTCCGGCGGTGTCGGGCCGGTCGGCTGCTGCCCCGAGCCCCAGGGCCCCTTGCTGCCGCCGCCTGATCCCCAGGGTCCGCCGCCCTGATTGCTCCACGGCATCGAGTATCTCCTTGCTGCAGCGGCCCCAAGGCCGCCGCGCCTGTTTCAGTTTGAGGGGTTTATAGGGGAGGTGTCACCGCGTTACAACGCAGGTCACAGGCGTGCGTCGCGGCGGCGCATGGGCTTGAATTCCGGTTGGCGGCTACCATCAATGGCCGGTGCTGTCGTCCGTTCGTAGGCGAGCACGGTGAAGCTTGCTTCATCGCCCGGGCCTGCCTGGTGCTCGGTCCGCTCCGTTTCCTTCCAGACCCCAGGATCGATGGCAGGAAACGTGGTGTCGCCCGCCGGACGCAAATGCACGCGCGTGATCACCAGCCGGTCGGCCAGCGCCATCGTGTCCGCATAGATGCCCGCGCCGCCAACGATCGCAATTTCAGTCACGCCGCGTCGAAGCGCGTCCCCGCGGGCGGCCGTTAGCGCCTTCTTCAGGTCGGGCGCCGCCACGATACCCGGCGCTGCAAAAGTCGGCTCGCGGCTCACCACAATGTTGGTTCGACCCGGCAGCGGCCGGCCGATCGAGAGATAGGTCTTGCGCCCCATCACGATCGGCTTGCCCATCGTTACTCTGCGAAAATGCGCCAGCTCCGATTTCAGTCGCCACGGCAGGCGGCCGCCCTGACCGATCACGCCGTTGTCGGCCACCGCCACCACGAGGACGAGCGCGATGCGTTGCGAGCCGTCGGCGGATCGGACACCGGCGGCGCCGGTCTTTGCATTCACACCGCCACCTTGGCCTTGATGTGCGGATGCGGATCGTAGCCTTCGAGCGAGAAATCTTCGTAGCGGAATGCGAACAGGTCGGTCGCGGCCGGGTTGAGCACCATTCTCGGGAGCGCCCGCGGCGGCCGCGCGAGCTGCAGCCGCGCCTGCTCCAGGTGAGTGAGATAAAGATGCGCGTCGCCGAGCGTGTGCACGAACTCGCCGGCTTTCAGTCCGATGACCTGCGCCATCATCAAGGTCAGCAGCGCATAGGACGCGATGTTGAACGGCACGCCGAGGAAGACATCGGCCGAGCGCTGGTAGAGCTGACAGGAGAGCCGCCCCTTGGCGACGTAGAACTGGAACAGGCAATGGCACGGCGGCAGCGCCATTCTGTCGACATCGGCCGGATTCCAGGCGGTGACGATGAGGCGGCGCGAATCCGGATTGCGGCGGATGGCGGTCACCACATTGGCGATCTGATCGATGCTGCCGCCGTCGGGCGTCGGCCACGAGCGCCATTGCCGGCCATAGACCGGTCCGAGCTCGCCGCTGGCGTCGGCCCATTCGTCCCAGATGGTGACGCCGTGCTCGTTGAGATATCTGACGTTGGTGTCGCCGGCGAGGAACCAGAGCAGCTCGTAGACGATCGATTTCAGATGCAGCTTCTTGGTGGTGGTGATCGGAAAGCCTTCGCCGAGGTCGAAGCGCATCTGATGACCGAAGACCGATAGCGTGCCGGTGCCGGTGCGGTCATGCTTTTCCGCACCGTCGGCAAGGATCCGTTCCAACAGGTCATGATACTGGCGCATGGGCTCGATCCCTCATGCGGCAAAAGCCGACTCGGGAGGCGGAGTCTACCGCCGTCCCGGCTGTCGGCAAATGTGCAGAGCGACCTATGAACGCAAGTATCAGTTCAGCGGCCCGGCAGCCTTGATCACCGGCGTCCAGCGGTCGATCTCGCTCTTCACCAGCGCGGCGAGCGCCTGCTGCCCGCGGCCGCTCTTGTCCGGCAGCACGCTCCCGAGCTCGAGCAGTCGCTTGCGCGTCCCCTCGTCGTCCAGTGCCTTGTCGAGCGCGTCGCTGAGCTTGTCGAGAATGGGCTGCGGCGTGCCCTTCGGGGCGAACAGGGCATTCCAGGCCTGCGCCTGGAATTCCGGCAATCCCGCTTCCTTGCTGGTCGGGACGTTGGGCAAGGCGGGATTGCGCTCGGCCGTGCCGATGGCATAGGCCTTGATCTGCCCCGCCTGCACCTGCTGGACGATGTTGACGATCTGGTCGCACATGAAATCGACCTGACCGGAGATCAGCGCCGTCAACGCCGGGCCGGTTCCATTGAACGGAATCGAGGTCGGCTTGATGCCGAGAATCGAATTGAGCAGCAGGCAGGTCGTGAACGAAACCGAGCCGACGCCGGCATGCGCCATGTTCAGCTTGGCCTCGTTCGCCTTCACATACGCGACGAACTCCTTGAGGTCCTTCGGCTGAAAGTCCTTCTTCGCCAGGATCAGGACCGGCGTGCCGGCCACCAGACCGATGGGCGCGAAGTCCACATCCGGCTTGTAGGCCAGGTTGGGGTAGAGCGCGACCGAGGCGGCATGGGTTCCCATATGGCCCATCTCGATCGTGTAACCGTCGGGAGCGGCGCGCGCCGCACGGGTCGAGGCGGTGGTGCCGCCGGCCCCGACGATATTCTCGATGATGATCGGCTGCCCGAGCGTGCGGGTCATGTTGTCGGCGGCGATGCGGGCGATGACGTCGGTCGGCCCACCGGCGGCGAACGGCACGATCAGGGTGATGGGGCGGCGCGGATAGTCGGTCTGCGCCGCGGCCGGCAGGGCGGCAAAGCCGATTGCGAGGCCGGCAACCAGCCCACGAAACAGGGTGCTCATCATGGTCGTGTCCTCTCGCTCTAAGTATGCTTCTTGTTGCTTTATTTATGCTTCTCCAGCGCCAACGCCATAATACTAAGGACGATACAGGCGAATGCTACCACCGTGCGGAGGCCTCAGCGGCCGCCGCCCGGTGGTAACTTGTCGCAGCCGCGCTGTAAGCGGGCGCGTCCTACTCGACGAAGACTTCGTCGCGGCGCCGCCGCATCTTGGGCATCGCGGCGACGATCAGCAGGAAGATGGCGATGCCCAGCAAGACCCCCGAGATCGGGCGGGTGAAAAACACCGTCCAATCGCCGCGCGCGATCAGCATGGCGCGGCGGAGATTTTCCTCCATCAGCGGCCCCAGCACGAAGCCGAGCAGCATGGGCGCCGGCTCGAAGTCGTGCTTGAGCAGCCAATACCCGATCACGCCGAATATCGCTGCGATGGTGACGTCGAACGGAGAGTTGTTGATCGAATAGACGCCGATGCAGCAGAACACGATGATCGAGGGATAGAGCAGCCGGTAGGGAACGCGCAGGAGAGTGACCCACACGCCGACCAGCGGCAGATTGATGATGACCAGCATCAGATTGCCAAGCCACATCGACGCGATCATGCCCCAGAACAGCTCCGGCTGCTTGGTCATGACCTGCGGGCCCGGCACGATGCCGTGGATGGTCATGGCGCCGACCATCAACGCCATCACCGCGTTGGGCGGAATGCCGAGGGTGAGCAGCGGGATGAACGAGGTCTGCGCCGCCGCGTTGTTGGCGCTCTCCGGCGCCGCGACGCCCTCGATGGCGCCGTTGCCGAAGCGTTGCGGCGTTTTCGACATCTTTTTCTCGAAGGTATAGGCGGCGAACGACGCGATCACCGCGCCGCCGCCGGGCAGAATGCCGAGCAGCGAGCCCACGATGGTGCCGCGGGCGATCGCTCCCGACGAGTCGATCAGGTCCTTGCGGGTCGGCATCAGTCCGCTGACCTTGGCGTGCAGGACGTCGCGACTCTCCTCCGGCAGTTCAAGATTGCGGATGATCTCCGCGAACCCGAACACGCCCATGGCGATGTTGGCGAAGCCGATGCCATCGGCGAGCTCCGCGAGATCGAAGGTCATGCGGCCAGCGCCGGTTTCGAGATCGGAGCCGACCATCGACAGGAGCAGGCCGAGGACGATCACGGCGACTGCCTTGAGCACCGAGCCCTTCGCCAGCACGACCGCAAAGATCAGGCCGAGAACCATGAGCGAGAAGTACTCGGCCGGCCCGAACAGCAGCGCGAGGCCGGTCAGCGGCGCACCAAGTGCCGCCACCAGCACGGTCGCCACGCAACCGGCGAAGAACGAGCCGATCGCCGCGATCGACAGCGCGGCGCCCGCGCGTCCCTGCCGCGCCATCTGGTGGCCGTCGAGCGCGGTGACCACGGACGTCGCTTCGCCCGGGATGTTGACCAGGATCGACGTGGTCGATCCGCCGTATTGCGCGCCGTAATAGATGCCGGCGAGCATGATCAGGGCGCCCACGGGCGGCAGCCCGAAGGTGATCGGCAACAGCATCGCGATGGTCGCGACGGTGCCGATGCCCGGCAGCACGCCCACGAGCGTGCCGACCAGTGCGCCGAGAAGACAGAACAGGATGTTGTAGGGCTGGGCCGCGACCCCAAAGCCCAGCGCCAGGTTCGCGAGAAGGTCAGACATGTCTCATACCCCCCGCGTCAGAATCGCGGCCAGAGTTGGAAGGGCAGATTGAGCAGATAGGTGAACAGGAAAACACAGAACGCCGTCATGACCGCGGCCGCGATGATACTCTCCAACACCCGCATCTCCCTGGATCCCAGAATCGCGACCATAAATGTCACGTAACTTGCGATCACCAGGCCCACCGGCCGGATCATCGCCGCGAAGCCCAGGATCGCCGCGATGACCAGAACAGGCCCGCGAATCTTGTATTTCTCGATGCGGGGTCCGTCGGTCACGAGACCGACCAGCGCGACCAGAGTACCAAGTACGACGAGAAGGCCGGCGAACAGTCGCGGCGCAGTGCCCGGACCGAATGCAAATCCCCGTTGACCGGGAAGGTCCCGCGACGCCCAAATGGCAAGGATCGCCACCGCGACCAGAACCAAACCACCCCAGAAATCCCGCGGACTGCGGATCGAAAAACTAAAGCCCCGCCCCTTTGGGGACGGACTGACGCTTTCTGACATGCTCCCTCCGTCGGCCCCGCACTGTCGCGCGGAACCTCCCATCCCGCGCTAGCGCAGTTCGTAGCACATTCCGGTGGGCGACGGGAAGCAACTGCGTCCAATTTAAGTTCACAGCAGCCCGCCGAGTCCGAGCAGTGCCGCCGCGGCAAAAATCCACAGAGGATTCAACCGCGTCGTGTAGGTGACGACCGCCGTCGCCAACGTCGTAGCCACTGCCACAAAATTGTGCGCTGTCGCTGATGCCACCACGATGCCGCTCGCCGCGATCAGCCCGATCGAAATCGGGAGTAATCCCGCCTGGATCGCACTGCGCCACGGCGCGTCCTTGAAACCCTCCCAGACGCGGCCGACATAAAACGCGAACAGCGACGTGGGCCCGCACATCGCCAGCGTAGCGACCAGTGCGCCGACCAGGCCCGCCACGTGGTAACCGATGAGGGTGACGATGATGACGTTCGGTCCCGGCGTCACCTGGGCGATCGCGAATATGTTGCTGAACTGGCGCGCGGTCATCCAATGTTCGACCTCGACCGCCACGCGCTGCATTTCTGGCACCGCGGAGTTGGCGCCGCCGATCGCAAACAGCGACATCACGGCAAAATAGCCGGCCAGCGTCAGCAATATGCCGCCGTCGTCCTTCATCGCCGCACCCAGGCGATCGCGATGCTCAGCGGAATGAGCCCGCCCAGCGCCCAGTACAGCGGCCAGCGCAGCACGCCGACCGACACCAGGGTCGCGAGCGCCAGCAGCGGTGCGAGGCCGAGCGGATCCTTGAACAGCGGGAGCGCCATCTTGGCGCAGGTTCCCATCACCAGTCCGACCGCTGCCGCCGCGACCCCCACCAGCATGCGCTGCAACGCAGCGATCTCTCCGAACTGCGCATAGATCAGGCCGATCACCGTCACGATCACGAACGGCGGCCCCAGCAATCCCAGCAGGGCGACGGCCGACCCGAGCGCGCCGCGGATGCGTCGGCCGAATACGACCGAAAGATTCACGACATTGGGGCCGGGGAGGAATTGGCACAGCGCGTACGCGTCGTTGAACTCCTCGGGAGTCATCCAGCCGCGCTCCTCGACCAGCATGCGCCGCGACCAGGCCAGAACCCCGCCGAACCCGCACAGCGCGATGATGGCGAAGGCGGCGCATAGCTCGAGCAGGGTGGGCACTGGCGGGGAGGAAATCGGCGGCGGTGGGGCCGAAGCCGTGGAGATCGTCTCGGACATGGCAAAGTCTTAAGCCGGCCGCCCGGCCGCAACCAAATGATATTCCGGCATGGTGGCTATTGAGCTGCGCCCTGTCTTGCGCCCTCGTCTTGCGCGGCTGACCTGCACCGCTGACTTGTCCTGTTGTCCTCGACCGCCCGGCCGCGCCCTCCCGCGAGCAAGCATCTCCTGGGGTCATTTGCCCGGACCGCCCGTTGGGCGGTGCCCCTGATCGCCCCGGCGGACGCTCACTGCCGGGCGCCGCGACCGGGGATTGTGGGCTGGACCCTGCAAAGGCTCTTTTTTCGTCAACCTTCCACGCTTATATTCGTGGTGCCGGCGCAAGCCGGATATGGCGATAAATGGCCGTCGTAATAAACCTATCGGACCCGGGGGCAGTACCCGGCGCCTCCACCATCGGGGGGTCAGTGGTCAGAAGCCAATGATTGGACGCGTGCTTCTGATGGCTGGCCACTGATTACTGATCCCTGATACGGGGGCGAAACAGGATCGACGAGGGCGTAAAGGGCGTGCTTTTGCTCGGCATGGTTCCACCGTTATCGGGCCTATCCATAGTTGCAAACGACAACTATGCTCCGGTTGCCCAGGCCGCGTAACGCGGTTTGGAATACCGATCTTAAAGTCCTGACGGGTTAAGCTCCGGCAGGCGGGGTTCGGAGGCACCTGGCAACAGAAGCCTCCACTTCCATATTAA
>Ga0207688_10000094_pt1 | contig 34655 bp, 43 predicted proteins | sample KBSMiscanthusM4_FD_184296 | JGI IMG/M metagenome (GOLD analysis project Ga0207688, IMG submission 184296) | Miscanthus rhizosphere microbial communities from Kellogg Biological Station, Michigan, USA - M4 (SPAdes) (version 2) | ecosystem: Host-associated > Plants > Roots > Rhizosphere ...
GCCGGCGGCATCGGCAAGACGCGGCTCGCGCTCCAGACCGGGCACGACCTCGCCCACGGGTTCCCCGACGGCGTCTACTTCGCCGACCTCTCGCACCTCACGAGCGCGGAGCTGGTGCCCGCCGCGATCGCGGGCGTCCTTGGCCTCGCCACCCAGCGCGACGAGCGGCCCGTGGCCGCGTTGCACGCCTTCCTCCGCGACCGCCGCACGCTGCTGCTGCTCGACAACTTCGAGCACCTGCTCGACGCCGCACCGCTCGTCGCCGAGTTGCTGGCGGGCGCCGCGCGGCTGAAGGTACTGGCCACCAGTCGCGAACGATTGCACCTGCGCGGCGAGCAGGAGGTCGCGGTGCCGCCACTGGCGCTGCCCCCAGCTGCGGTTGGAAGGTTTGAAGGTTTGAACGTTCAAACGTTCGACGCGGAGTTCACACAGTATGCGGCGGTGCAGCTGTTCATCGCGCGGGCGCAGGAGGCCAAAGCGGACTTCGTACTAACCAACGCTAACGCAGGGGCCGTGGCCGAGATCTGCGTGCTTCGTGCCGTCCGACGAGGAGAGGAGCGAGAGGAGGGCGTCCTCGAAGTCACGCGGGAGGCGCGGCCTCTCGCCGGCGAGCGCGAGGAGGTTGCGGTCGGCTGCTGGATGCAAGCGGCGCAGGAGCGGGAGGATCTCGTGCCGGACGAGGCCGCGCTTCGTGTCGACGTTCGTCGAGTCGACGCGGTACGCAAGCAGGTGCTCGTCGCAGTATCCGACGGTGTCCTCCCGCCAGGCATCGAGGAGCGGGCGCACGACGCCGTCCTCGCGTGCGACCTTGATGCCCCTCGTGCCCCCTGACGACACGAGGCGATAGAGGACGGTCTCGACCTGATCCGATGCGGTGTGACCCGTGGCGCGCCGCCCGCGCGACTCCGTGGCGGAGTACCGGATCGCGCGCAGGCCCGCCTCGGTGGCGCCCTGCGAGGCGGCGTGGCGGTCGACGATCTCGGCCCCGAGCACTTCCCTGCAGAAAGCGGCATCGGCGTCCGACTCGGCGCCACGCAGGCCGTGATCGACGTGGACGGCGCGGACGGCGTACCCGAGCTCGCCGAGGACGTGCCACAGGCACGTCGAGTCCGCACCGCCAGAGACGAGACAGGTGACCTCGCCCCCGGATGGGATCAGCTCGTGGCGGCGGATCGTCGCCTCGACGCGCGAGGACATGGCGTTCACCCGCCTATTGTGCCGCGGGTATCCGCGCGGAGCCGACAGGTCGGGGACCGAGAGCACTCACTCGCGAAATGCGGGAGCGGCGCTCCACGCCTCGAGCACCTCGACGGCACGCTCGACCCCCTCCCGGTCGAGACGATAGGGATGCGCGTGCTCGATCGGAACCATGCGCGCCGCCGGGACGAGACCATCGGCCGCGTCGAGCGTGTACCTGACCATCAGGGCGTGACCGACGAGCAGGACGACCGCCTCGTTGCGACCGAGCAGGACGCGTAGCCCGCGCGCGAATCTCGCCGCCGCGTCGGCTCGGCTCTCGCCTTCCCCTGGCGCCCGCTCGTCGGGTGACCTGGTTCCGGCCCAGTCGCGGTACGTGTCGAGCAGTCCTCCGTCGAAGGAGCCGAAGTGGATCTCGTTCAGCTCGGGAACGAGGATCGTGGGGACGTCTCGCCCCCCGAGCGCAAGCGCGAGCGTCTCCTGCGTGCGGGCGAGGTCGGTGGTCGCAGCGAGCGAGATGCCCTCGTCTGCCAGGAGCTCGCCCAGCGCTCGAGCCTGCTCGACCCCCTCCGGCACGAGCCCCTCGCCGGGGACCGCGCACGACGCGATTCCGTCCCGATTCGAGCCGGCGAGACCGTGCCGCGCGAGGATCAACTCGTCCATCGGCTCAGAAGAGAAGGGAGCGGTAGTCGAGGGCGTGCGTCATGCCAATCGCCTCGTACAGGCGGATCGCGGGATCGTTCTCGGCACGGACGAACAAGCAGACCGTCGGGACGTGCTCGAGCAGCAGACGACACAGATCGGACAGGCCCCTCGCGCCGTAGCCGCGACGACGCACCTCGGGATCGACCCACACCTGCTGGAGCTGGACGGCATCGGGTGTCCACGCCGAGGCCTCGGCCTTGAAGAGGATCACCCCGTCCTCCTCCCACAGCCACGAGCGCTCCTCCTCGATCTGGCTGCGCGTGCGCCAACGAAAGCCTTCGGCGTCCCGCGTCAGCGGGTCGAGCCCGAGCTCTTGCTCGTGTGCAGCCGCGCACGCGGGCATGAGCAGCTCGAGATCGTCGAGCGTCGCCGGCCTGAGCCCGCTCTCGCCGGCTGCGGGCGGATCGTGGATGACGAAGACCGGCTGGCCCGGACGATCCTCGCGTGGTCTCGGCAGACGCTCCTCTGCCGCCGCCCAGAGATCCGTGACGGCGCCAGCCTCGCCGATCAGCATGCGTGGCGCCGACCGTGCAGCCTCGCGTGCGAACGCACCACAGCCCCGGCCCGAAGGGACGACGTTTACGCCGAGATGACACAGGGCCGCGAGCTCGTTGCCGCCCGTGGTCAGCCCCACGAATCGGCCGAGCCCCCGGCGTGCGACGTCTTCAAGGAAGACGCGCTCCACGGGGTCCCGCGCGCAGAACCGCAGGATCTGCTCGCGGCGAGGGTCGACGAGCTTGGTTGCCAAGGCGCGAACTGTAAACGCGGGTCCTGCGCTCAACCCTTTGGAGAAACCGTAGGGTTCCGCCGATGCCGATCCATCTTCGAGCCGAGCCGGGCGACTACGCGGACGCCTGCCTGCTGCCCGGCGATCCGCTCCGCGCGCAGTACATCGCCGAGACCTATTTCGACGACGCGAAGCAGGTGAACGCCGAGCGCGGGCTGCTCGGGTACACGGGGACGTGGGACGGCAAGCCCGTCTCGGTCCAGGGCACGGGCATGGGCTGCCCGGGCGCCACGATCGTGTTCGAGGAGCTGATCCAGCTCGGCGTGAAGCGGCTGCTCCGCGTCGGCACGTGCGGGGGCCTGCAGGCGGACCATGCGCTGGGCGACCTCATCGTCGCGATCTCCGCCGTACCGGCCGACGCGACCGCCACTCACCTGGTCGGTGGCGAGCCGCACTGCCCGACAGCGAGCTGGGAACTCGTGCACGAGGCCGTACACGTCGCGAAGCACGCGGACGAGCCCTATCGCGTCGGCCCGATCGTGTCGAGCGATCTCTTCTACAACCCGGACGAGGGACAGTACGAGCGCTGGTCGAAGCGCGGCATCCTCGCAGTCGAGATGGAGGCCGCCGCCCTGTTCACGCTCGCGGCGCTGCGCGGCGTGCACGGCGGCTGCCTGCTCACGGTCAGCGACATCGTCGTCGAGGGCGAGTTCATCCGCATCACGGACGAGGAGCTGCGCGCAGCCGTCGACCGCATGACGCGAGTGGCGCTCGACACCGCAACGGCGGGTCACGACGGCCACTAATCCCGGCCGCACCGTCTTCCTCGTCAATCCGGCCTCCGCGGGCGGCTCGACCGGCAAGCGCTGGCCGGAGATCGCGCATCGCGCGGCTTCGCGCGGACTCGAGGGCGACGCCCTCATCTCCGACGCCCCCGGGCACCTTACGACCCTCGCCGCAGACGCGGTCCGCAGTGGCGCGCGCAGGCTCGTGGTCGTCGGTGGAGACGGCTCGGTGAACGAGGTCGTCAACGGCCTCGGCGGATCCGAGGACGTGGAGGTCGCCGTGATTCCGCGCGGGACGGGCTGGGACTTCGTGCGGACCTTCGACATCCCGCGTGAGCTCGACGCCGCGATCGACATCGCACTGTCAGGCGAGACGCGCGAGATCGATCTCGGGAGAGCGACCTACCGAACCTGGGCCGGCGAGGAGGCCCACTCCACCTTCGCGAACGTCGCGAGCGCAGGGATCTCGGGGGCGATCGCGCAGCGCGCGAACGAGTCCTCGAAGGCCCTCGGCGGCAAGGTCTCGTACTACTGGGCGACGCTGGCGGTGTTCTTCGGCTGGCAGACCGGAGAGATGCAGGTGACCGTCGACGGCGAGTCGCGCAGCGGGAGGATGATCGACGCGATGATCTGCAACGGCCGCTACCTCGGCGGCGGGATGATGATGTGCCCGGAGGCCGAGCCCGACGACGGCCTCTTCGACGTCCTCCTCATCGGGGACGTCACGAAACGCGACCTCGCCTTCGTGCTTCCGAAGACGTACAAGGGCAAGCACCTTCCCCATCCGCGGCTCGAGCTCCTGCAGGGCTCGTCCGTCGTCGTCGAGTCGCACGAGCCGCTTCCGATCGAGCTCGATGGCGAGCAGCCGGGGACGACACCCGTGCGCTTCGAGGTCGTGCCGCGCGCCCTCAGGCTGCGCGTTCCGGCTACGGGCTAGCAGGCTTGCGAGGCGCCGGCCGACGCGCCGGCGTCTTCGCCTTCTTGAGCGCAGCGACCTCTTTCTCCAGCTTCGCGACGCGCGCCTCGAGCTCGTCGATGCCACGCACCTTCTTGGCGAGCTCGTCCACACGCGTCCGGAGGTCGTTGACGGCCGTGAGTGCCTTCTGTCCCCCAGGAAGGTCCGCGATGCGCTGCAGCGCCTCCTCGCCGGCGTCCGCGAGCCGCGTCACGAAGTCCTTCTCCTTCGTTCTCGTCTCGTCCATGCGTGCAGTCATACCATTCAGCGTCCTTCACTGCACCGAGGCGAGGACAGCCGCAAGCGTCTCACCGGCCCCTGCGTCAATCTTGAGCAACGCTCGATCGTCGAGCGCGGTCGGCCCGCGGTTCACGATCACGAGCGACTGCGCCTCGAGCGGGAGGCCCCCGACGGGCCAAACCTCGAGCGACGACCCGACGACGAGCATCAGCCGTGCACCGCGCGCGAGCTGCACCGCGCGCTCCATCGCACCGGCAGGCAGCACCTCGCCGAAGAGGACGATGCCGGGCTTGAGCGGCTCGCCGCACTGCGGGCATGCCGGCACCGGCGTCTGGGCGAGCTGCGCGAGCACCGCGGCCGCCGGCTCGGTCCAGAGGCAGCGCAGGCACTGCGCCGAGCGGATCGACCCGTGAACCTCGACGACCTCCTCGCTGCCAGCACGGCTGTGGAGCATGTCGATGTTCTGGGTGACGACCGCCGAAACGAGCCCTTTCCGCTCGAGCTGGGCGAGAGCGCTGTGAGCTGCATTCGGCTTGGCGTCGAGGAGCACGTCGATCCGTTCGCGGTAGAAGCTCCAGACACGCGCCGGGTCGCGTCTGAACGCCTGGATCGACGCGACCTCGAACGGGTCGACGTCCGCCCAGAGTCCCGTCGGTGACCGAAAGTCGGGGATGCCCGACTCGGTGCTGATGCCCGCACCGGTCAACACGACGCAGGGTTGGCGTTCGACGATGAGTGCCGCGAGGGCTACGGCCGACACGGGCGGATCGTAGTGTTGTCCTCGTGGACGGCTTCTCGTTCTCGACGGACGTACGCGTCCGCTTCGCGGAGACGGACGCGCAGGGAATCGCCCACCACGCGTCCTTCGTCGTGTGGCTCGAGGTCGCCCGCGTCGCATACCTGCAAGCGCACGCCGGTGGGTACCAGGCCATCCGCGAGCGTGGCTTCGAGGCGCTGACCACGGAGGTTTGCGTGCGCTACCAACGCGCGGCGTACTTCGACGAGATCCTTCGTGTCTGGACGCGCTGTGGCGATTTACGCGGAGCGCGCTTCACCTACGAGTACCGCATCGAGCGCGCGGGCGAGCTCGTCGCCGACGGCTACACGAGGCACGCCGTCGTGGATCGAGAGACGTACCGACCCACCCGGGTGCCCGACTGGCTCGTCGACGCGATCGCTACGGCCGAGGCGTCGTCGGAGTCGTAGCCGTCGTCTCCGGATCGGTCGGCGACGGCTCCTTGCCGGTCGGCTTGGCCGGCTTCTCGACGACCTTCGTCCCGACCCGCACGATGCGGGTCTCCCCCTCGTAGTTCGTCGTCCAGGTCTCGGAGCGGATGAGGTCGCCGGCGGCGGAGTAGATCTCGCGCGTGGCGCTGGTGCGCGTCGGTGCCGAGCCCTCCTCCTCGACCACCGTCTTGCCCTTCGGCAGCTTCGGATCCTCGACGCGCTCAACGGGAACGCGGCCCGTCACGACGAGCGGTGTCGCCGAGCTGTCGACGCGCCGGTCCTCGCCCCCGTAGATCGCGATGCTGATCCCGTCGCTCTCCGCGAACCCCTTCACGAGCACCCAGGACTTCGTGTCGTTGACGAACTTGAGGTCGAGAGAGGGCCAGTACACGGTCGCGTCACGGCCGAGCTGGTACCGGCTGATGTAGAGCGAGTGCGGGTGACGTTCGGTTATGCGCAGGCCCGCTTCCCACGCCGCGTTGAACGCCGTCGTCGCGACCTGGGACGTACCACCGCCGACCTCTTCGGCGTACTCGTTGCCGATGATCACCGGGGCGGAGCGGAAGCCGCGCTCCACCGTGCGCTCGCCGATCGCGCCGTTGAGCGAGAACGTTGCCCCGGGGGGCACGAGCGACCCGTCGAGCGCCTCGACGCCGAGCTGGAGATTCGTGATCCGGTCGGCGGTGCCCGAGTAGTAGGTCTTGTAGGAGGACATGCGTCGGTCGATGCCCATCGCCAGCGCCTCGGCGGTCGAGCGCTCCGGCGCAGCCCGAACGATGGTGAGTCGCGCAACGCGGTTCGCCGGACTGCTCGCGGCGCGCAGGATCGCACGCGCCGCCTGCGGCACATTGACCTCGAGGCCGTCGCGGGCCGGGACGACCTGCACCGCCTCGCCGTACACCGCGAAGCCCGCGTCGCGCGGTGGGCGGCCCACCGTATTCGTGAGCCTGCGGAAGTACTTGTCAGCTGCAGGTCCACCGATGGCGAGCGCGCTCGTACCGTCCTGCGGCAGCCGCAGGAGCTCGGCAACCCGCCATCTCGGGACCCGGAAGCTCCGCCCGGCCGCCTTCACGACGATCGGCCGCGAGATCGCGACGCGGGCACGCGCTGCCGGAGCGGCCAGCATCTCCTCGGTCACACTCGGCGGCGTGACGCTCACGGGGAGCGTCGTCGACGCCGAGCCCCGATCGAGCCCGCCCAGTCTGCGCACCATCACCTCGGCCGCAGCGTCGCGGTCGAGTCGAGTGCCCGTCGCGTCCTGCAGCACCTTGATCCGGAGGCCGCGACGGACGAGCTTCGCGTTGCTCGCCGGGCTGTCGACGTCCTTGGCGATCTGGTCGAGCGCATATTCGAGAGCCGCATTCGACACCGTGATCCGGGGAAGCACCTCGGCGCCGAAGACGCGTGCGCGCAACCGACGGAATCCACGAAGCGGGCCGAACCCGTCGCCGGCGCGCCCCGCCGCGTCCACCGCCGCGCTCCAGTCGGGCTGGACGCCCAGCTGGTTCGGCGCGAAGCGGTAGGTCTCGCCGGCAGCCGCGAAGGCAACGGGCCGCGCCGAGCGCTGCTCGAAGAGGGAGTCCAGCTTCGCCACCGCCTCACGCCGCGTGAGGCTGCCGACGTCGACCCCGGCGACCTCCGTTCCGGAGGCCAACTCGTTCCGCGAGCCGGCGAACGCGAGGCCGACGAGGACCGCGATCAGGAGCACGACGCCGGCGATGCCGGCGATCGCCCTCGAGGCTGTCAGCGTGCGACGCCGCCGCTGTGCCCGTGGTGGATAGAGAGGTGAATCGACGCGCAAGGAAGCGCCAATTCTAGTGGCCGGGAGCCTGCGCCTACCGTGACGAAGTTGTGAAGAAACGGGCGCTCATGTGTTGGCATTGCCGCCAACATGTGCGCGCCGCTGGGGATTACGATCGCAGTGGGTGGTGGGATGGGGTGCCCCGGACAGAAGCGGGGCGTCAGAACACGAAGAGCTCGATGCCTCCCGAGACGTAGAGCTCGACGCCCGTGATGTACGCGGCGAGGTCGGAGCACAGGAATGCGATCGCGTTCGCGATGTCCTGCGGCTCCCCCGGGCGCTTGAACACCGTCCGAGAGGCGATCCGCTCGTTCATGGCTGCGTTGGCCATGTGGAACGCCTCGGTCCCTATGATGCCCGGAACGATCGCGTTGCACGTGATCCCGTGGCGCCCACCCTCCATCGCGAGCGTCTTCGTGAGGCCGAGGATCCCGGATTTCGTCGTCGAGTAGCTGGCCTGGCCGAACCCGCCGAGCGTCCCCGCGACCGAGGCCATGTTCACGACACGCCCCCAGCCGCGCTCCTTCATGTGCGGCCAGACCGCCTGCGCGCAGTTGAAGCCTCCCGTGAGGTTGACACGTAGGTCGCGCTCCCACAGCTCCGGCCTCTGGTCGTGGAACTGGCCCACGTGATCGAGCGTCCCGGCGTTGTTCACCAGGATGTCGACCGACCCGAGCTCGTCGACGACCCGCGTGACGGCAGCAGCGACCTCGTTACGAGCCGTGACGTCGCACCGTACGGCCAGCGAGCGCCTCCCGAGGCCACGGATCTCCTCGGCCGTCTCCTCGGTATGAACCATCCCGCCCGTACGAGCAGCGGTCGCCAGAGCGCCCCAGCTGTCGGTGTCCTCCGAAAGCTCCGACTCGACGAGGATATCGGCGATCGCGACGTCGGCGCCGGCGCGCGCGAGCGTCAACGCGTCGGCGCGACCGAGTCCACGCGACCCGCCAGTGACAAGCGCGACCCTCCCGCTGAGGTCGATCTCCAGAGCCACGGCGAAACCCTAATCGCCTCGGGGAGTGAAGATCTCCTTGGCGATCACGAGGCGCTGAATCTGCGACGTCCCCTCGTAGATCTGGAAGAGCTTCGCGTCTCGCATGAGCTTCTCGACCGGGTACTCCTTGATGTACCCGTAGCCGCCGAAGACCTGGACAGCGTCGGTCGTCACCTTCATCGCAGTGTCGGCCGCGAAGCGCTTTGCAAACGAGGATTGCAGTGTGGCGCGCTCGCCCTGGTCGTGAACCCACGCGGACTGCCACACGAGCAGACGTGCCGCCTCGATCTCGGTCGCCATGTCGGCGATGAGGAAGTTGATCCCCTGGTGCATCGCGATCGGCACGTCGAACGTCACGCGCTCCTTCGCGTACTCGACCGCTAGCTCGTAGGCGGCCTGTGCGACCCCCACGGCCCCCGCAGCCGTCCCGGGCCGCGTGAAGTCGAGCGTCTTCATCGCGATCTTGAAGCCGTCGCCTTCCTCGCCGATGCGGTTCGCAGCGGGCACGACCACGTCCGTGAGGGCGAACGCGGAGGTATCGGTCGCGCGCTGCCCCATCTTGTCCAGGTGCTTCTCGATCTGGACGCCGGGCGTGTCCATCGGGACGATGAAAGCCGAGATCCCGCGATGTCCCTTGCTGGCGTCGGTCTTCGCGAAGACGACCGTCCACGCAGCCTGCCCGGCGTTCGTGATGAACGTCTTCGAGCCGTTGAGGACGTATTCGTCACCGCGACGCTCAGCCGCCGTCTTCATCCGGGCGACGTCCGACCCGGCGTCGGGCTCGCTGAGCCCGAAGGAGCAGAGAATCGGCTCCTCGAGGAGTGGCGGAAGCCAGCTTTCCTTCTGCTCGTCCGAACCGGCGAGCAGGACCGGCCCCGCGCCGAGGCCGTTCGCGAGGATGGACGTGGCGATTCCCGAGCAGCCCCAGTTGAGCTCCTCGCCGACGAGCATTCCGTCGAACGCCGGAAGCCCCAGGCCGCCGAACGACTCGGGAACGTGGAGATTCATGAGCCCGAGCTCATGCGCCTTCGCAACGACATCCGCGGGATGCGTCGAGTGCTCGTCGTACTCGGCCGCCTTCGGCCGTATCTCCTTCTCCGCGAACTCGCGCGCGAGCACCCGTAGCTCGCGCTGCTCGGGCGTCAACGCGAACGAGACGCCTGCGGCGACGCCTGTCTCCAGCTGGGTCATGACCTTCGCTCCCAGTTCGATTGACTAGTCAGTCAAGAGCTTACGTCTCCTCCCAAGACATGGTCAAGCGCTCGACGGCGTTCCGTAGGATGTCGAGCGCATGGCGACCACGACCGAGCGTCCGGCTCTCGACCCGCTCGACTTCCTCGCAATCGACGCGCTTCTCGACGACGAGGAACGGGCGATCCGCGACACGGTGCGGCAGTTCGTCCGCGACAACGTTCTCGACGACGTCGGCGACTGGTTCGAGAAGGGGATCTTCCCGCGGGAGATCTTTCAGGAGCTCGCGAAGCTCGGTCTCCTCGGGATGCATCTCGAGGGATACGGCCTCCCCGGCGCGAGCTCGGTCGCGTACGGCCTGACCTGCATGGAGCTCGAGGCGGGCGACGCCGGCGTTCGGAGCGCCGTCTCCGTCCAGGGATCGCTGGCCATGTTCCCGATCTGGAAGTTCGGGTCCGAAGAGCAGAAGGAGCGGTGGCTCCCGGCGATGCACGCGGGAGACGTCATCGGCTGCTTCGGGCTCACGGAGCCAGACGCCGGCTCGGACCCGGGATCGATGCGCACGCACGCCCGTAGGGACGGATCGGACTGGGTCCTGAACGGCGCGAAGATGTGGATCACGAACGGCACGATCGCCGACATCGCCGTCGTGTGGGCGCGCACGGACGAGGGAGCGATCCACGGCTTCATCGTCGAGCGCGGGATGCCCGGATTCTCGGCCCCTGAGATCCACAAGAAGCTGTCGTTGCGCGCGTCCGTCACGTCCGAGCTCGTGCTCCAGGACGTCCGGGTGCCGGAGGAGAACCGTCTGCCAGAGGTGACGACGCTGCGCGGCCCACTCTCCTGTTTGAACGAGGCGCGCTTCGGCATCGTCTTCGGAGCCGTCGGCTCGGGCCGCGCCTGCTTCGAGGCGGCGCTCGAGTACGCGAAGGAGCGGATCGTGTTCGGAAAGCCCATCGCGGGCTACCAGCTCACGCAGCAGAAGCTCGCCGAGATGGCGCTCGAGCTCAATCGGGCGTTCCTCGTGGCACTGCACCTCGGTCGCATGAAGGACGACGGAACACTGCGCCCGGAACACGTGAGCCTCGGCAAGATGGGCAACGTGCGCGGCGCGATCGAGGTCGCGCGCGTCGCGCGGACGATCCTCGGCGCGAACGGCGTAACTCTCGAGTACCCGGTTATCCGACACGTGAACAACCTCGAGTCGGTTCTCACCTACGAGGGGACGCACGAGGTGCACACGCTCGTCGTCGGTCAGGCGCTTACCGGCGAGAACGCGTTCCGCTAGCCGGCTCTACTCCTCGCCGTCCCAGTAGTCGAGCATCGGTCCCGGGCGGCCGAGGATGATGCGCTCGCCCGCGACGCTCCGCGCCCCGACCTTTCCTGAATCCGGGTACTCGACGATGTCGGGTCGGATCATGGACGAGAGCATCAGGACGCGGATCGCGGCGTCCGTGCCGTTGCGCACCTGGTGGAGGCCGTCCTTGCCGCGCGGAAAGCAGACGACGTCACCCTCGGCGAGTTGTTGCTCGCCCTCGGGAGTCCGGAGTGTCGGCGCTCCGTGGACGACGATGAGCCACTCCTCGTTCGCGTGATGCGTGTGGTACGGCCACAGCCGAGCGCCCGGCTCGAGCTCGTACAGGCTCCCGCCGAGAAGCTCGGCACCGATGTGGTGGCCCACCCACGCATCCTTGCTCCGCCAGCCGGGGCGATCCTCCTCGCGATCCCACTCGTTCGCGTTGAGGTTGAAGACCTTCACCGCATCGAGCCTAGACGGCGAGCCCCCGCAGCGCGACGCCGATCGCGGTGCGTTCCGCGTCGTCGACGTTGCTGTCGGCGTCGGGAAGCTGCCCGAGAACCCATCCCGTCAGCACCTCTTCCAGACCGCCGTAGACGACCCACGCGGCGAGACGCGCGTCGACGTCGCGTCGGAACACGCCCGACGCCTGCCCCTCCTCGATCACGCGCTCGAGGATGGCGAACGCCTCGCGAACCTCGTCGACGCGGTCCTGGAGGTGCTGACTCCGGGCGACCTCACGCACCATGACGGTGACGAGAGCCGGATCGTTCCGCCACGTTCGCAGCAGGATCTTCGCGATCCCCTCGAGCTTCTTCTCTGCTGGCTCGTCCGAGGCTTCCACCGCCCGGAAGCGAACGATCAGCTGGCCCCAGTTCTCGACGAAGATCGTCCGGAGAACGTCCTCCTTGGACGCGAAGTAGTGGTAGAGAAGTCCGTGCGCCACCCCTGCGTCCTCGGCGATGTCGCCGACACGCGAGCCGTGATAGCCGTGCTCGGCGAACACGCGGATCGCGGCTTCGAGGATGCGCTTGCGCTTCTCGGCGACAGCGATTGAACGGTCAGTCAACGGGGACGAGGATAGAGCTACCCTCCGCCGACGTGCAACCGCTCGCCGACATCCTCGTCGTCGACTTCACGCGTTATCTCCCGGGCGCCTATGCGAGTCGGGAGCTGTCGCGTCTGGGTGCGCGTGTCGTCCGCGTCGAGCCGCCGGCCGGCGATCCGATGCGACCGACCGCGACCGCGTGGGATACGGCACTTCGCGCGGGGAGCGAGTCGGTCGTGTGCGACCTTCCAACGGATGCCGCCTTGGCCAGGGCGTTGTGCGCGCGAGCGGACGTCGTGCTCGAAGGGTTCCGCCCGGGCGTCGCTTCGCGGCTCGGCATCGGCCCGGACGACGTCCCGGGGACGACGGTCTACTGCTCGATCACGGGGTTCGGCGACGATCCGCAGCATCGGCAGCGCGCCGGGCACGACCTGAACTACCTCGGCTGGGCGGGCGTGCTCGAGGACACGTCGCCGGGGCTGCCCCCGATCCAGGTCGCGGACCTCGCGGCGGGCGCCCTCGGCGCGACCACCCAGGTGCTGGCTGCGCTCGTCGAGCGGGCACGAACCGGTCGAGGGCCTCGCCTCGTCGTCTCGATGACGCATCGCTCACACGATCTCGTCGCGCACCGCGTCGGCGGCGAGCCGGTACCGCGCATGCTGACCGGGGGCCTCGCCTGCTACCGAATCTACGAGACCGCGGACGGGCGCCACCTCACGGTGGGCGCGCTCGAGCCGAAGTTCTTCCGGCGCCTGTGCGAGCTCCTCGAACGTCCGGAGCTCGCGGAACGTCAGTACGAGCAGGACCAGGACGGGCTCGCCATTGAGCTCGAGGCCGTCTTCCGTACGCGCGACCTCACCGCGTGGCTCGACCGCTTCGGCGACGAGGACGTTTGCGTCGGGCCCGTCTGGACGCGCGAGGAGGCTGCCGATGTGTTCGGCTCGGGCGAGCGCCCCGCCTACGTGCCGCTGGGAGCGCACACCCTGCTCTGGCGGAGCGAGCTAGGAGTGGACGAGCCCTAGCGCCGCCGGCAGCGCCAGGAGCGTATCGATGCGATCCGACGCCTGGGGCATGAGCCCGTCGCGGTCGAGCAGGATCGCCCTGATCCCGAGCGCACGCGCTCCCTCGATGTCGTCCTCGTAGGAGTCGCCGACCATCGCTACCTCGTCCGGCTCCGCGTCCAGCGCCTGAAGCGCGGCGACGAAGATGGACGCATGAGGCTTGACGCGTCCGTGCGCCTTCGAGCCGACGATGGCATCGACGTCGAGCGCATGGTGCTCCACGAACTCGTCGAGATCCCGCTGCCCGTTCGAGATCAACCCGATGCTGATCTCGTGACGGCGGAGCTCGTCGAGCACGGGGAGAGCATCCTCGTAGAGCGAGAAGTTCTCGTGGCGCTCCCATTCGCGGACCATCTCCGCGGCGCAGGCGCGGGCAGCGCCCGGCTCGCCTCCCATCCCGAGGACGATCTGCTCGGTGAAGGCGATCCAGATCTCCTCGTCGTGGACGAGTTCGCGGTTTTGCTGGAGCGTCTCGATCGCCCGTGCACGGGCGTCGGCGTACCGATCCGGATCGAGCTCGAGCCCGTGGCGCTCGCCGATACGTCGGTACCCGTCGGGCCCGAGCTCCGGGCCGGGCCGGAACAGCGTGAAGTCGACATCGAAAAGAACTGCTTTCAGCATTTCGACCGAGGATAGACAGGCTGAAGCCTCACCACGATTCGATCGCCGAAGGCCGGCTTTCGCCGGCCGAGAGGCAGGCGCGCGTCCATGTGACGCAGCGGCAAGGAAGGGGGCGCATGGGGGAAACCTTCGGTTTCCCCCATGAATCATCGGGGTGCCCAGATTTGAACTGGGGGCCTCTCCGACCCGAACGGAGCGCGCTACCAGGCTGCGCCACACCCCGAGCGCGCAAAGGGTACCGGCTCTCCGTGCGCCCGACCGAGGCGTTGCACGACCGCAGCGGGCGGCAGTATGCTCAGGGCGTGAAGGACGTCCTCGAGAGGCGGGCCGCTTGATCCGCCCCGGAAGCGAATGACCCGGAGCCCGACGAGCGCTGAGCGCGCCGGCGGGCTTTTTCTTTGCCACAAGGAGGCAGCATGGCCAACCACCTGACGCCCGAAGAGCTCGCCAAGGAGATGGGGATGGACCGTGACGACGTCATCCGCATCTGCATCGAGGAAGGCGTGCCGATCTACCACGGCAAGATCGACAAGACGCTCTTCCAGGCATCGCTCGAGGCCGTCGGGGCAACGGCAGGAGCCTCGGCCTCCGCCTAGCCCGGCACGCTTGCCGCGGTCGCCCACGGCACGAGGCCCGACTCCTAGCTCGCCTTGCTCTTGGCCCTGCGTGTGCGCGCGGGCTTCGCCGGAGCTTCGTCCCCATCTGCCGCAGGCTGCTTCCTCGCCGCGGCGACGCTCGCCTTGAGAGCCTCCATGAGGTCGATGACGGGCGCGACCTCGACCGGCTCGGGCGCCACGATCTCCTCGCCGTTCATCTTCGCCTCGAGGAGCGAACGGAGGTCGCGCCGGTAGTCGCTCGCGAGCTCGGCCGGCTCGAAGTCGCCGGCGAGGCTGTCGATCACCTGGCGTGCGAGGTCGAGCTCGGTCTTCTTCACTTTCGTCTCCTCGACCGCCTCGGAGATCTCGGCCTGGGAGTACACGTCCTCGGCGAGGAAGAGCGTCTCCAGGGCAAGCGCGTCGTCCTTCGCGCGCACGAGGCACAAGCTCTCGCGACCAGCCCGAACGAAGCGCCCGAGCGCCGCGGTCTCGGTCTGCCGCATCGCCTCGAGCAGGAGCACGTAGGGCCGGCGCTGCGCCGTCTGCGCGGCGGGGACGAGGTAGTACGTCCGGTCGAAGAAGATCGGGTCGACGTCGTCCTGCTTGACGAAGCGCGTGATTTCGATCGAGCGGGAGTCGTCGGCGCGCTCGATCGCCTCGAGATCGGCGTCCTCGACGACGAGGAACTGACCCTTCGTGACCTCGAAGCCCCGGACGATCTCGTCCTGGGTCACCTCACGGTCGTGCGTCGGGCACCACCGCTTCTGCTTGATCGGCGTCTTGCATTCGCGATGCAGCAGGCGAAACGAGACGTCGGACTGACGCGCGGCAGGCTTCGTCGCAGGGGCGAGCCCCACGGGAATCGAGACGAGGCCGAAGCTGAGTGATCCGTTCCAGGAAGTGCGCATGGGTAAAAGCGTATTCGACGAGCGCCGGTATGGGTCTGCGCGGCGGACCGACCGGATTCGCCCTGGAACGCCGAACCCCTTCCGGGCTAAGCTCAGCACGTGACCGAGACGGTCGACGCGACCCTCGAGACGGCACCGGCGAGCGCCGGGCAGCGCACGATCGCCCAGCTCTGGCGCAACGCTGTCGCGGGGGGCAGGACGGGAGCTGCGTACCTCACCGAGACCGACGACGGCTGGCGTGAGGTGTCGTGGGCCGAGGCGGACGAGCGCGTGCGGGCCTACGCGAACGGGTTCCTCGCGCGACAGGTGCGAAAGGGCGACAACGTCGCCCTGCTCGCGCGAAACGGCTTGGAGTGGGCGCTCCTCGACTTCGCCCTGGCGCGGATCGGTGCAGTCGGCGTTCCGATCTACGCCTCGAGCTCCGCGCGCGACGTGGGCTACCTGTTGGCCCACTCCGAGGCCGTCGCCGTCGTGTGCGAGGACGCAGCGCAGCTCGCGAAAGTGGAGGCGGTCGACGAGGAGCTGCCCTCGCTCCAGCACGTCCTGACCTATCACGACCTCGATGGGCTCGCGGCACACGGCGAGGACTTCGCCGCCGCCAACCCGGGCGCGCTCGACGAGGCGACCGCGGCGCTGACCGAGAACGACCGGTACACCATCATCTACACGTCGGGGACGACCGGCCCGCCAAAGGGCTGCATGCTCTCGAACCGCAACTACTTCGAGATGGCGACGGTCGTCGACCGCATGGAGCAGACGTACTACCGCCCGGACGACGTCATGCTGCTCTACCTGCCGCTCGCCCACAACTACGGACGCCTCATGCTGCTGCTCGGCGCGCACGTGGGCTTCACGATCGCGTTCCTGGCCGACCCGCTGCGCGTCGCCGAGGTGCTGCCGCAGGTCCGTCCCACGCTTCTACCAAGCGTGCCGCGCGTCTACGAGAAGGTTCATACGGCGGTCGTCGCACGTTTCGACGCCGCCACCGGCATCAAGAGGCGGCTCATCGACTGGGCCCTCCCGATCGGGCGTGAGGTGAGCCGACTCGAGAGCGAAGGCAAGCCGGTCCCGGCCGGTCTCCGCCGAAGGCACGGTCTGGCCGACCGGCTCGTATTCAGCAAGGTGCGCGAGCCGTTCGGCGGACGGTTGCGCATGCCCGGGTCGGGCGGAGCCCCTCTCTCGAAGGAGATCATCGAGTTCTTCGACGCGGTCGGCATCCGCATCGCCGAGGGGTACGGACTGACCGAGTGCACGACCGCGTGCAGCGCCAACACGCCCGACGACTACCGCTTCGGGTCGGTCGGTCACCCGCTCCCGGGGGCGGATGTCCGGATCGCGGCCGACGGGGAGATCGAGATGCGCTCGCCGACCGTCTTCCAGGGCTACTTCAAGGATCCGGAGGCGACGGCGGCGGTCTTCACGCCGGACGGCTGGCTCCGCACGGGCGACATCGGAGAGCTCGACGCCGACGGCTTCCTCCACGTCACCGACCGCAAGAAGGACATCCTGGTCACGGCCGGCGGCAAGAACGTCGCGCCCCAGAACATCGAGAACGACCTCAAGACCTCGAAGTACGTGTCGCAGGCACTCGTGATCGGGGACAAGCGGCCCTACGTGGCGGCGCTCCTGACGCTCGATTCGGTCGAGATCGGCCGCTGGGCTGCCGAGAACGCTCTGGACGGCGACATCGCCGCTCTCTCCCAGGACGAGCGCGTGCGGGAGCTACTGCAGGACACCGTCGACGAGGCCAACCGAGAGCGCTCACGGTTCGAACAGGTGAAGCGGTTCACCGTGCTTCCCCGCGACTTCACGATGGAGGACGGTGAGATCACACCGACGCTGAAGCTCCGGCGGCGCGCGGTTCAGGAGCATTTCGCAGACGAGATCGACGCGCTGTATGCGGAGCCACGCGGCGAGACCGCTGCGGCCGAAGACGCCTGACGAGCTACGAGCTAGAGGCGGCGAGCGCCGACGTACGAGCCGTGCCCTGCGAGGCTCGAGATCCGCACGACGTCGCCGGTGTGCGGTGCGTGGACGAACTGGCCGCCACCGATGTAGATCCCGACGTGCCCGAGACCGCTGAAGAACACGAGGTCACCAGGTGCGAGCTGGTCGTACGGGACCGGCGTCCCGTATGCGTATTGCGACGCGGCGTGATGCGGGAGCGAGACGCCCACCTGGGCGAAGACGTAGGCGACGAAGCCCGAGCAGTCGAACCCGGTCGAGGGGCTCGAGCCGCCCCATACGTACGGGATGCCGAGGTACTGGAGCGCGATCCCGACGACCTGGCTGTACCGCGGCGCCGGGAGATTCGGATCGTACGACGGCGGGTCGTAGGTCGGCTCGATCGCGGCCGTGACGAGGGCGTCCTGCTGTGCCTGCTGCGCGGCGAGCGCTGCCTGGGCCTGCGCCTGCGCCTGCGCGGCGAGCGCGGCCTGGCGGCGGGCTTCCTCCGCACGCATCCGAACGATCTCGTCCTTGACGGACGCGAGCAGCTGGTTCTGCTCGGCGATCTTGGACTCGATGGACTCCTTCTGCGCAGCCTGCTCGGAGACGATCCGCGCCTGGTCCTCGCGCGCGTGCTGGAGGTTCGCGCGGCGTGTTTCGACTTCCTTGCGGTACCGCTTCACCGTGGTGAGGATCCCGGCGTCCTGGCTCGAGACACGCTCGATCGCATCGAGCCTCGAGATGATGTCGTCGAGGCTCTGCGCTCCGAGGATCACCTCCAGTGTGGAGTCGCCCTGACCGTTGATGTACAGGTCGCGCAGACGCTTCGCGATGCGAGCCTGGGCGACGACGAGGCTCCTCTTCGCCGCTGAGAGGTGCTTCGCGTTCGAGGCGAGCTCGGAGTCGATCTTCCCGAGCTTGATGTTCGCGTAGTTCCAGGCCTCGACCGTCTGCTCGAGGTCGGCGTTCATGCTGTCGACCTGGGCCATGATCGCCTCGGCCTGCTGGCGCTTCGAGGTGATCGTCTGCCCGGATGCCGGTCCAACGGCAAGCAGGAGCCCGGCGGCGGCTGCCGCAGCGATAACGACTATCGGCGCCCATCCGGCTCGCGAGCCTCTGAAGGTGGCTGGCGATCGTCGCCGGACAGACCCGCCGGTGGCGGTCTGGCCCGTCACAAGTGGCAGACCCTAGCAGCGGCCACGGACGGCTGCAACCAACAACAGAGCCAAAATCTCTGCAAAGAGGGCTGTTGCAAAGGCTCCTGCGGGCCACCTGTGTTAGGTTCCTGCCTTCGTGCGTAGGGGAACGCGCAGGTGGGGGGCGGCACTCGCCGCTGCCCTGGTCGGACTCGTTCTCGGTATCGAAGGCCCCGCCTTCGGCCAGCCGCAGGCTCCGCGGGCCTACAAGCTGAAGGTGGACGCGGTCGCGTACTCGCTGCCCGGGTCGACCGCGCTCGGCGTCCCCGTGCGCAAGGGAGTCGTCGCCGTCGATCCGAAACTCATCCCGCTCGGCACGAAGCTGCACGTCCCCGGCTACGGGCCGGGGCTCGCCGCCGACGTCGGCTACGCGATCAAGGGCAAGGTCATCGACCTGTGGTTCCCGTCGATGGCGAGAGCCCGTCAATGGGGCCGGCGCACCGTGATGATCACGGTCTACCGCTAGACGCGGCCGCTGCCGTCAGCGGCCTGCGCTACACAGTCGGTCGTGATGCGCGCCCTGACATTCGTTCTGACTGTCGCACTTGCCGCTCTGGGTGGTTCGGCGGCCTCGGGCACGGCCGCGGCCCCGTCGCTGAACACGGCTCTCGGCAACGCGCTGCGCTCCCAGGGCATCGCCCCCACGCGAACGGCGGCCATCGTGCTCGACGTGCGCACCGGCACGCCCGTGTACGCCTTCAACAGCACGGCGTCGCTCCTTCCTGCATCAGTCGAGAAGCTCGCCGTCTCGTACACGGCGCTTCGCGTGCTCGGCCCGCGGTTCCGTTTTCGGACGGAGCTCGTCGGCGTGGGAGCGCGGACAGGACGCGTTTGGCACGGCAGTCTCGGACTCGTCGGCTACGGCGATCCGACGCTCACGCCCGCCGATCTCAACCGTATCGCCCGGCGCTTCGCCGACACGGGGATCAAACGGATCGCCGGACGCGTGTTCGGCGACGACACCTACTTCGACGCGAGGCGGGACGCCCTCGGCTGGAAGCCCTCGTATCTGGGGATCGAATCGCGACCGCTCTCGGCGCTGTCGGTCGCAGGGCTGCCGTTCGCGGGCGTCAACGGCTCGGCCGCCGCCGCGGCCCGAGCGCTCACGCAGGCACTCGAGGCACGAGGCATCACGGTAACGGGCCGCGCAGGAGCCGGACGCGCTCCTTCGGACGCCGTGCCGATCACGTTCGACCTGTCGCAGAAGCTCGCGAACGTCGTACCGCGGATGAACGCCGACTCGGACAACTTCGTGGCCGAGATGGTGCTCAAGGAGCTCGGCACGACCTTCGCGGAACGCGGAACCACGGCGGCCGGAGCGGGGGTCGTCCGCTCGACGCTCCGCGAAGCCGGGATCCCTCTCGCAGGCGTTCGGATGGCCGACGGCTCGGGTCTTTCACGATTCGACCGCGTCACCGTTCGCGCCCTTGCCGACATCCTGCGCGCCGGAGGGACCGATCCCGCGTTCGGGAAGATCTTCTTCTCCTCCCTCGCCGTGGCGGGCAAGACGGGGACGTTGCATGCCCGCCTCGGCACGCGCCCGACCTACGGCCGAATTCATGCCAAGACAGGAACGACGAACCGCGCCTCCGCGCTCGCCGGCTTCGTCGGCGGGTACGTCTTCGCGATCGTCCACAACGGCTCTCCGGTCCCGTACTGGACGGCGCGGGCCGCGCAGGACCGTTTCGTAACGGTGCTAGCCCGGCGCTCCTAGAAGCGCGGCGAAATCCGCCTCCGCGAGGACGGGAACCCCGAGCTTCTCCGCCTTCTGCGCCTTCGAGCCGGGGCTCTCACCGACGACCACGCCGGTCGTCTTCTTCGAGACGGAGTCGGAGACCTTGGCACCGAGCGCCTCGAGCGCCGCCTTCGCCTCCTCACGTGTCCAGCCCTCGAGCGTGCCGGTGACGACGTACTGCCGGCCTGTGAGCGGTCCCTCGTCGGGCGGACGATCGTCCTCGGCGAGCGCGAGCTGTAGGCCGAGCTCGCGCAACTCCGCAACGAGTGCGAGGTTGTCGGAGTCCGCGAACCACTCTGCGATCAGGTCCGCCCGCTCGGGACCGATCCCCTCGACCTCCTCGAGCTGCTCGAGCGTCGCGACGGCAAGCGCCTCGACCGTGCGGAAGTTCAGCGCGAGGCTTCGCGCGATCACCCAGCCGACCTTCGGGATGTTGAGCCCGAAGAGCACGCGCGAGAACGGCTGCTCCTTCGACCGCTGGATCGACTCGTAGGCGCGAGACGCGGAGAGCTCGGCGAAGCCTTCGAGTTCCGCCAGCTGCTCGGCGCTCAGCCGATAGAGATCGGGCAGCGAGCGGACGATCCCCTCGTCCCAGAGTTTCTTGATCGTGCTCGCTCCGACGTTCTCGATGTCGAGAGCGGCACCCACCCAGTGGTAGAGCGTCTCGAGGCCCCGCGACGGGCACGCGCGATTCGGGCAGCGGTGCATGACCTCGCCTTCCGGCCGCACGACCTCGGCGTTGCAGAGCGGACACCGCTTCGGCATCCGCCACGCTTTGGTGCCCGGCTCGTGCTCCCCCGCCGGACCGACGACCTGGGGGATGACGTCGCCGGCCCGCTGCACGATCACGAGGTCCCCGACCCGGATGTCCTTGCGTCGGACGTCGTCCTCGTTGTGCAGCGTCGCGCTCGTCACGGTCACCCCGCCCACCTGGACGGCTTCGAGCTCGGCGAGCGGATTGAGGACCCCGGTGCGACCCACGCGCACGTGAATCGCCTTGAGTCGGGTCACCGCCGTCGTCGGCGCCCACTTGAAGGCGCGCGCGAAGCGCGGACGGCCGTGCAACGAGCCCAGTCTGCGCTGCTGGTCGAACGAGTCGACCTTGATGACGATTCCGTCGATCTCGTACCCGAGGTCGGCACGGCGTGACTCCCACTCGATGCAGGCGTCGGCGACCTCGCCGATCGAATCGAGGCGCAGCGTGTCGGGGTTCGTGCGGAAGCCGCGGCCCCGCAGCCAGTCGAGCGCCTCGCACTGCGAGTCGAGCGTCTCGCCCTCGAGGACACCGACGCCGTAGACGAAGATCGAGAGCGGACGCTCCGCCGTCACCGCCGGGTTCAGCTGCCGGAGCGACCCCGCCGCCGCGTTGCGGGCGTTCGGAGCGGGCTTGCGCTCGGCCGCGAGCTGGGCCTCGTTGAACCGCACGAACCCCTCGAGCGGGAAGTAGATCTCGCCGCGGACCTCGACTCTCGCCGGTGGATGGGCTCCGAGCATGCGCAGGGGTATGGCCTCGATCGTGCGCAGGTTGACGGTCACGTCCTCCCCGCGCTCGCCGTCACCGCGGGTCGCCCCCCGGACGAGCACGCCGTCCTCGTACACGAGCGACACGGCCGAGCCGTCGATCTTCGGCTCGAGGACGTACGCGACGGGCTCGTCCGTCCCGAGGCGCTTGCGGACGTCGTCGGCCCACTTCTCGAGCGCCTCGCGGGTCGTCACCTTCTCGAGCGAGCCCATCGGCGAGAGGTGACTCACCTTCGTGAACCCGGCCGCCGGCGGTGCGCCGACACGCTGAGTCGGCGAGTCTGCAGAGACGAGCTCGGGGTGCTCGTCCTCGAGCGCCTTCAGCTCGTCGAAGAGGGCGTCGTACGCAGCATCCTCGATCTCCGGGTCGTCGAGGACGTGGTAGCGGTGGTTGTGGTGCCGGACGAGGCGACGAAGCTCCTCGACACGCTCGACCGGCGCCGCGGTGGTCCTAGATGACACCGAGCAGCTCCTCCGGCGTCTGCACGAATGCGTCCGGCTCCTCCGCGAGCAGGCGCTCATCCGGGTGGATCCCACCCCAACCGACCGCGACGGCGAAGACACCGGCCGCCTTGGCGGCGGCGATGTCGAACGGAGAATCACCGACGTACACCGCGTCCTCGGGCGAGCCGCCGAGCCTCTCGACGGCGAGGAGGACGGGTTCGGGATCGGGCTTGTGCCTCTCCGTGTCCTCGAAGCCGACGACGACGTCGAAGGCGCTCGCAAGCGCAGGAAAGCGCGCGAGTGCCAGCCCGACGGTGCGGTGGCGCTTGGCCGTGACGATCCCGAGCTTTCGGCCCTCCACCTTCAGCCCGGGGAGCAGCGCGAGCAGATCGTCGAATGCCTCGAGCGTCTCGTGCAGCCCGTCGTTGTGGTCCTTGTACGCCTCCAGCAGCTCGTCGGCGTGCTCCGCGTCGATTGCCGTCATCTGCGCGACGATGCCCTGGCCGCCGATGGACATCTGCAGCTCGGCCGGCGGGATCTCGCGGCCGAGAACCGTGCGGACTGCGTGCTGCATCGACGCGAGGATGATCGGGCCGGAGTCGATCAGCGTCCCGTCGAGGTCGAAGAGGACGATCCGAAATCGCACGGTCCCAGCCACCCGCCGATCGTAGCCACGCTCAGTAGTCGACTCTCTCGAGGTAGAGACCGTGTGGCGGAGCGGTGAGGCCGGCCTCCGACCGCGGCGAGCCGTCGAGGAGACCCGCGATCCGGTCGGGGGCCTCGAGCATCGTCCCGACGAGCGCCCTCACCATGTGTCGCAGGAAGCTGTCAGCGGTGATCGTGAACTCGAGACGGTCGCCGTCGGCCTCCCAGCCGGCAGCGAGGACGTGTCGTAGGAAGACGTCGTGCTGCGTGTCCGTAGGCGTGAAGGCGCGGAAGTCGTGCTCTCCGACGACGACCGCGGCAGACGCGCGGAGGTCAGAGACGTCGATGGGGCGCGACCACTGGAGGGCGCGACGCGCCTCGAGCGGCGAGCGTCGGCCGAGACGGATGCGATAGCGGTACGAGCGCGACCGGGCCGAGAACCGTGCGTGGAACTCGTCGGGCGCCTCTTCGGAAGCCACGACGGCGACGTCCTCCGGGAGTGCCGCGTTCAGAGCGTCCGCAGCACGCGCGAACGGCGGGCCGCCCTCGACGTCAAGACTTACGACCTGGCCGGTCGCATGCACACCCGTGTCGGTGCGGCCAGCGACCGCGAGCGCGTCCCAGCGCGGGAATACGGCGTCGAGCGCCTCCCGCACCGCTCCCTCGACCGTGCGCAACCCCGGTTGGCGCGCCCAGCCAAGGAACTCCGTCCCGTCGTATTCGAGAGTCAGCTTGAGCTTCACGGCTCTATGGCGCGGAGACGCGCAGGGCCTCGTTGGCAGAGCTCACCGTGAGACCGGGCTCGGGGCCGCCGCCGATCGCGAACACGCGGCCCGCCAGCGCGGCGACACCGACGCCGTGGCGCGGCGTGGGGAGATCGTCGCTTCGCACCCAGCGGCCCTCGGCGACGCGATACACCATGACCTCGGCGATCGTGCCGCCGGGCTCCTCGCCGCCAACGGAGACGATCTGACCCGCGACGCCGGCTGCGCCGGTGCCGCCACGAGCGTCGGGCACGGGTTGGAGCCGCTTCCACGAGCGATCTCCGGGGCGGAAGCTCTCGAAGTGGAGGAGGTTGGTGTCGAGCCCGGCGGTGCGCCCGCCCACCGCGTACACGACGCCGGCGAGCGACGTCACACCCAGATGCTCGCGCGGGGTCGGCCCGGGAACGACCGACCAGCGGTGCGTCCGCAGATCGAGGACGAGAGCGTCTTGGGCGAGGCGCCTGCCCTCTCCGACACCCCCCGCCACCACGATCCGGCGCCCTGCGACGCCGGCGCCGGCCGCAGCGCGGGGAAACGGCATGCGTGGGAGCGAGCGCCACCGTCGACCGTCGAGAAGGAAGACGCTTCGCATGATCGTTCCGGATTCCGAGTAGCCGCCGAGGACGTACGCCCGCCCGCCTGCGCCGACGGCCATCGCATGGTTCACGCCAACGGGGAGATCCGGCAGCCGCCTCCACGTATCCCGCGCTGGTGAGTAGGCGTCCGCGCGACGGGATGACGCACCGTCAGGCGTGTACCCGCCCACCACCACGATCTCGCTCCCGACCGCAGCCGCCGAGACTTCCGTGCGAGGGAGCGGCAGGGGTGCGCGGGCGACCCACTCGCTCGGCGCGGCTGCGGACGGCGACGCCGCTACGAGGGCGACGGCGACGACCGCGAGGCTCTTCACTCCGGCTCGACCTCGAGCGTGAGCCCGTCGACGGCGCGCACCACGACCGCGGCGCCCGCGTCGCAACCCCGTTCGCAGCGCGCGCGCCAGATTTCCCCGTCGATCCTCACCTGGCCGTCCGGACGCAACTCACCGATGGCCACGCCCGACTGACCCACGAGCGTCTGGCTGCCGACGCTCGACCGCCTTCGTTTCGAATACCAGAGGCCGACGCCGACTTCGACGAGATCGATGGCGAGCCCGCAGACGACGGCGATGACTCCCCATGGCGACGGGAGCACGAAGATGGCGAGAAGGAGCGCGATCAGGAAGAGCACGTCGTGAGAGTACGCTCGCGCCCGATGGCACCGCGAATCACCTGGCCGCAGGCGCTCACCTGGCGCATGCGTCGGCACCTGCTCGACCCCGTCGGAGAGCTCTCGGTCACGGACGTCGTCAGCCGCCTCTGCGGCGTCCAGGCCCAGGTCGCATCCTCTGCCGAGCTCGCGATTCGCACGAGGCGCGTGAACTCGCGGCGCGGCGAGGTCGACCGCGCGCTCCGCGACGGTCGGCTCGTGAAGACGTGGGCGATGCGCGGCACGCTCCACCTCCTGCCGCCCCAGGAGGCAGGAGCGTTCCTCTCCCTCATCGCGTCGGGCCGGTCCTGGGAGCGGCCGAGCTGGCAGCGCTACTTCGGCGTGACGCCGAAGAAGATGGACGCGCTGCTCGCGGCGATGCCCGACATCCTCGGGAACGGCCCTCTGACGCGGGAAGAGCTGGTGACCGCGATCACCGCCCGGCGCGGACTCGCGCACGTCGGCGAGGAGCTGCGCTCGGGCTGGGGGACGCTCCTGAAGCCGCTCGCCTGGCAGGGAGCGGTGTGCTTCGGGCCGAGCCAGGGCAATCGCGTGACCTTCATGCTCCCCGAGAGCGCAAGCCCCCGCTGGCGTCCGTTGCCCGAGCCCGACCAGGCGGCGCCAGTGGCAATGGGCGCCTATCTCGGTGCCTACGGTCCCACGACGTCGGACGCGTTCGGCAACTGGCTCGCGGGTGGCTACTTCGGCAAGCGAAAGCTGCATGCCTGGTTCGCGGCCCTCGAGGACCGGCTCGCGGAGGTGGACGTCGAAGGCGAGCGTCGGTACGTGCGCGCCGAGGACCTCGACGAGCTCGTCGCGACAGGCCCCTCGCGCGCCGTGCGACTCCTCGCCGGCTTCGATCAGTACGTGCTCGGCCCGGGCACGGGAGATGCGCACGTCGTCCCGCCCGCGCGACGGGCCGCCGTCAGCCGGCAATCGGGCTGGATCTCGCCGGTGGTCGTCCGCGGCGGCATGGTCACCGGCACGTGGGAGCTCGCAGACGACGAGGCACGCCTCGCCTGGTTTCGCGAGTCCGGCCGCCCGCCGAGGACGCTGATCCACGCCGAGGTCGAGCGGCTCGCCGCGATCGTCGGTCGCGAGCTCCGCCCGAGCGTCTCCGTCGTCTAGCGCCGCCGGACAGCGGCGGGCGGGCTACTCCTCGTCCTGCGCCTCGGGCTCTTCGGCAGGTCGCTCGGCGCGGCGTCTGGCGAACGGCGTCGCGACGGGCTCGAAGTCGACGAGCTCGAGGTAGACCATCTCGGCAGCGTCGCCCTGACGCTGGCCGAGACGGACGATGCGGGTGTAGCCGCCCGGCCGTTGCGCGAAGCGCGGAGCGACGTCGGCGAAGAGCTGGTGCACGACGTTGTTCGAGCGAAGCGCGGCGAGCGCTTGCCGTCTGGCATGCAGGTCGCCGCGCTTGCCCAAGGTGATCATCTTCTCGGCGAAGGGCTTCACTGCCTTCGCCTTCGCCTCGGTCGTCTGGATCCGGCCGTGCTCGATGAGGGCGCCTGCGAGATTCGAGTAGAGCGCCTTGCGGTGAGCGGAGTCCCGCCCGAGCTTCTTGCCGGATCGCTGGTGACGCATCGGGCTAGACGAGCTCCTCGCCCTTCAGCGTGAGGCCGTGCGCGCCGAGCGCCGAGCGAACCTCCTCGATCGACTTGCGACCGAAGTTGGGGATCGCCACGAGCTCGTTCTCGGACTTCGACGTGAGATCGCCGATCGTCTCGATGCCGACCCGCTTGAGGCAGTTGTAGGAGCGGACGCCGAGCTCGAGCTCCTCGATCGGGAAGTTCTCCATCCCGTGCATGACCGGCGCCTCGGCGACGGCCTCGGGAGCGGCCTCGCCGAAGCCCTCGATCGCGTCGAGATCCGTGAAGATCGCGAGCTGACGAATGAGGATCTCGGCCGCCTGGCCGATCGCGTCGCGCGGTTCGATCGAGCCGTCGGTCGTGACGTCGAGGACGAGCTTGTCGTAGTCCGTGCGCTGACCGACGCGCGCGGCCTCGACCTCGTAGGCGACCCGGCGAACGGGCGAGAAGATCGAGTCGATCGGAACGACGCCGATCGTGGTCTCGGGCCCGCGGTTCAGCTCGGCCGGGACGTAGCCGCGGCCACGTCCGATGGTGAGCGTGATCTCCAGCTTGCCCTTGTCCGAGACATGCGCGATCTCGAGCTCCGGGTTGAGGATCTCGAGGTCCGCGGGAGCCTCGATGTCGGAGGCCGTGACGACGCCGGCGCCCTTCTTGGCGATGTACACCTCGATCTCGGGCGACGCGCCGTGCAGGCGGACGATGAGGCTCTTGAGGTTGAGGATGATGTCGGTGACGTCCTCGCGCACGCCGGGGAGCGTCGTGAACTCGTGGGCGACGCCCTCGATCTTCACGGCGGTGACTGCTGCGCCCTCGAGCGAGGAGAGCAGCACCCGGCGGAGCGAGTTCCCGAAGGTGTGCCCGAAGCCGCGGTCGAGCGGCTCGATGGCGAACACGCCGCGATGCTCGTTGGCGTCCTCGTGGACGATCTTCGGGACCTGGAAGTCCATCAGGCTGGTTCGTACTGCCACGTGAGTCCTTTCCTTCGGTGGTGCCGGTAGCGCTGGTGCGATAGAGCGGTGCTGTTACTTCGAGTAGAGCTCGACGATGAGCGACTCCTGCACCGGAGCATCGATCTCGTCGCGCTCGGGCCACTTGAGCACGGTGCCCGTGAGCCCGTCGTGGTCGGCCTGCAGCCAGGGCGCCACGGAAGCGGTGAGATCCGTCGCGTCGCGCACGAGCTGCTCGACCGGGCTGCCCTGCTTCAGCGAGATGACGTCCGAGGGACGCACGCCGTAGCTCGGGATGTTCACCCGGCGACCGTTGACCTGGAAGTGCCCGTGCCGCACGAGCTGCCGCGCCTGCGCGCGGGAGCCGGCGAAGCCGAGCCGGTAGACGACGTTGTCGAGGCGGGTCTCGAGCATCCGCAGGAGGTTCTCGCCTGGGGCCCCGAGGCCCCGCGTCGCCTTCTCGTAGGTCGTGCGGAACTGCTTTTCGAGAAGCCCGTAGTAGCGGCGCGCCTTCTGCTTCTCGCGGAGCTGGAGCAGATACTGGCTCTGCTTGATGCGCCCGCGGCCGTGCTCTCCGGGCGGATAGCTGCGACGCTCGACCGCGCACTTCTCGGTGAGACAGCGCTCGCCCTTCAGGAAGAGCTTGATGCCCTCGCGGCGACACAGACGGCACTTGGGGCCGAGATCGCGGGCCATCAGACGCGCCTCCGCTTGCGCTGTCGTACGCCGTTGTGGGCCTGCGGGGTCACGTCCTTCACGCCGAGGATCTCGAGACCCGCAGCCTGAAGCGAGCGAATCGCCGTCTCACGTCCGGAGCCTGGGCCCTTCACGAAGACCTCGACCTTCTGCAGGCCGTGCTCCATGCCCTTGCGCGCGGCGTTGTCGGCGGTGACCTGCGCAGCGAACGGCGTCGACTTGCGCGAGCCCTTGAACCCGGCCGACCCGGCGGACTCCCACACGATGACGTTGCCCTCCGCGTCGGTGAGCGTGACGATCGTGTTGTTGAAGGACGTCTTGATGTGTGCCTGGCCGATCGCGATGTTCTTGCGGACCTTGCGGCGCGTGCGGCCGCGGGCCGCGGATCTGCGGGGAGGTGCCATCTGCTACTTCGCCTTCTTGCCGCGTCCGACGGTCTTCTTCGGCCCCTTGCGCGTGCGGGCGTTCGTCTTCGTCCGCTGACCGCGCACGGGCAGGCCGCGGCGATGGCGGATCCCGCGGTACGAGCCGATCTCGGTCAGGCGCTTGATGGCCTGGCCCCGATCGCGGCGAAGGTCACCCTCGACCTCGACGTCCGAGTCGATGTAGTTGCGGAGCTTCGTGACCTCTTCGTCCGTCAGGTCCCGGATCTTCTGCTCCGGGTCGAGCTCGAGTTCGCGAATGATCTTCTGCGAGGTCGACTTGCCGATCCCGTAGATGTACGTCAGCCCGATCTCGAGCCGCTTCTGCGTCGGGAGGTTGACTCCGGCGATGCGTGCCATGCCGCTGCTACCCCTGCCTTTGCTTGTGCCGGGGATTCGAGCAGATGACGATGGTGCGGCCGTGTCGCTTGATGACACGGCAGCGCTCGCACATGGGCTTGACGGATGGACGGACCTTCATCGCTCCTCGCTTACTTCATTCGAAAGGTGATTCGGCCGCGAGTGAGGTCATAGGGAGAGAGCTCGACCTTGACACGATCGCCGGGGAGGATGCGGATGTAGTGCTTACGCATCTTCCCCGAGATCCGGGCGAGAACGGAATGGCCGTTGTCGAGCTGGACCCGGAACATCGTCGACGGAAGCGCTTCGACGACCTCGCCTTCGATCTCGATCTTCTCTTCCTTGACTGCCACTTCGCGCGCGAACAGACCTTTCGGTTGGAGATTTCGTCTGAGAACAGCGGCACGAACGGGCGTCCGCGCCGCGGCGGGACATCGTAGCAGACGATCTTCGCCTAAACCCGCACGCCTCCTGGAATTCCGACGCGGGGGGTGAGGATTCGCGGGCCCTCGCCCAGGATGGCGACCGTATGCTCGAAGTGGGCCGACATCGACCCGTCGACGGTCCGGATCGTCCAGCCGTCCTCCATGACGTTCACCTCGGACGAACCGGTCGTGATCATCGGCTCGATGGCGATCGTCATCCCCTCGGAGAGGCGCGGTCCGCGGCCGGGCTCGCCGAAGTTCGGGATGTGCGGGTCCTCGTGGTAGTAGCGGCCCACGCCGTGCCCGACAAGGCTGCGGATGACCGAGAAGCCCGCGGCCTCGACGAGCTCCTGAATCGCGTGCGAGACGTCACCGACGCGGTTTCCGACAACGGCTTCGGCGATTCCGGCTGCGAGCGCGTCCTGCGCGACGTCGAGGAGTCGCTGCGTCTCCGCGTCGATCTCCCCCACCCCGAACGTGTAGGCGCTGTCCGCGATGTAGCCGTCGAGCGTCGCCCCGACGTCGATCGTGACGATGTCGCCGTCGTGTACGACGAAGTCGTCGGGGATTCCGTGCACCACGACGTCGTTCGGCGAGATGCAGATCGCCTTCGGGTAGCCCTTGTAGCCTTCGGACGTGGGGATGCCGCCGTGCTCGCGGATGAACGTCCCCGCGGCCGCGTCGAGCTCGTCGGTCGTGACTCCGGGCACGAGCAGTCCGCCCACGTGCGCGATCGTCTCGGCGACGAGCGCCCCGGCGCCCGCGATCTTCTCGATCTCGCGGGTGCTCTTGCGGATGATCATCCTGCGGTCACTCCCTCGAGCGCGTCCTGGATCGCGACGAACACGTCGTCCATGGTCTGCTCGCCGTCGACGATCACCTCGATCCCCGCCTGCTGGTAGCGGTCGACCACGAGCTCGGTGAGCTCGTGGTACTGGCGCAGACGATTGGCGATCGCCTCGGGGGAGTCGTCGGCGCGCCCCTCCTTCGAGGCGCGCTCGCGCAGGCGCTCCGTCGCCACCTCGTCGGAGACTTGGAGCAGGATCACCGCGTCGAGAGGCTTGCCGATCTCGTCGAGCATCGAGTCGAGCGCCTCGGCCTGGGGCACCGTTCGCGGGAAGCCGTCGAGGACGAAGCCCTCCTCCTCCGCGAGCCGCTCGCGAATGAGCTCGATCGTGAGGTCGTCCGGCACGAGGTCGCCGCGCTCGAGGATCGGGCCGACCTGCGCGCCGAGCTCGGACCCCGTGGCGACGGCGGCGCGAAACATGTCGCCCGTCGCGATGTGGGGGACGCCGTAGGCCGCGGCGATCCGCTGCGCCTGGGTGCCTTTGCCGGAGCCCTGCGGGCCCAGGATCAAGATCCTCATACGGGGCCTATTTGAGGAAGCCCTCGTAGGAGCGCATCATCATCTGCGACTCCATCTGCCGCATGGTGTCCAGCGCGACGCCGACCACGATCAGCACCGAGGTCCCGCCGAGCGCGCGTGCATTCGCCTGCGAGAAGCCGCCGTAGGCGATGAAGAGGCTCGGCAGGACGGCCACGGCGGCGAGGAACAGCGATCCCGGCAGCGTCAAGCGCGACAGCACGCGGTCGAGGTACTGGGCCGTCGGCGGGCCGGGTCGGATTCCCGGGATGTATCCGCCGTACTTGCGCAGGTTGTCGGCCTGGTCGACGGGATTGAACTGGACCGCGGTGTAGAAGTACGTGAAGATCACGATCAGCCCGCCCTCGATGAAGAGGTACAGCCAGTTGCCGGGCTGGAAGTGCGCGTTCACGAAGTCGCGCGTCCCAGGGAAGTACTGGGCCATCGTCGGTGGGAACGCGAGGATCGCGGCCGCGAAGATGATCGGGATGACGCCCGCCATGTTCACTCGCAGCGGCAGATACGTCGAGCCCCCCGCGGTCATCTTCCTGCCGACCATGCGCTTCGCGTACTGCACGGGGATCCTGCGCTGTCCTTCCTGGACGAAGACGACCGCCGCGCAGATGCCGACGGCGATGAGCGGGAAGAAGAGCTTCTCCATCGGGCCGCCGTTCCACCAGGCGACGATGCCGAGCGGCGCGCTCACGAGGATCGAAGCGAAGATGAGGATCGAGATGCCGTTGCCGATTCCGCGCTTCGTGATCAGCTCGCCGATCCACATGAGGAGCACGGTTCCTGCGGTGAGCGACACGATGATGAGCACGAGCTCGCCGGTTCCGGCGTTCAGGGCGCCCTGGCTCCGGAACAGGAACGCGTATCCCGTAGCCTGCGCGGCCGCGAGAATCACGGTCAGGTAGCGCGTGTACTGCGTGATCTTCGCGTAGCCCGCCTCGCCCTCCCGCTGCAGCTCGCCGAGCCGCGGGATGACGACGGTCATCAGCTGGATGATGATCGACGCCGTGACGTACGGCATGATCCCGAGCGCGAACAGGGAGAACTGCGAGAGCGCGCCTCCCGAGAAGAGGTTCAGCAGGCCGAGGATCGTGCCGCCACGGCCCGAGAAATAGTCCTCGATCGTCTGCGAGTCGACGCCGGGCGCCGGGATCCAGGAGCCGAGCCGGTACGCCGCCAGCATTCCCGCCGTGAAGAGCACCCGCGTGCGGAGCTCCGGAACCCGCCAGGCGTTCGCGAGCCACGAGAACATGCGCTACTCCTCGGTCTCTTCCTCGGTCGTCTCGGGCTGGGTCGCCTCGGGCTCGGTCTCCGCGACGACCTCGTCGGGCTCGTCGACCTCGGGCGCCGGCGCGGAGGCCTTGTGCTTCTTCTTCTTGCGCTCGACCGGCTCGCGGAGCCGCGTGACCGTGCCACCTGCTGCCTCGATCTTCTCGACCGCGGACTTCGAGAACGAGTGGGCGGTGACGGAGAGCTTCTTCGTGAGCTCGCCCTCGCCGAGGATCTTCACGTCGACGGAGAGCTTCGCGACGAGACCGGCCCCCTTGAGTGCTTCGAGCGTCACCTCGGCGCCCGCGTCGAACCGCTCCTCGAGCGAGCCGACGTTCACCGGCTGGTTGTAGGTCCGGAACGGCCCGATGGGCATCGCGTCCGCAGACGTGTTGCCGCGCAGCTTGCCGGTGCGCATGTCGATGGGCATCTGGCCACCCTCGAAGCCAGCCGGCATCGCGTGCGAGCCCGCGCGCGACTTCTGGCCCTTGATCCCGCGGCCGGAGTAGCGACCCTTCCCGGAGCCCAGGCCGCGGCCCACACGCTTGCGGGCCTTGCGGGCCTGAGCCGGCTTGAGATTGGAGAGGTTCAGCTCGTCGCTCACGTCAGCGCTCCTCGATCGTCACGAGATGGCGGATCTGGCGCAGCTGGCCCTGTAGCTGCGGGGAGTCCTTGTGCTCGGCGCTGCGGCCGATCTTGCCGAGGCCGAGCGCGCGCAGGGTGCCGAGGTGGCGATCGGACTGGCCGATCCCACTGCGCACCTGCGTGATCTTCAGCTGGCTCACTCGGTCGACTCCTCGACCGGCTCTTCCGCGGCCTCGACGGGAGCCTCCTCGACAGCGGCTGGCTCCTCCGCGGTCTCGTCCTCGTCCGCCTTCGCGGAGACGGGCAGCACTTCCGCGATCGTCTTGCCACGCAGCGCCGCGACGTCCTCCGGCCGCACGAGGCTCTGAAGGCCGTTGACCGTCGCTCGGCACATGTTTATCGGATTCGTCGTCCCGAGACTCTTCGCGAGCACGTCGCGGATGCCGGCGAGTTCGAGCACGGCACGCGTGCCTCCGCCGGCGATGACGCCGGTTCCCTCGCTGGCCGGGCGCAGCACGACGCGCGCCGCGTCGAACCGCCCGATGATTTCGTGGGTGATCGTCTGCCCGTGCTTCGGGACGGTGAAGAGGTTCTTCCGCGCGTCCTCGACCGCCTTCGAGATCGCAAGCGGCACCTCACGGGCCTTCCCGTAGCCGAGGCCGACGCGGTCCACTTCGTCCCCGATCACGACGAGCGCCGTGAACGAGAACCGTCGGCCGCCCTTCACGACCTTGGCCACGCGGTTGATCTCGATGACCCGCTCCTTCAGCTCGCGGGATTCATGGACGTCGGTGCTGCTCAAAACTCAAGCCCTCCTTCGCGGGCGCCCTCGGCGAGCGCCTTCACGCGTCCGTGGTACAGGTAGCCGGCGCGGTCGAACACGCACGTGTCGATGCCAGCCTTCTTCGCGGCGTCGGCGAGCGCCTTGCCGACGGCGTTCGCCTGCTCGGTCTTCGAGGCGGAACCGGCAACACCCTTCCAGCTCGCAGCGGCGATCGTCCGCCCCGTCTCGTCGTCGATCAGCTGCGCGCTGATGCCACGGTTCGAGCGGAACACGACGAGGCGCGGTCGGTCCGCGGTGCCCGCGACCTTGCCGCGCACGCGGCGATGGCGGCGCATACGCGCCTCACGCTTCGTGAGGACGCTCATGCGCGCTTCCCGACCTTCCTCCGAACCTGCTCGCCCGCATAGCGGATGCCCTTGCCCTTGTAGGGCTCGGGCGGGCGGACCTTCCGGATCTCGGCGGCCGTCTGGCCGACCATCTGCTTGTCGATCCCCTTCACGATGATCTGCGTCGGCTGCGGGACGTCGAACTCGATGCCCTTGCGCGGCTTGATCGTGACAGCGTGCGAGTAGCCGACCGCCAGCTCGAGGTCCGTGCCCTTGAGCTGCGCGCGATAGCCGACACCCTGGATCTCGAGGTGCTTCTCGAACCCCTTCGTAACGCCCTCGACCATGTTCGCGATGAGCGTGCGCGTCAGGCCGTGCAGCGCGCGATCCTCGCCCCGCTCGGTCGGACGGGTCACCGTGATCTCGGTGTCCGTCTTGTCGATCTGCATCCGCGCAGGCACGTCCTGCGAGAGCTCGCCGAGCGGCCCGTTCACCTGAACGCGGCCAGGCGAGAGCGCGACGAGCACGCCGGACGGAAGTTCGATGGGTCTGCGGCCAATTCGCGACATCGCTACCAGACGAACGCGATCACTTCGCCGCCGACGCCGCGCTCGGCGGCCTGGCGGTTCGTGATCACGCCTGCGGAGGTGGACATGATTGCGGTGCCGAGACCGCCGAGCACGCGCGGGAGGCGATCCTTCCGGGCGTAGACGCGGCGCCCCGGCTTCGAGACACGCTTGAGGTTGGTGATGACGCGCCGACGATCGCGCGCGAACTTCAGCTCGACGACGAGCACCTTGTACGGGAGCTGCTGCCCCTTGTCGTCGGTGGCCTCGACGACGGAGTAGTCCTTGATGTAGCCCTCGTCCTTGAGGATGCGCGCGATCTCCTCCTTCATCTTGGAGGTCGGCATCGACGCCGAGTCGTGCAGCGCTCGGTTCGCGTTGCGAATCCTGGTCAGCATGTCCGCGATCGGATCGGTGAGCACCTTCTCCTCCTACCAGCTCGACTTCGTCATGCCGGG
>Ga0207688_10000097_pt1 | contig 34344 bp, 56 predicted proteins | sample KBSMiscanthusM4_FD_184296 | JGI IMG/M metagenome (GOLD analysis project Ga0207688, IMG submission 184296) | Miscanthus rhizosphere microbial communities from Kellogg Biological Station, Michigan, USA - M4 (SPAdes) (version 2) | ecosystem: Host-associated > Plants > Roots > Rhizosphere ...
CAGGCCCCTCCCTCCCTTGTCAAGCCCTACAGCCAAGATTCTTTGACTATTTTCGGGAAGATCTCATGTCAATCTCAGAAGCGTCTGAGACGTCACTGGCCGCCGCGCCGCTCACTCCGCGTGATCAGGCTGCCGCCGCCCTGGTGCGCCGTTACGCACAGTTAATTGATCACGCTCAGTCACTGGCCGAGGAAGCCGAGATCGTGTGGGGCGAATTGGATCCGGAGGATGCGGACGGCCGGCGACGCCTGGTCAAGCTGGAAGCCGCGGTCGCCGCACAGAGCGTGACCGGTGATCTGGGGCCTAAGCTGCTGGCAGCATTGACATCGCTCGGTTGCACGTTGGCCGGACGCGCCGTGAAGGGTGGAGAGCCGAACCGTGCAGCCGATCCGGCACTTGCCGCTCACGACGAACTCAAGGCCAAGCGCGCTGCTCGGCTGCACGTCTCCCCGACTGTGGACGCCACCTCTCCGTGAGTTGACTCCGGCGAGTTCGGTCGGGTTTGACCAGGCCGAGTACGCCGCGCGGTCCCTTGGTCGTCCGATGCTGCCCTGGCAGGAATTCGCCCTTCAGCACGGTGGCGAATTGCTGCCGGACGGGCGGCCGCGCTTCCGGATCGTCCTGGTGATCGTGGCCCGGCAGAACGGCAAAACGGAAATACCGGTTGTTCTCGCCCCATATTGGATGCTGGTGGACGAGTACCCGCTGGTGCTCGGCACCTCCACCAAGCTCGAATACGCGAAAGACACCTGGGACAAGACGCGACATCTCCTGCGCCGCTCGCCGCTGGTCGCCCTTATGGGCAAGCCGCGGTGGTTCGTTCGCGGGAACAACTTGACCGATATGTGGTCAGAGGATGAGGCCGCCCACTACCGGATCGCCGCGGCGAACGAGGAAGGCGGGCGGTCGCTGACCATCGACCGCGCGGTAGCGGACGAGTTGCGCCAGCATCACGACTACTCCGCCTGGAACGCCATGGACCCGGCGGCCAGCAACGAGGGTTCGCAGATCTGGGCATTGAGCAACGCGGGCGACGATAAGAGCATCGTCCTCAACGACCTGCGTGCCGCCGCTCTCGACTACATCAAATGGGTGGAACAGGTGGGCGCCGAGAACGCCGCGCACCTGATTGAGGCCGGCGAGTGTCCACACGACTGGCGTCTCGGGCTGATGGAATGGTCGGCGCCGGAGGATGCCGATCCGGAGGACGTGGACGCGCTGCTCCAGGCCAACCCGCGGGTCGGTTACGGGCGCAATCTTGAGGATCTGTTGCTCGAAGCCAGGCGCGCGAAAGCCAAGGGTGGCGACTCGCTGGCCGGGTTCAAGACCGAGAAGATGTGTATCCGGGTTCCCCGCTTGGCGCCGGCTATCGACCTGACCGCGTGGCGCGCCGGCAAGCAACCGGACACGATGACCGCGGTCCGGCACCGCGCCGTGATGTGCGTGGACGTCTCGCTCGACGGGAAGCACGCTACCGCGGTGGTTGCCGCCACCTTGCCGGACGGACGGGTGCGGGTGGAGGCGGTCGCCGCGTGGGACTCCGCGTTTGCGATGCAGGTCGACCTACCCGATCTGGTGGACAGGGTCAAGCCACGCGCCGTCGGTTGGTTCCCTAACGGGCCGGCGGCCGCGGCCGCCGCGGCGCTGGCCGATCGGAACAAACAGGGTGAGGCACGCCGGTCCTGGCCGCCCCGGTCGGTGACGGTGGAGGCGATCAGTCAGGAGATGGCCGCGGTCTGCATGGGTCTGGCCAAGGACGTCCTGGCCGGGCAGGTCCTGCATTCGGGTGATCCTCTGCTGGACGATCAGGTGGCCGGCGCCGAGAAGCACGAGCGTCCGTCCGGTACGTGGGTGTATGCACGGGGGGATGAGGGCCACGTGGACGCCGTGTACGCGATGGCGGGCGCGGTGCATCTGGCCAGGACGCTGCCGGCTCCGGTTGGCGGCCTACGTCTGATCGGACCGTCGTCCAGTTAGGGGCCTGACCTGTTACCCTGCGCAGTGTGGGGATGATCCGGAAAGCATGGTCGGCGCTGACCGGTGCCCCCGTGCGCCAGCAGTTCGCCGCGGAGACCCCGCCTCGTCCGATCGCTGAGCTTCTGCTCCAGATGTCCGGCGCCGGACTGCTCCCCAGGGTCGGCCGGGCGGAAGCCCTCTCGGTCGCACCCGTACTGCGGGCGCGCAATCTCATCTGTTCGATCGCCACGCTTCCGTTGATCCAGTTCGATTTGGACTGGAATCGGGAGCGTTTGCCGCTTTTGGAGCAGATCGACCCGGATGTGCCCAATGTGGTCACATTGGCGCAAACGGTAGAGGATCTCCTGTTCGAGGGCATCTCGTGGTGGGAAATCACCGCGTGGGATTCGGCGGACTATCCCGTTTACGCCCGACATCTGGATCACTCCAGTGTGAGCCTGCAACCGCCCGGCGGCCGCACCCCCGCGTACCTGCCGGGCGGCTACGACCCACGCGGTGCTGTGATCTACTTCGACGGCCGACCGATCCCGGCGAAACGTGTGATCCGGTTCGACTCGCCGAACCCTGGTCTACTGACTGCCGCTGGCCGTGCGATTCGTAGCGCTGTACTGCTGGACACCACGTCGGCGCTGTACGCGGACAATCCGCGGCCGCTGGATTTCTTCAGTCCTTCCGAGGGCGCCGATCCGGCTGACGATAAGGTCATCGAACAGCTGCTCAACGATTGGGCTGCGTGGCGTAAGAAGCGGGTCACCGGCTACGTGCCGGCCGCGGTCAAGTACAACACCGTGGATGTGCCGACTCCGGCCGAAATGCAACTGGCTGAACAGCAGAAACAGGCGCACCTCGCAATCGCCAATGCGGCCGGTATCGATCCGGAAGACCTCGGTATCTCTACCACCAGTCGGACCTATCAGAACGGCGTGGACCGACGCCAGGACCGGATCAACGACACGCTTAGTCCGTACATGGCCGCGATCACTGACCGGCTGTCCATGCCGGATGTGACCAGGCGTGGGCGCAGGGTTCATTTTGATCTTGATGATTACCTGCGTGCCGACCCCAAGACACGCGCCGAGGTGTATTCGTTGGCCAAACTGGCCGGTTGGTTGCACCCGGACGAGATGCGCACGGAAGAACGGTTGCCCCCGTTGACGGAGATGCAGAAACTGGATCTTGCCCCGCCGGCCCCACCGGAACCGGTCCGTTCCGAGTCCGTGCCGGTGCAGGCCGGCGCGGACGATCATCTACATCTGTCGTTCGACACGCCGGCCGCCACGTTCACCGTGGATGCCGAACGCCGGATCATCGAGGGCACGGTGGTCCCGTACGGGCGCGATGCGATCGCCATCAAAAACGGGCGCCGCTGGCGTTTCCAGCGCGGTTCCTTGGTGTTCGCCGAGATCTCGCGCGTCAAGCTGCTCCGCGACCACGACAATGCACAGCCCCAAGGGCCGATGATCCACGCCGAGGACGGGCCGGACGGCATGTTCGCCCGCTTCCGGGTGGGCCGCGGTCCGGATGGCGATCGCACCCTGGCGGAAGCGCAGGACCAGGTGCGCGATGGGTTCAGCGTAGGGGTGGACATCCATACCTACTCCCCGGATCCGCTGAACCCGGGCGTACAGCTTGTGGCCGTGGGCGGCGCCGATTGGTACGAAACGAGCGTGCTGGCGCTTCCAGCGTTCACCGGTGCGCGCGTCACGCGCGTGGCCGCAACCCGAGACACCGAAAGGCAGACCGTGGCTGACACCGACACCACGACGGACGCCACGGAGACCGTGGCCCCCGTCAGTGCCCCGCCCGCCCCGCCCGTGCAACTCACCAATGATCAACTGCAAGGTCTGCTCGCCGTGCCCGGCGTGCTGCAGGCCATGGCTGGTGTACCGGCGGTCAATGCGCAGCCCGCGCAGTCTCAAGCCGCCGCGTTCTCGCTGACGCAGGAACAGATCGGCGCCATCCTGGCCACTCCCAACGGGCGTAACGCCCTGCTCGGGCTCGGCGCGCCGGCCGAACAGCGGCCCACGGTGGACCCGACCCGGCCACAGGGTGGCACGCAGGTACGCGAGCCGGCGCCGTACCGGTTCGATCGGAAGGGCAATCTCACCAAGGGCACGCACGACTTCTCGCAGGACATGATCAAAGGTTTGCGGGACGGGGACCGCGAGGCGCTGAACCGCGCCGAAACGTTCGTACGCCAGCAGTTCGCACAGTTCGACACCGACATGGCCGACGTGCCGGCGCTCAATCCGTCGATCAACCGGCCGGACATGTACGTAGATCAAAAGGACTACAAGACGCCCCTGTGGGACGCGGTGAGCAAAGGCACGCTTGCCGACATGACGCCGTTCGTGCTCCCCAAGTTCAACACTTCATCCGGCATGGTCGCCGCGCACGCCGAAGGTGTGGAACCGTCGCTCGGCGTATTCACCGCGACCGCGCAGACGATCACCCCCTCGGCCGTGTCGGGGAAGGTCAGCATCACGCGTGAGGCGTGGGACCAGGGCGGCAACCCGCAACTGTCCGGGCTCATCTGGAAGCAGATGACCCGGGCGTGGTTCGAGGCGCTCGAAGCGTCGGTGGTGACGCTACTGGAAGCTGCCGCTCCCACCACGATCACCATCCCCCCCGCGGCGCAGGATGACACGCTGGTCAGTTACGTCGAGGCGGCGCTGGCTGGGCTCCAGTTCGTGCGCGGCGGCTTCCGGATGCAGGACGCATTCGCGCAGGTCGATCTCTACCAGGCACTGATCGGTGCCACGGACGCGGACGGTCGGAAGCTTCTGCCGATCCTCGGTCCGACCAACGCCGCCGGCCGCGCCACCTCGCTGTACGGCAGCGTGGAGACCGGTGGACTCGCGTGGCAGCCGACCTGGGCACTCGCCGCGTCCGGCACCGTCTCGGCGAATTCGTACCTGTTCGACCGGGCGGACGTGTCCGGATGGGCTACCGCGCCGCAGCGGCTCACCTTCGACCAGGTGGAAGTGAGATACATTCACGTCGGCATCTGGGGGTACAAAGCTCTCGCGATAACGGACCTGACCGGCGTCCGGCGTTTCGCGTACGACCCCGCCTAGTACCTGTCCTATGTGGACGGATGAGAAAGAGGGATCATGGAACAGCAGATCTACATCAGCGCCGCACGTACCGCCACTCCTACCGCTGTCGAGGTGAACACGCGGCGTTTCCGGTCGATGGTGATCGTGCTCGACGCCACGGCCATCACGTCCACCCCGTCGGTCACGATCGCGCTGGACCGCAAGGACAACGCGTCCGGTAAGTACATCAACATCCTCACATCGGCGGCCATCGCGACTGTGTCCACCAACACGATCAGGATCGGTCTCGGCCTGCCGGTTACCGCGAACGTCTCCGCGAACGAGCCACTGCCGAACGTGGTTAGGGTGACCATCACGCACGGCAACGCGAACTCGATCACCTACACCGTGTCCGCACACCTGAACTGAGGGATCATGGCTACTGCGAAGAAACCCACCCCGCCGGAGTCGGACGTCTTGAAGGATGCGGACGGCAACCCGATCGACCCGCAGGAAGGCGGCGTCACCCCGCCAGACCTGGACGCGCCCACGACCCTGCCCGGGCCGGAGCCGTACGAGGCACCCAAGGACAAGGGCAAGGCGGTCACCATGGCCGACGTCGCTTCGCTGCAGGGCATCGGCATCGCGCCGGACGAGCCGGACGTGCAATTGGCCACGGTGGACGATCCGGACGTGTTCGTCTCGGCCGGCATGGCGTCCGATCTGGAACAGCAGGGGTGGGCACTCGATCCGATCACCGGTCGTCGGGTCGAACGGGACAAGGACTAGATCATGACCACAATCAAGCTGTTCACCGATCCCGGGGTGCTGCTCGCGCCTGGGGAGCAGTGGGCGCTGGTCGTGGAGACCTACGACGCATACGGGTACCGGTCCGCCGCGGTGACTCCGACTCTGGTGGTGACGTTGCCGGACGGGTCCACCGCGGCTCCCGTATTCGCAGCCCAGCCGTACGTCGGGGGGTGGCTGGTCACCTATGTCCCCCAGGTGACCGGCCGCTTCCTGGCCCACGCGTCCACGCCTGAGGATGCCGTGGACGCTGCCGCGTATGTGGCCGGTCCCACCACGTCGGGCGGCATGCCCACAGTGGACGATGTGGCCCGGTACCTGAAATCCTCGGCTGCCTCGTGGTCTGAAGCCGAACTCCGGGATGAGCTGGATGCCGAGTTCGAGCACCAACAGGCGAAGTGCGGGGTGCGCGCCGTTTACCCGGTGCCGTTACGTAAGGCGTTGCTCCGCCGGGTCCAGCGCGCGTTGGCCATGCGCGCTCTGCCGCTGGCTGTGATGCAGGGCGACGCGGACGGTGGTTCGCAGCTGCTCCCTGGCAATGATCCCGAGGTGCGCCGGCTGGAAGGCCCGTACCGGAAGCTGGTCGTCGGATGAACGGCACGGCGATGCGACAAGCGGTAGCCTCCGCGCTCGGCAACGTACCGGATGTGCGCGGCTTCGCGTACCGTCCGGGCACCCCGGCGCCCGGTGACGTGTGGCCGTTGCTCTCGTTCATGGACCGCGCGCAGGGCGATGCGTTCGTGGGCACGTGGCGCGTGCGCGTTCTGCTCCCGCAGGACGAAGAAGCCGCCAGCGTGTGGATGGACGCACACTGGGACGATCTGTACTACGCTCTGAAGCCGCTCGGCTACGTGCAGCGGATGGCTCCGGTCCTGCTGGCCGCGGCCGGCGGGGACCTGTACGCCCTGGAAATCACCATGATCGCGGAGGAGTGAGTCATGCCCGCACCAACCGGGGCGTACGTATTCAGGGACGCCCTGATCACCGTGGACGGAACGGACTATGCCAACCAACTGTCCAAGGCCCGTCTCGTCCCGGACCAGCCGGTGCAGACTATGCGGACCCTGGTGCCGGATGGCGTGGTCCAGGACGTGGACAGTGTCGTCTGGACTCTGGAGATCACCGGTCTCCAGATCAACATCAGCGGTGGCCTGGCCGCCTACCTGCGCACGAACTCCGGGCTGAACACCTCGTGGGTGTTGCAACCGCGGACCGGCGTCGGCCAGGCTAAGGCCACCTTCACCGTGATCACCAAGATGCCGGAGTTCGGTGGCGACCAGGGCGCTTTCGCCGTCATCGATATGGAGCTGCCCGTTCTTGGTCAGCCTGTCTTCGGAACGAGCGTGTGATATGGCACTGACAACCAAGATCAGTCTGACCATTCAGGCCAACTACACGTCCGCGCTTGATCTGGTGACGGCACAAGCGAACATGCTCAAGACGTATGAGGTGGTCCTACAGACCGGCGTGGGTGCCGGCCAGTCGGACAAGATTTTCTCGGACACCCGCACGCTGTCCGGTTCGGCATCGGAAGATCTGGACCTGATCGGCACCGCGTTGACCGACGCGTTCGGCGCTGTGGTGACGTTCACCAAGATCAAGGCCCTGATCGTGGCAGCTGCCGCCGCGAACACCGGCAACATCCTGGTGGGCGGCGTGGCTGCTGGCCTGTCCACCATCCTCACGCCGGCCGCTACCGGCATCTCAACCATCCGCCCAGGTGCGTTCAACGCGTGGGTGGCGGGACAGGCGGATGCCACCGGTTATGGAGTCACGGCGACCACGGCGGACCTGCTGCACATTGCGAACAGTGCCGCCGGCAACGCCAGCTACGACGTGATCATCGTGGGGACGTCCTCATGATCCATCCGGCTACCGCCGCGATCCTGCGATACTTCGCGTTCGATCACCTCCCGCCCCGCCTTCAGGTGGTCTCGCGCCCGTTCGCGAATCTGGCCACGAGCGTGGTCGACGTCCTGCCGCCCGGTCCTGAGGTGACGGTCTGCCTCCGGAAACTGTTGGAAGCCAAGGACTGCGCCGTTCGCGCTGCGCTTGACCTTCCGAGGCCGGTGAATACCTGATGGCCACGATGCTGTTCGAGCTGGACGTCGAGATGGAGGATGGCGAAAAATACATCCTCGTGGCCGATCAGCGCGACGTCGCACGCTGGGAGGTGCAGCCGTTCGGCTGGCCGGTTTCCCAGATCGAAGCCAGGGCCGGCATGTTGTTCTTCCGCTACCTGGCGTGGTCCGCCAGCGTTCGCCAGCAGAAGACCAAGGAACCGTACGAGACGTGGTCGGACCGGTGCATCGAGGTCATGCCCGTGGATGACGAGGAGTCGACCACGCCGGATGATGCCGCGGACCCTGGCCCGACGGTTCCGTGAGACAGGCGCTGGTGCGACTCGCGCGCGCCAGCGGGCAACCGCTCTCGGAGCTGCTCACCACGTGGGGACCGCGGGACCTGGCCACCCTCGCCGATGACCTGGAAGAAGAAATGGCAGCGGCCAGACGGGAGGCTCGGAAGTGAGCATCACCCTCGGGACTCTCGTTCAGCGGCTGTCCCGCACCTCGCCGGCCATCTCGCGGCGCGCGCGCGAAGAGATCGACAAGCCGCTGCCGATCATCCGCGCGCGGGTGCGCGCGTCCGCGCTCGGCAAGCTGCCGAAGTCCGGCGGGCTGAACGCGTGGGCGGCCGCCGCACACCTCACCGCGCAGGTCCGTGGCACCGGTGCCACGATTACCGCGCATCTCAAGGTGCACCGCACCAGCTTGCGTAAGGCGTCGGACCTGCGCGCGCTGGACCGTGGTCGGGTGCGCCACCCTGCGTGGGGGCGGCGTGCGTCCGGCGACTGGTCGGTTCAGACCGTGACACCGAAGGTGTACTCAGAGCCGATCTCCGAGTCGCCCGAGTGGCGCCGTGCTGTTATCCGTGCGGCCGAGGTGGCCGAGGATGTGATCTGTCGTGGCTAATGTGGATGTGGACATTGATATCAATGTCCACAACAATACGACCGTTGCGCTGACGGAGATCACCAACAACGTTACGCACCTGCACCAGGCGGTAGCCCGCCAGGAACAACAGAACAACAAATGGAACGCCAGCTTCAAGAAGCTGGCCAAGTCTGCCCTGACCCACGCGCGCGCCGTCGGCAAGGTGGTCGCGTCGGTCGCCGCGATCGCGTCGGTGTCCGGACCGGCCGTGTCCGGTCTGCTGGCCACCGGTAAGGCCATCGCGGCTATGGGGAGCGCATCGGCGCGGCTGCTCCCGCTTCTCGCGTTCATCCCGGCGCTGGTGGCCGGCTTCGGCCTGATCAAACTCACTGCGAAGATCGCCGGCCCGGGGCTGGTCGCTGCGTTCGAGCCCATCGTGCGCGTGTTCCAGGACGCGGACGGTAACGCCACGAAGTTTGCGAAGAGCCTGCAAAAGATCATCGGGATGAACGTCAAGCCGTTGGCGCAGGCGTTCGTCAAGATGAACATGCCGGCCATCGGCGCGGCCATGGCTCGCATCTCAGCAGCGGTCAACCGCGTGGTGGTCGGCTTCGGGCAATGGGCGAATTCGGCGCCCGGCGTCGAAGCCATCCGGAAAGTCTCCGAGGCTACCGCCTGGTTCGTCGAACGCATCGGCCCGCACGTCGAAAAGGTCGCCATCGCCTTCGGCAACCTCGCCGGCCGCGCCGCCGACCCCGCATTCAAGGCATTCAGTGACATTATCGTCAAGATCCTGGATCGGCTGGCCGCGTGGGCGGACAGCACCACGATCGAGGACATCACCCGCGCACTGTCCGACCTGTTCGGTTACGGCCAGCGGCTGCGCCAGGTGTTCGACGTGATCCGGGACATCGGCCGGTGGCTGAAAGAGCACGAGGCCGGCATCAAGCACTTCTCTGACGTGGTGGCCACGGCTGCCATCGGGATCGGTATCGCCACCGGTGCCGTCCCCGCCGTGGTGCTCGGCGCTGTGACGCTGATCATTAACCATTGGAACCAGTTGAAGGCGCCATTCCTGGCCGCGTACACGTGGGTCCGTGGCGTCATCGACGCGTGGCAGAACGACGCCGGGCGGATCAAGATCGCCGAGGCTATCGGGCGCGCGTGGGGTGCCGCGCGTGACGCGTTCCAATTGGCGATCAAGGATATCGGTCCTAAATGGACGATGTTGATGACCAAGCTGCGCGAGGCCTGGGAGCAGTGGGCGCCGCTCATCACGATGTGGTGGAACAGCGTCGGCAAGGGCATGTTCGAGGGGTTGGCCTTCGCTCTCGGCGCGCTCGTGGTCGGTATGCTGGCCGCGTCCATCGTGGGTGCGGCCATGGCGAAAGGCATCGCGCAGGCGTTCAAGGTCATGGTCTCGATCGTGCTCAATGTGTTCGGAACGATCATCAACGGCGCGGCCATGGCGTTCGGCTGGATGCCCGGTATCGGCCCGAAACTCCAGGCTGCCGCCGCGCAGTTCAACCGCTTCCGCGATCAGGTCAACGCGGCCATGGCCGGCATCGACCCCCTGAAAACTATTCGCGTCAATGCGCAGGTGCACCTGACTGTCTCTGGCGGTAAGCCAGGCGCGCAGGGTGGTCCGGGCTGGACGGCGCTTGGCGGCGCGACCTCGTGGATGCAGGCTGCCGCGCAGTTCGCCGCCGACCGCGGCACCAGCCGGTCCGGCGGGCCCACGCCGGTCACGGCTACCGTGAACAACACGATCAACCTGGACGGCGCGCCGTTCCGCTCGTACACCGATCGCGCCGTGATGGCCAGCGAGCGGCGCACCGCGTGGCGTGACCGCAACCGGCGGGTGCGTCCGGCATGACCGCCATCACATACGTGGGTGTCGGTGCGGTCGCCGCGGGGAACAACGCCACCGTCGCGCCTGCGCTACCGGCCGGTCTGGCGGCCGGCGATCTGATGGTCGCCGTTGCCACCATCCGTAACACCGCAGCCACCATCGCGACGCCGGCCGGCTGGCTGCCGGTCGTTTCCGGCGGCAACGTCCTGATCGTGGCCCGTTACTACGTGGCCGCCGACCCGGCGCCGTCGTTCGTGTTTTCGGGGGGCGCGGCCGGTGACACCACGCAGGGCGTGGTGGCCGCGTGGCGCACCGCCGTGCTCAGCGTCAACGATGGACCGTTCGCGATCACCAACGCGTCGGCGGCCAACGTCACGCTGCCGGCTACGTTCACGCCCGGTCGCGACAACGGGTTGTCTCTCGTATTCGCCTGGAAGCAATCCGCCTGGACGTCGGTGGCGGCGCTGGCCGGTATGACGGAGATCGTTGACTCGCCGTCTGTCCTCGGCTCCGGTGCCAGCATCGCGCTCGACTACCGGATCGACACCACGGCCACCGCGCTGCCCGCCGGCCCGATCGTGGTGACCGGCGGTGTGTCCGCGGTATCTAAGGCGTACACGCTGAGCATCGGCCAGTTGGCGTTCATCACGGTGACGCCGCAGGCTACCTATCCGCCGCGCAACCTGATCAGCGTGACCAACCTGGTGATCGGCGACACGGTGGAGATCTACCGGGTGGTGTCCGGTCAGCGCACTCTCGTCCGTGCCGGCAGTTCGGCCGGTGTCACCGACCCGTCCTTCTTACGCCTGGATGCCGAGATCCCGTTCGGCATACCGGTCAGCTACGTCGCCGTGGTGGAGGGCGTGGAGTACGCCACGTCCGGCGTCACCTACACGCTCACCGGTGGGAAGGTGGCCGTCACCGATGCGGTCACCGGTCTGGCCGCCGAAACTGTGATCATGGCCTGGCCCAGCCTGGAGTACTCACCGCAGTCCAGCACCTTCCGTGCGGGCGGTCGCAACATCGTAGTCCGCGGCGAGATGGGCGACCCGTCCGGCACCATCGAGCTGTATGTCGAGACCACGAGTTCTCTGGAGAATCTGACCAGCGTGCTGGAGTCCGCGACCGAGGGCATCGTGCAGATCCGCCAGCCGGGTGGGTATGACGGCATCGATTCCTATCAGGCCATCGTGGGCGCCAACGTCCGCCGGTTCTCGCAGGACGGTTCCGACCAGCGGCGCCTGGTGGAGCTGGAAGCCGTCGAGGTCGAATCGTGGGCGCCCGCGTTGGAGGCGGCCGGGTTCACGTACGCCGACCTGGAAGCCGCGTACGTCGGGCTGACCTACGCGAACCTGGCCGGCGACTACGCGACGTACCTCGCGCTCGCCCAGGCGGAGTTCTGATGATCACCCTGTCTGATCGTGCTACCTCGGCGCTCACCCGTTCGTACCGGACCGCTGTGTCCGTGGAATCGTGGCTCGGTGGCGATCTGCTCGCCGAGAGCATCCCGGTCGACGCCGCGAGCGAGGAAGGCGACCGGTCCGGCCGCGTACCGGAACGGGTCACACTCGTGGTGCCGCGCCGGGACCACGGCACCGACTGGTCGCCCGGTACCGACCCGCTGCACCCGTTGGCGGCCAACGGCCAGCGACTGCACGTCAAACTGGCGGTTGAGGGTGAGGTGTTCGCCCGCGGCCGGTTCCTGATCGGTAGTGCTGCCGTGGAGGGGGACGCGGTCACGGTGGAAGCGTTCGGGTTGTTACGTCTGATCGACGAGGCGCGGCTCATCAGCCCGTACCAGCCGACCGGTACCCTGGCGTCCACCTTGCGTGGCCTGGTCGAACCGGCGCTGTCCATCGTGGTCGACCCGTTGCTCATCGACCGGGCCGCTCCGTCCACGATCAACTATGATGAGGACAGGCTCGGCGCCGTGCTCGAACTGCTGGACGCGTGGGGCGCCGACGCATACGTCACCCCGGACGGCTACCTCTCCGTCATCCCCGCCGCACAGTCGACCACACCCGTGTTCGTGCTCACCGACGGGTCCGGTGGCACCGTGGTCCAGGCCGTCGGTACCAGCACGCGCGAGGCTGCATACAACGTAGTGGTGGCGCGCGGTACCGCGTCCGACGGTGGCCAGGTCCAGGGCACCGCGTTCGACCTGAGCCTGAGCAGCCCCAAGCGCTTCGGGGGACCGTTCAACCCGTTGCCGGTTCCGTACTTCTTCCCGTCTCCGCTGCTCACCACGGTCGATCAGGCGGGCTTAGCCGCGGCCACCGTGCTGGCCCGCCTGCAGCGTCAGGCCGGGCGTGAACTGGAAGTGACCTGCGTGCCCAACCCCACCCTGCAACTCGGTGACGTCGGTACCGTCAACGGCGAACTGGTCAGCATCGAGCGGCTGACCCTGCCGTACCTGCCCGGTAGCGGCGACGGCATGCGACTCGGCGTGCGGGTGCTGGCATGAGTACCCTGCTGGCCACCGCGACGGCCGCCAAGTCCGGCAGTACCGTCGCCGCGCTGGTCAACGGTGCGAGTGTCTCGGTGCAGGTGGCGCGCGACCTGTCGGTGGCGTCCGGTGACGTGATCGTCGTGACGCGGGTCGGTAGCCAATGGTTCGCCCTTGGCCGGGCGTACGCGTCGGCACCCGTGGCGCCGCTCAACCAAGCCGCGCCCGCGCCCCAACCGACCGGCGTCACCGGCACCAACGTGTTCGGTCCGGTCGAGACGCGGACCTACGAGAGCAGCTGGCGCACCGATAACACGCACGTGTACCAGGGTTCGTACGGCGGAAGTGGCAACAGGACCGGGTGTGTGTTCTACGGCGCCGCACCGCGCAGTCTGGCCGGTGCCGTAGTCCTGTCCGCCGCTTTCCAGGTGCGTCGCCGTGCCGGTGGTGCGTTCGGCGCACAGACGGCCACCATGTTCCTGATGACGCAGGCCACCAAGCCGGCCGGCGCGCCCACGTTGGGACCGTCCACCGCCGGACCGACCCTGGCGGTCAACGCGCAGGGCGGGTACATCGTGCCTACTTCGTGGGTTCAGGCCATGGTCGACGGCACCGCCGGAGGCATCGCGTTCTTCACCTCGTCGTCCTCGCCGTACATGGTGTTCGACGGCATTGGCGACTGGGGTCCGGCGTTCGCGCTCACCGTTAACTGGCAAAGGTAGGATGATCTTGTGGCCACCACCGCGAACCGCGCGTACCGATACCCGCAGAGCACCGACGATGTCCGCCCGTACGAGGACATCCAGTTCCTCGCCACGGACGTGGACACGGACGTGCAGGCGTTGTACGCGGCCGCGTGGGTGGCGTTCAACTCGCCTACGCTCGTGTGGTCCGCGAACACCACAGCGCCCGCGCTCGGCAATGGGACCCTGCTCGGTCGGTACCAGCTACAGGGCAATAAGGGCATCCGCTTCCAGGGGCGGTTGACCATCGGCACAACTTCAACGTTCGGTACCGGTTTCTGGATCTTCAATGTGCCATTCAGCGCAACGGCTGACTCGATCCTCTATTGCGTGGGTACGCACCGGATGGATGACGTGAGTGTCCAGTCGCGTCCTGGCACCTGTCGGTTTTTCACGGCATCCCAGCTGGTACTGGACAACTCCGGCGGCGTCGTGGCCGGTAACTCACCGGTGGTCCCGGCCAGCACGGACGCCTACACGTGGGACATCACCTACGAGAGGGTCTAGGCGTGGAGGGGGTCGACTACTCGTGGGGCCGTCCCGACCTGGCCACCATGTGGGCGCTCGGCGCGCGGTTCGTGTGCCGCTACCTTGCGCCGCTGTCCGGGAAGGTGCTCAGTCCCTCCGAGCGGTCCGCGCTGCATGCGGCGGGATTCTCGATCGTCCTCAACTGGGAGAACGAGGCGAAGGACATGCTGTCCGGCTATGGGCTCGGCGCCACCCACGCGACCGAGGCGCTCCGCCAGGCGGAAGAACTCGGCGCGCCGATCACGGTCCCCATTTTCTTCTCGGTCGATTTCGACGCGCTGCCCGCCGACCTCGAACCGGTGGCCCGTTATCTGGACGGTGCGGCCAGCATCCTCGGGCACGGCCGCGTAGGCGTGTACGGCAAGGCCGATGTGATCGACGCCCTGGTGCCGAAGTACGCCACGTACGGCTGGCAGACCTACGCATGGTCGTACGGGCGGGTATCCCGTAAAGCGCACCTGCTCCAGTACCGCAACAACGTGAGCATGGCGGGGGCTACCGTTGACCTCGATCGCTCACTGCAGGAACCTTTCGGCGCATGGGAGCCCGGCATGGCCTGGTACAAAGCATCGTGGATCCCGGCGTTCTTCTCCGCTCTCGATGCGATCGCGCCCAATCGGGACCGCGGGACGGACGGCACCATCGGCGACCTGGCGCACTCCACCGGCTCGTCCGGTCACAACCCGGACGACACGCCGGGCGTAACCGCGGAACGGCAGGACGACGATACCCGACCCGAGGTCCGTGCCGCCGACGCCGGCACGATGCTGCGCTCGCCGGTCACCATGCAACAGGTGGTCGACGCCATCCTCGCGTATCCGCCGGACCGCAACCGTCTGATCTACATCATCTATGACGGCTACATCTGGTCGGCCACGAACGGCTGGAAGCGCGCGCCCTACACCGGCTCCGATAAACACCGCACGCATGTGCACCTGTCTGGGAACCCGAACTCCGATCTTGACGACCGTCCCTGGCAATCGATTCTCAACCTGGGAGCTGACATGGCATTTATGGACGACCCGAACGCTGCTGAACTGGCGTGGCGCGTGGATGCTCTTTTCGCTGCTCTGCCTGGCACTCGTGGCGGGACCTACGCCGGTAAGCCGGGTGGCGTCAACCAGATGTTCGTGCGCCTGGTCGCACTGGAGAACAAGCTGGACGGGTTGATCGCCGCGTTTACCGTGTTGGCGACCGCCATCACGGATGCCGGTGGCGACGTGGATGTGGCCGTGCTCATGGCCCAGATCGACGAGCGGCTGTCGATCCTGGCCGCGGAGCAGCGCGACGCGGTAGCCGACCTCGGCGAGGGTGGCGCCGCGCAGGTCCGCGCCGATGCTCCGTAGGGTCGATGGTCTGACCCACGTCCTGGCCCTGCTCGCCGAGATGGACCTGCGCTACCAGCAGCGTTTCGACGCGCAGGGTCAGGCGCTGACTGCTGCCTTGACGTCCGCCGAGAAGGCGGTTCAGACCGCACTCAGTGCGGCCGAGAAGGCTGTGGTCAAGGCGGAGACGGCTACCGAGAAACGGTTCGAATCGGTCAACGAATTCCGCCAGGCGTTGACAGACCAGACGCAGACGTTCCCGTCCCGGATCGAGCTGCAAGCGCTCACTGAGCGAGTGGTCGAATTGGCTGCCCGACTGGACGGCGCCGAGGGTCGCAATCGCGGTACCGCTGCGGCAAAGGCCAATCTGTATCTGGCGGGCGGGTTGATCATAGCGGCCATATCTACGGCTGTAATCGTCCTGTCGTTCGTACTTAAGTAACTCTTGGTAGCCTGAGGCTAAATCTCACCCCTAGACCTCGGGCGGACTTGACCATTGTGGACTTACTTACGCAGGCAGGGATCGGCGCGGCCGCACTGGCCGCGATCATCACGACATCAGTCATGATCGGGAAGGGGCTACGGCGGATGTGGCACCTGATGCAGAAGCTGGACCGGGCAGCGGAAGATATCCTCGGCGCGCCCAACCAGCCGTCGCTACGCGAACGCCTGGACGAGCTGGCCCGGGAGCACGATGAACATCTCGCCTGGCACTCCGGTCGGTCCCGTGCCCGGGCCAACGGCGGACGGCCGTGACGGTTTGGCTGATCCTGTGGCTGTTCTGGGGCGTGTTCTTCTGTCTGGTCGAAGGCGTGGCGCTGTTCAACAGGGTCAGCGGTGACACGCTGTCGGAGCACTTCTGGCGGTGGCTCAAGGTCGGCGCCCGGATGCCCACGTCGTTGGTGTGGTTCGGTCGGATCGGCGTGCTGATGTTCTGCATGTGGCTAGGCTTCCATCTAAGCTTTGGTTGGTTCACACCAACACACCCATGGCCCTTCTAAGGAGCCCTTCGATCATGGCAACCTTCCGTAAGGCGGTCGGCGCCGGAGTGTCCGCCGCGCTGGCCGTACTGTTCACCGGCCTGGCTACCGAGATTCCGCGCACGCAGCCCGGATGGGTCGCGCTCGGCGCGGCTGCCGTGGGCGCCGGTTTCACGGCCGGACTGGCGGTCTACAACCTGCGCAACACCCCTGCTCCCGTCCCCACTACGCGAGCCACGGCGTACCGTCCGCAGTAACCCACGGAAACAGCAACCGCCCCACAGGCCGGACCTGCGGGGCGGTTGGCGTACGCGGTCACCCGCGCGTGTGCGTGATCGTGCAGCCGCGATCACGGAGTAGCCATCCGATGACCAGCCGCGCGGCGAGACCGCCGATCAGGACCGGGATGAACGCGGCCAGTAGCTGCATCACCGGCGCCACCAGGTACCAACCGAGCATGACCAATAGGCCCAGCGTCAGCACCGTGGCGCCGATCGCATATGCCAGCACGTGCCTACGCCGGGCCGGCTTGAGGCGGTACACCTTAACCGCCCACCCACCGTTGGTGCGCATCATGACGTCCACCGCGCCGAGTTCACCGCGGCGAACGGCGCGGCCGACCTGTCGGAGCAGGGCATCGCGGGTGGATGCCCGTAGCACGTCCACCTGTGGCTCGAACTTAACGAGGGTGCTCATTCGAGGTAGTCCACGGGCTTGCCACGCGCTTCCGCGTATTCGATCTCGTTGCGCGTGCTTTCGCCGATGTAGCCACCGACGTTGATCACCAGGACGCGATCGGCCAGATCAATCTTGCGCTTGTGCAGCTCGTCCAGCATCCGCTTGTCGTCACTGCCGTTCGTGGTCCACAGGTCCGGCCGGTCCGGCATGTCCACGTGACCGAACACGCTGAGCGAGATGACCAGTTCTCCGCGCAGCGTCAGTTCCGCGTTTACCTTATTGATCTCTGATTTGAACCGCGTCGATCCACAAAGGGCGGTGATCACCGGTCGGGTGCCGCCGAAGTCCACTACGTGATCGTGATACTCCCGGCAGTCGTCGCTGAAATGTGGGTAGCTCATCGCATCCGTCTCCGTTCCTGCGTCGTGGTCCCGCCGTACACGCCCTGCTGTTTTGTCTCGATCGCCCACTCCAGACACGGCTGCTTGAACGGGCATCCGTCACACACCTTGACGGCACGTGCACGGCGGTGTCGCTGGCTGGCGCGTTCGCCGGCTTCGGTGAAGTCGTCCGGGAATTCGTCGGTGGCGCAGTTGCCCTGTCCGTTGCGCAGGAAGGGCGGGTAGGCGGCATCTTTCCGAGCCTTGTACGTGTACGCGGCACCACGAACGACGGTCACCGTGTCACCAGCCACAGCGACGTAAGGGTCAGTACCACGGTCACGATCGTGTGCGCCAACGTCCAATTGATCGTCCAGCCGCGGGCATCCCGTGCCGCGCGCTGGCGTGCCTGTGCCATCAGGGTGATCCGCCGCGGGTTCCATTGATTCTTGGCGTGGTTGTAGACCGGCCACAACGCCAGGATGACGAGCGTCTCCGTCGAGCGCAGGAGCCACTTCCACGGCGGAAGCGGGATGCGTAGCCACACATACGGGCTGCGGTCCGCCCACGGCCGCTGCTCCAGGTGCTGACGGTTGCGGTGCCAGAAACTCGTGGTCTCGCCTACGTACGCGCAGTGCCACGACAGGATCGGGATGCGCAGGCGGGCGGACGGTTTGCGCGCCCGGTAGACGTACACGCCGCCCTTCATGACTCGGTCCACGCGGTCAGGCAGGCGCGCGCGTGGAAGCCGTAGGTGCCGATGGATTGGTTGAGAGGGCCGGGATTCCGGAGCAGGTTGACCACGATCCACGAGCCCGGCCAGTTGCCCGGTCCGATAAGCGCGGGACTAACGATCTCGCGAACAGTGCATCGCGGTCCGTCGCACTCAGCAATGGTTTTGATCATGACGGGCACTCCTCATGGGACAGTCCGAGCGGATCGGTCAGCCACACAACCGACTCGTCCGCGAAGATCGACAGGCCGCACCGCTTGCACTGCGTGCGGTACTTCCGAGCCACGGCGCGGACCTTCGACCACGCGACGCCTCGCCCGCTCACGTTCGGAGTTCTTCGTTGGTCATGCCCCAGAGCTTACTACGTTCTTACCAAAGAGTCCATACCATAAGGGCGTCCGTGGGGGTACCCCACGGGCGCCCGTTCCGCTGCTGAGCCGGTACTCAGACGTCGAATTCGCCGGCCCTGACACCGCGCAAGAACGCGTCCCACTCGGCGGCGTCGAAGATCGCGGTTCCGTCGTCCGGACGTCGGGTGTTACGCACCGCGCGTTCGCCGGTGGTTGAATCCACGGCCACCTCGACGCAGTACGGGCCGGAATTGTCAGAGAAGCTGCTCTTGCGCCATTTGGCGTTGGCGATATCCATAGCCGTGATTCTATGCCTACAACGTGGTCTTGGTACGCTTTTACCATGCATGTTGCACATGTTGCCTGGCGCTACCTGGTGACCGGGCGCCCACTGTGGGGGCCCGGTGACAATGCGACCTTCCTGCATGACGCCACCGTGGACTACCGTGGCGGACCGGTCGAACGGCTCACCCACGCACGGTGGCGCCGGGTACTCCGCCGGCACGCCGCGCTCACCGCGCCCACCCTGCTCGCCTGTTACGACCGGCAGGCAGCCATCGTCTATGCCAGCCTAATGATCACAGCCGGTCTCACGGTCGCCGTGTTGGCGCTGGTCGATTGGTGGCCGCAGCGTCAGGTCCGCCGGGAGTACGTCTACCCCACCTGGACCGTGGTGGCAAAGGTGATCGGCCAGCCCGCGCGGCGCCGGGACGCGGTGCGCGCCATCGCGCTGCCGGCCGGCTTCGGCACTGAGGACGTGACCGACGAGGAACTGTCCGTCCGGATCCACCTTCCGGTGGTGGCGCTGGACGAGGGGACGCGCAGGCGGATCGCGGACGCGGCCGGACAGCGTCTCGGCATTCCGGACCCATCCGCATCGTGGGTGGTGCGTGGCACGTCCGCCCACGTGGACCTGAGTCCGCGCGCGTCCGTCCCCCGCGTCCTGCGGTTCGCGGACGTGCGTACGTACTGGACGGACGCGTCCGCCACGCGTCCGTTCGTGGGGATGGGACCGAAGCGGCAACCCGTCCACGCGGACCTCGACAACGACGGTCCGCACATTGGCATCAGCGGCGGGACGGGGACCGGCAAGTCCACCCTGCTCCGGATCATCCTGGCCAAGCGGGCGGCGTCCGGCGCCGGCATCGTGGTCTGCGACTACAAGGTCAACAGCCACCCGTTCCTGCGCCGCCTCGCCCGCGAACATCCCGACCGGGCGGTCTACGCGGTGGACGAGGAACCCATCAGCGAAGCCATCCTCGCCGTGTTCGGCGAGTTCCAGCGGCGCCGCGAATTGCTCAAGACGGATCCGGACGCACTGATGGACTGCCGGCCCATCGACCTGGTCATCGAAGAACTGAACAGCCTCGCCGAACGGTTGACGAAGTGGTGGGGCCACGAGCGGCGGCGCATTCTGGCTGAAGCCAAAGCACTGGACGAGGACACGCCTTACGTTCCGGTTGTCCCGCCGTGCGTGGACGCGATGGCCGCACTCGTCCAGATGGGACGTGAGCTACTCGTCCGCGTCCACTTCGCGGCGCAGCGGCTGGATGCTGCCGTCCTCTCGCCGCGCAACGGGGGTGCGGTACGGGAGTCGATCACGAACCGGTTCCTCGCGAAGTACACCAAAAAGACGTGGGCGATGCTGGCCGCGGGCGTCCCCTACCAGGCGTTCCCGGGCGGACCGCGAGGCATCTGGACCGCGGTCGTGGGCGACGAGGTCACGCACTTCCGGGTGCCACCGATGACCGATGACGAGGCGTACACGCTGGCGCTGTCCGGACCGGTACCGAACGGACCGGTCATCGGAGCCGGGCGGTGGGTACCGGAGAAGGTGGCGCTGGTGACGCTCGGTGAGGCATGGGAGTTGGTCGGCGCGCCGTCGCTGGATGCGCTGAGGTGGCTGGTGCGCGACCGGAAGCTGGTGGCCGCCGGGCGCAAGGGCAACGCGCACCTCTACGACATGGCCGACCTGGTGCACCTGTACCGGTCCCTCGCAGCAAAGCCGTAACCTCACGAAACAGCCCCCCGACTCTGAGAGTCGGGGGGCTTGTGCGTTTCGGGTCAGGCGCGCCATCGGCCTCCGCCCTTGCTGTACTCCAGCGCGTCCCGTTGTTCTTGAGTGGTCAACACTCGCAGAATGGTCGCTTCCGTACGGAACGGGTGGTCATCACAGTAACCGCACCCGCCCTGCAAGCACACCTTGTCGAACTTCGGCCAGCAGATACGTCGTTTCATGCCATTGCCTCCTGGATGCGCTGGATGTGTGCGAGCGAGCACGGCACCCGGGTCGCCGTGGACTGGACGTCCATCCCCTCGCGCAGGAACCGGACGGCGCGCCGGCAGAGCTGGAGCGGCTTCGCGCCGACGGACGTGGCGGCCATGACGTCCTCGCTGGACGCGCCCGCCAGGATCATGGCAACCGCTTTCTCCACGTCCCAGGACGTGTGCCGGCTGGACGGACGGACTGGACGGACAGACGTGGACTCGATCGCCGGTATGTCCACGTCCGGCGTCCGTCCGTGGTACCCGTCCCATGCCTCGCGCGGATCGGTTACGTTGTGGTCGATGCTCCAGCGGTACGCCTTGAGGCTGCGGATCGGGAATGCCCGCTTCCGCGCGGTGGAGAACTCGGCGCCCGCGTCGTCCACCCGGCGCTCTTTCAGCAACTGGATGCGCGCCATCCGCCGGGAGTGCAGGCCCCACATCCACGGCGAGAGCAGCGAGAGCATCCCGAACGCGATCGCCGCTGCCGTGGGCGCCATGCCGGTGGCTGCGAAGTGCGAGTAGTTCATCGCGCCGACCGCGGCCGCGATCAGGAAGGACCACCTACGCAAGCTACGCGCTGTGCTGTGGCTACGGAGTTGGAGCGCGTCATGCGCATGCCACTGCACGTACAGGCTCACACTCTCGATCGCCACCGCGAATCCGACGGACAGCGCCAGCCGCGACGGCCACCACCAGTCGGCCGGTGCGATCTCGGCCATGGCGTAGGCCAGCTGCCCGTACACGGTCAGCGCGTTGACCACGAGCAAGGGCGCGACCGCCCGTGCGATCGCGCCCTTGTGGTTGTCCGTCTCAGTCATACCCGAAGCTTACCACGTTCTTGGTAAGAGGACTAGACCTCGTACACGTCCTGAATCTCGGCCACCATGATGTAGTGCATCCGGCCGTCGTTGATGTCCACGGCGTTGTACACCTTCGGCGTGCCGGCGTTCATCAGACCGGCGATGTCCGCGGCTGTGTTGGTGGCGATCGGCACCTGAAGCGAGTTGCCGTTGCGCATGATGATCACTGTTTTGACTGCCATGATCGAAGCATACGGGGTGAGGATATCGATCAGCTTGTCCATCCCGTCCGTCAGCACTTCCAGCGCGGTTACGGTATCTCCGCCCATCACGTGATCCTCGGCGGCGAGGCAGGCGACCTCGATCACGGTCAGCGCCCGGTCCGCGTTCACCGGGCTAGCCGGATTACAAGGTATAGCCCGTAGAGCAACACCACGAACAGTGCCGACAGTTGGATCATCGCGCTTTCGTTGGGCATCCGGACGCGCCACCACGGCAACCGGTGCTTGGCCATCACAACATCCAATCCGGGAGACCTTGCGTGTCGTCCCACTCGGGCAGGGCGCCGAGGTCGGAAGCCGACGGGTACGAGCCGAGGTGAACCTTGACGATCGAGCCGGTACCACGGCACCGCGAGCACTGGCCGACGTTGGGACCGGCGTTGATCTTGTCCTGGCAGGTCGGGTCGAATCGCCGGCCGGTCCCGTCACAGAGATCGCACTCGGCGGTGTAGGTGTCCTGCTCGCTGGTCATGCCCGAAGCTTACCACGTTCTTGGTAAGGAAGCTACATCATGGTTCAATGCCGGTGCGGATGTAGCGGACCATGGCCGACAGGTGGGCCAGCATCGCGACCAGCGTCAGCCATAACGCCGTGCCGAACTCCGGCTGGCACCCGTTCGGGCCCCAGGTCGTGCCGTCGTCATCACGTTTTTTCATCACGCCACCACCAGCAGGACGCTCGGGCAGTGCCACTGGACTTCGCCGCGCGCCGAGTCCCACTCGACCCCGATGTAGCCGTCCGACCCGATGTCGTCCACGCGCCCGCGCAGCCCGTCGACCTCGACGCCGTCCGGGTTGTACGTCCGGTACTCGACGGTGGCGTCCGCCGTGATCGGCGTGTCGTTGCGGTCCAGGATGTCAGGCATCGAGATCGACTCCCAGTTCGTTCGCCAGGTCGCGCACGGCGTCGCGGTACCCGCCGGTCGCCGGGTGATTCGGCAACGTGCTGTACCGCTCGCTGTCACGCCACATCCGGCGCAGCGCGGCGACGTGGCGTGGCATGTCAGCTCTTGCCGGGCAGTACCGGCCGGCGCAGTGCGCGCCGTGCGTGGTGGCCATGTGCTCGATCCATCGCTCGGCGATCCATGACCAGGATTCTTCGCCGTCCCACGACTCTGGGATCGCGCGTTCGAGCGCGTTGTTGGTCGCGGCGAATTCAGCAAGCGTGTCGGCCGAGATGACGAAGTCGTTCATGACAATCCCTTCGGTGGCTTCGTCGGAGGTGCCGGCTTCGGCTGACGTACAGCGCGGCACGGGGAGTCCGCTGACGGTCCGCGCAGGACCGGCGTGCCGGTCGCATTTCGGTCCCTGGCGGCCCTCCGGTGTGCCCCGTGACGGTTGCGCGTCGTGGGTGGCCGAGGCGTCACAGTCGATACAGCGCGGCGCATTCACGGTGATCCTTTCGGTGGCTTGTTCGGTGGCGCTGGCTTCGGCTGGACCGGGCGTGTCGGGTTGACGGTCGGCCGGTTGCCCGGATTGGGGATCGGCGGAGTCGGACGCGGACTCATTCGCCCGTGCTCAGTTCGGTGGCCCAGTTCTCGAACGACTCGGCTTCCAGGCCCGCCTGCCGCTGCTCGGCGATGTCCGCGTCGCGGAACGTCTCGTGGAAGCGGATACGGTCGGCCAGGTCGCCATCCAGCGCATCCGGGTAGAGGTCGGGCTCGGCGCCGAGTTCGCGCATATCCAACTCGTGGTGGAGTTCGTCGATGATCTCCTGCGGGTCGCGCTGTTCCACGAACCGGCCGGTGCGGTGATCGAATGTCATGCCAGAAGCTTACCACGTTCTTAGTAAGACAAGCAATGGCCCCCACGTCCGGATACATGGGGGCCATTGTGTCCTGGGTTCAGCGCTTGGCCACTTTTTCGCGGTTGGCGATCGCCCGGTCCTGCAGCTCGGCGGCTTTCGTGAGGCCCTTGGCCTTCATGTCCTTCGATTCGCGCCGCATCGAAGCGAGTTCGGCCTGTTGGCCAGCCTTCGACTTGTCGGTGAATGCCATTGTGAACTCCCGTTCCCTTGGTCCAACTGTGCTGATAGCTTACCACGTTCTTACCAAGACAGGCAATGGCCCCCCGCGTCCGGGCTACGCGGGGGGCCATTTATTGCAGGGAAAGCCTAGATTAGATGCGGGTAACCCCAGGGCTCCTGCGTGACTACCAGCACCTTGCCGTCGTCGATGCGCCGGAAGTCCGGGCTGTGGATCATGTCCCATGGACCAATAGCCTCGCGGATGTAACGGCCACGCTCAGGACTGAAGTCGTGGACGACTACCGGCACTTCCCATTCTTCCTCGGTGTAGTACTTCCCGGACTCCTTGAACAGGATCACCGTGGCTTTCATCAGATCTTGAACCCGTCGGCCACCGCGGACCGGTACCAGGCCAGCGCCAGTGCGTGATCCTCGGCGGTCAGCTCATCCGGGACCACGTCCCACGAGAATTTAGGCCGGGGACCGTTCTTGCCGCGCTTCTCCCACGCCGCGTACGCGGCCGTCACGCTGGCCACCGTGGCACCCTTGGCCCGGTCAGCAGCCTGCGGCACCCGGGTCACCCGACCCAGCAGGATCGGCTTGGCGCCGTCCGCCACCTTCTTGAGCCGGCCGACCACGCGACCCTCGGTCCGCCATGTCCCCGGGAACAGGTGCGGAAGGGTCTCGATGGTCTTCTCGGTCGGTTCGCGTTCCTCGCTGCCGTCGACCTTCCGGCTGTACCAGAAGGTGAGCGGTCCGCCGTCCAGCACCACCATGTCGGCCGTGTAGCGCTCCTCCGTGTCCTTGCCGCCCGACTCGATCCGGTCGGCGCGCTTCTTGGCCTCGGGTTCGAACCTGCGGGGGACCAACGCCACCAGGCGGCCCGGGATGGCGTCGAAGAACGGCGCCGGTTCGAAGTTGCCGCCGGCCCGGCTGTCCTCGGCGGCAGCGAACGGGTCATCCTCGTCCTGCGCTGCGGCGAACGGATCTCTTACGTCCTGCGTCATGCTCGCTCCTGTCTCCAAACCGCCGATGCGGTCGTGCCAGCCGATGGGATCGAACCACCGACCACCTCGGGCGCTTGGCGATCCCTACCCCTAGTTCGCAGCGTCGCGCGATCGCAGGTTCCTAGGCGTGGTCGCTTCCACGTACTCCCTCGGCCGCTCTGTCCTTTGTCCGGAGTTTGCTTCCGGCTCCTCGGGCGCAGACTGGCATCGTTCCTTACGTGCGATCCCGGGTAACGCTCCCGGCCTCCAGACTCTGATCCGGAGCCCACTTGAGCCGATCGCCACACCCTGCCAGGGGTGCATCCACTGCTGTCCGCGCGTCGCGTGCGACCTCTGGCAAGGCCACCTGGCGAACGGGTCACGGGCAACAATCAAGCTGCCGTGCTACTCGCGCTTCCGGCGTGGAACCAGGTTGCGGCGCCGCGAAACGCCGCACCCGTGCCCCGGTCCGGGATCGAACCGTACCCATCCACCCGTCCCATGGGTGGTGCTCCCGTTGAGCTACCGGGGCCAAAGCCGAACGCTTGATGAGGCATCCGGCCCTTCTGAACCGCCTTACCCTACCACGTTCTTACTAAGCCTGGCTACGGCCAGTTCGGCGGCATCGGCCAACACCGGCGACCACAAGCCCTTACCCTTGCACTCGTCCACCAGCAACCGGCCCTCCCGGAAGCTGTCCACCCCCGCGAACATGGCCGCGTACCGCTCGGTCTCGGTCACCGGCGGAGCCGGACGCAACCAGGCGCGCCCACGCTTGGCGGTCGACCGGTCCTGGACCACCTCGTACGCGCGTTTGGCGGTCTCCCACCCAGCCACGATGTCCACCTCGAACACGTCCACGGTGGTACCACCGCGTGGCATCCACAGCACCAAGGCCACATCCTGGCGTACCGGCGGCATGTCCACCCACACGCCGGCCGCCGGGTCCCACATGGCGTCACCGTGTGCGTAGCACGCGAGCTGCGCGCCGATTTCCAGGAACGTCCAGAACCGGCGCTGCGTCTTGAGGTCGGCCACCAGATCGTTGACGATGTTGTCCAACGTGCCGATGACCTGCAACTCTTCCACCAGCACCCGACGTTCCTGCATCCCGGGCAACGGCGTCAAGCCATGGCGGGCGAGAGTGCTCTGGTACAAGGCCAGCATCCGGCGCGTCTCCGACGGGTACGGCGCCGTATCCTCGCCGCGGTGCAGCCCTTCCACCGCGTCATGGCGCCGGTTGCCGTGGTCGGCGCCGGCCGACCCGCCGGCGATCCGCTTGCACCGCTCCAGGAACGCCTCGTCCCAGACGGGATCGTCCAACTCGGCTTCGCCGGCTTCCAGCAGCTCCGTGTACAGCTCACGGCTGGTGCGGATGGCCCGCATCATCTGGCGCTGCTCCCACTGCCGTAGCGCGTACTGGTCTGCGTAGGCGGACACCAGGTTGGACACCCGCATCCAGCCGTACGGCTTGGGACTACCGTCCCGTTGCGGTAGCCGGTACCTGCCACCGGTGATGAGCCGGGCGTCCGGGGCGGAGTCCTTGACCGAGGCGAACGGGTCGCTGAGATCATCCATTACGCATCCTCTTTACCAACGGGTCGATCCTCTGACTGCCGAGCGTTTGCCCGATTCTGTCGCTGAGCTTGCCGGCGTTCTCATTCGGCCGCGGCTCGATCCCCAACGACCGAGCCAATGCCACCGTCTTATCGCTGGGCCGGTTCCGGCGCCATGACGCTTTCTTGTTCATCGTGTCGAGGTCGGCGCCGAGATCGGCGGCCAGATCCTCCGCCCACACCATCGCCTGATCGAGCGGCAGGGCACGGTGCGTGGTCATGCCCACAGCGCGGCCGGTCGGGTCCAGGCGCGGCACACCGTCAGCGTCGACCACCATGCGGTTGCTCACGTAGGCGCCGGCCCAGCAGACCGACCACTGCCCCGGCTCCGGCCACTCACAGATGAACACGTACGCGGACCTACCGGCCGGCACGAAGTAGGAACCACCCGTGGTTTTCAGCCACACCTTGCTGCTCTTGCGCGCCAACGGATCGAAGTCACGGGCCACCACCTCGCCGCGGTAATACACGGGAGCGTCCGACGCCACACCTGGGCCGGCATCGAACTCGTCCTCCAACTCCACGAGGGTCTTACCCTCGCGCATCTCGATCGCGCGGTCGGACAGATCCGCCATCGTGCGCAACTCGGGAATCGGCGCGTTGCCCACCACGTACATGAGCAGACAATCCTGCTCGTCGTACAGTCGGGCCGGATCCACCCGCAGACCGCGGCCGACGATCTGCATGTGTAGCGGGCGGGACCGGGTAGGACGCCCCATCAGCACGCACCCGATGGTGGGATCGTCGTACCCCTCGGTCAGGATCATGCAGTTGACCAGCATCGGGAACAGGCCCGCGCGATGGTCGCGCAGGATGGCCTTGCGCTCCGCGGCCGGTAGTCCGCCGTGCACCACGCGAGCATCGATCCCGTTGTCCCGGAAGGCTTCCGCGAATACGTAGCACGCTGCGACCGTCGGGAAGAACGCGATCGTCTTGCGGTAGGTGGGAACGTTGGTAGCGCAGGTGGCGTCCGGACAGTAGGCCGGTCGGCACGCGGTCCAGTGTGTGCCCGTATCACTCGCGAGCGTGGCGATCGCATCCAGGCACTCGGCACACATGCCGTCCAGCGACCACGCGTGCTCCAGCCACGCTTTCGCGACCACGCCGGGCGCCAGCGAATCGGCCAGGGCCTTACCCAACGCGCCGTCCTGGTAGTCGCCACCCGACCGTTTCACCATGCGCAGGTCCAGGTCCGGCACCTCGATCGCCTTGCCGCGCGGCGGGATCAACCAGCGGTGGCGCACCATCCACGAGACGTCGCGGCTGTAGACAACCCGGTCCCACACCACGCCCAGACTTTGCCGGTCGCCGCGCTCCGGCGTGGCCGTGAAGCCGATCAGTTGGGCGCCCTTGAAATGATCGGTGATCGTCCGGTAGCTCTTGCTGGTGGCGTGATGCGCCTCGTCCCAGATCAGCGTGCCGACATTGGTCACAGGATCGCGGCGCGTCTTGTGCCGCATGGTCTGCACGCTGAACACGATGACCTGCGCGTCGGTATCGTCGTGCTGCTGCGCCTTGATGATGCCGGCGTTCAGGCTCGGCGCCACCTGCGTGATGGTGCGGTGCAGCTGGTACACCAGTTCTTCGGTGTGCACACCGACCAAGACCCGCTTGGTTGGGTCGGCGGTCACGGCGCGCAGGGCGGCGTGTGCGATCATCACGCCCTTGCCTCCGCCTGTGGGAAGTGAGATCAGCTCACGTTCCTTGCCGGTGAGGGCATCGAGGGCGTCCGCCTGGTGCGAGTACAGCGGGAGCGCGGTCAGCATGTCTGCTCCCTGATCTGATCTACCTCACAGGCTGCCTGTGCGATAGCGAAAGACGGCCAGTCCCCCAGGTCGACCATGACGCGCCTGGTGCGATGCTGGACCAGCACACGCCACCGGTGGTGCCTGCCACACGGGCGCTCGATCACGTACAGCGCGGTTCCGATGTCCGCCTGGTAGGTGCGACCGATGGCGCGCCACGCGAAAGTCATCCCCACCACGTCCTTCGCGACCCGTCCGCGGCGCGTCCAGCGTGCAGGACGCGTTCGGGCAATGCGGTATGGCTGGCTGTTCGTACGCACGCCATGGCTCCACCTGGAGATCGGGCACCGCAAAGATTGAACGCACCGTGTGTTTCAACCGGCGCATGCGGATCCTTCACCCGGTACCCGTGGTTGCGCAGCACCGCGGCCAGAAACTCCAGCCCTTCGGCGGTCACCGGGTAGTCACGGCTACCGTGCTGGACCATGAAATGCCAGTTCGACTCGGCGCCGTAGACGAGGTGGATCGTGTCCGGCGGGTCGGAGTCATCGTTCTCGGCTGTCACCACGTAACGGGTACTCACACCCCACTGTCCAGGATCTCGATAATCTCGGCCAGCGACAACGGCGTCCACTCCGGACGCATCGGCTCGATCGGCGGCGGGATCTCCGGCCAGCCGCGGCGGCCACGCTCGTACTCGAACAGCGCCGGATGAGTGGACAACGCCTCGTGGGTCACCGCGCCGACGATCTCGTCACCATCCATCAGATTCCACCGGTCGACCGCGCGCACCCACTTCATGATCCATCCTCCAGAATCTCGGGGAATCCGAGAGCTTCGATCGCCGTGTCGGTGGCGTTCGGTGGACCGGGACATGCGGTTACGGGACCCTGAGGGTCGCGAGGATGCGTGAAGGGGTCACCGGACATGTCGATGGTGACCTCCTTGACGCCGGGACGGGGCGTGCACGTCTGCGTCACCTCGAACCACTCGCCGGTGCGCGGCACCTGCACGTACCAGCCGGCCGGAACGGTGCCCCAGGTCATCGGGCGCGCCAGGTCGGTACGCGGACCGGCCTTGCCGTACCCCACGATCGTGGTCTCGATGCCGACCGTCAGGCGCATCACCGGCAAACCGTCCACCTTCAACACGGCGGTACCGTCGTCCTGCCAACAGAGGTGCATCGTGTCGGCGGTCACCTCGTTGCGCCAGCGCTTAGCCCACTCGGTCAGCGTGTCACGCAGGAACTCGTTCACTTCGGTCAGCAGGTCCATCCGTTGCTGCGCCGTGGTCGGCTCGAACTCGGTCATTCGTTGCCGCCTTCCAGGGTCCGCAACATCTCGTCCATGACCTTCCGACGGGCGGTCAGGCCACGGAAGGTCAGAAAGCCACCCTCGGTCACCAGACCGGCCGCGTACAACTCACCCTGCCCGCGTACCGCCTTTACCGGCGCGCCCACCCGGGCCCGCGTGTTCACCAGTGCGGCCCGTGCTTCCTTGGAGAGGTTCATGCCCCAGAGCTTACCACGTTCTTGGTAAGATGACCAGAGCGATCAATCATGCTAGCCTTTACCAAGGATATGGTAACCGAAGGGGAGACAGTGATCATGGACCAACTGGACGAAGCGTTGGCCCGACTGCCGGGCCGCGCGCAGGTGCGCCCGTACAAGCACCGTGTGGAAAGCGCCTGCAACGAAGCGACCGCGGACGTGATCCGGCTGTACGGGGTGGAACTCGGCAGCGCCTCGCAGGCGGTCCGCGACCTGATCGCCCGCGGGGCGGCATCGCTGGCCGCTGAACGCGCGTAGCGTCAACATCCCGAGACAGCAGAAACCCCCGGGTGACCGCCCGGGGGTTCAACCGCTTATGGAGCCCTCATGGACGATGCTACAGGACCCTATGCGGCCGCCGCATGGCAGTACCGCACCGCGGGGTACGCGGGGATCATCCCGATCGGACGCGAACCAGCGCAGAAGTCGCCACCACTGGCCGGGTACACCGGATGGGCCGGCGTCGATCCGTCCGGTGCGGACGTGCAGACGTGGGTGGACGGACGCGAAGGCGCCCGCAACATCGGCTGGCACATCCCGCGCGGATACGTGGGTGTGGACGTGGACGCGTACCACCGTGGGGACGAGTCCCTGCGGAAGCTGGAAGACAAGATCGGACGTCCGCTCCCGGCCACGTGGACGAGCACCGCGCGGGGCGCCACGTCCGTCACCCGGCACCACTTCTACCGCGCCGACCTACCCGAGGGGCGCACCTGGCGGGACCATCCAGGCGCCGGCATCGACTCGCTGCACGTCGGCCACAGGTACGCGATGGTCTGGCCGTCCGTCAACCCGGACTGCGGTATGGCCACCGTGTGCTGGTACGACCCGACCGGCGAACTGTACGAGGGGGTACCCGATCCGGCCTGGTTCACCGCGCTCGACCCGGCCTTCATCGACGAACTGAGCCATGAGGGCACGCCGCTCGAGGGGACCGGCGCCGATGATGCCGAGACGCGCTCGGCGATCGAGCGGATGCGCCCCGGGCCACCCTGCCCGCGGGTGAGCACGCACCTCGGCCGGGAGCTGGACCGGATCCGGCGGGCCGTCGACGGGACCGGCAGCCTGCACGAGCCGGGCGGGCTGTACCCGCTGGTGGCCTACGGGCTGGAAGGCCACGCGGGCGTACGTGAGGCGTTGTCCACGCACCAGGTGGCCTACGTCAAGGCCAGGTCGGACGGGCGCGGCGAGACCGAGGCGGTGGGGGACGCGGACTGGTGGCGTCAGGTCCGCGGTGCCGTCGGCAAGAAGCTGCACGCGGCCGGCGGCGCGATCCTGACCGGCTGCGACTGCGGCGAGCAGGCGCAATCGGACAGTTCGGCAACGCATCCGGCGGACAGCAACGCGCGACGCACTCTACGGATCATCCGTGGGTCGCAGATCGTCATGCGGGCTACCCGATGGTTCTGGGAAGAGGATGACGCGAAGTGGATGCCGTTGGGTGGGTTGACCCTGCTCGGCGGACGTGAGGGTATCGGCAAGAGCACGTGGGGCTACCGGCTGGCCGCGTTGCTCACGCGTGGTGCCCTGCCCGGCACCTTCCATGGTCAACCGAAGGCCGTGGTAGTGGTGGCCGGTGAGGACGCATGGGATCAGACCATCGCGCCGCGACTGGCCGCGGCCGGCGCCGATCTGGAGCTGGTGCTGCGGGTGGACGCCGTGCAGCCGGATGGCGCACTCGACGGGTTGAGCCTGCCCGAGGACACCGCGGCACTCACGGCGTTGTGCCACGCCGAAAACGTAGGCATGGTGCTGCTGGACCCGCTGCTCACGGTGGTCTCGGCCAAGCTGGACACGCACAAGGACGCGGAAGTGCGTAAAGCCCTCGGTCCGCTGTCCCGCCTGGCGGATGAGACGCAGACCAGCGTCATCGGGTTGATCCACGTCAACAAGAGCCAGGGGAACGATCTGCTCACGCGACTCATGGCATCTCGGGCGTTCGCCGCGGTCGCCAGGTCCGTCCTGGTGTGCAACAAGGTCGAAAACGTCGACGCGTTGATGGGTGCGTCGGAATCGTTCCTGTTCGGGCAGGCCAAGAGCAACCTCGGCAAGCGGGCGGCATTCAGCTACCGGTACACGATCGAGGGTGCGCGGGTCGGCTATGACAAACAACTCCAACAGGACATCTGGAGCAGTCGGATCAACATTGAAGCGAAGGTCACCGGGACTATTGATGATCTCGTGGCGGAGCAGGAAACTCCGAAGCGTGACGCTCCTAAGACCTCCGAGGCTCTCGATTGGCTGGTCGACTTCCTCAGGTCGGCTGGAGCTGTATGTGCTTCCGCCGGTGTGCCCTCCCAGCAGGCGAAGGCGGCAGCAACTACAGCGGGTCACACAGAGCGAGCAATCCGTAATGCTAGAGAAAAGAACATAACGGTCATCTCTACAGCACATAACCCAAATGGCCCTGGCACCGTCTGGTACCTGGCTCCTACTAGTTAGACGTCATGGACGTCATGGACGTCATGGACGTCATGGAAGTCATGGAAGTCATGATCTATGGTAAGGACGTGGTTAAGATCATGACTTCCATGACTTCCATGACGCCATGACAGAGACGTGACGAGACGTCATGGGCCTTGGTAAAGACCTCTACGTAGTTGGACCGCTACTGACGGTAGATAAGTTGGGCGGAATGTCCGAGTGCCTCATCGGCGTTTATAACGAATTGTTATATTGGGAGTAGTCGATGGATTTAACTACGGAGAGTTACCATGATCCGTCTACTAAGAACGTGGTAAGGTGAGCCGATGACCACCACGGTGCAGTACCTCGCCGGACTCCGGCGGAAGTACGGCCTCACGCCGGACGAGTACCGCGCGCTGTTCTACGCGCAGAGTGGACGGTGCTACGTGTGCCGATCTGCCCGCGGTAGGGCACGCAGGCTTGGCGTAGACCATGATCACCTGACCGGCGAGGTGCGTGGACTTGTCTGCACCGGTTCGATCAACGCCATGACGTGTAACCGGTTGATCGCCATCTACGGGCGGGAACAGCTGCTCCGCGCCGCGGCCATGCTGACCGATCCGCCACCGGCACGGGAGCTGTTACAAGCCATGCGTCAGGGTGAGACCGTGTTGCCACGATTGGTTGAGGGTGAGCCCCATTGGTTCCTGTTGTCGGAGGTGCGCGGTGTTACCGGCTGAACCGGTAGGGGACGGTTGGCGGTACCGGGTGCCGTGCAGCGGGGGATGCGGTGCCTCGGTGGTGGTGACCGTCGAATACCTGGACAAGGGGCGGTGTATCGAGTGTGGGCGGATGTACCACGGTGCATCGGTGGCGCAGCGTCCGGCGCCCGGCGAGACGAGGCGCAACGGGCTCGCGCTCGGCCAACCCGGCAAGGGCATGCCCGGCCACCTCGATCCGACCCGTCTGTCATTCGTGGCGGAGCCGTCCGGCTGGCCCGCGTCCGACCCGGCTCCAGAGGTCACCAGCCGCGATCCGCGGCCCGAGGGTGCACCCGTGGACCCGATAGCCGTCAAGCGGCTCCAGCGGGCCGCTGAGGCTGCCGGCTGGCCTGTCAGGGTCGGCTACTCCAGGGCGCAGGTGCGTACCCGTAGCGTGGGCGTGTACAAGACGGTCGAAACGATCGGCGTGTGGGCCGGCGCGCACGATGGCATCCGGTGGTGCGCCATGTATCAGCGGACGGTCGGCGCGCGCACCGGCTGGAAGTGGGCGGACATCGTCATCTGGGGCGTAGGCGGTCCTGATTCGTCGTACGGCGTGTGGGTGGCGCGATGAGTAACAGCCGTAACTGGGTCAACGGGAGCACCAGGGCGCACCGCAAGGCGCGCGCGTACGTGCTCATGCGGGACGGGTACCGGTGCCAGCTGGCCATTCCGGGCGAGTGGCCGCGGTGGGGCTATATGGCGCGCTGCCTCGGGCGGGCTACCGAGGCGCACCACACCAAAGGAAGGGCGATCACGGGGGATGATCCGGCATTCATGATCGCAGCATGTCGGGCGTGCAATCTTAGGGTTGGTGAGCCGAAGGTGGATCCGGCGCCGCGACCTGTGACGGAATGGTGATCATGAGTATGCGCGTGCGCGTGGTGGTAGGGGTGGCTATCGCCTGCCTGTTACTCACAGTAACGATACTACTCACAGTAACCATGGGTGGGGGTAACACACAGCCACCCATCGAGGGATGTATAGACACAGGGTCACGTGAGCTGTACGTACAGCATGCATACCAGTGCTCCGATGGTACGTATGTGGCTACGTTCAGTGATGATGATGCTCGTGATCAGTACATCGAGATCACTAGTCACTATGGTGTGCGCATTATCGAACAGGGGCACAGGTGGGTGCGCGCAACCCCCCTACCCTGATGTCCGTTTTTCCCCATATGGAAGGGCTGTACAC
>Ga0207688_10000099_pt1 | contig 34219 bp, 29 predicted proteins | sample KBSMiscanthusM4_FD_184296 | JGI IMG/M metagenome (GOLD analysis project Ga0207688, IMG submission 184296) | Miscanthus rhizosphere microbial communities from Kellogg Biological Station, Michigan, USA - M4 (SPAdes) (version 2) | ecosystem: Host-associated > Plants > Roots > Rhizosphere ...
ATGCCTTCAACCCTCCGGACTGGTTTCCCGACGAGCATCCGGCGATGCCACCGATCGTGGCGCGCGGCGAAAGACCCGCGGTGCGGGCCTGCGCGCTATGCCACCTGCCGAGCGGAGACGGTCACCCGGAATCGTCGAGCCTGGCGGGGCTTCCGGTGCCGTACCTCATGCGCCAGCTGGCGGCCTTCAAGAGCGGCGATCGCACGGGCGTGCGGGCCACCACGATGATCACGATCGCGCAGGCGATCTCGGACGCCGACGCGCTCGCGGCCAGCGAGTACTTCGCTTCCCTCAAACCCGGCATCTGGACCGATGTGATCGAGACCGAGACGGTGCCGAAGACCTTTGTCGGCGCCGGCGGCATGCGCTTCGTCGCGCCCGGCGACGAACAAGAGCCGATCGGCAACCGCATCATCGTGCTGCCGCAGGAAGAGACGCGCGCGAAGAGCCGCGACCCGCATTCCGGCTTCGTCGATTATGTGCCCTCCGGCAGCACCGCGCGCGGCGAATCCCTGGTCACGACCGGCGATGGCGGCAAGACCATCCCGTGCGGGATCTGCCACGGCCAGACGCTGCAGGGTCTCGGCGAGGTGCCGGCGATCGCAGGCAGGCCGCCCACTTATATCGTGCGCCAGCTCAACGACATGAAAACCGGCGCGCGCTCCGGCATCTCCACCGCGTTGATGAAGGCGGTGGTCGAGAAGTTGTCGGTGGAGGACATGGTTGCGATCGCCGCCTATGTGGGATCGCGCGATCCCTAGCTGCCGACGCTCGGCAAGCCTCGCAAGAAGGTCAGCCGAAACGAGGGAGGAGACGATGTTGGCCAAAGCCTGCACGGGGCTGCTTGCCTCCGCTGGTGCGCTCCTGCTCGCGGGGGCTGCTGCCTGCGGCCAGGATTTTCCGTGGAAGCCGGTACGACTGATCGTTCCCTTCGCGGCGGGAGGGCCGGTCGATGTGCTCGCCCGTGCATTGGGTGAGGGATTCAAGGAACGAACCGGTCAGGCTTTCATCGTCGACAACAAGCCCGGCGGCAACACGTCGATCGGGGCCACCGCGTGCAAGAACGCCGAGGCGGACGGCCATGCCTTCTGCCTTCTGACCGCGAGCACGATTTCGCTCAATCCATTTCTGTTCGCCAACCTGTCTTACGATCCGCAAAAGGATCTCGAACCGCTCACCAATGTGGTCTTCACCCAGCAGGTGATGATCCTCCACAGGTCGATAGCGGCCAATACCCTGCCTGAGCTCGTCGTCTACGCCAAACAGAACCCCGACAAGCTCAATTTCGGTTCGTTCGGGATCGGCGGCGATTCCCACCTGGTGTTCGAATGGCTGAAGGCGAAGACTGGCGTGCAGATGGCCCATATTCCGTACGGTGGTGCCGCGCCGGCGCTGCTTGCCTTCGAGCGTGGCGATGCGCATCTGCTTTATCCCGTCGCCTCGCCTGCGGTGCTCGAACGGGTTAAGTCCGGTCTCGCCAAGCCGATTGCCGTGCCGGAAGGACAGCAGGCACCGGCGCTTTTGGGCGTGCCCTCGTTCAGCGCGTCCGGACTGCCGCCGTATGACGGAAAGACCTGGTTTGGGGCCTTCGCGCCCGCCGGTACGCCCAAGGCCCGCGTCGACGAACTCGCCCACCACCTCGCCGCGGTCGTCAAGTCGCAGACGTTCCAGGAACGATTCATCAAGCTCGACGGCTATGAGGCTGTCGGCAACACACCGGAGGCGTTTCGGAATTTCCTGGCCGAGGATCGCCTGCGCGGGCAGGAACTGGTGCGGATCGCTGGAGTGAAGATCGCCGAGTGACGGAGGCTCGAATGACGCGAATGCGAGCCGTGATCGCAGACCAGCCGCGCTCGAGCGCAGAGCGATCCGTTTGATCTTCTGCTAGAGTCCAGGACCGAGGGCGACGGCGAGGAAACGACCGTGGACGTTACGGACCTCAAGACATTCGAGGCGGTGGCACGGCTCGGCGGCATGAACCGAGCCGCAGCCGAATTGCACACAGTGCAATCGAACGTGACCGCGCGCATTCGCGCCCTCGAGCAGGAACTCGGCAGCCCCCTATTTCAGCGCCATAGCCGTGGCGTCGCCCTGACCCCTGCGGGCCGCCGCCTGCTCCCCTATGCGGAGCGCATCGGTCATCTCATGGCTGAAGCACGCCGGGCCGTCGCCGACGATGGCGCGCCGCGGGGCGCGCTGAGCGTGGGCTCGCTCGAAAGCACCGCCGCTCTGCGGCTGCCACGATCTCTCGTCGCCTTCGCCGAGACCTATCCTGAAGTGGATCTCGTCCTGGTGCCGGGCACCACCGCCGAGATGGTCGAACGCGTGCTCGATCATCAGGTGGAAGGGGCGTTCGTCTGTGGGCCCGTGAGCCACCCTGACCTGATCGAGGAGGTCATGTTCCGGGAGGAACTCGTGATGGTCACGGCGAGGCGCGTCCAGACATTGCAGGACGCCCTTGGCAGACGCGATCTCAAGATCGTCGTTTTGCGTCTCGGCTGCTCCTATCGCCAGCGGCTGGAGGAGGTGTTGGCGCGGCGCGGCGTGGTCGTGGTGCGGCGGCTCGATTTCGGCACCATCGACGGCATCATGGGCTGCGTGAGTGCCGGCGTCGGGATTACGTTGCTGCCCAGGAGTGTTGCGGCGGCCGCGCATGACGCCGGCCAGGTCGCAATCCACGAACTGCCCGCGGAAGAGGCCCACGTGGAAACCGTATTCGTCCGTCCGCGTGACGGCTTCGTATCGAGTGCGCTCGACGCCTTCCTGCGCTGTGTGCGCGGCTCGGCGGTGATGGCGGATGCGGCGGAATGAAGAGCTATCTCGACCCGAGATAACCCTTATCAGACAAAACCGTTATTCAACGTGACGGCGTATCCCTATTTGGTTCTCTCTCAGCGACCTGGGAGAGACGGGTGCGACCGGTCAGGTGTGCCGCGGATTCGGGCGATCCTGGAGTCAGCGTCGGGCGAGCGACGCTCGCGGGTCTGTGCGCGAGCCTGGCCGGAATAGGGCTCGCACGCTTCGCCTACACGGCGCTGATGCCGGCACTCGTCGCCGAGCAGTGGTTTCCGGCGTCGCAGGCAGCTTATCTCGGCGCCGCCAACCTTGCCGGCTATCTCGCCGGTGCGCTGGCCGCGCCGCGCATAGCCGGCGCTGCACCGGTGGCGGTGGTGCTGCGCGCGATGATGCTGCTCGCAACAGCGTCATTCTTCGCCTGTGCCCAGCCGCTGTCCTTTGCGTGGTTCTTCGTCTGGCGCTTTGCCGCCGGTGTATCCGGCGGCGCGCTGATGGTGCTCGCGGCGCTCGCGGTGCTGCCGTACGTTCCCGCTTCCCGACGCGGACTGGCCGCCGGTGTGATTTTCACCGGCGTTGGTCTCGGGATCATCATGTCGGGCACGCTCGTGCCGCTGCTGTTCCGCTTCGGATTGGGGACGACCTGGGAGGGACTGGGCCTACTCTCGTTCCTGGTGACGGTGCTGGCGTGGGGAGGCTGGCCGAAAGCAGCGACCTCTCCCGTTCCTGAGCCGCAGCGCCACAACCGGAGCGCGGCTTCCAACGCGGCTCTGCGCGCGCTCTATGTGGAGTACGGGCTCAACGCCGTCGGGCTCGTGCCCCACATGATCTTCCTGGTCGATTTCATCGCCCGCGGGCTCGGGCAGGGGCTTGCAGCCGGTGCGCGCTATTGGGTGGTCTTCGGCCTCGGCGCCGTTGCCGGGCCGATCCTCGCCGGATGTCTCGCCGACCGCGTCGGGTTCCGAGCCGCGCTTCGTCTGGCGTTCCTGGCGCAGGCTCTGGCAATTGGGCTGGTCGTGCTGACGGACCGCCCGGTCGCCCTGATCGCCTCAAGCGCCATCGTCGGGGCCGCCGTTCCTGGCATGGTGCCGCTGGCGCTCGGCCGAGTCCAGGAATTGGTCGAGGGCGACCGCGGCCGCAAGGCGGCTTGGAGCCTGTGCACGGCGGCCTTCGCCCTGGGCCAGGCAATTGCAGCCTATGTCTTCGCCTGCGTGTTCGAACGGAGCGATGGCGGGTATTTGCCGTTGTTTGCGGCCGGGGCAGGGGCGTTGCTGCTGGCGCTCGCGATCGATCTGGTCTGGCCGCGGACGCCGCGGGTCCCAAACCGAGAGGTGATGGAATGAAGCTCTACAACAATCGGCCATCGCCCTACGGACGCAAGGTTCTGATCGCCGCGCACGAAAAGTCTCTGATGAAACGCATCACGTTGTTTGCGATCGACCCGTGGTCCGATCCGAGCGCGCTTCTGGCGGTTACGCCCATCGGCAAAGTACCCGCGCTCGTCACCGACGACGGCGCGGTGATCACGGACAGCACGATCATCAGCGAATATTTTGACGCGGTTGGCGATGGCCGCGCGCTCATCGGCGATGATCGCTTTGAGGTGATGGCGCGCGTCGCATTGATGCAGGGATTGATCGATGCTGCCTTCGCGACAGTGATCGAGCGCCGCCGGCCGACGGAGCGACGGTGGGACGATTGGGTGTCGCGACAGCACCGCGCAATTGCGCGGACGCTCGAGATCGTCGCCCCGGTGGACGATCGGTTCGACCTCGGCGATATCGCGCTCGCTTGTGCGCTTGCTTATCTCGATTTCCGCTTGCCGGAGATTGCGTGGCGGTGCGCGCACCGGACACTCGCCGCATGGCTCGACGAGGTCGGCCGCCGGCCGTCGATGCAGGCTACGGCGCCTTAAATCACCGAGCGCGATGCTCACTCCCGCCTTCGCCCGGCGCAGAGGCATGGATGGCGAGGGCGTGGACGCCGTTTTGGAGCTCGCTGACAAGTGTCGCGTTGATCATGCGGTGGCGCTCGAGCCGGCTCTTGCCGCGAAACGCTTCCGCGACGATATAGACCCTGAAATGAGTCTCCCCGCCCGGCCGGTGCCCTGCATGCCCTGCATGTTGGTGGGACTCGTCCACCACTTCGACGCTCTGGGGCGTGAACGCCGTAGTCAACTTTTCCGTGATGACGTCGCGCGTGGTCATGGCGGTGCGCATAGCGCGCGCGATGGCTGGCGGTCAACGGTCGGCCGGCGCGAAAAGCGCGTAAACGTACTTGTCAAGACTTGAAGGTAGCTTCGCCGCGCGCGCATACTGATCGGTCATGAAAAACGACTCCCCCCTGTTCGACCGCATCCGGGTGAAGCCCGACAAAGATCGTCGGGTGCATCCCCAATCCCCGGCCTGCGATTGGCCGAACTGCAAGGCGCCCGCAACCCACCGCGCGCCCAAGGGGCGGCTGCGCGAGCGAGAATATTGGCGGTTCTGCCTGGATCACGTGCGGCAGTACAACCAGACGTACAATTTCTTTTCCGGGATGAACCCGGACGACATCGCCAAGTATCAGAAAGAAGCGGTCGTCGGCCATCGCCCGACCTGGAAGATGGGCATGAACGGCGGACGGCCAACGTCGCGCTCCCGCTCCTCCCGTTTCCACCCGGAAATCGCCGGAGCCGACGATCCCTTTGGCGTGTTCCGCGAGTTCGGGGGGCCAAGCGGCGCGCGCCGCAGCGAGCGGGGGGGTGAGCCCCGTACCGTGCACAATGTCGAACGCAAGGCACTCGATGCGCTCGGGCTCGATGCGGGTGCGTCGGTCGAAGACGTCAAGACTCGTTTCAAAGCGCTCGTGAAGCGCCACCATCCCGACGCCAATGGCGGGGACCGTTCCTCCGAGGACAAGCTGCGCGAAATTATCCAAGCTTATAAATACTTGAAATCCATTGGATTTCGCTGACTGACAGCCGCGACCGGTCAACTGCTTCTGCGCCAGCAATCTTGCCCGGCGCCGGTAGCGCGCGAGTTTGCGGCCGCCGGCGCCGCACCCTGCCAATCCGGATTGCGCCAGACGCGACGCTGCTATGACCTCTCACCGGCGCGGCTTTTTCGTTGGCCGCAGCCGCGGCGGATTGACCCGCAACCGCATGATACTTATTTGAAATCACGAGATTTTCATTCCCAGCCGGACGCCTTTCGCGGCGCGTTGCCTTTCTGCTAAGTTCGCGCTCGAATCCGCTCATTCCCATCGACCGACACGGGTCTCGGTCGTTTCCGAGATCACGGAGGATCAATGACCGCCGCAACGCCAGAGGTCGCCGGCCTTCCCGACATGAAGGTGTCGATCCGCCAGGTCTTCGGTTTCGACAGCGAAATGGAGGTGCCGGCGTACTCGGAAGCCGATGAGCATGTCCCGGACATCGACCCGGACTACCGGTTCGACAAGCCGACGACGCTCGCCGTCCTTGCTGGCTTCGCGCACAACCGCCGGGTCATCGTCACCGGCTATCACGGCACCGGAAAATCGACCCACGTCGAACAAGTGGCCGCGCGCCTCAACTGGCCATGCGTGCGAGTCAATCTCGACAGCCACATCAGTCGTATCGACCTGATCGGCAAGGACGCCATCGTCATTCGCGACGGCCTGCAGGTGACCGAATTCCGCGACGGCATATTGCCATGGGCCTACCAGCACAACGTCGCGCTCTGCTTCGACGAATACGATGCCGGTCGCCCGGATGTGATGTTCGTGATCCAGCGTGTGCTGGAATCGTCCGGCCGGCTGACGTTGCTCGACCAGAGTCGGGTGATCAGGCCCCATCCCGCCTTTCGCCTGTTCGCGACCGCGAACACGGTTGGTCTTGGCGATACGTCCGGCCTCTACCACGGCACCCAGCAGATCAACCAGGCGCAGATGGATCGCTGGTCGATCGTCACGACGCTCAATTACCTGCCCCACGACAACGAGGTCGATATCGTGCTGGCCAAGGCCAAGCATTATCGCACCGATCAGGGCCGCGACATCGTCAACAAGATGGTGCGGGTCGCAGATCTCACGCGCAACGCTTTCATGAATGGTGACATTTCGACTGTCATGAGCCCGCGCACGGTGATCACGTGGGCGGAGAACTCCGACATCTTCAAGGACGTCGGCTTCGCCTTCCGGCTCACCTTCCTCAACAAGTGCGACGAACTGGAGCGGCCGATCGTCGCTGAGTTCTACCAGCGCTGTTTCGGAGTGGAGCTGCCGGAATCGTCGGTGAACGTCGCGCTGAGCTGAGCGCCGGGATGTCGTCGAACATCAAGCCAAGAAATCCTTCGAAAGAATCCCCGACCGAACCGTTCAAGCGCGCGGTCACGGGGTGCCTGCGCGCGATCGCGCGCAAACCCGAGCTCGAGGTTTCCTTCGCCGCGGAGCGCCCCGGCATCGTCGGCGGCAAGGCGCGCCTGCCTGAGCCGCCGCGGAAGCTCACCGGACCGGATGCCGCGATCGTGCGCGGCCATGCCGACTCCATCGCGCTCAAGCTCGCCTGTCACGACCCGATGGTGCATCGCAAGCTCGTGCCTGGCGGGCAGCAGGCGCGCGCCGTGTTCGACGCGGTTGAGCAGGCCCGCGTCGAGGCGATCGGCGCACGCCGGATGGCGGGCGTCGCCAAGAACCTTTCGGCCATGCTCGATGACCGTTTCCATCGCGGCAAGTTCGACGAGGTCACCGATCGCGCCGATGCGCCGCTCGAGGAAGCGGTCGCGCTCATGGTGCGCGAACGGTTAACCGGCCAGGCCCCGCCCGCGGCGGCGAAGAAGATCGTCGATCTGTGGCGCCCGCTGATCGAGGATCGGGCCGGACGCGATCTCGACCGGCTGGAGCGGCTCATCGAGCATCAAGCGCGCTTCGGCGATGCCATCCACGATCTCCTCGATGCGCTCGATATGGGCGAGGACCGCAGCACCGAGTCGGACGAGGAGGAAGGCGAGGAGGGAGAGCAGGACCGCCGCAAGGAGGAGTCCGGCGACGACGGAGAGGGCGCCGACGCGGATGACACGCAAACGCGGGTCGATGAAGCCGATGTGGCGGGCGAGGACATGGCCGACTCCACCGCCGAGGCGGCCGAGGCGCTCTCGGCCGAGATGGCCGACGATGCCGAGATGGGCGACGCCGAGGCTCCGGCGGAGCCGCGGCGTCCGCGCCGGCATGGACAGAACGAGCCGCGCGGCCCGGATTACCGGCCCTTCATTACCAAGCACGACGAGATGGTCGCAGCCGAGGAGCTGTGCGAGCCGGAAGAGCTCGACCGCCTCCGCGGCTATCTCGACAAGCAGCTATCCCATCTCCAGGGCGTGGTGGCGAGGCTGGCCAACCGGCTGCAGCGGCGCTTGATGGCCCAGCAGAATCGCGCGTGGGAGTTCGATTTGGAGGAAGGCGTCCTCGATCCCGCGCGGCTGTCGCGCGTGGTGATCGACCCGCTTCATCCGCTTTCGTTCAAGCATGAGAAGGAAACCAGCTTCCGCGACACCGTGGTCACGCTCTTGCTCGACAACTCCGGCTCCATGCGCGGACGTCCGATCACGGTCGCGGCGACCTGCGCCGACATTCTCGCGCGCACGCTCGAGCGCTGCGGCGTGAAGGTCGAAATTCTCGGCTTCACCACGCGGGCGTGGAAGGGCGGGCAGTCGCGCGAGGCGTGGCTGGCGGCCGGCAAGCCTCCCAATCCGGGACGGCTCAACGATCTTCGCCACATCATTTACAAGTCGGCCGATTCGCCCTGGCGTCGGGCGCGAAAGAATCTCGGCCTGATGATGCGCGAAGGCTTGCTCAAGGAGAATATCGACGGCGAAGCGCTCGACTGGGCGCACAAACGGCTTCTCGCCCGCACCGAGCAGCGCAAGATTCTGATGATGATCTCCGACGGCGCGCCGGTCGACGATTCCACGCTTTCGGTCAATCCAGGCAACTACTTGGAGCGACACTTGCGCTGGGTGATCGAGGAGATCGAGACACGTTCTCCGGTCGAGTTGATCGCCATCGGCATCGGCCACGACGTCACCCGCTACTATCGCCGCGCGGTCACCATCGTGGATGCCGAGGAGCTCGGCGGCGCCATGACCGAAAAGCTCGCCGAACTGTTCGACGAGAAGGTTCCGGACGAACCGCGGCGGCCGCGGAGGCTCAACGCGTGACCGACCGCACGCCATCTTGGCGTTCAGGTCTTACATCGCGAAATGGACGGGCCATCGGCGTATTGTTCGCGGCCGTGCTTGCGCTCGCGGTCGTCGCCGATGCGCAGACGCTGGTGTCCCCCGCGCCGCCCGCCGCCATCGAGGTTCGCGCCGAAAGCGTCGCGGCTTTCGATGTTCGCGACCGCTCGCGCCGGCAATTCGGACTGCTCGAATTTCGTGGCGGGTTGTCGTTGCGCTCGTCCTATAAGAACTTCGGCGGCATGTCGGCCATTCGCGTCGCCTCCGATGGCGCGCATTTCATTGCCTTGAACGACAAGGGTTGGTGGTTTCGCGGCCGCATCGTGTATGAAGGCTCGCAGCCGATCGGCATCGTCGACGCCGAAATGGCCCCGATGCTAGGTCTCGATGGGCAACCGCTCGCCGCCCACGGTTGGTACGACACCGAATCGATCGCGGAGGACGGCGGTACGCTCTATGTGGGGATTGAGCGGGTCCATCAGATTGTCCGCTTCAACTACGGCAAGGAGGGCTTGCTCGCGCGCGGCCGCCCGATTGCACCCGCACCCGGATTTCGTTCGCTGCCGTCCAACCGAGGTCTCGAAGCCCTGGTCTTCGTCCCCAGGGGCTTGCCGCTTGGCGGCGCGCTGATCGCGGTCTCGGAGCGCGGACTCGACGCTGCGGGCAATATCAGCGGCTTCCTGCTGGGCGGCCCAAGCCCGGGCGGATTCACGGTCAAGCGCAGCTCGAGCTACGACGTGAGCGACGCTGCGCTGCTTCCCGGCGGAGACCTTCTGCTGCTGGAACGCAAGTTCAGTTGGACCAGCGGCTTGACCGTCCGCATACGGCGCATCGCGCTGGGCGAGATCAAGCCAGGAGTGACGGTGGACGGCCCCGTTCTGTTCGAGGCGGACCTCGGCTACGAGATCGACAACATGGAAGGCCTGAGCGTTCACCGCAATCCGGTCGGCGAGACCGTGCTCACGCTCATTTCCGACGACAATTTCCTGCCGTTCCAGCGCACGCTGCTGCTGCAGTTCACGCTCGCGGAGCCGTGAATGCGGCGGGTAGGCTCGGGGAATGTTGGAGAGTGGCCCGGATCCGGGCTGTACCTCGCCGCCGGGCTACGCCGCCGCGGCGTGCTTCTTCCGGATTTGGCGCTTGAGATCGAGCGCCCTCACCGACAGTTCGTCGTCCTTCGCCTTCATGAGAAAGGCGTCGAGACCGCCGCGGTGATCGACCGTCTTGAGCGCGTTTGCCGACACGCGCAGCTTGACCGAGCGGCCGAGCGCGTCGGAGATCAAGGTGACGTTGAGCAGGTTGGGCAGAAAGCGCCGTTTGGTCTTGATGTTGGAGTGGCTGACCTTGTGTCCGACCTGAGCACCCTTGCCCGTCAGTTCGCACCGCCGCGACATTGAGAAACCTCTGAATCATCCTGAGGGGTTGCCGGACCAAGCCCAGCGCATCGGCGGCGCGGCAGCCCGATCACCTACGGCTCCATGAGCCGCCGGACCTATAGTCAGCGCATGAAATGGCGTCAAGACGCGTGTTCCCGGACCCTGCCGGGCCGCCCCCACTGGAAGGGCCGCTGTCATGGCCGGAACAGGCCCGCAACCGGACCCAACTGCCTTGATCGGGCCAAGATGCCGCGTCAAGGCTGGAAGGAATGGGCCGGCGGCGAAGCTGCCGGGCCTGGCCGGTGCAGCGCAAGGCTGGCCAGGGCAGGCGATTTAAATAATGCGGGGCGAGAGCAGGGGTCGGATTTCGTGCGCTCATATCGACACACCGATCGCCCGACTCGCCTCGGAATCGTCCTGGGTGCGGCCGCGTTCGCGGTGACGATGGCGGACGCCCAGCACAGCCGCAGCCTGGCTCAGGGCAAACTCGACGCCCGCTACACCGTGACCCTTGGCGGCCTCCCGATCGGCCAGGGCGCTTGGGTGATCGAGATCGGAGATGATCATTTCACCGCTTCGGCGAGCGGCGCGACCGCCGGTTTGATGCGGGTTTTTGCCAGTGGCCAGGGCCAGAGCGCGGCACGCGGAGGCGTTTCCAGCGGCCAGCTCATTCCCTCGAGCTACGCGTCTCGCATCGTCACCGATGAGAAGTCCGATGAAGTGCGGATGACAATCAGCTCCGGAACGGTGAAGGAGTTCGTTGCGAATCCGCCAACCGTTGCGAGCCCGGATCGCGTCCCGGTCACCGAGGCCCATCGGCGCGGCGTGTCGGATCCAATGACTGCATCGCTGGTGCGGGTTCCGGGCAGCGGCGACACGCTCGTTCCGCAGGCATGCCAACGCACGCTTGCGATCTTCGACGGTCGTATGCGCTACGATTTGCAACTTTCTTTCAAGCGGTTCGATCGGGTGAGCACCGAGCGGGGCTACCAGGGTGTGACCGTGGTCTGTGCGGTCCGATTTTCGCCGATCGCCGGGTACATTCCGGATCGCGCTGCCATCAAGTATCTCATTCAGTTGCGCGACATCGAGTTGTCGCTTGCCCCTATCGCAGGCACACGCGTCATGGTGCCGTACCGGGTTTCGGTGCCGACCCCGCTCGGGGTCGGAATCATGCAGGCGACCCAGTTCGTCTCGCTCCCGTATCCGGGCAAAGCTTCCGCCAAGACGCAGTAATCAGGCGCCAACGGGCCAAAAAGGTCCCCCATCTTGCACGCATGGCCCGCATTCGAGTGCCGGGGATGGGTGCTTGTTGTTCACCGCTCCCCGCGGCGGCGGCGGCGGTTTCCGGCCGTTACACGATGTTGGGGTGTGAACCGCCCTTGCTACGAGATATTGCCGTGAACGAATCCGACCAGGGACGAGTCAGCGATTCGGGCGCGATTCGTTCGGGACTCGTTCCACAGCTTAAGCACAACGTTGTCTACAGGCGTTCCCCGTGGCCTGACGCGAGAAAACATTCGCCGCGGCATGGGCTCACCGGGGTGGTTTTGTGACACTTCTAGGAATGGGCCCCGTTTTGGCCCAAAGGCGTAAGCGCTCTCGACGATCGATCGAGCGCCCGGCCCGAAGAGGTGGCAGCGAGCGAGCAAGACCAGCGGTTCCTTCCGTGAATGTTGCGCTGGCATCCTCCGAAGCCCAACCTGATGTCGTCCTCGATACGCGGTGCCATCCGCGTCGATCACGCTCGCTGGATCACGATGCGCCCTGTTGCCCCGATTGCCCCGATTGCGTCGGTGCGGCCGGCCATTATCTGTGCACCGGCGATCTATTGCCCGGAGCTTCAGCCGCGATGATGTTGACTGGATCGTGCTGGCGTCAGAGCAAACGGCACGGGCCAAATTGCTGCTCGAACTGTGGATTGGAAATGGGCGTTTGCCGGACATCGTGGAAGCGGGTATCTTGCGCCCAGCGAGATGCACGCGCGGCTCAAGGCGCTGCTTGAACGGATGGCAAAAGACCTGAACGCGCGGCTCGATCTTGTATCTGCTATCCCCTGAGCGTTTCGCTGCGGCCGTCGCAGAGTGACGGATAGCACCACGCAACAGCAACATCATTCCATCACCCATTCTTGATCGTCGATGTCCATTTCCTTCTCCTCCCCGTCCAATCGCGATTCCGGCGCCCGTGGCGCCGGCGTCACGGCCGTTCTCGGGCCAACCAATACCGGCAAGACACATCTCGCCATCGAGCGGATGCTCGCCCATTCCTCAGGCATCATCGGGTTGCCGCTCCGGTTGTTGGCGCGCGAGGTCTACAACAAGGTCGCAGCACGCGTGGGCACCGAGGCGGTCGCGCTTGTCACCGGCGAGGAGAAGATCAAGCCGCCGCATCCGCGTTATTGGGTATCGACTGTCGAAGCGATGCCGCGCGATCTCGACGTCGCCTTCCTTGCTATCGATGAAGTCCAACTCGGCGCGGATCTTGAACGCGGCCACGTCTTCACCGACCGCATGCTTAATCGCCGCGGACGCGAGGAAACACTCGTGCTCGGCGCCCAGACCGTGCGGCCGATGGTCGAGCGCCTGCTGCCGGGCGCGCATGTTCTGACCCGGCCGCGCCTGTCGCAGCTTTCCTTCGCAGGCGAAAAGAAGATCACTCGACTTCCACGCCGCTCCGCCATCGTGGCGTTCTCGGTGGAGGAGGTCTACGCCATCGCCGAGTTGATACGCCGCCAGCGCGGCGGCGCTGCCGTGGTGCTCGGAGCGTTGAGCCCGCGCACCCGCAATGCGCAGGTCGACCTCTACCAGTCCGGGGATGTCGAGTACCTCGTCGCCACCGACGCGATCGGCATGGGACTCAACCTCGACGTCGATCATGTCGCGTTTGCGTCCGACCGCAAGTTCGACGGCTATCAGTTCAGAAAGCTCAATCCGGCCGAGCTCGCCCAGATCGCCGGCCGCGCCGGCCGGGCCACCCGCGACGGCACCTTCGGCACCACCGGAAGATGCCCGCCGTTCGAAACCGAACTCGTGCAGGCGCTCGAAAGCCATTCGTTCGAGCCGATCAAAATGCTGCAGTGGCGCAATACGGCGCTCGATTTTTCTTCGGTCGGCGCGCTGCAGGCTTCGCTCGCCGAGACTCCGAAGGAGAACGGCCTTACCCGCGCGCCCCTCGCCGAAGACATCCTGGTGCTGGAGCACGCCGCGCGCGACGACGACATCCGCGCGCTCGCGCAGACGCGTGCCGCGGTCGAGCGGCTGTGGGACGTTTGCCAGGTGCCCGACTATCGCAAGATATCGCCGGCGACCCACGCCGAGCTTGCCACCACGCTGTATGGCTTCCTGATGCGGGAAGGGACGATTGCCACCGACTGGTTCGCACTCCAGGTGGAGCAGGCTAATCATACCGATGGCGACATCGACACGCTGTCGAACCGCATCGCCCATATCCGCACATGGACCTTTGCCGCCAATCGTCCTGACTGGCTCGCTGACCCCGAGCACTGGCAAGGCGTGACCCGCGCGGTCGAGGACAGATTGTCGGACGCCTTGCACGAACGGTTGACCGAACGCTTCGTCGATCGCCGTACCAGCGTATTGATGCGTCGGCTGCGCGAGAACACGGTGCTCGAGACGGACATCAGCAAGAGCGGCGAAGTCGTGGTCGAAGGGCATGTCATCGGCCGGCTCGACGGATTCCGATTCACGCCCGATGCGTCGACTGCAGGGTCGGAAGCGAAGGCGCTCGCCGGCGCGGCGCAGAAGGCGCTGGCGGGAGAGATCGACGTGCGCGCGACCCGGCTCGCACAGGGGGCGGACGGGCAATTCGTGCTCGCGACCGACGGCACCATCAGATGGCTCGGACAGCCGGTAGGCAAGCTGGTCGCCGGCGAGGAAGCGCTCAAGCCGCGCGTGCGCATCATTGCCGACGAACATCTCACTGGCGCACCGCGCGATTCGGTGCAGGCGCGCCTTGACCTCTGGCTCAAGTCTCACATCGAGAGAATATTGGAGGCGCTGTTTCGGCTCGCGGCCGCTGATGACATCACCGGCATTGCGCGCGGCGTTGCATTTCAGCTCGCCGAGGCGCTTGGCGTCCTCGACCGCCAGAAGGTCGCCGAGGAGGTCAAGGGCCTCGACCAAAGCTCCCGTGCCACGTTGCGCAAGTATGGGGTTCGCTTCGGCGCCTATCACATCTACGTGCCGGCATTGCTCAAACCGGCGCCGCGCGTGCTGGCCACGCAACTCTGGGCGCTCAAGCACGGCGGCTCGGAAACCAAGGGATTCGACGCGATCCAGCAGCTTGCCGCCAGCGGTCGCACCTCGATCGCGGCCGATCCTGAGATCGCGAAGGTGCTTTACCTGACCACAGGTTATCGCGTCTGTGGCGAGCGCGCGGTGCGTGTCGATATCCTGGAGCGGCTTGCCGATCTGGTCCGCCCGGCGCTGGCCTGGCGGGCCGGAGGGGTAGGCATCAAGCCGCAGGGCGCGATCGATGGTTTCGGTTTCACCGTCACCGTCGGCATGACGTCGCTCGCGGGTTGCTCGGGTGAGGCTTTCGCCTCGGTCCTGCGGTCGCTTGGCTATCGCATGGAGAAGCGGGCGAAACCGGCCGAGCCGGTACCCGCGTCTGCGCCGTCGGTATCCGCCGACCTTCCGGGGCTGGTCGCGCCGGCGGCTGCGGAAATCGTGGCGCCCGTTTCTGTGCCGGCTGACGGAGGTGCAGAGCCTGAGGCGGCGCCTGCACCTGCGGTCGATGCGGAACCGACCTCGAACGTGCCAGTCGATATCGAGGAGCCTGCGGCGGACGCAGCGGCGCTCGAAGCGATTCCCGAAGCGCCGGCACCCGGCGAGCCCCTCGAACGGGCGAGCGAGCCGGCGCCGGTCGTGGCCGCAGAGGCGCTGGTCGGCATCCCCGAGGGGCCAACCATCGCCCTCACAGGGGAGACGGAACAAATTGGGGAGGTGACGGAGGCCCCGGACAGTTCGACGCTGGTGCAAGCACCCGAGGCTGCCTCCAAGACGGACGTAAAGACGGACTTGGCGCCCACGGAGCTCATCGAGGTCTGGCGGCCGGGACGGCGCGACGACCATGCGCGCAAACCGCGTCATGAAAGCGGGCCGCGGCAGCGTCGGCCGCAGCGCCAGCGGCACACGCCGCCACCAGCGGCGGTGTCCGATGGAGTTCCCGTTGTGGCCGTTGCCGAGGGCACGCCGCCGCTGGCGGCCGGAGACGCCGGGGCCGCACCCGACCAGCGCCGTGACGGCGGCCGGCATCGCGCGCACCCGGCCGGCGTTGAGCGACTCGAGCGCCCGGAGCGCCAGCCGCGTCCGGATCAGCGTCCCGACCGTCGTGTGCGTGCCGAGCGGCCGGGCGGCCCGGAGCAGGAACGCGGGCAGCGTGGCGGCGGTCGGCCGCCACCACGTGGTGACCGTCCAGACCGTGACCCAACGCTGCGGGCGAAATACATCAAAGGGCGGGGCGAGGGCAGGGACCGCCGCGATCGCGAACCTGATCCGAATTCCCCGTTCGCCAAGCTTGCGGCGCTGAAGGAGCAACTCGAGGCGAACACCAAGGAGCCCCGCTAGGCGATGGTGTTGACGGGCCTCCCCGGCGAACAAGTTCCCGCTTCGCCGGCGAACGCGGTCCGGCTCGGAGCGTTGCTGAGGTAGACCCCTGGACCGCCAGCGCATCGATAAATGGCTCTGGCACGCGCGGGTGGTGCGGACGCGCTCGGCGGCTGCCGCGCTCGCCGCTGCCGGTCACGTGCGGATCAACGGCCAGCGCATCGACGCGCCGAGCCAACCGGTGCGGCCTGGCGATGTCGTGACGGTCGCGCTCGACCGCGCCGTGCGGGTGCTCAAGGTACGGGCTTTCGCCGACCGTCGCGGCTCAGCAGACGACGCGCGCGCCATCTGTGAAGCTCTCGACCCGCCGGAGGGTCGTCCGGCCGAACGCGGACCGCCGCCCCCGGCCGCGCGCGAGCACGGCGCGGGACGGCCCACCAAGCGGGATCGTCGCGCCACCGCGCGGTTCACGGGGCGCGACGAGGAGTGATCTGCTGGCGGAATTGGCCGCGAGCCGCCATCTCTTGCTTGCTGATGGCCCATGCGCTACTAGCGCGCTTTCAGGCTAGGAAATGACGGTGAGCCTTGCGGAAAAGTCGGCTCTGGCGCGTCCCGCGGACCAGTTGCGCAGCTTGCGCGAGCCTGATCGCGTCCGTGCAGCCGGACTCCACCTTTGCTGAACGCGCTCTGGGCGTCCGGAGAGTTATGAAATGACTTACGTCGTCGTCGAAAGTTGCATCAAGTGCAAGTTCATGGATTGCGTGGAAGTTTGCCCCGTCGATTGCTTCTACGAAGGGGAGAACATGCTCGTGATTCATCCCGACGAATGCATCGATTGCGGGGTCTGTGAGCCGGAGTGTCCGGTGGAAGCGATCAAGCCCGATACCGAACCGGACCTCGAAAATCTTCTCAAACTCAATGCCGATTTTGCGAAGATCTGGCCCAACATTACGGCCAAGAAGGAGCCGCCCGCGGACGCCAAGGATTGGGAGGATGTGCCCAACAAATTGGAGACGCAGTTCTCGCCCAACCCGGGAACCGGCGACTAGTCCGACCGTTAACCAGCCGTGACGAAAATGTAATGCTGAAATGCCCGAAATCGGGCCCTTGCGGCGTCGTAAGGCTTTGATTTTGACGAAAAATGTGCTATATACTCAGGAAATGAGCAAAGCACCCGCGCCCGAGCCGCTCCCCCAGGGGAGCGTTATTTTTCGGGTCGCTTCCGAGGAACCCTCAACTAGGGACGTGAGATCCACGCAAAAAAGCCGTGGCAGGAAAAACGCGCCATCGTTCTAAGAGGACAACCGCCATGACTCGGCGGACAAAGAAGACCTCAGCCGGCGTTCGCCGGAGGGCATCGCAGGCTCCCCGCGCGGCGACGCGACGAGGGGCCCCCGTCGCCAAGACACCCGTCCGCCGCAAGCCGGATGAAGGAGCTTCCCCCGGAATGACCATCAAGAAGACGACCCAGCGTCAAGGCTTCAAGACCAACGAGTTCATCGTCTATCCGTCCCACGGCGTGGGCCAGATCATCGCGATCGAGGAACAAGAGGTTGCGGGCGCCAAGCTCGAACTCTTCGTCATCAACTTCGTCAAGGACAAGATGACGTTGCGGGTCCCGACCGCCAAGATCGCCTCGGTCGGCATGCGCAAGCTTGCCGAAGCGCCGCTGGTCAGGCGGGCGTTGGATACGCTGAAAGGCCGTGCGCGCGTCAAGCGCACCATGTGGTCGCGGCGGGCGCAGGAATACGAAGCCAAGATCAACTCCGGCGATATCGTTGCGATCGCCGAGGTGGTTCGCGATCTTTTTCGCTCGGACACGCAGCCTGAGCAGTCTTACTCGGAGCGCCAGCTCTACGAGGCCGCGCTCGATCGCCTCTCACGCGAGATCTCGGCGGTGCAGCGCATCACCGAGACCGAAGCGATCAAGGAGATTGAGGCTGCCCTTGCCAAGGGTCCCCGCCGAGGTCCGAAGCCTGCCGAGGGTGAGGCTGAGGACGAAGAGGCGGTAGTGGAGGAAGAGGCGGCATAAGCCGCAATCTTCCCGCTCGCGAGATGAAAGAGCCCGGCGGAAACGCCGGGCTTTTTCTGTCATCCAAGGGCGCCGTCGCCGACACGGCCAGCACTGCCGAGTCATGGGCCTTAACCCTCGCGCGGAACAAAGGAAAGACCGAAGAAATGTCCCGCCACAGCCATAATTACGCTCGGTTTGGAAACATGATGAGGGCCATTGGGGACAACGGGCGTGGGTGGACATGCGGGGGCGGTCTAGGCGAATCAACACGGGCGTAATGGCGTGCCTCGCTCTTCTCGGCGGGGCGACAGTGGGCGGCCTATTGGCCGGTTCCAATACGCGCGCGGGGCTTCCAGCAGAGCCATCCTCCACAGTGGCCCGGACCTTGGCCGAGATGCCGCCGTCCGAGATGGTGAATCTGCGGTTCCCGGCCGACTGGACGGAAGCACCCGGAGAACCGGCGCCGCGGACCTTGGCATTCGCTTCGGCCGACGGCGGTATAACCCTTTTCAGTCCCAGGTCGCTTTCTCCGATCGCCGAGGCCCACGCTGCCGTTGCGCCGACCGCCCCTGAGGCGCCGGCGAAGGCCAAGCCGTCTGCTCAAGCCGCAACGCCTGCGGCCAAGCCTGCTGCTGAAGCCTCAGCTGCGGCTCCGGTCAAGATCGCCCTTGCCTCGGCCTCCAGCAAACCTGCCGTTGTTGCGCCGAAGCCGGTGCACCGGTCAAACGCCGTGCTCAACGATTCGCAGATCGCCGGCATCAAGAAGCGCCTTGCGCTGACGCCGGACCAGGAGCGCTACTGGCCCGCGGTCGAGGCCGAGCTGCGCAAGATGGAATACAGCAAGAAATCGCCGCAAGGCGGAAGCCGCATGGCCTCCATCGACACGAGCAAGATGGATGTCGAAGGGCTCAAGTCTGCCGGCTTCCCGCTGGTCATGAGCTTCAGCGACGACCAGAGGCGCGAGCTCAAATCGCTCGCTCATCTCCTGGGTCTTGAGAGCGTGATGGCCGGTCTCTGACCGTTAATTGGTTTCCTCGCCGTCCTGGCCCGGCCCCTGCGCCGGGCCTTTGTTTGCGCGCTTTGCTGCCCCGCACTCGATTCCGATGTTGGCGCCGTGGATCGCGCGATTGGCGTTCCCGCGAATGACTCGCCGCAATGCTGGTAGGAACGTCAAATCCGCCACGCTAGACTTCGGCCGACTGCACAGAACAACACGGGAGAAAGCCATGGACATGGGCGTCACTGTCGGCGCGGCCGGCGACGAACGACAGCCCGCAAAGCCGGCCGTCAAAAAGATCGTGCGCGGCGCCAACTCGAGCGACCTCGATGCCTGGCTGGAGAAGGTGGAGGCGCTGGGTGAGCTCAAGCGCATCACCGCGGAAGTGGACCCTGATCTCGAAGCGGCGACGATCACCTATCTCGTCGGTAGCGAGCGCAGCCCCGCGCTGTTGTTCGAGAACATCAAGGGCCATCCCGGTCACCGCGCGCTCTACAACATGGTGGGATGCAACCTGTCGCGCTTCTGCCTGATGATCGGCGAGCAGCCGGTGGATCACCCGCTCAAGGCGGTGCAAATCCTGCAGCAGAAGCTCGGGCGGAAAATGCCGCCAAAGGAAGTTTCTGCCGACCAGGCGATCTGCAATCAGAACGTCGTCGAAGGCGACGATATCGACATCCGTATGTTTCCTGCGCAGCGCATGTGGCCGCTGGACGGCGGGCTCTATCTCGGTACTGGCGATGCGGTGGTGACCAAGGATCCGGAAACCGGCCGGATCAATGTCGGCACCTATCGCATGATGATCAAAGGTCCGCGCGAGGTCGGCGTCTACACTTCGCCGGGCAAGGACGCCACCATCGATCGCGAGAAGTGGTGGAAGATGGGCAAGCCAATGCCGATCGCTGCCGCCTATGGCATCGACCCCTTGCTCTTTCTGGTGGCGGCGACGAGCCTGCCGAAAACCGAATGCGAATACGACTACTATTCCGGCATCAACGGCGCGCCGATCGAGGTCTTCATCAGCGACCTCACCGGACTGCCGCTGCCGGCCCGGGCCGAGATCGTGCTCGAGGGCTTTCTCTATCCTGACGAGACCTTTGCGGAAGGGCCGTTCGGCGAATTCACCGGCTACTATGGCCGGCCGAGCGGAGCGACGCCGTACATGCGGGTCGAGCGCGTCCGCTACCGGGACAATCCGACCTTGACCTGCGCGCTGATGGCGGACGGCGCGGCGAATGAAGCGGGGTTATTCTGGGCGGCACTGCGCTCCGCCGGCATCTGGGCCGATCTGCAAAAGCTCGGCGTGCCGGGTATCCAGGGCGTGTGGTCGATCCCGGAGGCGGCGGGCTGGGGCATCACGGTGGTGTCGATCAAGCAGATGTATGCCGGGCACGCGCCGCAGGTGATGGCGCTGGCGGCGCAATGCACGGCGGGTGCCTATTTCGGAAAATACGTCATCGTCGTCGACGAGGACGTCGATCCGACCAATGTCAACCAGGTGCTCTGGGCCATGGCGACGCGTTCGCGGCCGGCGCAGTCGATCGACATCCTGCGCGAGACCTGGAGCACATATCTCGATCCCAGCCTGAACCCGCCGGAGATCAGACCTTGGGGATCGAAGTGCTTGATCAATGCCTGCATGGACTATCGCTTCATCAAGACCTTTTCCAAGCGCACCAAGTTGTCGAAGCAGGCGTACGACAACGTCGTGGCCCGATGGCAGGAACTGGGGCTGAGCGGAACGCCGCCGGCGATCTCGGTATTCGAGGATGAGACGTTTCCGAGCAACATCACCTAGGCTGCTGATCGCGCCCAGGCGTCGTCATGGTCAAGGCCGTCCGCATTCACGCCAACGGTGGTCCCGAGGTGATGTGCTGGGAGGAGATCGCGCTCCCGCCCCCCGGAGCGGGTGAGGCGCGCGTCCGTCACACCGCGATTGGAATCAACTATTCCGACCTCAATGTGCGCCGTGGCGGCTTCTACCTGGCGCGGCCGCTGCGCTTCCCCGTCGTCCTTGGCAACGAAGCCGCCGGCGTGGTCGAGAGCGTCGGCGAAGGGGTCACCGACGTTGCGACCGGCGATCGCGTCGCTTATGCCGGCATGCGCGGCGAGTTCTTCGAACGGACCGGTGCTTATGCGCAGGCACGCAACGTTCCGGCGGAACGCCTGATCAAGCTTCCAGGCAGCATATCCGACCAGCAAGCGGCGGCGATGATGGTGAAAGGGTTCACCGCATCTTTGATCATCAACCGCATCTTCCGGCCGAAGCCGGGCGAACCGATCCTGGTCCATACTGCGGCCGGCGGCGTCGGCACCATCCTGTGCCAATGGTCGAAGCATCTCGGCGCGACCATGGTCGGCACCGCCGGCTCGCACAAGAAGGCGGAGATCGCGAAGGCCCATTGCTGCGATCACGTGTTGCTCTACCGGGAGGTCGATCTCGTCGCCGCGGTGAAGGCGATCGCGCCGCAAGGCGTCGCGGCGGTGTTCGACGGGGTCGGGCGAGACACCTTTGTCGCGTGTCTCGATTGCGTACGACCGTTCGGAATGCTGGTGAACTACGGCAACGCGTCGGGGCACCCGCCTCCGATCGATCTGCTTCAGCTCGCCAAGCGCGGCTCGCTCTCGATCTGTCGTCCTGCACTGAGCAGCTTCATCACCGACGTGACGACCATGCGTGCAGCCGCAGCCGAGCTGTTCGAGCTGGTCGAACGTGGCATCCTCAAGATCGAGATCAGCCGCACCTACGCCCTGCACGATGCCGCGAATGCGCATCGCGACATCGAGAACAGGGAATCTGTGGGGTCGATGCTGCTTCTGCCCTGAGTCTACTGCTGCTTCGGCTTGATCCCGAGCGCCTGCGCAATGTTGGCGATCTTGGCGCGCTGCTCTTCGACCGCGGCGGCGAATTCGGCAGGCCCGCCGGGATTGACCACCTGCGCCGTGCTCGCCAGCTTGGCCGCGATCTCGGGATCGGCGGCAACCGCCTTGACGTCGGCGCCGATCTTTTCGCGCAGTTCGTTGGGCATGCTACGTGGACCGAACAGCCCGACCAGGCCTTCGACCTCCAATGACGGGAAACCCGCCTCGATGGCGGTCGGAATATCCGGCAGGATCGGCGCGCGTTGACGGCCGTTCACCGCCAATGTCTTGATGCGACCGGCCTGGGCCTGCGGTTGCAGGATCGCGTACGACGCCATGTAGATCTGAAGGCGGCCTTCGCCCACGTCGGTGGCGGCCTGAACGATGTCCCGGTAGGGGACTTTCTGCAGGTTCAGGCCGGCTGTCTTCACGAAATAGTCGAATGTGAATTCGGTGATACCCGGAACAACGGCGGCATTGAATTTTCCGGGCTCGGCGCGCGCGCGCGTGACGAACTCCGCGAGCGTACTGATCTTCATGGACTCCGGCACGCCGACGCCGAGGATGGTATTGGAGATCCGCGCGAGCGGTACAAGGTCGGCCGGCGTATACGGCAGCTTCTCGTATTGGAACGGATGCACGGTGAACGATCCGCTGGGCGACGCCAGCAGCGTATGATCGTCGTTGGCGGCGAGGAATGCCTGGATCGCCACCAGCCCGTCGGCCCCGGGACGATTCTCGATCACCACCGCTTTTCCCCAGCGTGCCGTCAGCCGATCCGCAAGCAGCCGCGCGCCGATATCGACGCCGGCGCCGGGACCGAACGGCACGAGGAATTTGACCGGCCGCTGCGGCCAGGCCTGCGTCTCGGCCTGCGCCTGCGGCGCCAGTAGCGCGGCCATTCCGAAAAGAGCGATGACCGACGCACGCAGCTTCGACATTTTCATGAATATCCTCACGGCCCGGATAACATGGCCGGGACGCTAATCGCTCTCCCTGGCGAGCGCAACGTTCACTGTGCCGGTGGCTTTGCGCTCGCCTGATGGATCGCTGCGATCTTGCCGCGCTGCTCTTCGATTGCCGCGGCGAACGCTGTGGGCGTACCGCTTCGCGGCGCTGTTCCGACGGCGATTGCGCGCGCGCGAAATGCCGGGTCGGCCGTGACGGCATTGAGATCGGCTGCGATCCGCTCCTTGAGGCTCGCGGGCATGCCGCGCCAGCCATAGAGACCGACGGTGCCTTCGAAGGTGAGCTCGGCGTAGCCGGCCTCGGTTGCGGTCGGGACATCCGGCGTCTGCGGCGAGCGGTCGCGATTGGTGACGAACAGGAGCTTGGCCGTGCCTGCTTGATGATGCGGTGCAAGGGTCGGCACGCCGGTGGCCGCGACGTGGAGCCGCCCCTGGTTGAGGTCCTGGTAGGCCGGCGCGAAGTCGCGGTAGGAGACCTGCACCATGTCGATGCCCGCGCTCTTCTGCAACGCGAGCAAGATATAGTAGGGCAGCCCCGGCGTTGCCGCCCAATTGAGCTTGCCCGGCTGCGCGCGCGCGGCCCGCACCAGCCCCGCTAGCGAATCCACCTTCAACTGAGCGGTCGCCGCCACGCCCAGAAAGTTATCGATCACGGGTGCGATCGGCACCAGATCGGTGGCTGGATTGTAAGGCAGACGCTCGTGCAGGAGCGCATTGAAGGTGATCACGCCGGCGAAAGAGAGCAGGAAGGTATGGTTGTCGCGCGCGCTGAGAAACGAGCTGACAGCGGGAATGCCGTCGGCGCCCTGGCGGTTCTCCACCACGACGGGCTGGCCCCAGCGTTCGCTCAGCCGTTCGGCGACGAGGCGCCCTGCCAGGTCCGTACCGCTGCCGGGTGGCAGTGGAATGATGAACCGCACGGTCTTTTCCGGCCAGATCTGGAAAGGCGGCTGGGGAGACGGCTGCGCGAGCGCCGCAATGGTGGCGAGCGCGAGAACAAGCAGCGGACTGGCGGCCGTGGCGCCAGCCCATCGGGCGATCCGGCACAGGACATTCATGCTCTCGAACTCACTCAAATCGGACAGTGATGCCCCCAATCGGATCGACCTCGAAGGCGATGGCGTCCTCGTCGGGTTCGATCGCCAGCGGCGGCACCACCGAGCCGGTGATGATGATCTCGCCCGCGCGCAGGCGCTCGCCGAAGGCCGCGAGCACATCCGCCACGTGGCGCACGATACCGATCCATTCGCCGGTATTGGCCTGCGGATCCGTCGTGCGCGCAGACTCGGCGCCGCGCCGAATGATGCGGCACGTCAGCCCGGCCGCGGCGGCGCCGGCGCGCGCCGGCCCCGCGCCACCGAGCACCACATGACGCTGGTAGATGTTGTCGCTCAGGATGCGTTCGGGATCTTGGGGCGGCGCCGTAAGATCGACGATCTCGATCGCCGGTGAGATGCCCGCGATCGCGGCCTTCGCCGTCTCGCCATCCGCATCGGCGGGAACGTCGCGGCCGATATGTACGGCGATTTCCGGCTCGAGCACCGGCTTCGACCAGCCAGCGAACGATACGCTTGCCCCGGATTGCACACGCGCGTTCCGCGTCAAGAAACCCACCAGCGGCGCGGAGATGTTGAGAAGCTGCAACATCGCCGGCGCGCCGAAACCCACCTTCCAGCCCAGTGGTTGGTCACCGGCATCAAGACGCTTGCGCCGCGCCGCGAGTTGCGCCTGCATCCCCCGCACGACGCGGGGATCCTCCCAGAGTTTCATGGTCACTCCCGCTTGGTGGGCGTCATCACGGCCGGCTCAGACGGTCAATGCGTCTCGGGATCGACTTCGTAGCCGGACGCCTCGATGGAGCCCGCGCCCATCCAGCCCCACACCAGCACGACGTCTTCGTTCGAGGTGTTGTTGAAGCCGTGCCAGCACGTGCGCGGCGAATAGACGACGTCGCCTTCGCTCGAAGGCTGCTCGCCGTTCTCGGTGTAGATATGGCCCTTGCCCTTGAGCACGATGAAGAACTCATCGCAGTTATGATGGCGATGGTTTTCATGCCGTGCACCGGGTTTCAGAACGGTCCAGCCGACCACATGGTCGGCGCCGGCGGACTTCTTGTCGATCAGGAACTGCACCTGCATGTCGACCCAGCCATCCTTGCGCTTGAGGCCTCCCACCTTCGGCACGTCTTGCAGGTTGGTGCGATACATCCTGGCGGGTTTCTTCGCCGCGGCTTTGGTCGCCGCGCGCTTCTTCGCTGCACTTGCGCGTGCGCTCTTGTTCGTTGCGCTTACACGTGAGCTCTTCTTTGCTGCGCTCACATGTGAGCTTTTGGCCCTTCCGGTTGCTGTCTTCACGATTGTCCTCCCAGCCGGCGATAGACTTCATGTGCGGCCACGAAATCGCGGTGGTCGATTCCGAGCCCGCGACATGCATTCATCATTTCGTTTGCGGCTGCCGCGAGCGGCACCGGGCTGCCGAGCTTGCGGCCGAGTTCGAGCGCCAGCAGCATGTCTTTCTGCTGCAATGTAACGTCGGCAAGGGGAACCGCGGGCATCTTTCCCTCCAGGATGAAGGGCCCGCGATAGCCCAGCACCGGAGACGCGGCGACGCTCTTGAGGATGGCGTCGACGGCAATGTCGCGCGCGACGCCGCCTTTCTCCGCCAGCGCGACGGCCTCGCCGAACGCGATCACCTCGACCATGAGCAGGAGGTTGACGGAAATCTTCATCTGCACCGCAAGACCGCTGGCACCGATATAGGTCACCTTCGGTCCGATCGCGCGCAACACCGGCTCGACCCGCTCGAAGGCCGCCTTGTCACCCGCGACCATGAGCGACGCATTGCCTTGCGCCAGCGTGACCGGGCTGCCTGAAATCGGGCCATCGAGCATGGTCAGGCCCTGCCGGGCGAATTCGGCGGAGATCGTGCGGCTCGCATCCGGCGCGATGGTGCTCATGTCGATGTAAACGCCGCCGGGCTTGAGGCCGGCAGCAATGCCGTCCTCGCCGAGCGCTACCGACCTCACCGCGGCCGCATCGGTCACGATCGAGAACACGATATCCGCGGCGGCGGCCGCCGCGCGTGGCGTGGCTGCAAAGTGCATACCGGCCTTGATCAGCGGCTCGGCCTTGTCCCTGCTGCGGTTCCAACCCGTGACCGCGTGGCCCGCCGCCATGAGCCTTGGGACAATGCCAGCCCCCATGGCGCCGAGCCCGACGAATCCGATGTTCATTCATTCACCTCGCAGGGAGCGGATGTTGGCAGGACTTCGCGAAGCGCGAAGCGGCGATGATGACGAACAAATCGGCCGAAGGCTAGGCACGCGATACCGCGCGCCCGCGGCTCATTCGACCACGATCTTCATCCACTCGCCGGAATTGATGCGGTCGTTGGGAGCGAGCCCGTTGAGAATGCGAAAGCGCTCGACGGCACGATCTGGCGTCGCCATCCGGCCGGCCAATCGCTCGACCGTTTCCCCCGGCTCGACGCTCACGACCTTGATGTGCATCGGCTTCGCCGCCTGGCTTTCCGCCAATGTCATACGGCGGAAGGTGCTGACCGATTCGCGAAAGGCGCGATCGATTTCCGCGGTCGTGCGCTTCGAGGCAAAAATGAAGCGATAGACGTCGGTTCCGAACCGCACCGCGTAGAGCCGAAAGACCCACTGATCCCCCTTGGCGGTTGCGGTTGCAGCCTGCAGTCCATTGATGCTGACCTCCTCGACGGTCTTGGGGTCGATATTCTCGATCCAGCCTGAGGTGAGGTACTCCGCAAGCGTCTGCTCCGCGGGCACCCGCACGACGTCGAGCCGCAATGCCTGGCCGCCGCCCTCTTTGACCCCGAGAACCGCCTGCGCGGTGTTGTCGAGAGAAAAGCCTTCCGGCGCCAGAAAAGTGAAGCCGAGCTTGGGATGCAGGAAGCGGCGGCCGCGCACGAATCCTTCGCTCGGGTCTTCGCCATAGACCAAGCCGTCGATCCCGGCGAGATAGGTCGCCCGGTCGCGCTCGCCAGCGCCGGGCGCGCTGAACTGGCGTGCATTGCCCTGCGCATTCTTGATGCGTTCGGGCGTGGCCGGATGGGACGAGAGGAAATCGGGCGAGCGCGGGTCGATGTGCGATTGGCTCGGATTCGACTTCAGCTCCGCGTTGTGGCCCAGCGAGGTGAGGAACCGGACTGCGCCATAGGGATCGTAGCCGGCCCGGGCTGCAATTCCGACCCCGATCGCGTCAGCCTCGAATTCCTGGGCGCGGGAGAAGCTGGCGAGCGCAATCCTTGATTTGGCGAGTGCGAGGGCTCCGGTCTCCGGATCGCTCAGCACGTCCTGCACGACGCGGCTCACCAGCGCCACCTGGCGCGCCTGGTCTTCTCGGATGTCGGCATGGCGTGCGATCACGTGCGACATTTCGTGGGAAAGCACCGAGGCGACCTCAGACGTGTCGTTCGCCAGCGCGATCAGCCCCCGCGTCACGTAGAGCTGTCCGCTCGGCAGCGCGAAGGCGTTGACCGCCGGCGAATTGAGAATGGTGACGCGATAGTGCATGTCCGGCCGCTCGGATGCGGCGACGAGCTTGACCACCATTTGGTTGAGCACGGCTTCGAGCCTGGCATCCTCGTAGGCGCCGCCATAGGCGGCCAGGATGCGCTGGTGCTCGCGCTGCGTCGAAGCGGGCAATTGCTGCTGCTGCTGGGCCTGCCTCGGCGGCTGCGGGAGCGATGGCAGCGACCCTGGCGGCGCGCCGACCGAGAGCAAGGACGAACTGCAGCCCGCAAGCGCGAGTCCGAGCACGCCGACACGCGCGACCGTGCAGGCCAGATGAAGCGTCCGCGGCATCCGGCGCCGTCGGCCCGCAGTTCGGGCCGCGCCGTCGCGGCTGCGAGCGTGTTTCTCTATGGCTTCCACGATGCGATCCGCGAGTTTCCGTCAGTTCCGGCCGGCGATCTCGATCTGCTCCGGGCGGGTGACCTCGATGCGCGGCCCGTTGCGTTCCTCGACCCACCCGCGGACCCGAACGCTACGATTTTCAAGCCTTTTCGGCTCTAGGCCGGCGGCGGCGAACATCCGCTCATTGCGCTTCAAAATGGTCACCGTGAGTGCCTGCGACCACTGTCGCCCGAAATTCACATATATCGTGCCTCCGCTCTCGCGGACCGACCACACCTTGCCTTCCGCCAGTATGAAATGGCCGCTTTCGGCCACAAGCTCGGCCCCGCTCTCGGCCGAGACGATGACATAATACGGTTCGCCCCACAGGCCAAGCTTGGCCTGGCGAGCGGCCCGTTCCCGCGCCAGCAGCTCGTCGGCGCACGGCCGTTCCCCGACATGGGCGGAGACTCGGGCGAATCCTCTCGCCAGCATCTCATGCGCCACCGATTCGGGCAGGGCTCCCCCGCTGACATAAACGAAGGCAGTCGTCCGCCCGTAGCGGTCGGCGGGCATGTCGTTTTGACGCAGGTCGACATTTTGGCCTGCGATGATCGATTCCAGCGCCGCGCGTGCCGCCAGCCCAGCCTTGGCCCGGGTGCCGGCTTCGCCCGGCCCGGGGAGGAGCGGAGCCTCGATGCCGGCGAGGCGAATCTCGCGCCCGTCGTCGAGGGTGAAGCTGCGGCCGTCGGTGATGGCGCGAACCTTTCCGGTGCCCCCAGGCTCGGACCGGCATGAGGTCGATGGACGGCTTTCCGCCCCCGCAGGCTCTGTAGGCAGTACAACGATGGCGGCCATCCAGGAAACCCAGCAAAAGCTTGCAAGAATGCCCTGCCGCCGCCCGTCCATGCGTCAACGAAACGTCGGAATAGGGCGGTACTGCGGCGATGCGGACGTCCGCGCGCGCTTTCTCGCGATGGGGTGCTCTGGTATGCAATACCTCCAAGGGGCTAGGCAGTCCCCGATTCATCCCGACGGGAGCGAAGCAACGGTGAGGGTCGGTCATTCCACGCGCGCGCTGCTGGCGCGGTGTGCGGCTCGCGTGGGCATGGGCGGGGTGGCCGCGGCGCTCCTTGTCGCGTTGCTTCATCTCAGCCTGGTCGCGTCAGCCACGGTAGCGGCGCAGGACGCACGAAAAAAGGGCGACACCGTTCGGGTCACCGACGACCAGATGCATCAGCTCGGCATCATGAAGGTGGAGCTCTACCCCTTTCGCATCCAAAAGCTTGCCATCGGACAGATCGCCTACAACGAGGACACCAGCACCGCCGTCCTGACGCCGTTCGCCGGCCGCGTGACGAGGTTGATCGCCAGGGTCGGCGACAATGTCAGTCGCGGCGATGCGTTGTTCGAAATCGACAGCCCGGAAGTGGTGCAGCCGCAGAATGATTTCATCGCGGCGTTCGCTGCGATGAACAAGGCGCGCTCGCAGCTCGATCTCGCCCGCATCGTCGAGAAGCGATACAAGGATCTGTACGAAGGCAAGGCCGCAGCTCTCAAGGAATATCAGCAGGCGCAGGGGCAACTGGTCAGCGCCGAGAACGACATGCGATCGGCTGAAATGTCGCTCGAAGCCACGCGCTCGCGGCTGCGCATCGTCGGCTTCACCGACGAAGAGGTTGCCGCGTTGAAGGACAAGGGCACGGTGCGGCGCGCGACACCGATCCATGCGCCAATCGACGGCACGGTCATCGCCCGAAAGATCGGTCCGGGGCAGTATGTGCGCAACGATACCGGCGAGGCGCTCTATACCATCGCCGACCTCTCCACCATGTGGCTCAAGGCTCAGGTGCCTGAAAAGGAAATCCCTTCCATCCAGCTCGGACAGGAAGTGGAGATCAAGGTCAGCGCGCTGCCGGACCATGTGTTCAAGGCGCGCGTGACCGCCATCAACGCCGGGACCGACGCAACGACGCGCCGCATCGTGGTGCGCTCGGAGGTCCCCAATCCGGAGGGCGCGCTCAAGTCGGAGATGTTCGCCAGCTTCAAGATCATGACCGGCGCCGATGAATCCTCACCCGCCGTGCCGGTGCAGGCCGTGATCCGGGAGGGCGACCACGCCGTCGTCTGGGTCGAGGAAGAGCCGATGCTGTTTCGGCGCCGCCGGGTGGCGATCGGGATCGAGCAAGAAGGGCGCATGCAGATCCGCGAGGGGCTCAAGGCCGGCGAGCTGGTGGCGGGTCGCGGCGCGATCTTCGTCGACAATGAATGGCGGCAATGAGCCAGGGGTCGCGCACCCGTCGCCGCGCGGCACGCGCCGTCGGCCCGCACGCGTGGTGCGGAGCCGTTAATCCGGTGGACGCATGCTTCCCGGCCTGATCTCGTTCTGCCTCTCGCGCCGGCCGCTGGTATTGATCAGCTTCGCCGCCTTCCTGGCGGTGGGCTATGCGGCATTCACCGCTCTCAACATCGAGGCCTATCCGGATCCCGCTCCTCCCATCGTCGAAATCATCGCCCAGTATCCCGGCCAATCGCCGGAGGAGATGGAGCGCTACGTCACCATCCCGCTCGAAATCGCCGTCTCCAGCACGCCGGGATTGAGGTTCATCCGCTCCAACACCGTGTACGCGCTGAGCTTCATCCGGATTCAGTTCGAGTATGGCCGCGACTACTATTTCGTACGGCAGCAGGTGATCAACCGGCTCAAGGACGCCGTGCTTCCGCCCAGCGTGCAACCCGTGATCTCGCCCGCCGGCGGCATCAGTGAAATCTTCCGGTATCAGCTCAAGGGGCCGCCTGAAATCGACGTCATGCAGCTCAAGACGCTGCAGGACTGGGTGGTGGAGCGCAGGCTCCGGATCGTCCCGGGCGTGTCCGACGTACTGGTGCTGGGCGGCCGGACCAAGGAATTTCAGGCCGAGATCGATCTCAACCGCATGATCGCTCACGGCTTGACGCTGCCGCAGATCATTACCGCGATTTCGGCTGGCAATTCCAACGTCGGCGGCCGCACCATCGCCATCGGCGAGCAGTCCGTCACCGTGCGTGGCATCGGCGTCGTCAGCACCCTCCAGGACATCCGCAACATCGTGCTCACGCAGCAGAACGGCGTACCGGTGCTGCTGTCCGATGTGGCAAAGGTGCAGATCGGCTTCATGCCGCGGCTCGGCATCGCTGGACGCGACGATGTCACCGACATCGTCACCGGCATCGTCCTGATGCAGAAGTTCGAACGCACCTCCGAGGTCGTGGCGCGCGTGCGCGCGGCGATCGATCGCCTCAACACCGATGGTACGTTGCCGCCGGGCGTGAAGATCGACTCGTTCTACGACCGCGGCGACCTGGTTGCGATCACCGTGAAGACGGTGATGCACAACATGTTCTTCGGCATCGCGCTGATATTCCTCATTCAGTGGATGTTCCTGGGCAACCTGCGCTGCGCTCTGATCGTCTCGGCGACCATCCCGGTGGCGCTGTTCCTGGCCGTGATCATTACGGTGATGCGCGGGGAATCCGCCAACCTGCTGTCGGTGGGCGCGATCGATCTCGGTATCATCGTCGATGCCACCGTGATCATGGTGGAGAACATATTCCGCCATCTCGCGCACGACGATCCGGCGGAGACGGCGAATCTCGAGGAGCGGCAGACCGACAAGCTGCGCCGGATTCTGAATGCGGCGATCGAGGTCGACAAGCCGATTTTCTTCTCCGTGGTCATCACCATCGCCGCCTTCCTGCCGCTGTTCACCATGCAAGGCGTGGAAGGCCAGATCTTCGGCCCGATGTCGCGCACCTATGCTTACGCCCTGATCGGCGCGGTCATCGCCACCTTCACCGTGACGCCGGTGATGGCGTCGATCCTGCTGCCGGCGCACGTGCAGGAGGTCGAGACCATTCTGGTGCGGGGCATCCGTAAGGTCTATCAGTACGTGCTCCCGCGCGCCGTGCGCCACTATCGCATCGCCGCGACGATCGGTCTGGCGTTCCTGCTGGTCTGCGGCTTCCTCGGCGCGCGCCTCGGCACCGAGTTTCTGCCGAAGCTGGAAGAGGGAAATCTCTGGATCCGCGCGCTGCTTCCGCCCACCATCACGCTGGGGGCCGGGATGGACACGGTCGCGCGCATGCGCAACGTGATCAAGAGTTATCCGCCGGTACGCACGGTGGTCTCGGAGCAGGGGCGCGGCGACGACGGCACCGACCCGGATGGATCCTTCGTGGCGGAATTCTTCGTTCCGTTGAAGCCGAGGGAAGAATGGCCGAGTGGCCTGACCAAGGAGGAAATGGTCAGGCAGATGAGCCAGCAGCTCAGGCGTGAATTCGTCGGCGTCGATTTCAATTTCTCGCAATATATCCAGGACAATATCGAAGAAGCGGTTTCGGGGGTGAAGGGCGAGAATTCAGTCAAGATTTTCGGCCGCGACCTCGCCGAGTTGGAGCGCCTCTCCAAGTCTCTGAAGACCGAGATTGCGACCGTTCCCGGGGTGACCAATCCGGGAGGCTTCAACCTTTTGGGTCAGCCCAATCTCATCATCAAGATCGATCGTGAGAAGGCGGCGCGCTACGGCTTCTCCGTCGCGGACATAAATTCCGTGGTGCAGGCGGCCATCGGCGGGCAGGAGGTCACACGCGTCTACGAAGGCGAGATGAATTTCGCGCTCACCGTGCGCTTCGCGCCCGAATACCGGCGCAACATCGATGCCATCCGCTCGATTCCGGTTGCGCTCCCGAACAACGATTCCAAGGGGCCGACCGCCTATATCGCGTTGGGCGAGCTCGGCGACGTGACACTGGAGACTGGTGCCGCCTATATCTACCGCGAAAACAACCAGCGCTTCGTGCCGCTCAAATACAGCGTACGCGGCCGCGATCTCGGTTCGACCGTCGCAGAGGCGCAAAAGGTCATCGCCGAAAAGTTGCCGCTGCCCGCGGGTTACCGCATCGAGTGGACGGGCGAATTCGGCGCCCTGGTCGAAGCCCAGAAGCGCCTCGCCGTCATCGTGCCGCTGAGCCTGCTCCTGATCATGATGCTGCTCTACAGCCTGTTCAATTCCATCAGGGATAGCTTGCTCGCGCTGGCGGGCATCCCCTTCGCGGTGGCTGGTGGCATCCTCGGGCTCTACGTCGCGGGGCTGAACTTCAGCATCTCGGCGGCGATCGGCTTCATCTCGCTGTTCGGGGTCTCGTCGATGGACGGCATCTTGCTGGTGTCCTACATCCGCAAGAACATGGCGGAGGGCCTGGAGCGGGATGAGGCGATCATCCTCGCCGGCGAAACCCGGATGCGGCAGATTTTCATGACCGGCCTGTCTGCCTGTATCGGGCTGGTGCCGGCGGCGCTATCGACCGGCATCGGTGCGCAGGTGCAGCAGCCGCTTGCCTGCGTGGTGGTGGGCGGCATGTTGCTGTCGCCGATCTGCAGCCTGCTGGTGATCCCGACGCTCGCCCGTATCATGATGCCGGCGCGCGTGGACGCGGATCAGGCGGGTCGGCGAGAGACCGCGCGGACCGCCGAGACGGTGTAGCCCGGCCGGACGCCGGCTCGCGCCGCGGCACCCTGGGTTCGACTTGCCGCAGATAGCATGGCGATCGGCTTGGCAGCAGGCCGCTCGCGGCCTTGCCCGCCACGCCGCTTGCAACGAACCTCAATCATCGCCAGAACGAGCCGCCATGAGCCTGCCAGCGCGCTTGATCGAAGGTTACGAGGCGTTCCGGTCCGGCCGGCTTGCGGCCGAGCAAGATCGCTATCGCGATCTGGCCGAGCAGGGACAATCGCCGGAAATCATGGTCATCGGCTGCTGCGATTCCCGGGTATCTCCCGAAGTGATCTTCGACGCCCGCCCCGGCGAGCTGTTCGTCGTGCGCAACGTTGCCAACCTGGTGCCGCCCTATTCACCCGACGGCACCTATCACGGCGTGTCGGCCGCGCTCGAATTCGGGGTCGGCGCGTTGCGGGTGAAGCATATCGTGGTGCTCGGCCACGCCCGCTGCGGCGGCGTGCGCGCCTTTGCCGAGGATAGCGCTCCGCTCTCGCCCGGCGACTTCATCGGAAAATGGATGTCGCTCATTGCGCCGGCTGCCGAAAAGCTCGGGCCGCGCGGCGACACGCCGTCGGCTGATTACCTCGCCCGGCTGGAACAGGCGTCCATCATCAACACCCTCGGCAATCTCCTGACGTTCCCCCGCCTGCGCAAGTTGATCGAGCGCGGCCGTGTCGCGTTGCACGGAGCCTATTTTGCGGTTGCGACCGGCGAGTTGCTGGTGCTCGACCCGCAGTCCGGGCGGTTCGTATCGGCGGCAAGCGGACTTGTTCGCAAGTGATCCCGACGCCGGGGACGCAGGGCTCTCCGGGATTCACGACTGTCCGGCCGCTACGGCGTTCGTGCAGCCCGCCCGGCGAAGCGAGGAGACCATCGTGCGGTCTTGCAGTTGGGGCGGTATCTCATATACGAAAGCAGGTGCAGCGAAGGGTAATGTCCTTCGAGGGTGCGTGAAAGCGACATTCTCCTCTTGGTCCCGTAGCTCAGCCGGATAGAGCAGCGGTTTCCTAAACCGAAGGTCGGAGGTTCGAGTCCTCTCGGGACCGCCAA
>Ga0207688_10000108_pt1 | contig 33061 bp, 43 predicted proteins | sample KBSMiscanthusM4_FD_184296 | JGI IMG/M metagenome (GOLD analysis project Ga0207688, IMG submission 184296) | Miscanthus rhizosphere microbial communities from Kellogg Biological Station, Michigan, USA - M4 (SPAdes) (version 2) | ecosystem: Host-associated > Plants > Roots > Rhizosphere ...
GCAGCATCGGCTGCGGCAACGGCTTGGCTCAGGATTCGTCGGCGGCGCAGCAGGCGGACAACAGCAACCCGGCCAACCTGCCGATACTCAACCAGATCATCCCTCACACGAACTACACCGCGCAGTGTCACTCGGCGGTGTCAGGTCGACGGGCGTGGACCATTCCGGTGACGATCGTGGGCCTGGTGGCGATCGCTGGATCGTTCTTCGTCGGTGGCCGCGCCGGCGCGCGGACCCTGTGACGGCTAGCTGGCTTCGCGGCCGGCGACCAGGTGCAGGCGCGGCTGCTGGGGTTCGTCGTCGCCGAGCCGGTCGTTGACCGTCGCAACCACCGAGTCGACCCGGTTGACGGCCCGGTCGCACAAGTCGCGCACCTTGTCACCGGCCGCGTCGACATCGTCGGCGGCGCTCAGCAGATATGCCCTGACATTGATCCGCAGCCGTTCGCCGGCACGGCGCAACCGACGACGGAGCCGGTCGTCGACCTCGACGGTGACGTAGGGCAACACCTGAAGCTTCATACTTCGCGCCTCCCTTTGTGAATGCCTGACCTCACCCTACTGGTCAGCGGCCTGGGAGGCCGCGGAAGGCGGGGTGCGCGCTATCCGCCTGAGCTGCCGGACTGAGCCTCTTGCTGCTGCTCCTGAGCTTTCGCAATGGCGGCCCTGCCCTCCGGGCTGCCCGCCGAGTTTCCGGGATCCTTGGCGGTCGCCACGGTGGCGTTGCAATTCAGGTAGACCAGCACCGTGTCGGTGACGGCCGAGAAGTCGTCACCCTTGATCCACGGCGCCGACTGTGAATGCGTGACGATGCAGTCGTCATCGGACAACGTGTCACCGGCCCGGCTGGCGATGACGGCCTTCTGGCCCGCATCGCTGATGGCCTTCGACGCATCGCTGTAGGTCTGGCCGCTGTAGTCGTCGGCCGCAGCAACCCCCGATCCAAAGAACGCCATCGACACGGCCATCGCACCGACAGCAGTGGTGGCGTAGACGCCGAACTTCTTCACGTGCGACCTCCGTGTGATCTAGCTGTGTTTGTGCTTCGCAGACACTGGACGTTAGAGCCGCCGGCTGGCAAGACGCTGGTAGGAGCGATGCAACTTCCTGCCAATCTGACCAGGCCCTTGACAGGGCAACCCCATTTGGACCGCATCGTCTAATGCACGGCAATGCGGATACCGGCAAGATGGCCCATATTGTGCGGTTTCCGCGTTGACTACCTGGTTTTTTGGACGATATAGTTCAGTTCTCGATACAGATAGGACGCATCATGAGGTTAGGCACCCGTCGCCTCGCCGCTACCGCCGGCATGGGCGCGATCATCGCCATGGGCGTGCTCTCAGCCTGTGGCCAGGGCGAGAAGGCACCGGAAACCACCACGCCCACCACCACCACGACTACCACCAGCGAGACGACGACGGCACCGCCGCCCGCGCCTGCGCCGACGGAGAAGTCGCTCAACCCGACCGGCGGCAACCTGTTCACGCCTCCGGTCAAGGCGCCGCCGGCGCCGACGGCCCCCCCTGGCGACAACTAAACGCCAGACTGGTCGATCAGGTCCACGCGCGGCCGCCGTCACCGCACTGCTGTGCCGGCGGTCGCGAAGGACGCCACATGGCCGATCGCCATGTTCAGCGCCGACTGCATGAGCCTCGGGTCGCGTCCCGTCTGCGACAGCAGGTAGCCGCCTTCCACCGCCGCAAGTAGGCCCGTCGCAAGGGATTTCACGTCGACGTCGGCGACGAGCGCGCCATGGTCGCGCATCCGCTCCAGCGCCGCGCCGAGCAGGCCCCGCCATTCTGTGAAGTGCTCGGACAGCGAGGCCCTCGCTTGGTCGTCCGTGTCGGACAATTCGGCGGCCAGAGAACCCAATTCGCAACCCCACAGCCCGCGCCGCAACGCACACCGCTGCACCATGGCGTCGCGCCACGCATAGAGCCCGCGGAAGGTGTCCACCTTTTCCAGCCGGAGGCGCTGCCACGACAGGATCTCGTCGGCGCGCATCGTGATGACCTCGTACACCAGTTCTGATTTGTCGTCGAAGTGTTGGTAGAACTGGGATTTGCTCGTCGCGCTGGCTGCCAGCACGTCGTCGATGGTCGTCGCTGCGACGCCCTGGACATGCATCAGCTCGGCGGCGGCAAGGACGATGCGGCTGCGGGTTGCAACGCCGCGTGATGTCAACTTGGGCCGCGTCGCGCGGTCAGTCTGCGGCGGCACGCCCTAACTGTAACTCCGTCGCTACCCCGCGGTCGCGGCCCTGTGAACATCTGCCCCGGATTGGAACATTTCGTCCGCTACGCCCTGCCGGAGGGGACGCGCTGCGGTCTCCCGGATGGTCAGGATGGTCACCAGCGACACGATCGCGGCGACCACGACGTAGTACGCGGGCGCCACGTTGTCGCCAGTCGCTGCTGTGAGCCAGGTGACCACGTAGGGCGTGGTGCCGCCGAACGCGGCGACGCAGATGTTGTAGCCGATGGAGAACCCGCTGTAGCGCACGCGGGTGGCGAACAGTTCGACGCCCGCTGCGACGGCCGAGGACACGTATACGGCCTCGATCACCGCCAGTCCGCAGTGCGCCGCGATCGCGGCCACCAGCGAACCCGAGTTCAGCAGCAGAAACAGCGGGTAGCCGAAGATCGCGAACGCCAGCGAACCGGCGATCAGCATCGGCCGCCTGCCGACCCGATCCGACAGCGCGGCCAGCGGCAGGATGAGGACCAGCGCCACCAGGCTGGCCAGTGTGATGGACACGAACGCGTTGGTCTTGGAGAAGTGCAGCGTCTTGATGAAGTAGGTCGGCAGGAACGTGAACACGACGTAGTAGCCGATGTTGAAGACGATCATCAGGCCGATCACCGGCAGGATCGACCGCCACGCTGTGCTGACCGCCTCCTTCAGTGGCGAACTTGCGACCTGTTGGGCCTTGCTCAGCTCCGCGAAATGCGGGGTGTCGGCCAGGCGCAGGCGGATGTAGAGACCGACAAGGCCCAGCGGCCCGGCGAGCAGAAACGGGATGCGCCAGCCGTAGCTCTCCATCGCACCCGCGGGCAGCAGCGCCTGCAGCAGCGTCACCGTCACCGAGCCGATCAGGAACCCGAGCATCCCGGACCACACCATGAACGTGACGGTCAGGCCACGCCGCTTGTCGGTCGCGAACTCGGCGAGATACACCGCGCCACCCCCGTATTCGCCGCCGGCGGAGAAGCCTTGCAGGCAGCGCAGGAACAACAGCAGCAGTGGGGCGGCGACACCGATCGTCTGGTAGGTCGGCAGCAGGCCGATGGCCAGCGTCGAGGCGGCCATCAACAGGATGACGACGGCCAGCACCCGTTGCCGCGCGATCCGGTCGCCCAGCGGTCCGAACACGAACCCGCCGAGTGGTCGCATGAAGAACGCCGCCGCGAAGATCGCGAAAGTGTTCAGCAGAGCCGCGGTTTCATTTCCCGATGGAAAGAAATTGGCGGCGATGAACGTAGCGAGGAAGCCGTAGATGGCGAAGTCGAACCATTCGACGGCGTTGCCGATCGAAGCTCCGGTCACTGCCTTACGCACATCGCCTGACATGACGTTTCCCCCCGAATGTAAGCGTCCCGCTGAGCATTTCGCTTACGGGAGGCAAAGGGTCCCTCTCTGAGAAAGATAGTGGCGACGAACTTGCAAGGGTTGCATATGCCGCGAGATCGGATCGACGACCCCTCGAGGCGGCGATGACTTTCGCCCGTCACCCGTGTCTATATATTCGGACCGACTCGAAGGAGGTACACGGCGATGGACTTGCCGCCGATCGTCTCACCGCAGGAGTGGGACAGCGCCCGCCAGGAATTGCTGGTGAAGGAGAAGGAGCTCACCCGCGCTCGTGATGCGCTGGCCGCACAGCGTCGCAGGATGCCGAGGATGGCGGTCGAAAAGGACTACCTGTTCGACGGTCCCCGCGGTCCGGCCGGCCTGCTCGACCTGTTCGACGGCAGGCGGCAGCTCGTCGTCTACCGCTTCTTCTTCCAGCCCGATGTCGACGGCTGGCCCGATGCCGGTTGCCCGGGTTGTTCGATGCTCGCCGACCAGGTGGGCCATCTGGCACACCTCAACGCCCGCGACACCACACTGGTGTTCGTCTCCCGCGCGCCTCAGGATGCGATCGCGCAGCTGAAGAAGCGGATGGGATGGGACATCCCCTGGTACACCCTGACGGATTCGTTCGAGGCCGACTTCGGTGTCGACGAGTGGCACGGCACCAACGCGTTCCTCCGAGACGGCGACGGGATCTTCCGCACGTACTTCGTCGACAACCGGGGCGACGAGGCGATGGGCAGCACCTGGGCCTATCTCGACATCACCGCCCTCGGCCGTCAAGAGGAGTGGGAGGACTCACCCGACGGCTATCCGCAAACACCGCCCTATCAGTGGTGGCGCAGACACGACGAGTATTCCGCGGCAGGTTGTTGACAGCGAGTACCGGCTCGACCGGGTCGTCCCCAATCCTGAAGGCATTGCATCGAATTGGCCGCCGCTTACGGTTCAGCCGCCTCCACTTCCACGGCGAAGCGCCTCTGCACGCCTGTCTCGCCTTCCCATGGTCGCCAATACTTCAGGCGCAAGGCTCCACTACCTGCCGTGCGGACAGTGATGCGAAATATCGCCTGTCCGCCCGCTCCCACCGCCCCGGCTGGGTACTCGGCGCCAGCGTCCTTCAGCTCGAACATGTTTGCGTTGAGGTCATCGGGCGACCAGCGATATCCCGCGCTGGCGATCTCGGGCAACCGGACCTCGAGCGTGTCACCGACGCGAGCCTGGATCCGGCTGTTGTCGTCACGTTCCGTGAGGGTTATCGTCATGTGCCCTCCTGCAAGGCCTTTCGATCAACCGGTCGGCGCGCAATCAGCCTAACCCCGAAACGAGGCGGCCACCGTGCCAGCTCAGAGGGTCACGCCATAGCTTTCGTCGTAGAAGCCGGCGTTGATATAGGCCTCGCTCGCATACGCGAATCCCTTATCACCCCACGTGGTGCCCCAGCTGTTACGGATGATGAAGCGCTTATCGCGGGTGTAGCCAACCACGGCCACCGCGTGACCACCGCGCACCGTGTCCGGCTGGAATGTGTCGAGCTTGCCCTTCGTCGCTGTGGCATCGTCCCACGTCGCATCGACGTTGAGGCCGACGAGGATCGGCCCGTTCTGCGCCAGCCAAGAGCGCCAGTTGGCGAGGTTGCGTCGCAGATTGAAATAAGAGGCCACCTTGCGGCTTGCGGCGGTCGCGTAAAAGGTGTTCTCGCTGCCCGTGTACATCGTGGTGCTGATCTTGAACGGCAACATGGACTCTGTCACGGCGCCGTACCTGCGAAGGACGTCGACCGCCGCCTTCAGTGTCGTGCCCGCTTCTTCGATCATCGTCTCGGGCCGGGATGTGAACGTGTCGGTTTCCTTGCACGCCATCCAGGTGAAACGCGGCGAGAGCTTGGTGGCCTGCGTCAGCCGGCCCGCGGTCACGAACATGTACCGGGCGACCCCATCGGTCGATCCCCATCCGACACATGAACCGGTATTGCCTTGATCGCCGACGTCCCACCAGGACTTACGGAGATCGAGGCTTGCCGCGAGACGGGCCGGGGCGCCCAGCACGCCGGCATCGACGGCATCGGCGAATTGCCAGTCGGTTTTGGTGCTTTCCGCCGGTGTGGGCACGAGGTTGCATATTCGCCTCTGTTCACGACGCGATTTCGACGGCTTAGCCATGATCCATCCCCTGTCTTTGCGTGAGCGCGCGCCAAGTACGTGCCCGTAACCGATAGTGAGTCGGTGACGGCGTCGGCGCGCGAGTATTGCACTACCCGAATTCCGGCGACAGCAGCAAGCCTCTGCCGCCTCAGCGACGACGCGACTACGTCGTCCAGAACGGGCGAGTGAACAGGACATAGAGCGTCAGCACGGCCAGCGGGGCCAGTAGCGGCACCCACGGCAGCTGGAACGGAAGCGAAACCGCCGCCAGCCCCGATGCGGTAAACCCAACGGCGCCAAGTACTGTCGGTGCGGTCACCGCAGCGGTGTGCCGCAACACCAGATACGCCGCAGCGCACAGCCCGGACGTCGCGGTCAGCACGGGCGGTGCGTCCGCAAGCACGATCACCGCCACCGTCAGCAGCACGGCGACTGCGGCGGCAGGCCGAAACACGCTGCCCACCAACACCGCGGCCGCCGCGACAATGGCCGCGATCAGACCCGGGCGATCGGCCTGGACCACGGCAGACGCCACCATCACCAATCCGAACGCCGCCGAAACGGCGCGGGTGACAGGTGCAGCGGCGGTGGTCATCTGCGCGCCGCCCTCCGCCGCGCCGGACGCCGGTGATCGGGCACCAACTGCATGGCCTGATCGAGCGTGGCATCGCCGCGCCACGAGACCACGTCGACACCGATCGTGCGCATGTCGCGGTACATGAAGGAGCGTTGCAGCGACCACATCCGGGCGACCAGCCCGTCGCGCTCGTCTTCGAACGGGGCGCCCTCCAACACATCGACAGCGACCACCGTGTGCCCGCGCTTGCGCAGATCTATCAGCGCCAGCGCGAATTCGGTGTCGAGCAGTGTGGAGAACGCGATCACGATCGCACCAGTGGGCATGGCCGCCCGCGGTGCCAACGTACCCGGCGTGGTCTCGAAGTCGTCGCCTGCGGTCAGCACCGCGTCGAGGATCCGGTAGAACTGCCGACGGCCGATGTCCGCGCCGAGCCATCGCGGGTGGCGGTCGCCGAGCACGACGACACCGGCACGATCACCGCTGCGCAGCGCGCTCTGCACCACCTGAACCGCACCGCGCACGACGCGGTCGGTGGCCTCCGTCGCAGGCCCCGGCGGCTGCCGATACCCGTCAACAAGCACCACCACGTCGGCGGCGCGGTCGGTCAGCCGCTGCGTGACGTGCAAGCTGCCGCGCCGCGCGCTGACCGGCCAGTTGACCGTGCGCAACTGGTCACCAGGCACATATCGGCGGACATCGGCATACTCGATGCCCGGCCCGATGTGCCGAGTCAGATGGGTGCCGAGGCGGTCGAGCAGTTCGGTGCGTGGGATCGCGGTGGATTGCGGTGGCGCCAGCGGGAACACGAACACATTGGCGGCGTCGGCGGTGCCGGTGCCCAGGATCAGCCCCCCGCGCGCAAGGACTTTCACGCGGCCCACGATCGGATACCGGCCCCACGTGTCGGCGGTGACGGTCACCGTCTGTTTCCGGCCGGCCGCGGGCTCGACGGTCTCGAGCCGCATGCCGTCGACCGCTTCGATCGTGAGATCCACGGCCACATTGGGTGTTTCGGCGACGGCCCACACGTCCAGCCGGGACTCCTCGGACTCGAAGCACCTATGAGAGCCTGGCTCGCCGTACACGTGGACCTTCGGCACCTGGTGCTGCCATGCGATCGACACCAGCACGCCGACCAGTGGCGCCGCGAACGCGACGAGCTGCCAGTACCCGCCGACGACCGCGACGGCGAGTGCGGCTGTCGCGCATGTGACGAGCGTGCGCGTCAAAGGCGATGGGCGCCAGCGCAACTCGACTTCGGTGCGGCGGGCCTCGATCACGCCGTCAGCCTTTGGCCCGCGGGACCGGCAGCCGCCGCAGCAGTTCCTCCACGACGTCGGACCCGTGCACGCGGCGCACCCACATCTCGGGCCGCAGACTGATCCGGTGCGCCATGGTCGGCACGGCCAGCGACTTGACGTCCTCTGGTACCACGTAATCCCTGCCGAGCAGCAACGCCTTGGCGCGGGCGAGTTGCACCAAGTCGAGTTCCGCGCGAGGACTGGCACCGACGGCGACTTGCGGGTGTTGGCGCGTCGCGGTGGCCAGCGACACCACGTAGCGCAGCACGTCCTCGTGCACGGTCACCTGTTCGACCGATTCGCGCATGGCCAGAAGATCGTGCGCGTCGACCACCTGGTGCACGGTCGGCTGCGCTGACCCCCGGTCCAGGCGGCGCCGCAACATCGAAGCCTCCTCGTGCTCGGACAGATACCGCAGTTCGAGCCGGATCGCGAACCGGTCGAGCTGGGCCTCCGGCAGCGGATAGGTGCCCTCGTACTCGATCGGGTTGTCGGTTGCGAGCACGATGAAGGGCGCGGGCAGCTTGTGGGTGACGCCGTCAATGCTGACCTGCCCCTCGGCCATCGCCTCCAGCAGCGCCGCCTGGGTCTTGGGTGGTGTCCTGTTGATCTCGTCGGCGAGAAGCAGATTGGTGAAGATCGGACCGCGGCGGAACTCGAAGCGGCCTGACTGCATGTCGTAGACCGTCGAGCCGAGCAGATCGGCGGGCAGCAGGTCCGGGGTGAACTGCACCCGCGTGAAGTCCAGACCCAGCGCCGCGGCGAAGGACCGGGCGATCAACGTCTTTCCGAGGCCGGGCAGATCCTCGATCAGCACATGCCCGCCCGCGAGCACGGTCGTGAGAATCAGCGTGAGCGCTCCGCGCTTGCCGACCACGACCCGCCCCATCTCGTCGAGCACCGCTTCGCAGTGGGCGGTCGTCGTCGCAGCGGGCGGCCCCATGTTCGCCGTCATACTTGCTCCAACCGTCGCAGGATTTCATCGAGCGCATCCCGGCCGGGACCGGGTTCGCTGTCGCCGGTCCTCGAAACGTTCTCCGGATCCACCCATGCCCACAGCTCAGCCCCGAACAGCATGCTGCCGGTGGCGTGAAACGCGGCGTGGTTCCTCGCCTGCCGTTGTCCGGTGGCCAGCTCGAACTGCCGGGCCAGCATCGGGCGCAGGTGGCGGTCCCAGTCCCTGCGCGTGGCCTCCGCCCGGCTGACCAACGTCTCGGTCCGAGACAGCCAGCGGCGTAACGACTCCGCGGCGTCATTGCTTACAGCGCCGCCGGATTCATACCCGGGTTCACGCGACAGGTACAGGCGTAGGCACAGCAGCACCAAGGCGACCATGACGCCCACCACCAGCAGCACGAGCTCGCGGTCGAGCACTGCGAATGCCACCAGCTCGACGAGCACCACGATGAAGACGCCAGCGGCCACAAGCTTTTTCATGCCATGCTCCGCAACTCCGCGAGCACCAGTCGCAGCGCCTCCACGGCGGTGTCCCGGTGCCCTTCGTTCATCACGTGCGGGGAGAAACGGGCCTCCTCGAACAGCTCAACGAGTTGTGTCGCGCTGGCGGCGTGCAGCGCATGGCGGTCGACGGCGCGGGCCAGCACCTCCGACGGCGTATCGCAATCCAAGGGAGCCGCGCCGGGCACATGCGTCAGTTCTCGTTCCATCGCGGCGTAACACGCGATGATCGCCTCGCGTGGTTCGCGGGTGAGGTCACCGATCTCGGCGAGGCCGACTTCTGCTGCCCGCGCTAGTGATTCAGCCGCACCGGGGTGAGTGGGCGCCTCGGGGAGCTCACCATCGGGGGCCCACGCCGTGGCGGCATGTCGCTGTCTGCGCGACACGATGGCGGTGCCCACGACCACCAGCGTCATCAGTATCAGCATCGGCGGTATCAGGTAGCCGACGACGTTGGGTCCCGGGCTCTCCGGCGAATCCGGTTGCCGCGGCACCGGATTGGCGGCGGTCGGTGGCCCGGTGCCCGAGTCCGCGACCGTCGAACCCGCAGGCGACTGGTCGCCCGGCGCGTGCACACCCATTCGCGTCAGCATCATGACGAGCAGCAGCCACACGATGATCACCGTGAGCGCGATCAGCGAGAAGCGCCACGTCGGGCGCCCCATGGCGCCCCGACCCCCGGGCAACGATCCCGGCGCTGGGCGCCGCTCCTGTCGATCGCGCAGCCGTGTGATGATCGCGAAGCCGATGATCGCGACCGAGATGCCGACCAGGGCGACGTCGACGACCAGCGCCGCGGGACTGCTGGTCGGGCGCTCCCGATCGGCCACCGGTTCAGTGCCGGGCAGATACCCGCGCAACGCCCACGCGGTGACGAACAACAGCGCGATCACCGCGACCGCTCGCGCTGTCGACTTCTCGAATCCGGCCATCGGCACACCATTCGGCTGGGCTCATCCCATCCTGGCACGGGCGTGGAGCTTGCGACGGAGATTTCTTGGCGTTGCATCGCGATACGTTGCGATATATCGCATCAGTGCTATCTTTGGCGGAGTGACCACCACGCTGCAGGACGCCCGAGTCGCGTCCGCCCTCGACCGGATGTACACGGAATCCACCGCACAGTTCGCCCGGTTGCGCGACAGGTCGGGAGACTTCGAGCGCCTTGCCAAGGCCAGTGCCCAAGAGCGCGCTGACGCGTTCAGCGACTTCTATCTGCCGGTGACGCCCGAGGCGGGTCGGTTGCTGTACGCGCTGGTGCGCGCGACGCGCCCGAGCACGGTCGTCGAATTCGGGATGTCCCTTGGTATTTCGGCAATCCATCTGGCGTCGGCGGTGCGGGACAACGGCTCCGGGCGCGTCGTCACCACAGAGCTCAGCGCGGTGAAGGTGGCCGCGGCGAAGAAGACGTTCGCCGAGACCGGCCTCGACGATCTCATCGCCGTGCTGGAAGGGGACGCGCTGCACACGCTGGCCGCCGTCGACGGCCCGATCCAGTTCGTGCTGCTCGACGGCTGGAAGGAGCTCTACCTTCCGGTGACCAAGCTGCTGGAGCCGAAGTTGACCGCCGGTGCGCTGATCGTCGCGGACAACACGTCGATGGACGACACCAAGCCGTACCTGGAGCACGTGCGTGACCCGGGCAACGGCTATGTGAGCGTGAACTTCCCTGTCCGCGAGGCCGACAGCATGGAAATCACCTGCCGCACAATCACTTGAGCGCGTCGAGGAACGCGGCGATCCGCGCCCGCGTTTCGGCCGACTTCCAGATCTCCCGCACGTTCGCGTCGAGCTCCGCGCCCGCGTCGATCGCCGCGCGGGCGTGCCGGTGTAGTTGCGATTTCATCGGCGCGTAGGCGGTCGCCGGGTGCTGCCCGAGCGCGCGAGCGATCTCGACGGCACGGATGAGTAGGTCATCCGGCGCGACCACTTCGTCGATCCAGCCCCTCTGCGCTGCAGCCAGGACATCGACGTTGTCGGCCTGCAGGACCGCACGTGTCACCGACGGGCCCATCGAGTATCGGCATATCTCGAGCGCTGCCACCGGGAACGGCACGCCGACCGCGACCTCGCTGAGGCCGATCAGGCCGGCAGACATCAACCGGAAGTCGGCTGCCATCGCGAGCACGCATCCGCCGGCGATGGCATGCCCGTTGATCGCTGCAACCACCGGCGCGGGGTGATCGAAGACTGCGAGGAACGCGAAGGAGAGCGCGGCGAGGAAGCGGTCGGAGTAGTCGGCTCCGCCGTCGAGGATGGCGCGCAGATCGACGCCCGCCGAGAAACAGGAACCCGCCCCGGTGAGGACGATCGGACCGTCGATGCTCCGTACCGTGGCGACGGCGTCGTCGACCAGCCCGAGGTCGAGGGCGTTCACGGGCGGGTGGTCGATGCGGACGGTCGTCACACCGTCGGCCTGTTGCACGTCGATCACGGGTGCCTACCTCAGCTGTGCCTTGGCTTCTTTTACCAGCGCCGCCGCGTCGCGGCTGACCCGCTTGCCATCGTCGTACGCGCCTTCGGCGGCGGTCAGCGCCTCTTCCGCGTCCTTCAGCCGTCTGCGTGCGTCGTCGCGACGCAACCGGGCGGTGGCGAGATCGGATTGCAGCTCGGTCAACGCCGCGTCGGCGTCGGCCTTCGCACGCTCGGCGGCGACCAATGCCGCGCGCGCCTTCTCGCGTTCGCGGCGTGCTGCCTCGCGTTTGTCGTCCCCCTTGTCATCGCGCTTCGGCGCTTCGGCATGCTTCTCGCTCGCGGTGCTCGTCTTGCGCGTCGCAGTGAAAACCATTGCAGTGTCACCGAACTCGCCAAAGCCGGACCATCGCTCAGCCTTGGTCAACCGGCCGAGCCGCGATGCGACGTCCGGGTCTGCGACGGCCGCCTGCAGGGTGCCCGTGACGTCGTCGCGCAGTGCGCCGGTCGGTTCGGCGAGCTCGGCTTCCTCGAACGCGGCGCGGGCCGCATCGTCGACGAGGCGACGCTGCTCGGCGGACAACTCCCGGATGCGGTTGCCGTCCATCGCAGTGTGGGCCTCCTTCAGCCGTTCGCCGAGCCCGGTAAGGCGCCCCTTGATCTCCTGATCCCGAAGCGCGAGCCGGTTGACGACCCACGCTGCCGTGGTGGGCTTGCGCGCGGCGGTGATCTGTTTGGCGGTGTCCCCGTCCCCGCGTTGCTTGGCCGTTGCTGCGAGCTTGGTGCGCAGGGCGGTGAAGTCCTCCGGCTTGACCTCGTATAGCTCGTCGAGTTCGTCGGCCATGGCTTTCATGATCCCGTGAGATCCACGTTCAGAGTACATAACAGAACTGTTATGCTTGATTCATGAGCACGCTGGGTGGTGACCTGATCCGTGAGGCGCGCCGACGCGCGGGCCTGACGCAGGCAGAGCTGGCTGTGCTCGCGGGCACCTCCCAGTCCGGGATCGCGCGGTGGGAGGCCGGCCGCACCGCGGTGAGCCTTGACGACGCCATCCGCCTCGTCCGGCTGTGCGGCTTCGACCTGGAGGTCATGCTGCTGCCACGCGACGACAGCGATATGGCGCAGGCGACTCGGCTGGCCGGCCTCACCGGCCAGGAACGGATGGATCGACACGCGCGGTTGGCGCGGCAGCTGACCGGGCTTCGCCACCGCGACGACCGCTGACATGGAACTCGACCTGGCCCGGCTGCTGGAGGCTCTCGACCGGCACAAGGTGGCGTACGTGTTGATCGGTGGCCTGGCCGCGGTGTATCACGGGTCGCCGTTCCCGACCGAGGACGCCGACATCACACCGCAGACCGATCGCGCGAATCTCGAGCGCCTCGCCGCGGCTCTTGTCGAGCTGGACGCGCGGATCCGCACCGACGCCGAGCCCGCCGGGCTGCCATTCACGTGTGATGCCGATTCCCTTGCCGCCCTGAAGACGGTCAACCTGACGACTGCCGCAGGCGACCTCGATCTGACGTTCGAGCCTGCGGGGACCGCCGGCTACGACGATCTGCGCCGCGACGCGACACGCACCGACTTGTACGGGGTGACAGTGCACATCGCGTCACTGGCCGATGTCATCCGGTCGAAGCAGGCCGCGAACCGGCCCAAGGACCAACGCGTCCTTCCGACGCTTCGCGAAATCCTCTCGCGGCGCGCCACCTAGTCAGCAACAGGCACAATTCATCTTGGCCGACGCCTGCGGATGCAACGATGTCAGTCGTGGACAGTCGGCAGACGCTGCGCCCAGCGATCGTGATCGGCGCGCTGGGCATCGTATTCGGAGACATCGGGACCAGCCCGATCTACACGCTGCAGACCGTCTTCAATCCCGACGACCCGCATCCCGTGCCGATCTCCACCGCCAACGTATACGGGGTTGTGTCAACGATCTTCTGGTCCGTGATGATCATCGTCACGCTGACCTACATCACGCTCGTGATGCGAGCCGACAACAACGGCGAAGGCGGGATCATGGCGCTGATCACCCTGCTGCGCCGCTGGACCGGCACGCGAAGCAGGCGCAAGACGATGTTGCTGGCCGCGCTCGGACTGTTCGGCGCTTCACTGTTCTTCGGCGACAGCATGATCACACCGGCTATCTCGGTCCTGTCCGCCGTCGAGGGCCTCAAGGTGATCTCGCCCGACTTCCGAGATTTCATCGTGCCGATCACCGCGGTGATCATCGTTGCCCTGTTCTCCGTGCAGCGGCACGGCACCGCGGCCGTCGGGCGGTTCTTCGGCCCCGTGATGATCGTCTGGTTTCTGTCGATCGGCGCGTGCGGAGTGCTCGGCATCGTCGGCAACCCCGAGATCCTGAAGGCGCTGTCGCCCACCTACGCCGCGACGTTTCTGGCGGACCACTTCCACATCGCGTTCTTCTCCCTAGCCGCGATCGTGTTGTCCGTCACCGGCGCCGAGGCACTGTATGCCGACATGGGGCACTTCGGCCGCAAGTCCATCACCTTCGGTTGGCTCGGCCTCGTGCTGCCCGCGTGCACGCTGAGTTACTTCGGTCAGGGTGCGCTGGTGCTGGCCGACGAGTCGAAGGTGAGCGCGCCGTTCTTCCTACTCACCCCGGAGTGGGCGCGGATTCCGATGGTGCTGGTGGCGACGGCGGCGACGGTCATCGCGTCGCAGGCGGTGATCACCGGGGCGTACTCGGTGGCGTCGCAGGCAGCGCGACTGGGCTATCTGCCGCGGCTGCGCGTCGAACACACCTCCGCATCCACGATCGGCCAGATCTACGTGCCGTGGATCAACGGTTTGCTGATGGTGATGGTGCTGATCCTTGTCTTCGCGTTCCGCAGCTCTGCCGCCCTGGCGTACGCGTTCGGCATGGCCGTGACGGGAACGATCACCATCACCACCACGCTGTTCTTCTACTACGCCAGAACCAGGTGGGGATGGCCGCTATGGGTGGTGCTCGTCGGCGGCGGCTTCCTGCTGCTGGTAGATCTGATGTTCTTCGCGGCGAACCTGACCAAGCTGGTGCACGGTGCATGGCTGCCGCTGCTCATCGCGGTCGTCGCGTTCACAGTGATGACGACGTGGCAGAAGGGCCGTGAAATCGTCACGCGGGCAAGGGAAAAAGCCGAGGGGCCGCTGCGCGAATTCGTCGACGGTCTGGGGGACTGCAAGCCGCCGCTGGTGCGCATGGCGGGTACTGCGGTGTTCCTCAACCGCGGTAGCGAGACGGCGCCGCTGGCGATGCGCGCCAACGTCGAGCACAACCGCGTGCTGCATCGGCACGTGGTCATCATGTCGATCGACACCGCGCCCGTGCCCCGGCTGTCCGACGACGAGCGGATAACGATCGACGAACTCGGCTACAAGAGGGACGGCATCATTCACGTCAGCGCGTGCTACGGGTACATGGAACGACCGAACATTCCGGCCGCGTTGCGCCTGCTCGATCCCGCGCACACCGAGGGCCACATCGACGCCGACACCGCTTCGTACTTCCTCTCCAAACTGGAGCTGGTCGGGGGTGACGAGCCGACGATGTCACCTTGGCGCAAGCGGCTTTTCATCGCGACGTCCTACATCACCGCCGACGCCGCGGCGTACTTCAAGCTCCCCTTGGACCGCACGGTGGTCATCGGATCGCGAATCGAGGTTTGAGACTCAGTCGTCGTCCTTCTCTTCCTTGTCGGACTTGCCGTCGTTTTCGTCGTCCCCCGTGCGCTTCTTCTTTTTCGTATCTCCGCCGGACTTGCCGACCTCGATCGTGGCCCAGTGGCCCGGAGAGACGTAAACGCTCCACTGGCCGTCCTCGCGGCCCAGCTTGAGTACTCCGCCCTCGACTTCCCACTTGGTTTCGTCGTCGTAGTCGGATTCTTGACCGTCGGTGTATGTGAGTTTGAACGCCATGTTGAGGGATACCCACATTCGCGCCTGCTCAGCCCAACGGCGATAGGCCCGCGGCGGACAGCGTGTACGCGCGGTGGTCGCGCAGCTGGCCAGTGGCGATCTCCAACACCGACTTTCCGACCTGCTCCGCGGTCAGGGCCGGCTGCATGGATTGAACGAACTCCTCGACGCCGACTCCTTGCCGCTTCGCGTAGGCTGCGACCGCCTTCGCGCCGAGTTCGGTCGACGGCGTCAACCCGGGCAGCACCGAGACGAACTCGATGCCAAGGCCGGCCCGTTGCGACTCGAGCGCCGCGTATCCGGTGATGAATCTGACGGTGGCCTTGGCCCCTGCGTAGCCACCACTGAGCGGAGAGCCATTGATCGCCGCGCCGCTGGAGACCGCGACCACGGTGCTTCCCGGAGCCAACGGACGCTGCAGCGCATAGCGGATCCAATGGAAGGCCTGCGCCACATCGACATTCCAGTTCTGGCTGAACGACTCCCACGTGTGCTCCTGCAGTGGGCTCATCTGCGGCGCCGCGCCGGCGCAGAGCACGATCGTGCGCGGCCGGTACTCGTCGATCAGCCGGCGGGCGGTTGCGGGGTCGGCAGCATCCGCGGTCACCGCGGTGAAGTCGGCGAATCCGCCGCGCAACGCGTCGAGTTCCGCGGCTCCGCGGGCGACGCCGACGACACGCGTCCCCGCTCCGGCAAGGGCGGCGGCGATGCCTCGGCCGAATCCGCGACTGGCGCCGGTGACGATCGCTGTGGAGCCGGACAGGGTGTTGTTGGGTTGGTTCATATCGAGTCAGAGACGCGGCACCCACGAGATTCATCGGTTCCGCTCGATGAATTCGCGTCGCGCGGCGTATCTGTAATGAGAGAAACTGACTTTGAGTAGGAGAGCCGCTGTGCCTGCCCAGCAGGAATTCATCGAACAAGCGGCGCCGTTTCGCGCCGAGTTGATCGCGCATTGCTACCGGATGCTCGGCTCGGTGCAGGACGCCGAGGACCTGGTCCAGGAGACGTATCTACGCGGCTGGCGCGGCTATGAGGCGTTCGAGGGCCGCGCGGCGCTGCGGACCTGGCTGTACCGCATCGCGACGACGGCGTGTCTGCGCGCGCTGCAGAACCGGGCCCGCCGGGTGCTTCCCGCGGGACTCGGCGCGGGCTCCGTCGACCCCGAAGTGGACATCGACGCGAGCAAGACCGGATATCCGTGGCTGGAGCCGATTCCCGACATGTTCACGCCGGAGGCGGCCGTGACCGCCAGGCAGAGCATCCGGCTGGCCATCGTCACGGCGTTGCAGGAACTGCCCGCGCGGCAGCGGGCGGTGTTGATCCTGCGTGATGTCGTACAGTTCAGCGCCGCCGAGGTGGCCGAACTTCTCGAGACCACGCCGGCAGCGGTCAACAGTGCGCTGCAGCGGGCCCGGGCCCATCTCGCCGACGTCGCACCGAGCGAAGACGCTCTCACCGAACCCGAGGACCGCGAGCTGCTCAGTCTCGTCGAACGTTATTGCACGGCATTCGAAAACGGCGATATGGCTGCGCTCACCGCGCTGCTGCAGGCCGACGTCCGGCTCGAAATGCCGCCGTACGCCGTGTGGTTCACCGGGCGGGACGCCGTGACTCGATTCCTCGCCGCGCGTGCGTTCGCCGAACCGGGCGCCGTGCTGATGATCCCCACATCCGCGAACGGACAACCCGCCGTGGCGGATTACCGGCGCGACGCCACCGGTGCGATGCAGGCTCACGCGATCCACGTGCTCACCCCTGGCGAGGACGGCATAACAGCGATCACCGTGTTTCTCGAACCGGCCCTGTTTCCTGTGTTCGGAATGCCCATGAGCCGATGAGGGCGGGTCAGCGCCCGAACACCACCCAGCGCATCGCGCTGTAGATGTAGACCGCCTCGCAGGCCCCTGCCACGATCCGCGCGACGTGGTACTCGACGCCAAGGGCCGCCAGTCCGCTGGAGACACCGAGGATGAATGCGAGGTAGTTCACCACGACCACCACCACGTACACCGCGAACTGGGGGCCCACCGCGGCGTGCGAGCGAAAGTTCAGGACGCGGTTGAGGTAGTAGCTCAGGGTGAACGCACACGCGTAGCCCACCGTCACCGCGATGGGAAGCGGGACGCCCAGCCCGCCGTGCAACACCGTGAGCAGCATCAGGTCGACGGCGAATGTGAAGCCGTTGAGCACCACAAAGCCCAGAAAAGTCGGCGCCACAATGGAATCCAGCCCGAACGGCAGGCGGGCGACGACGAGTTCGCACAGCCGGTGGAACCGCTCGACCGGTCGCGGGGACGCCTCCGACTCCACGCTCATGTAGCCACGCTGGCATGCGCAGGTGGCTAATCGCTGAGCACAGGGCAAACGTCAGGTGATGCCGAACTGCGCGAGCAGATCGGTTGTCCGCCACCAGATCAGCACGGCGAACAGGATGAGAAGGGCAACCGTCGCCGAGACCTGGATCAGCGCTCGCCGCTCGCGCGGGGCATACGCGTACGCGGCAGCGACCACGCTTCCGGTGACCAGCCCGCCGATGTGCCCCTGCCAGCTGATGTTCGCCCCACCGAGAAGCGGGATCACGAAGGTGAAGGCCAGGTTCAGCACGATGAGTCCGACCACCCACTGGACGTTGAGGTTGAGCCGCTTACCCACCACAAACGACGCGCCGAACAGACCGAACACCGCACCCGATGCACCCGCGGTCGCCGCGTTGAGCGGTGCCAGCAGGTAGACCAGGACCGACCCGCCCAGTGCGCTCATCGCATACAGCGCGCTGAACCGCAGTCGGCCCAGCCAATTCTCCAGCGGCGGACCGATGATGTAGAGCGCGTACATGTTGAACAGCAGATGCGCGATGCCGTAGTGCATGAACGCCGACGTGACCAGGCGGTACAGGTCACCGTCGGCGACGGCGGGCGATCGCAGCACGAGCTCGCTCTGCAGACCCCGGGACACCGTCTCGAGGACGAACAGCGCCACGTTGATCGCGATCAGTGTGTAGGTGACGACGGGCGTGTTCCGCTTCAGCGGTGCGCCTGCCACCGTCCGCGCCGGGGGCACGGACTTCGCACCGTCGCGCACGCACTCGTCGCACTGGTGTCCGACGGCCGCGCTGCGCATGCATTCCGGGCAGATGGGGCGGTTGCACCGGGTGCAGCGGACGTACGTCGCCCGATCGGGATGCCGGTAACACGTCGGCGCGGCCTGCGGCGTGGACGGGTAGCTCACAGCGTGCCGAACAATTCGATCCAGTTGCCGTCGGGATCGGCGACGAACATCCAGCCCATGCCCGGGACCGGCGCGAACTCCGTCACCGGCTCGACAACCTCGTACTCGGACTCGCCGAAGTCCTCCGCGACAGCACGCAGGTTCTGCACCCCGATCGTGAAGTAGCGGACACCCGCTTGCGCGCGGCCGCCACCTGGAGCGGCGGGAGCGGGCGGCGAGGGGTCGTAGGTGACCAGCTTCACAACGCCGTTGCCGAGCGAGTAGCGCCGCTGCGACCCGCCGGGGAACTCGACTTCGCCTTGGAACTCCAGCCCGAGGAAGCCTTCGTAGAAGGCGACCATCGAGTCGAGGTTGGTCGTAACGAGACCAACTTCGATGCCGGGGGTCAGCAGGTCGAACCGCACGGCCACGAGACTACCTAGGGCGCCGCGGCGTCCCTGTGGACAACTCTTCTACTCTGTCGGCGTCTAGTGGCGTAGTCGCATGTATGTATGTGTTCGAATCGCTCGAGGACGCTGGCGTGGTGGATGCCATGGGGTCAGCGGCGTGTGCGGAGAACGCGGCGTGTGGTCGCCGGTTGATGGCCATCCCCGAGTTGTACGCCCGGCGCGCGCCCGAGGAGGACGTCGATCGCATCAACTGGGCCATCGATGGGCACGCCAATGTGGTCGCCGAGATCGGCGGCGCTCAACATCAGCCGGGGCCGCGCTCCTCGAACTCGAGCCCTGGCCCGACCACGAGGTCGCGCAGCGGGCTGGACACCAGCACATCGTTTGGCGCGGCCAACGCGCTCACGCGCGCCCCGATGTGCACGCCGATACCGCCGATGTCGTCGCCGCGGATCTCGCACTCGCCGGTGTGCAACTCGGCGCGCACATGGATGCCGAGCGGCTGCACCGCGTCGCGCTGGCGAGGATAGCGGCGAGCGTTCTGCCGTTCGTCGAGCAGTTCGTTTGCTCGGTCAGGTCGACCGCTCGCCGAAGTCCTCGCGGATCGACCACCACACCGCTGCGAGTAGCCGTTGCTCGGAGTCGATGGTTTCAAAGTCGCGCAGACCACCGAGCCATCGTGAGCGCCTGACATCGCACGATCTTGGCGGCGTTTGTGTCCTGGTGTGCTGCGTCCGAACTGTCTGTACCTGCCCGCTTACTGACGGAAACGTAAATTTGCGATTCGTCTGTGTTTTCCAACGACAATACTTTGCTGAACATTATCCGGATTACGAAATTTTTGGGCTTTGCACATGCCACGCTTCGGCAAACAGGTTGCTGAACGCTCGCTGTGAGCGATGTCCCAGGCGTCAACCGGGGGCACGGCCGGGGGAGGAAACGACGATGGGGTACGGCAGGTGTGTCGGACGGGTCGGCGCTTTGGCAATCGCCACGCGGATGACGGTATCGATCGGCGTCGCAGTGCTGGTGGTGATGTCCACGGTCGTGCCGGTGTCGCCGGCGGTGCGGCTGGCGGCCTCGAGCGCGCCGTGTACGGACACCGACGTAACGTGCGCCTTGATCATGGGCACGAGCGGCGTCCCGACGCCCGACGACTTCTACGTCGAGAATGTGAAGAATCGGTTCATCGCGCCGACCCATCCGGGCCAGATCGACTACGTCAAGGTGACGACGCCAGAGGGGTTTTGGCCCCTCGCGGGGGTTGGTCGCCTCGTCTCGCTGCTCGGGCTCGGCATCGGGGGGTCCCCGGAGATTTTCGGGCCGGGCGGCCCAGCGTGGGACGTGCCGTGGTGGAATCTCACGGGGCTCTTCGACCTCACCCTCGATCAGTCGATCCAGGCCGGGGTCGGCGATCTGGAGGACGCGATGGCGGCGCACCCCAACGAGTCTCTGGTGATCTTCGGCTACTCGCAGAGCGCGGTCATCGCCAACCGGGTGAAGCGCAAGCTGGCCGAGCAGTACCCGGCGGGAACCGAGGCCCCCGACATCGACTTCGTGCTGGGCGGCGATCCCAATCTGCCCAACGGGGGCCTTTTCGCCCGGTTCCCGGGCCTCTACATCCCGATCCTCGATTGGTCGTTCGACGGTCCCGCGCCGACGGACACTCAGTTCGACACGGTCGAGATCACCCGGCAGTACGACTTCTTGGCCGATTTCCCGTTGTATCCGCTCAATGTCATCTCCGACCTGAACGCGCTTCTGGGTTTCTTCTACGTGCACACGTACCCGTTCGACGTCAGCCTTCCTGCCGATCCGACGAAGTCTCCCGCCTACCAGGGCACCCACGGCGACACCACCTATTACTTCTTCGAGAGCCAGGACCTGCCGTTGTTCGGTCCGCTGCGCGACCTGGGGGTGCCCGAGAAGTACATCGACGTGGTCGAGCCGTTCTTCAAGGTGCTCGTGGACCTGGGCTATGACCGCAGCATCCCGCCGTGGGCACCCACCCCGGCACGGCTGATCCCGCCGCTGGATCCGGCGACGGTGGCCACCGACCTGGTCAACGCGATCGGCGAGGGCATCACCAACGCCGCGGCGCTCATCGGCTCGCCAGCGCCGCTAAGCAGTCCCGCAGCGCCGGCCACCGCAGATCAGGACGCGGCCGTGGAGCAGGTCCTCTCGGCGCCGCGCACCACCCTGAACAGGGTCAGCCGCGACGTAGGCGACGGTGTCTCACAGGTGCTGACCGCGGTCAGATCACAGCTACCGAAGCCCCTCGCAGTCACCCGAGACGATCTGCAGGCGCCCCAGCGCACGGTCGATCCAGAGCTGGCGGCCACACGAGACCAGATCAACGACACCATCGGCGCGGTGAAGTCGGTCATCGGAGATGGGCGCACGATCGTGCGCTCCGCCGGCGGTGACAACCGCTCAAACCCGGCCACCACCAGCCGAGCGCGCAAGACGCCGGTGCGGGATACGGTCACGACGGCCAGCAGTGACATCAAAAAGGTCGTCACCAAGGTTTCCGACCGCATTCAGACGACGCTGAGCGGCGGCAACGACCACGATGACGACAAGGGGGACGGGGGCGAGGGCGCAGCGCAGTAAGCCCGCCGAGTCGCAACAGCCCCGGGGTCCAGCGCCCGCGCGAGGGCGCGTTCGGTAGGCGGTTCCCCGGACGCCAGGTCGCCTGACGGCGACACCGACGATTGCTAATGAGTCCTCGCCCAGCCTGACGTACGCAGGCTGGCGTTGAAGCATGCAGCCCCACAACGCTAGGGCGACGGCCAGTCTGGTGGTGTCACCAAGTGTTAAAACGTTCTTCGACAGTTCGGTGTCACCACTTATTGAAAACGTTCTACACCGCTGTGGGTGGCTGGGCCGACCGCCAGTTGCCCGACGGCACTGTCATCTGGACGGCCCCCTCGGGACAGGTGTACACCACCAAACCCGGTGGCGCCCTGTTCTTCCCCGCACTGGCCACACCCACCGGCCAGCTGGTTCTGCCCGAATCGTCTGGTCCCGCGCAGGCCAACCGTGGGTTGATGATGCCGACCCGGCAACGCACCCAGGCCCAAGAACGCGCATACCGCATCGCCCTGGAACGACAACACAGCGCCGCCCGCATCACCCGAAAACGACTCCTCCTCGCCGAACGCATCGCCAGAGACGACCAACCACCACCGTTCTGATGCTGTCGCTCAGGCGTTGCCGAATCCGGTGTGGCTGCGGATCAGGGGCAATGTCGCCATGGTGGCGAAACCGGGCGCGGCGTCGCACACCGCAGGTACCGCGTTGGGCACCTGCATCGCGGTCGCCACGTTCGCCGAGCGCACGTGTTCGGAGATGCTGGCAGGGCGGGTGAAGCTCGCCAGCGAGAAGAAGTGCGTGCGCATGGATGGATCGCCCTCGATCGTCAACGTCCAGCCGTCCTTCGGGCGCGGCCAGTGGTCGGGGTATTCGCCGCCGACGGTCCACAGCGTCTCGATCTCGATCAGCGGTTCGCCGACGCGGCGCCCCACCCAGTTCCACCGCTGCCCCGCCGTCGTCCCCGCCCGCAGCACATGGTCGAAGATCTGGTGGTCCTCCCGCGCGGCGACTGCTTCCACCGTCGCGGTCACCTCGTCGATGCCGGCGTTGAGGGCATCGGCGAGGAGCCATACCTGCTCGGTGAAGATCGAACTGTTGAACGCGAGGAAGTCGTTGGTCGTCGGGCTGATCTGCTCGACGGGCTGACCGAACGCCATGTTGTCGAAGGTGATGCCGGTGCTCTCGTACATCGACCAGTCCGCGCGCTCCTGCAGGGTCATCTTGTCGATGCTGCGGCTCATCCCCGACAGCGCCAGCGGCAGCACTCCCGACAGGTTGCCCGGGTTCAGACCGCTGCCGTGCACGCTGCTGCCGCCTTGTTCACACGCGGCATGCATGCGGTCCCGGTCCGCAGCGGGCAGCCGGCGCGGGTGGAACAGGAAGGCGGTCGTGGCGACGTTCTTGCCGCTGGAAAGGATCGCGCACACCTCGTCGAGGTCAGCGGTGCGCGGCGTGTAGAGCACGCAGTCGGCCTGCATCGCCAAGGCCTCTGCGGTGTCGGCGGTGGCGAGCACGCCCACCGGGTCACGGCCCACGAAGGTGCCGACGTCCTCGCCGTGCTTGGCTTCGGAATACACCTTGGCCCCAACCAGCTCTAGGTCGTTTCGGTGGTCGAGGATCGCAGTGATCATTTCGGCGCCGACCGCGCCGGTGCCCCACTGGATGACTTGGTATCGCGACTTCGGCGGCGTCACACCGAGGCACGCTACCGCTGATTCGATAACAATTCGGCCAACATCGAAATCACGATCAATTAAGGACTTCCGGCAAAATTTGAGAGTTTTCAAGATCTGCGCCCAGATCTGGTCGATGACTTACCGGAATCACGCCATTTTGAGGGGGATATCACTCTCATTAGGCGTAACGCTCTTCGCTTGACCGCCGCGCATTCTCCGCGGTGAGTTTGGAGAGTTTTCCTATCGGCTACCTTGGCTTTGAGGGTCGGGGAAATCAGCGACAGAATCGCAATTCGAAGGAAGTAATTGATCATGAATTTCAGTGATATCACTGCGCGCCGGCGCTTCGCCGGTGTCGCTGCCGGTTGCCTGCTCGGGGGCATAGCCGCAGCAACCATCGCCGCGCCGAACGCGGCAGCAGCGCCCGACTGCTCTGCGGGCGGGGTGTCCAACACCGTCAACACGACGTTGGGCGCCGCTCGCGCCTATCTGAACACGCACCCGGGTGCCAACCAGGCCGTCGGGGCGGCGTTCACCCAGCCACGCGACCAGGCCGCAGGCACACTGCGCGGCTATTTCACGGCCAACGCGCAGGAGTACTACGACCTGAAGGGCATCCTGGCGCCGATCGGTGACACCCAGCGCCAGTGCAACGTGTCGGTGCTGCCGGCGGATCTGGCTTCGGCCTACAACGAGTTCATGGCAGGCTAGTTCGACGCCTACTGCGAACCCTCCGCTGCGGCCCCGCCGTAGTGGGGGGTTTTCGTTAGCTCGGCTTAAAGACTAAGCTGCTGGCATGAGGTCGACAAGAACCGCCGCGGTTGCGGCAGCGATCGTTCTCGTCGGCTCCGCCGCCTTGACCGCGACCGCCCAGGCGGATCCCACTCCGGCGCCGGCACCGGGGCCGGGGTCCGCGCCGGGACCGGCACCGGGACCCACCAAGACGACCATCGACGCCGACGGCACGTACACGGTCGGCACGGACATCCAGCCAGGCGTCTACAGCTCGGCGGGCCCCGTCGGCGACGGCGCGTGCTACTGGAAACGTGTCAACGGGACCAACATCGTCGACAACGCGATGTCCAAGAAGGCCCAGATCGTTCAGATCGACCCGACCGACACGGCGTTCACGACAAACCAGTGCCAGCCTTGGCAGCTGACCGACGAGCCCCTTCCCCCCCAGCCGGGTCCGGGTGATCTCCTCGGCCAGCTCGCCCAGCTCGCACCGATCATCGCCCGCAACCCGGGCGGCCCCCCGCCGCCGAGCAATCCCTGAAATTCAGCGGATCTTCTCGCCATACACGCGGTCGACCGTCATCGCCATCAACACCCTGCGATCGGACACCATCACCGCGCGGTAGTCGTCCCAGTCCGGGTGCTCGCCCGCGGCGCTGCGGTAGTAGTCGACGAGGGCTTCGACCGCTGGACCGTTGGGATCGGTGCCGGGCCCTGTTAGCGTCACGGCGCCTTCGGCCGTCGCCCACGCCCACCCATCGGAGCTGGTGACCTCGAGTGCGGCGCGTGGATTACGGCGCAGGTTCGTCGTCTTGGCGCGGCCCTCGGTCATCGAGACGTAGATGACGCCGGCGTCCCGGTCGTAGTAGGGGGTCACTGGCGAAAGCTGCGGTAACCCGTTGGACTTGATGGTGGCCAGCACGCCGAGCCGGCTCTCGGCGATCAGCGTGTGCGGGTCGAAAGTGGTCGCGGTCATGTCAACGGGCAACCCACGACCGCATGCCTGCTATTCCGTGTCACCCCGAAAGTCGCCGTACCCTGACGGACGTGGCCGATCTCCATCCCAGCATCGCAGTCCTGGAACCCCTGCTGGGCACGTGGTCGGGCCGCGGCGCGGGTGAATACCCGACGATCGAGCCGTTCGGCTACCTCGAGGAAGTGACATTCGGTCACGTCGGCAAGCCGTTCCTGGTCTACGGCCAGCGGACGAGGGCCACCGACGACGGCAGGCCGCTGCACGCTGAAACTGGGTATCTGCGGGTGCCGTCGGCGGGTCGTGCCGAGCTGGTGCTGGCCCATCCGACCGGCATCACCGAGATCCAGGAGGGAACGCTGTCGAGCGCGGGAAGGACGCTGGAACTGGAGTTGACCGCGACGGCAATCGGTCGCACATCATCGGCCAAAGAAGTGACGGCACTTAGTCGTTCGATTCGGGTCGACGGTGACGAACTGGCCTACACACTGCGGCTGGGTGCGGTCGGTCAGCCGCTTCAACATCACCTCTCCGCGACGCTGCACAGGGCCCCCGCATGAGCACCGACGGCAGGATCCGGGTGGCCGCCGATCTGGACGCGGTCACCGCTGTCGCCGACGAAGACCACTCCGACATCGACTCGGCGGCCGTCGAGCGCATCTGGCAGGCCGCGCGGCACTGGTACCGGGCGGGCATGCATCCTGCGATCCAGTTGTGCCTGCGGCACAACGGCAAGGTCGTGCTCCACAGGGCGATCGGCCACGGCTGGGGCAATGGCCCGGATGATCCGCCGGATGCAGAAAAGGTCACTGTCACAACGGACACACCGTTCTGTGTGTATTCCGCGGCCAAGGCGGTCACCACGACCGTCGTGCACATGCTCGTCGACCGCGGCGTCTTCTCCCTCGACGACCGGGTCTGTGACTACCTGCCCAGCTACACCAGTCACGGCAAGGACCGCACCACGATCCGGCACGTGATGACCCACAGCGCCGGGGTGCCGTTCGCGACCGGGCCGCGGCCGGATCTCAAGCGGATGGACGACAGTGAGTACGCCCGCGAGATGCTCGGCAACCTGAAGCCGATCTACCGGCCGGGTCTCGTGCACATCTACCACGCGCTGACGTGGGGCCCGCTGGTCCGCGAGATCGTTTCGGCCGCCACCGGCAAGAACATTCGCGACGTCCTGGCCGCCGAGATCCTCGACCCGCTCGGCTTCCGGTGGACCAACTACGGCGTTGCGGAAGCCGACCTGCCGCTGGTGGCACCGAGCCACCCGACGGGTAAGCCGTTACCCCCGCCCATCGCGGCGGCGTTTCGCACCGCGGTCGGCGGCACGATGCACCAGATCATCCCGTTCTCGAACACGCCGAGGTTCCTCACCGGAGTGGTGCCGTCGTCAAACACGGTGTCGACCGCCGACGAGTTGTCCCGTTTCGCCGAGATCCTTCGCCGCGGAGGCGAACTCGACGGCGTGCGAATCATGCGGCCCGAAACCCTGTACGCCGCGACGAGGGAGTGCCGGAGGCTGCGGCCGGATCTCGCGACCGGGCTGGCGCCGCTGCGCTGGGGGATCGGATACATGCTCGGGTCCACGCGGTTCGGGCCGTTCGGGCGCAATGCGCCCGCCGCGTTCGGCCACACCGGGCTGGTGAACATCGCGGTCTGGGCCGACCCTGAACGCCGGCTCTCGGCGGGCCTCATCAGCAGCGGTAAACCGGGCAGACACCGTGAGGCCAACCGCTATACCGCCCTGCTGGACCGCATCGCAGCAGAGATCCCCCGAGTTGCGTGAGATTTGATGTTTGGTAATCGGTTGATTTGGGAACCGGGTGGTAGACGCTGGCTGGACCGCGCACGCCGGGCCGCCGCGGTCCCACGTGATGGTCGGAGGTGATTGTGGCAAACCAGCCCGCAGCCAGTAGCTGCACGATCGAACAGCAGCGTATCGGCCAGATCGAGGTGCTGACCGTGGCGGGCGTGGTGGACATGCTCACCGCTGCGCAACTCGAGGAGGCCATTGCCACCGCGGCCAAGGAGTCGCCGCAAGCTGTCGTCGTCGACTTGGGCGCGGTCGACTTTCTGGCCTCGGCAGGCATGGGCGTCCTGGTGGCCGCACGCGATGAGCTACCGGAATCCATGCGATTCGCGGTCGTCGCCGACGGTCCCGCGACCAGTCGGCCGCTGAAGCTGGTCGGTGTCGCCGAAATCGTCGGGTTGCACGCCACGCTCGACGAAGCACTTGCCGCGCTGACTGCATAAACAGGCCACCGACTGGGTAGCCACAGGCCAAGATGTCATATTCCGAAAAGCCCTGCATCAGCATGCAGTTCGTACGGACGGACGTGCTCGCCGATCCGGTGCACGCCGCAACCGTCCGCCGCGAGTTTTCGGAGTGGTTGCGCAGGCACTTCACCCTCGACGCGACGAAGACCAGTGATGTGGTGCTTGCCGTCAACGAGGCGATGGCCAACGCGGCAGAGTTCGCCTATGTGACCCTGAAGCGACCCGGCACCATGCGCGTGCAGGCCGACTATGACGGGGGCGCGGCCACGCTGACAGTCACCGTGACCGACGAAGGCGCGTGGCGGCGTGCCGACTCCGCCGTACCACAGCGCAAGCGAGGACGTGGTATCCCGCTCATGCATGCACTCGCGGATCGGGCCACCGTCGACTCGTCACAGACAGGCACCAGGGTGTGCCTGGAATGGACGCACGTCGCGGCGCCGGCCGGGGCGTGTGACGAGGCGCGCGCCTAGGGCTGCGGCAGCCGCACCACCTGGACGAAGAATTCGTCGATCTGCCGGACCGCGCTCATGAACTGGTCCAGATCGACGGGTTTGGTCACGTACGCATTGGCGTGCAGCTTGTAGCTGCGGAGAATGTCTTCCTCCGCCGACGACGTGGTCAGGACGACGATCGGAATGTGGCACAGATCCGGGTCGGACTTGATCTTCTCCAGCAGCTGTCGGCCATCGTATTTCGGCAGATTCAAATCGAGCAGGATCAGGTCGGGGCGGGGCGCAGCCTCGAACGCGCCGCGTCGGTAGAGGAAGTCAAGTCCCTCTTGGCCGTCGTGGGCGACGTGCAACGTGTTCTTGATCTTGTTGTGTTCGAACGCTTCCCGGGTGATCAGCTCGTCGCCGGGGTCGTCTTCGACCAGAAGTACATCGATCACTCTTGCTGCTCCGCCTTCCGATGTCATTCAGACGCTCCTTCTAAAACTGCCGCCGGATCCTGGTCCGGCTCGATCGTTGATGCAATGGGCAACGTGAAACGGAATCGCGTTCCCTCGGTGTGCGAGGTGTCGATCCAGATTGTTCCGCCGTGGTGTTCGATGATCTTCTTGCACAGCGCAAGCCCAATACCCGTTCCGCTGTAGGCGTCACGGCCATGTAGGCGTTGGAAGATGACGAAGACTTTGTCGGCGAACTCCTGCGGGATGCCGATGCCGTTGTCGGACACCGTGAAGATCCAGTCGAATTCATCACCGCGGATGCGTCGGCCGCAGTCGATGAGAACCCTCGGCGCGACACCCTCGCGGCGGAATTTCACCGCGTTGCCAATTAGGTTCTGCCACACCATCACCAGCAGGGTGGGATCTCCGTCGACATGGGGCAGTCCGTCCTCCGGCCTGATGATCTCCGCGCCCACCTCGTCAATCGCGGTGGAAAGGTTGGACAGGGCGGTATCCAACGCCGCGTCGAGGTCGACGTCGGTCGTCGTGGGGTTGAGCCGCCCGACACGGGAGAACGTGAGCAGGTCGTTGATCAGCACCTGCATGCGCTTGGCACCGTCGACCGCGAATCCGATGTACTCGGTGCCGCGCTCGTCGAGTTTGTCGCCGTACCGCTTCTCGAGCAGCTGACAGAAGGAGGCGACTTTGCGCAGCGGTTCCTGCAGATCGTGCGACGCGACGTAGGCGAACTGCTCCAGTTCGGCATTCGACCGTCGCAGTTCGGCGGCCTGCTCATCGAGACTTGCTTGAGCTGACCGCGTCGCCTCCAGTTCGTCGACGATGCGCTGTCGCATATTCTCGACGTCGAGCGCGATGCCCCGAATGTCTCTAGGGCCATGCACAATAATGCGTTCTCCGAAGTTCCCCTCCGTGATGCGCCTGCACGCCGCAGCCAAGGTCTCCAAGGGCCGGGTGACCCCGTTTCGCACCAGCACCGCGAGCAGAAACGCCATGGCGACGAAGGCGGCGATCAGCCCCACCAGCATCTTGTCACGCCATGCGCGCACGCTATGAAGGTCATCGACGCCTGCTTGCCGTGCAGCTGCCAGATGCTCGTTCTGTGTATCGAATAATGCACGCAGATGGTCGAATTCGGCCTTGCCGCGTTCCGCTGTCGCGTTGTCCACCACGGTCGGGCGCCCAGGTGTCACGCCGGCGATGAGCGGGTCCGCGTACGTCGCCCGCCAGTCGGCAGCCGCTCGTTCGATCGCTTCGAGGTCACCGATTGCCTCCGCGCGGTAGCCCAATCGACTTCTGATTTCGTCGGCCGCCGATCGTTCATTGCGTTGCCCCTCGAAGTAGGGCTCGAGGAATTGCTTGTCGGCCGCGATCGCGTACCCACGCAGCGCCGTCTCCTGATCTCGCAGAGCTGCCTGCAACTGGTAGGCCGCCACTCGGGCGGGCTGGATCTTGTCGACAAGCTCGCTGGACACCTCGTCGGTGCGGTTCAGCAAGATGCCACACACGATCGCGCCGGTCAGCACCAACACCCCCATGACAGCCAGCACGAGGTTCTGCCATCCCTGGACTGTCAGGCCGCGCCCGGACCGGGGAGCTGTCATCGTGTCGTCCGCTCGACGCGCACGACCGCGATGTCATCGGTGTGTCCGCCGTGCGTGCGCGCACGCTCCTCCACTCCTCTGATAAGCGCATCCACAAAGGCGTCACCGGGCAACCCACCGAGCGAACGGGCCAACTCGAGCAGTCCTTCTTCGCCGAGGCGTTCGTTGCCGCGTCCGGAATGACCCTCGAAGAGGCCGTCGGTGAGCAGCATCAGGCCGTGGCCTTCTGGCAGCTCGAGTTCGGTGACCGGCCACTCGTGGGCCCCCAGACCGAGCGCGGAGCCCGCAGGCGGTTCGAGCCACTTCACGTCGCCATCCCCGTGCACCAACATGCCGGGATGACCCGCACGGACGGCGGTGAAGCGCAGGCTGTCAGGAGCGAACGCAAGGCTCAGGAGCGTCGCGAAGATTCCCTTTGCCGGTCGTTCGGCGAACAGAATGCGCTCGAGCTGGCGCATCCGCTCGTTTCCGCGTAGGCCGGCGAAGGTGAGAGCGCGCCAGCCGATTCGCAGCGCGACGCCGAGGGCGGCCTCGTCGGGCCCGTGTCCGGCGACGTCACCGATCATGACGTGCACGGTCCTGTCCTGGGTCTGCACGACGTCGTAGAAATCTCCGCCCAACAGGGAATATGCCCGGCTGGCCCGGTAGCGGGTGATGATGTCGACGCCCGGGTTGTCGAGCAGGAGTGGCGAGGGCTGCAGACCCCGCTCGAGCCGGGCATTCTCGCCGGCCCTGAGTTGGCTGGCATGCAGTTCGACTGCGGTCAGCTCGGCTCGCTTCCGCTCGATCGCATACAGCAGCGAGCGGCGCAGGGTTTCGGGTTCCACGCGGCCTTTGACGAGATAGTCCTGCGCGCCGGAGGCCACCGCGGAGATCCCGAAATGCTCATCGTTGAGCCCGGTCAACACCACGATCGGAATGCTGGGATCGCTCTCGCTGATGCGCTCGAGTGCGCCGATGCCGCTGGCGTCGGGCAAATTCAGGTCCAGTAGCACGCAGTCCGGGCGGTTGCGTGCCAATTCGTTCTGAGCAGCAAATATCGAAGGCGTCCAGGCGAAATCGACATCGATAGCCGCGTCGGCTATCAATTCTTCTACCAGTAGGGCGTCGGCCCGATCGTCCTCCACCAGCAGCACCGACAGGCGCGGGCCAGTAATCGCCCGGGTGCCTGCGGGAGTGTCCTGCGGGTAGTGCGGCGCGCGCATCGGCCATCACGTCCTTCACGTAACGTCACCCCGGTCGCGCTGACCCCTGCTTCAGTGACAACCACCCGACCATACCCAGTCCATTGAGGGTGTCGTGCGGGGATTAGGTGGTAACGCCCTTCGGCCAGTACGCTGGCCCGCGGTTCCTCGTCGCCCAGGAGAAATCATGCCCACCCAGTCCTTCTCAAGGACCGTCTCCGCACAGCCAGTCCGCAGCGGCCGTTCGGTTCGCAGGGTTCCCGGTCTGACCGCAGGTCAGTGCTTCGAGATCGAGGTCAGCCCCGAAGTCACTGGCTGGCTGATCCGGATTCCGGAGATCGGCTGCGCCACCCGGGCCAGCCGCCGGGCCGCGGTCGAGACCGTCGCACGCAAGTACATCGCCGCGCGTACCGGTATTCCGATCGGCTACATCACGGTGTACGTCCGCGTCTGACCCCAGACATGACTAGAGGGGCACCCGATCCGGGTGCCCCTCTAGTTTTTGGGGGGTCTTGGTCAGCGGCTCTGCTGAACGCTGGTGTCGACTTGCGGCACGTTTACCTGTTGCTGGATGTCGTGCACCCAGTCGTGGTGGACCACATCGGCCTGGGCAGGTGCGGCGAAGCCCAGGACAGCTGCCGCCAGCCCGCTGGCGATGATGGTGGCAAATCCGAACTTCTTCATTTTGGCGCCTTCTTCTGTGTGTCTGTTGGCTTTTCAGCCGTTCTGACTTCCAAAACACACAGGTCAGTGCATTAATTCCGACGGCAGTAATTGATCGACGGTTGGCAGGAATCAACCGCTTCCGGCAACGGTTCCTTACGCGTGGTTGAGATAGATGTGCTTGGCCTCCACGTAGTCCTCCAACCCGCGAGGGCCGAGCTCACGCCCGATGCCCGACTGCGTGAAACCGCCCCACGGTGTCTGTACCGGGGCGATCTGTGAGTCGTTGACCCAGACGACGCCTGCGATCGCCGCGGCCAGGTCGGCGTCGGGAAAGACGATGTTCGGTGACTTGCCGCCGAGCTCGACGCTGACCCGTTTCATCGAGTCGGCCGCCGACCGCAGCACCAACCGGCCGGTGGCGGACGAACCGGTGAATGACACCTTGTCGACACCGGGGTGCGCGACGAGTGTGGCACCGGTGCGCGCGCCGCCCGTCACCACCTGAAGCAGGCCGGCCTCGGCCAGCAGCTCCGGCAGTCGCAAGCGCAGGCGCGATCTTCTGCGCGACCACCCCGACCGGCTCGTGCACGACGATGCTCAGTGCGTCGGCCGAAACGGGGAAACTCTCACCTGCCGCCTTCGTCGGCCACCCGGCGTAGTACTCCACCATCCGCCGTTGTCGAAGGCGGTGCGGGCCCGGCCGACCGCCGCATCGACCGCGGCCTCGGCCATGTCCTCGATCAACCCGATCGGCCGCGCGGTCGCCGGATCGAGCACCTCGATTTCTGTGATCTCGCTGACTCCGGTCATCCCCGCACCAGCGCTTCCCGCGCCGCCGCACGCCCGGTGCGCACCGCTCCCTCCATGTAGCCGGCCACCCATTGATCGGAGCCGCACACATAGAACGGTGGCTCGTGGCTGCCGTGCAGTGGCCCCACGCGGTGCACGTCGCCGGGCCGCCACTGGGTCACGTAGCCCTGAGTCCAGGGATCGGTTCCCCACAGTCGCTCGAACGTCGCCAACGGGTGGCGCGCGTCGGGTCCGAACCAGTCGGCCAGTTCGGCCAGCGCTTCCTGCCTGCGGTGCCGTGCCGAGGCGGAGAGGTAGGCGGCGAACCGCTCGGGCGGGACGAGGCATGACAGCACACCCTCGTTCTGCGGCCAGGACGACCCGAGGATCCCCTCGGATTCGGTCAACCCGTTCTGCCCGCGGTCGCGCCAGAACGGCCGGTCGTATGCCGCAACGAATTTCGCGGCCAGGGCGTGCCGCTGCCGATGCAGCGACTCCATACGCTCATCGGAGACGCCGTCGACGATGATGTCCCGGAACGGCCCAGCGGGCAACGCGCTGACAACCGCCGCCGCCGATACGGCCTCGCCGGATTCCAGCTGGACCGTGCAACCCCCTGGCGCGACCTT
>Ga0207688_10000110_pt1 | contig 32851 bp, 29 predicted proteins | sample KBSMiscanthusM4_FD_184296 | JGI IMG/M metagenome (GOLD analysis project Ga0207688, IMG submission 184296) | Miscanthus rhizosphere microbial communities from Kellogg Biological Station, Michigan, USA - M4 (SPAdes) (version 2) | ecosystem: Host-associated > Plants > Roots > Rhizosphere ...
GCCTCGAGCTCCGAATAACAAGTATTGAAGCTCAATAGTACTAAGGAATTTCAGTTGTTGAAGTTTGATCATTATTTCTTGGTACTATAGGACGGATTGTTATACTTTAGAAGCGTCTCCACAATCCAATTTACGTCATTCTTCGTTTTAGCGAGATGTGCAATCTTTATACAATCTCTTATATCCTTTGATTTCATTTTTTGCCATACCTGAGCTGCGACCTCATTTGCGACATCCTTTGTAATACCTTCCTGCGCAAGCATATGTATTGATATATCTAGAAAATTTTCATATTTGTATTGTTTGAAGTGTAATACCATGAATCTGGAAAGCAGGGGAGTGAGCATATGGTTAGTTTGATTTGAAGTAGCAAAAACCCAGGTCTTGAGTTGTGTATTCCTGGTCTTCATGTGCTTTGTCTCTGCTATAATTCCGGTCTCCATAAGACTAAGGAGAGCTGTCTGATCTCTGATCGACATGTGTTCAATCTCATCAATAATCAAGTACCTAGGACGCTTTTCGAATAGGTAATCAACCATCCCAGATTTGGTACTGTGTGTACCCAATGTAAAATAAGAGCGGTCAAGTTTCATACATCCTAGCATAAACAACGTTTTTGCTGATGCAGGCGGACCAACAAGTAAGATGTGAATTGGTCTTTGAGATCCAAAGGATAATTGAAATAATTTTTTAATATCATCATACCCTACTATGCTGTCAAACAGGTCATACTCTAGAGCAGATTTATTTGAATTTTTAAGGGAGGTATTTTTGTTTGCAGATATTTCACTTTCAATAGACATGTCCTTCACTTGGTACATTTGATTTGCATGATTATAGGCTTTCCTACAAAATCGTAATGTCTAATTACTTTAATTTAGTAGACGAAAATTAAACTAAAATTCAAATATGCTTTGTAGTACGAATTATGATTACTTCAATCGATTAGTTTATCAATACCATCCAATTTTCATTTTAAAACTTATGTAAATAAATAGAAAATATTTGATCAGAACATAGAATTTATTTTTGGTAAACTTCCTTAACCTCATCACACGGTATTTAATGAATGACATATCTCCTAGATGCTAATATCTGTTATTTATTGTTCCCTATTAATTAACAGATGCACCAAGATTAAATGTGATTATCCAAAATGGTAATAATCGCAACTAGTCCACAGAATTTCCATATGTATCCTTCTGTGGTTTGTGATTATCTGCGTAGTGAAAACCATTCATCTAGGTAAATTATTATAGACAATATTAACATTCAATTCATTAAATGCCTCATATGAAGAAGGGTAAAATTACTGGGGAATTAAAGAATAAATCAAAAGATCTCATGACTGTAGAATGGAAAAATAATCAGGTTGTAATGATAGATCAAACTAAATTGCCCGGCAAACTAGTATTTCTTAGATACAAGAAATATGAGGACGTTGCTCGGGCTATTGAACGACTAATAGTAAGAGGAGCGCCCGCAATTGGAATTGCGGCAGCATTTGGAATGTCGTTGGCTGCAATTTCAAGCAAGGCGAAAACCCATACTGCTCTTCTCAGAGACCTTAAAATCGCCTACGACAGACTAAGATCAACCAGACCTACTGCGGTTAATTTGGCTTGGGCACTTGATAAAATAATGAGCGTAGCAACCTCAAAAACTAATGTCGAGGATATCAAAAAATCAATCCTTCTTTCTGCCCTTAACATGGCAACAGACGATATTACAACAAATAAGAAATTAGGAATGAATGGGGCTGGAATTATAGGTAACGACGAGGTAATACTCACGCATTGTAACGCCGGTTCACTAGCCACAGTTACATACGGAACCGCATTGGGTGTCCTTAGAGCAGCAAATGACATGGGCAAGAAAATACAGGTCATAGCAACTGAAACAAGACCTGTAATGCAAGGCTCTAGATTAACAGCGTTCGAATTAGATTACTATAATATTGACGTTAGTTTGATTCCTGATACTGCCGTAGGATATCTAATGTCTAAGGGTAAAATCAATCGGGTAATTGTCGGTGCGGATAGAATACTGAAAACTGGACATGTCTACAATAAAATTGGTACTTACCAAGTAGCTGCTCTTTCAAAGAGACACAACATTCCTTTTTACGTCGCCGCGCCTGTTTCCACGTTTGATTTGTCTAGCAATGTCAATGAGGTAGTGATTGAGGAGCGAAATAAAAATGAATTAATGAAAATGGGGAACAAGTTATTAGCGCCGAAGGGAATCAAAGTTTTTAATCCCGCATTTGATGTAACTCCTCCAGAATTGATAACAGGAATAATTACTGAAAAGGGCATATTAATGCCACCTTACGAAGAAAGTATTGCCAAAAACATCTAGAGATGGACAAAGTATTTAATCTCTAAGCATATTTTTAATATTAGATGTCAGAAAGTATCAGTCAAGAGCAGGTGTATTCTGTTTTAAGAAAATGTATGGATCCGGAGATCCCTGTCAATATAGTAGATTTGGGTTTAGTCTATGGTGTAAACATTAATGAGTCAAATGATATCAATATTGAAATGACTATGACGACGAGGGGTTGTCCACTTCATGACACACTTGTTAGCGATGTCAAGAGATACATAGGAAAAATTGATGGTGTGGGTAACATAAATGTCTCAATAGTATGGGATCCCCCGTGGAACATTGAAAGAATTGAACCTTCAGTAAGAGAAAAGCTAGGATTTGGAAAGCCAAAGCTCAGGTTTCAGGTTGACTATGAAAAGTACAAACCATTGATAAAGGGCAGATTGGTTACTCAAGAGGACGGATCGCTAATTCTTGAAAATGAAAAAGAGCAGAGATTTATGGTAAATCAGGCTATTGTTGATTTTTGGAACAGTTGCGATGGATCAAAAACGATTACTCAGTTAGCAGATCATTTCTCTTCCAAATTGGGATTACCCAGACAACAAGTAGAACAAGAAGTAGTTCAACTTGTACAGCAGTTACTTGAATCTGAATTATTACGACCGGAATAATAAAGAAGCACATGTTGTGTGATCAAAACAGTATCGTTCCAACATTATCAACCTTTGATAAAGTCATTGTAGAATTAGGGATTGGAGATGGTCAATTTTTAAATGGGATTATTGAGTATAGGAACAGGCCAAACACATGCTATGTGGGTATTGAGATTGATGCTAAACAAATTCAGAAGGCTCATGATAGGTTGAGAGGCAAAAATATTTACTTGATTAATGATTCTTTTGAAAACGTTATTTCATTTTTTCCAGATAATTATGTTGATGAGTTCATTTTTGTCCTACCTTCTCCGAACTACATAGATATAAACTCGGAGAGTCAATGGACGTTATTGTATCAAGGCATTTACAAGAAATTAAAAGATCGAGGAACCCTTACTATTGTTACAGAAATAATTAATGACCTATTGGAACCTATATCCGATAATGAATTTAATTCATGGAAGAAGTGGTTAACTTCAAAGTTTGTGAATATTGGATTTAGATTGAAAGATATATGTGATGATTGTCCCAGTTATTATAACTCTCACTTTCTAGCCCAATTTAGGGCAGACAAATTGAGAATAAAGTTAATTACTCTAATTTTGACTAAGTAGGATCCCTGGTCAATGATCCTACATCAAATTGTTCAAGTCTTACTTCTATGTAGTAACTTGACGTGATAGTTAAGACATTGTCTTGAACAGAATATCGAGTGGCAATTGATATGTTTACACGGAATTGGGTCTGCATGGTTGAACTTCATATTACAATAAGTGCAAAAAGATTCTAGTTTCGTAATGTCGCGGTTGGAAAAAGCGCTACCGCAATTTCGTTTTTCCTTAAACCATCTAACGACTAGATTTTGCTTCTCCGCATATGTCATAACTATATCGTAGGCTTCGTAGTAACCTTGTGCTAAAAATTCTCGAAGTGATATTTTAATATTATTCCCTCTGAAAACTGAAAATGAGACAAGCCATTTTTCGTAAGGTATGATATTTTTTTCTTCCATAGCTGAGACAATTTTCCTCCCTATCTGCTCATGATCATTCAATTAATAAAAAGTGGTGTTAGTTTCAAATATATGTTTATTTGGGAATCAAGTTATTCAGTTTTTGAGGAATATACGAGTAAAAATGATAGTCTTATGCCAACCGTTGAGAGGTTTATAAAATGCCAGTTCATAATAATTTTCAAATGGAAAAAACCTGTGCATATTGCGGTAGAATCTTTGAGGGTGATAGTTGGCCCCACATAGAGGGAAACTCAACTCTAGGCGTTATAAAAATAGAAAATTTTTGCTGTGATGAACACAGAATTTTGTTTCTAGAATCTACATAAGCAATTGTTATTTAATTTCCAAACATCTGACCGAGATTGTTGCGCAAACTGCCCAGATATCCCTTTCTACTCTCTTTCTTTTTGACATGTTCAAAACACTTATTACATAAAGATCTTAGATTGGAAGGTCTGTTGTCCTTCAGTGAACCGTTAATGTGTTCAAAAAAGGGACCATTGCTTCCTTTAAATTTAACAGAACATTTTTTACATCTATTATGCGAACGTTCTAGTACTGTTTGTCGTATGCTTAGTGTTAAGTTTTCATACTTCTTCTTATCTACAGTTCCACTTTCTCCAGTTCCAAAAAAAGACAATAATTAGTATACAATAAGGCCAAAAATAACTTTTGCTATCCCAATCATTGTAATCTATTTCAAGAGGTGTGAATTCAGTTGGTCAAAATAGTCAAAATACGACTCTTGTACCCACAAAAGGAGTGAATTTGTCCTGGTAAATGAGGGAGATAATGCAATTTTATTTTTAAAAAATTTTACAAAAAAAGTCAAACTAAATGGCGAATTAAAAGATCTTGAATCTAATTCGATGCAGTTAATCAGAAATTGGTATGAAGAGTATCAACAGTTCTAGAAGGGCGTGGCTAATACGAATGGGACATCAAACCTTTCTAAATGGCATACTGATCCCGGCATACAGACCACACCGTACACAATTATATTATTACATTCCACTTTAGTACCGCTAATTTCTGAATTATTTTTACACTTGTTAATTTGCTGCTTTTCATTATTTACTTGTACGTTATTATCGTCCTCTGCCCTAGCTTGTGGCATTCCGCTTAATACTGTAGTGGACACTAGTGTTACTGTAAGCGCAAATACTAAAATAATTGTCATACTTGCAATATTCATTGACTTGATCTTTTATACATAATATATTAGAGGTGCGTTACAACAATTACTAAGAAAAGATCAGGATCTTGTTGCGAAATTTGTTTGTGTAATTTTATCTATAACACTAATTAAAGAGTTAAGAACAAACGCTAAGACAATCACATGCTGGAAATACCAAAGATGGACCGAGTGGGATTTGAACCCACGACCACCTACGTATCCTCTGTAAATGTGACACTATTACATTTACATGCAAGGCAGGTATTCTACCAGGCTAAACTATCGGCCCAACAAACAAAATATTTTTTTGCTTGATAATTTAAGTGCTTTTAATCAAATATGAATGAAATAATACATTTGATATCACAATTTTTAGTTCCATGATTCCAGTATAAACGCTATATGCAGATAATTATTACACCAGGAGATCAGATTTTGTTTCTGTGAACTAGAACGTGAATTATAAAATCGGATACATTATCTTATCCAATCTTAACTTATTCACCTGAAAAATATAAAAATGGATTAATAAAACTCGATCATAGAATAGAATTTAAATCTATTTTTTATGAGGAATAGGTATTTAAAAAAATAATGCTAGATTGTTTAAAATTTCGAGTTCACCGTTAAGCCACTGGATATTTAAACCAGAAAGTGACATATGCGTACTGATTACTTTGAATTCGGTACTGTATACACTCGGTACTGTATTCAATATATCAATTAATCCAGAACTCTGTATCGCATGATTAAAATAATAATGGAGCATTAGATTCAGGAGAAGATCTGATATCTGGAGCAGAATCACGATGAAATTTCGTGTTTTCATAAATCATTTGAGTTTGACGAATAGTTTCCAGCCTGAATAATGAAATAGAATATACCGATTTTTCCACAGGTGACGATGTTCTTGATTAAAATGCACTAGACCAGAAATGAGGACATTCGCTATAGGACGTTGATCGAAATACTTTTAGCACATATCGAAATTAGTTGAGTTATGTCCGCTCTGTTGAAAGATCGCGTCTGGGTAATGCTTTCAGAGGTGGCAAAAAGAGGGGTTTATCCATTACATGGATCTAGATTAGGAATTTTCAGAATCCCGGTTGAAATTACAAGTAAATCTGATATTAGCTCTATAATCAATAGTCTAAAAAGCTCAGGGTTCAAAGTTGATTCATACGCTGATCGCATCTATGTCACAGACAGATGGACCGAAAACGGTATTGATGCAATAACTCAGCAAGATGTCGAAGCAAATCTAGAGATAACAGTTGAAATTGTGACAGGTGATGTTGTAGATATTATTTACCAAATCAAGCCTTTGGAATTTTTTGGGGACCACTATTGGATAAAAAATTACAGACAAAAAACAGATACTAATGCAAAAGTAATTATTGACACGATAATTTGGAACTCTAAAATAGGCGATAAACTGATTGAACATTACAAAAAGTCACAAAAATTATCACCAGATGATGCATTAAAAAAATTGGACGAAATGACCCCGCTGAGAAAGAAACCAATATCTCGCGACGCCTCTCTTGCACAAGATGTAAAAACTCCAGACAAGGATGCTTCCAAACCTGAATTTCAGTCAAGTCCGCCTGCGGTTACAACGCCCACTCAGACACCACCAGCAATGACGGGCGGAAATACGAGCATCTCACTTGTTGGAACAGGAAATTCATATTCGAAGATAGAAGGTCCTATAGACCCTGATTTTAAATCAAAACGCCAAGTAACGGGAGCCTTTCAGGGGATAAAGGTATGGGGACCAGTTGATCCTCCAGGACAGCTTGGGATTTGGGGAACAGAGGTTACAGTGGATTTTGATATTTGTGTCGCTGACGGTGCTTGTATTGAAGCATGTCCTGTAAATGTTTATGAGTGGCTAGATACCCCAGGACATCCTGCTTCGGAGAAAAAACCATTCATGATTAGAGAAAAAGATTGCATTTTCTGCATGGCTTGCGAAAATGTTTGTCCTCCGCAATGTGTAAAGATATTCCAGAAAAGCTAGTTGGATACTTAGGCTTACAGTGAATCTATAAATATTTACTTGTACATTTTTACAATGGGTAGTGATAGAAGATAATATCAGAATTTAGCGTGTTCTTGTACTATGTTTTAATGGCAATAGCTTGGGTAATGACAGTCTACACTTTGAATTTTAATTATCTGAGTTATATGTCAATTAAGAATTCAGAAAATTTTAAAATTAAAAAGAAAATGAAACTTTCAGTTAAGACATTCCCACTAGTAACAATTCAGTTGCCAATTTATAATGAAAGATATGTGGCAGGTCGTCTAATTCAAGCAATCTGTAGCATGGATTTTCCGAAAGATCGTATGGAAATACAGGTCCTTGATGATTCGGATGACGAAACCGCAGATATCGTTGAAACTTTAGTTGCTGACTATAAAAAATTAGGATTCAACATAACTGCTTATCATAGGCTAAACAGATCTGGATACAAAGCTGGTGCACTCAAAGAAGGATTAAAATTTGCCAAAGGAGAATTTATTGCTATATTTGATGCAGATTTTATTCCCGCGAGCGATTTTTTAAGAAAAGCACTTGGTTATTTTGATGATTCCAGGATTGGACTAGTTCAGGGAAGGTGGGGCCATCTTAACGAAATGTATTCAATTTTGACAAAAGCACAAGCTGTGTCTTTGGACTTTCATTTTTTTATAGAACAAAAGGCAAAGAGTCTAACACACCTTTTTATGAATTTTAATGGAACGGCTGGTGTCTGGAGGACGTTATGTATAAAAGATGCAGGAGGGTGGCATACTAGCACACTCGTCGAAGATTTAGATTTGAGTTTCCGTGCCCAGATGAAAGGTTGGAAGTGTATCTTTGATGAGGATCTGGTGGTAAATGCGGAACTGCCAGTTCAAATGAATGCCGCAAAACGTCAGCAATTCAGGTGGGCAAAAGGCTCAATACAAGTAGCCAAGAAACTTTTGATAATCCTACTATCTCACAGAAAACTCCCGATAGATACTAAGATCCAGATATTCATTCAACTGACAAAGCATATTATTAATCCTTTATTTCTAATACAATTCCTCATATTTCCCATATTGCTGTTGGTGAACTATCAGATATATGATACTGCTTGGGCCCCAGCGATTGGTATCGTTATATATCTTCTACTAGGTCCAGCTACGTATTTATTTATGATTAGAAAAATTTGGCGGGAGAACTGGAGGACAAAAGCACTTCATTATTTGTTTATGATATTTTATGCAACTGGCATTTCGATTAACAATTCTGTTGCAATATTTGACGCCATGCTGGGTAGAAGTAATGAGTTCTTAAGAACGCCTAAATTTGGGATAATGGAAAAACATCAAGACTGGAGTGGCAACAAATATGCACTTCCGTTTACAAAAACCACTCTATTGGAGATGTTTTTTGGCGCTTATGGGTGCATGACAATAGCTATATCTTTGTTATCTGGAAATCCCATATTTGTTCCGCTAATTGCGTTACAAACAATTGGATTTATTTACGTCGCATACCTTAGTATAGTCCAATCCAGAAACAATAAAAATAATGCTGGTCTGTATTTAGGACCATCATCAAAATATAGTATACAAGATGTAAGGGCAAACGATCCTCTTGCTTGATATGTTTAGGAAATAAGCGTGGATAGTATGTCCAGATGATGTATCAGATAACGCCTGCTTCCCTCAATTTGTTTGGTAAATAGGTGTCTGCTAAATACTTAAATCCATATTTGAAGAAAGCGTCCAATTCGCATTTTTCTTTATGTTCCAAAAATAGGTTCAATTCACGCTTCCATCGTTTATCCTGAAGCCATGGTTTTTTCTTCATATCATTAGCTCTGTTTAGATCCTCTTGAGTAGCAACAAGCCTAGCAACCTTCGGTATATTGTATTCGTCAATATCAGAAAACATCATCCCTAGAACCTTTGAGTTTGGTGTTACCAATCTATCACTGTCGTAACTTAGAGATTCACTCCCTATTTTGTATCTTAATGCAATCCCCAGCCCCCAAGGATCAGCATCAGCAAATATGACTACAGGCTTCTTCCACTTTTCATTTAGCATCTTAACCATCATTCTGGTAGCTCGATCTGGCTCCCCCGACCCGGTTAGCAAGATCGCGTTATATTTTTGTATAAAACCCGATTTTCTAATATTGTTCAGTACTGTGTCTTTCTCGACGACCATTACAAAATCTGCCTTCACATTCACAATTTCAAGATCTCGAATATTTGTGGGAATCAGTTGGGAAGTTGCTCTGCTTCCAAGATTACAATCAATTAGATCACCTCCCACACTAAGAGTGATGGGCCCTGAAATCATACCTTTAGGTTTGGAAGTAACAGCAAATTCTTCCCTGGGAACATTTGTCAAGAGCTCAATTGCTTTTATTGCATCATCAGAATCATCTTGACCACTCCAGAATTTTTGCTGATTTTTTTCATCCCCGACTGTACTTAGGGTAGCATAGTACATCCCTCTTATTGTACTTTCCATTTCTTCGTCTAACAATTTTCTAATAGCATTTGCCATGACTAAATATTGTGCAAATGTTGGTATCTTCTTTGAGCTATTTGGACCAATCTGAACTGTTTTGTTACCTATAGTAAGCATTCTCTTCTCATCTGACCAGACAGTGTTATCATAGCCAACTTTTGGAATTTCAAGACTTGGCATAATGCCCTCAACAAGAACATCGTCTCCAACATTTTTCATTATTTTCCTGATTTTGTTAATTATTTCTTGATGTCGTTTATCTTTAGGAGACATGATAATCTAAATTTTATTTTTTAGTAACTTTGCGAGGCACTTCGACTTTGGTTAGTTTAATTTTATTACTCGATTTTAGGATGTTAGTTCTGGTATCAAATTTGCTTAGTTTATTTCCATCTTCTCCATTGCTTACTAAAGTCTTCTTGATTTTTTCTTCATTTTTATTTTGATCTGAATTAAGAAAAATCTGTTTAGTAATGTTTGTAAATTCTCCACTAACGTATTTTTCTGCCAAATTTTGAAATGCATTTGATAGCCTTTTTGAATCAATTTTTATTGATTCAGATATTGCATTAACTATGAATGGAATATAGTGCTTGTAAAGTCTTATCTTATTTTCATCCTCCTTTAACTTTAATTCTCTTCTAATCTGAGCACTCACTTTTCTATAAAGATCTGATAAACATGATTTCATGTATTTTTTCAGATCACCTTCTGATGCTATGCTCTCTTTTCCTGCGGTTTTATACGGGATTTTCGTCGAACAAATATGAAAGAAAATGTGGATTGGAAGATATTCTACTGTTCTATCAGATTTTGTTTCTACATGAGAATATTGTTCTTTAACCTCTTTTTTTGAAATTCCCATCTTATTTATACCTACTTCAGAAATCACTTCTCGTGCAACATCAGAACCCTCATCATACAGAAGGGGAATTTTATTTGCAAATCTAAAGAGTTTGAATGATTGAATTTCTCCCCCGTATGCAATTCCACATTCTACAATTGTCGGTCTATTAGTCACAACGCATATTCTTGAAGAATAGGCAGTTAGTGCAGGTTTTAATATCTTGGCAGATAACTGTGTTTGAGTTCCGGAATTAGCCGTTTCCTTATTTAGAATAATTGAATATTCTGATGTCATTCCAACCGTAAGAATCTTTTCTCCTATTGGGCTCAAATGGTCGGTGTTTGGAGATTGAAACTTTGTATGTTTGCAAATATTTACTACTCTAATCAATTCGTGTTCATCATATTTATCTGCTGGTTTTACCGGCAATCCAGCTTTTGATATAATTTCCTTAGCCTTATCATTGGACATTTTTTGAAATGAATTGGAAAGGATTCCTTGCAGAGTTGTCTTTTGATTCATAAAATTCAAAATAGCTTTCTTTAGAGTTTTTAGATCCATATCAGAAGGATGTGGTAGTACCTCCCTCGAAGGGTTTGGCATAATCTCTGTTCTTCTTTTGAACGTTACCTTTCCGTCATCTGTTTCAAAGGTAATTCTAGCATATGGATTTACAATGCTTGTTTGACTAATATAGTCATAGATTTTATTTTTTGTTACAGGCGATAATTTTGCGCGTAGTACAGCTTCAACTTTAAAACCAGTTTCATACTCTAATTGTGATTCATCATTCTTAACATTCTTTTTAAAGAGAGTGATCGGTTTATTTGTTCCAATATCCGTTCTGAGATCAAAATAATATTCTGATTCTTCTTCTGATTTGGACCATACCCTTAGAGGATGATCCGTATCTTTAGTCGAAAAGGCTGCTATCATTTTTAAACCGACTCCAAATAACCCTCTTTGTTGCTTTTCCACATATTTTCCGGAAGTTAAGAATGAACAAACTGCAACAGGAACTTTTTCTGATGGTATTCCAACGCCATTATCTTTACAAGATATAGTCCATAAATCATTAAGCGGATCTAGCTGCTTTAGTCTTAAATGAATAACTGGTAATATATGATTTATTTCGCAGGAATCTAATGAATTTTCAATCAACTCTCTCACTGACATATAGAGAATTCGTTCACCAGTAAAACCCGCCAGAGCAGAATTATCAACAAAAAATTCTGATTCTGCCTTTTTATCGTAACGTATTTTTGTTATTTGTTTTTGAGGGATTTGTAAATTATTTTTTACTTGTTTCGTTCCTTTCTCTAAGACTTCAGTTGTAACTTTAGATGTCAATTGGTCCAAGTTTGTATGTTACTAAATTTAACTTTTTATCAATAATATTTAGATTGTTCTGAAAATCGATAAAATGTACTCATATTGATGAGCCATATGGCGTTGTATCTTTTTTTAATTTTATTAAATTGTGAGAGCTAAATTGTAACAAAAGTCTGTTTTTACCCTTAAGAACTACTATAAAATCAGAACCGGTGCCAACTATTTCTCCCCCAAAAAGATCTTTAATTTTCATCCTCCACTATTCCTCTCTATCACATATTAATATTAAGACATTTAAATTACGAAATGCGATACTATACTGTAAAAATAAATAACAAAGTAAAAATAATAATTCCCTTTTACATTTCTATCTAACCTATGGATGTCGAAAGTAGAATTGCACTTGTTTTGAGAGAGCCTACAGAGGAAGTTGTGGAGGTAGGAGAATTAAGGAATACTTTCGAAACTAATTCAAAACCTCGCCATTACATTGGTCTAGAAATTTCTGGAAAACTTCATTTGGGGAGCCTGATTTTAGCCGGTTACAAAATAAATGATTTCATTGCGGCTGGAGTTGATTGTAATGTGTTTCTAGCTGATTGGCACACTTATATAAATAATAAGTTAGATAATGATTGGGAAAAAATAATTGAAGTATCCAAATACTATAGCGAGGCTTTCAAATTTTTTTGCCCTGGGACAAAAATCATTTTAGGATCAACTCTGTATGATAATCATGATGATTATTGGAAAAATTTTATGATCTTTAGTAAACACATGACATTATCGAGGACACTAAGAGCGCTAACCATTATGGGGAGATCAGAAAAAGAAAAACTTGATTTTTCTCAGCTGATGTATCCTTCTATGCAATCCGCAGATATTAAGGCTCTAGATTTGGACATTGTTCATGCAGGAATGGATCAAAGAAAAATACACATGCTTGTCCGAGAAATTTTCCCGAAATTGGGATGGAAAGTACCAGTTTCTGTTCATCATCATTTACTTCCTGGTCTTAGTGAACCAACAAAATTTGCTTTGGATTTAACCGATCAAAACGATAGTAGGATATCTAGTAAAATGAGCAAAACTAATCCAATGTCTGGCATTTCGATTCACGATGATGATAATACGATTCAAAATAAAATATCAAGAGCTTATTGTCCTATTGGTGTATCAGAAAATAATCCTATATTAGAGATCATAAAGTATGTTGTCTTTCATAATTTTTCAGAATTTAAGATTGATCGGCCCAGCAAATATGGCGGAAATATCGTGTATGAAGATTATGTAAATCTTGAACATGACTACGATCAGAAAAATATCCATCCCAAAGATTTGAAAGACTCTGTTTCTATTTATTTGAATAAAGTAATTGAGCCTATTCGTAATCACTTTAAGGATTGGGCTATATTAAATGGACTTTGAGATCATAACACAAGTTACAAAGGATTAAATTAATATAAATCACCATATTCATGATATTTTGAATAATGCTTGTGATATTATTATCAAAAATGCAAATGCGATTATTCCCTTTAATGGTATTGTTAAAACCAATATTCTTATCGAAAATGGAAAGATAAAAGCATTAAAGAAAACAATTCGAAATGTTACTGTGGACAAAGTAATCAACGCAGAAGGTAAGTACATTCTACCCGGTATAATTGATCCCCATGTTCATTATGGAGTGTATACTCCTATTGATAGGGCAGCAATAACTGAATCGATCTCCGCTGCGACAGGTGGAGTAACAACAATAATGCGCATGATAAGACTTGACGGTACCTATAGAAAAATTGTGAACCATCTCAATGTAAGCAATGATTCTCACATTACCGATTATGCCGTACATGCTTCAATTCTGAACCCTGGTCAAATTAACGATATGAAATACCTGAAGAGCATAGGTATCAATTCCTTTAAAATTTATATGAATTTAGGATCTGGTCTAAAAAAAATTCTCGTTGATCTAGAGCCTGGTAATACATCGCTTAAGGAAATTGAAGTTAATATGACAGAGAAACTTTTAACTGAGATCATTAAGAACGCTTCGGCCCTAAATTCCATAATACTAGTTCATGCTGAGGACCATGTCCAATGCTCTAAAAACATACGAGAGAGGAAGAAGATGAAAGAGCCTGTCACTTCAGACCTCCTCAAATTATGGTCATCATTAAGACCAGAATCGTCAGAAATCATTTCAATAAAAAAGATAATGAAAATTGCATCGAATTATAAACCGAATCTGTATTTTGTTCACATTGGATCAGCAAAGGCCCTCTACGAAATTTCTCGGAATAAAAGATTATATCAAAACCTAAAAATTTGGACTGAAACATGCCCTCATTATTTGACACATAGTACCGATTATGATAATATCAAGGGTAAAGTAGTACCTCCTCTGCGATCTAAGGCAAACCTTGTAAAGTTATGGGATGGTATAAGAACTTGTATAATCGATACTATAGGGACGGACCATGTTGCCAATGACTTGGAGATAAAAAAGGCAAATGGTAACTATTGGAATGCCCTCTCGGGATTTCCAGGACTAGCCACAATGCTTCCGGTAATGTTAAGTGAAGGAGTAAATAAGAAAAGGGTCGACCTTATTAGGATATCTGAAATTTGTAGCGCGAATGCAGCAAGAATTTTTGGGTTATTTCCAAAAAAAGGTACAATAGTGGAAAGATCGGATGCCGATTTAACTATCGTGGATCTGCATAAGGAGCGAACCGTAAGTCCCGATATATTAAATTCTCATTCGGACTACACTATATATGATGGTTGGAAGCTAACAGGATGGCCAGTTATGACTATCGTTAGAGGAAGGATAGTCATGGAGGATGGCATAGTAGATGAATCGAATATTGGCCATGGTAACTTTATTGAAACTGCTAAAAATTCTCAATAATCATTCGGACATATCATCTAAAGGTAGAGATACAGATCGTTTAAATTACATTTTGTCATCAATATTCACAGTTTGAGGAACATTTTAGAAGTACAGGATGTCAAAAAATATTTTCCACTTGAGACAAATGTATTTTCTTTTCTGTACCCTGGAAAAAAGGAGTATAAAAAGGCTTTAGATGGTGTCAGTTTATACATTCAAGAAGGACGAGTTTCAGTTTTGGTTGGTGAATCTGGTTCTGGTAAAACTACGCTGGCTAGGGTGATCTTGCGCGCAATTGATCCAGATTCAGGTTCAATTATTTTCAATGGTGACAATATTACCAAGAAAACTGGCAAAGAACTTCGGAATTTTCGCAAACAAGCACAAATGATTCATCAAGATCCATATAGTTCAATTAATCCATTAATGAAAGTCTTTGATATCATAAAAGAACCGATTGATATTTTTTATAAAGAGTACTCAGATGAAGAACGAACTAAAAAGATCCTCGCTGTTTTGGATGATGTTAGTCTTAAGCCATCCACAGTATTTGCAGAAAAGTATCCGCATATGTTATCTGGAGGTGAAAGACAGAGAGTTGCTATTGCCAGATCTCTAGCTATTGAACCAAAGATAATAATTGCGGATGAGCCTGTTTCTATGCTTGATGTTTCGATTCGAGGACAGATACTCCAGATAGTAAAGCAACTGAGTGTTAATCACAAAATAACTGTTATCTACATAACTCATGATTTGACAACTTCAAGATTAATTGGAGATGAAATCTCTGTCATGTATGCCGGCAAGATTGTTGAGAGTGGCTCGATAGATAGTGTATTTTCAAATCCACTTCATCCCTATACCCAAGCTTTGTTAGATGCCGTTTCTGAACCTAATTTTCAAAATGTTGACAAAGAAAAGGTAGTTAGAATAAAAAATTTTGATTCAGCGCCTGCAGAAATTGGTTGCAAATTTTTCAGCAGATGTCCATACAGTATGGATAAATGTAAGATAGAACCACGATTGGAAAGTAAAGGACAAAATCATACTGTATCGTGTTTTCTTTATGACAAAGAGTGAAATGAGAAAATAAACCTAAACATAATTAATTAACCGTATCCTTCAAAAATAAATCGCTAATTTGAAGCTGACAAAAATGCGTTCCATCCACACTGAATGAAAGCAGAAAAATAAAAATCGGATGAGTATTATCCTCTATGAACATCCTTCCATCTTTTGTATAAAGTAGCCGTTTTGTTGTATACTGTCTTCAACTACTTTTGGTGCTTCTTGAACGTGACAAAATTGACATTCCTCTTGTGTCATTGTTTGTCCATCCTGACCGGCGTTTTTTAGATACTCCTTTCCGTATTCTATTGCTTTTTCATGCGGAGTCGAAGATTCCACTATAACGTCAAAGTGCATTATCTTTCCATCTTTCTTCGTAACATATGTATCATATACTGCACATTCCATGGCATTATGGTAATAACAATCTCTATTTATTCTATTCAATAGTTGCACAAAAAAAATTTTACTCAATGCACATAAACAGTGAATATGCGCTGATGATGATTATTATAGATCAGTGAAGTCATAATGTTTGTGCACTTAACAAGAGATGAGGAAGATGCGTTGGACGAGAAGCATGGTAAAGCTACTTCATTGGCATACAAAATCCTTCTGTCAATAGGCAAAGCAACAGATGCAGAGAAATTAATACCGGTAGAATGGGTTCACCTTTCTGGTGTAAACTATAACACAATAGGAGATGCGGGAGTTAAGTTTCTAAGAGAGTATAGTGAAGGAACGCGCTTCGGAGTTCCAACTACAATAAATCCAATGGGATATGACGCCCAGAAGCAAAATAACCTTTCTAACAATTTCAAAAGAAGCCAAATTGAAATAATCAAGGCTTATGAGAAAATGGGATCGATTCCTTCATTTTCCTGTATTCCCTATGAAATATTTCAATTACCCGACAGGGGGCATAATGTTAGCTTCGCAGAAAGTAATGCGGCGGTTATCGCAAATTCAGTATTTGGTCTACATACCAACAAAGAAAGCTCTCTCAGCGCCTTAGCAAGTGCAGTAACTGGCAAGACCCCCTACTCAGAACTTAGAATTGAAAGCGTAAGGGATCCTAAGATCAAAGTTAAGTTAGAAACGAACCTAAATACAGAACTAGATTACGGATTATTGGGATATTTTTCTGGAAAATCCACAAAAGAAAGCTGTATTTCATTCGGTCATAATATTAGTAACATAGATATGTATAAGACTAAATCCTTGGCCGCTGCATTGGGTACATCTGGTGGATGTGGTATGTTCTCTAATAAGGAAATAAATGGCGAAAGTATTTCGTTTGGCAAAGAGGAAGAAAAATCAGTAATGGATGAGCTCAATACTACAGAATCGGGCGACGTAATAGCACTAGGGAGTCCTCAACTTGGAGCATTTGAATTAGAGTTATTATCGAATATGATAAATGGCAAGAAATTTTCGAAAAGATGCATGATCTTCTGTCCTCGCGCTATATACGAAAAAGCTTGCAGCTCCGGAATTGCGCAGAAACTTGAAAATGCTGGCGGAAGTCTAATCTGTGATGCATGTACGTGCTTGTCACCTCTATTAACCCATGAAGAATATGATGGAGTAATAACAAACAGTGTAAAAGCTGCTCACTATCTCAACAAATCCAACGGCGTATCCGTATGTCTGACTGATTTAAAATCCATAATAAGAAATTACACAAGGTAAAATGTGAACTATGACCTATTCCTTAAGATGTAAAGTAATTGTGGGCGGTAAGGCAAGTGGAAGGGTTCTTGCGACCAACCAACCTATTAATTTCCTATCTTCGGTGGATCCTTTAACTGGAATGATTACTGATGAGAATCACGAATTGTGTGGAAATTCGATTAAAGAACGTGTTTTAGTTTTTCCATACGCCGTAGGAAGTAGTGTAGGTGCTTATTCTATCTTTGCATTAAGATCTAATCGCGTATCACCTGTAGGAATAATCTGTACATCAAAGACCGATATTACGACGGCATCAGGATGTGCAATTGCAAATATACCATTACTTGAACTTTGCACAGATCAAGTTATCCCAGAAATTGAAAATTTCAATGAAGCACTAGTAGATGGAATTTCGGGAATCCTGCAAATTAAAAAGGTTTAATTTAATTCAACTAATTTTATTCAAAAGGTGCATGGCATTTGACGGGCGAACGGATCCACAATGGACATGAAGAGAAAAGTCCGTGCACCTCAAAACTTTTAGAATTTGGACGAGGAATAAATAGTGCAAATTGGAATGATGAGAATCAATGAAAGTTCACCGACCGCATCCCAGTAGTAGTGACTATCTATCTTAAAATAAAGGGCTTACAAACAAGGTCGATCTGTTCCAAGCGATCATCATTTATAGAAACGATGATAGTCAAGAATTGGTTTTGCACGGGTTAACCGCCTCTTTCAATTAACATCGAATTTAAAGGTAACAAACTTATGTTGCTCCATCTCTTTAGAAACATCGTTTGCAAGTGTTCAAGAATAAACGAGTAAGGGTCATAATAAAATCGCAAGAGAATACGGATTACGGTAATTACTCCGTTAAATAATAATCACCTTTTTAACCTTTTTTTTCGTTGTATTTATTAAATTAAAATCTTCTACATATATCAATATAAATTATTATTTAATTACAATTACTAAAATTAAGTAAATTATCCACAATTTCTTTAATTTAAAAATCTCGATTCGATCTTCAATACAAATTCATTATTCATTGATTAATTTGCTTTAACAATGCATATTGTCAGCAAATATGGCATGCTTATTCGAAAGCCAGTAATTTTTTACTGAATGTTTTATTTTAATTAACGCAGATCATTCAAACCTGAAGTTTTAATTATTCTTGTATTCCATGATTGTTGAATGTCATTACATGGAATTGTTGTGGCGATTACATCAAGCCGAAGAGCCTTCGAGCTTGCGAGCATAGTTCGAAAATTCGGAGGCATCCCCTACGTAGCTCCAACAATAGGCATTAGAAATAACATTTCACTAACTTCTGAGTGTAATAGATTTATAGATACAATAGGGCATGAAAAAATGCATTATTTTATTTGTATGACCGGTGTTGCAGTATTCAATCTTTTTCGAAAAATCAATGATTCGCACCAATTAGATAAAGTAATTGAATTGCTAAATGATACAGTAGTTATAGCAAGAAGTAACAAACCAGCAGCAGAATTAAAGAAATTTGGCATATCAACTGATTATGTTCCCGATATGAATACAATTGAAGGAGTTTTTGGCCTCATAAGGAAATTTGATCTTAAAAAGAAAAATATCGGAATTTTATGGCATGGCGACTTTTCTGTTTCATTCAAAGGAAAGCTTGAATCATTAGGCGCAAAGGTATTCGAATATTCAACATATTCTTATTCTACAAGTCTTGAGGAGAAAAACCCAGGCATATTAAAAGAAATGGGTTACGATTATGTGGCTCCTACTGAAGAAAAAATTAGAAAATTAATTGAGGACATAATAGGAGGTACTATTGATGCAATCACCTTCACTAGCCCACCAGCGGTTAAGGAGCTGTTTGAATTTGCAATAAGAAATAACAATATGGATTTACTAAAAGATAGGTTAAACAATAATGTTCTTGTTGTGTCCGTAGGACCTTCTACTTCAAAAATGATTGAGAACTTCCAAATAAAGGCAGATGTTATGCCGAGTACCTATCGCATGGGTGCCATGGTAAAGGAACTGGCTGATTTTATTGTATCAAATGATTAGAAAATCTCATATCTGATTCAATTATGAAATGCACATACAAAATTTAAATGCAAGTCACGTAACGTTTTTTATAAGGTTTTTCTAACAATAGACATATTGTCTAATTTTTGCCCTGAATGTGGTGGGGAATTAAAGTTGGATACGGCTACCAAAAATTTCATATGTAAAAGCTGCGGTCTTTTTGCTTCTAGGGAAAAAATAGATGAATTGAGAGATAAGACCTTTAGAGATGAAGGTAATGACCGGAAAAAATATCATGATGACTATCTCGATTGGTGGACGTCTTCTAAGAAAGATAAACAGAGAATGTAGTGAGAAAACTAAAGAACTATGACCCAGTTACAGGTCGTGGTCCATTATTGGTACCATATGATCTTCCTTTCTGGTAATTAAGACTGTCATTAGTTCAGTCTCAATTATCCTAGGCAGTTTTCGTATCTTGTTAACCACTATATCACGCATTTCCTCCAAGTTTTTTGCTCTTATTTTTAAGAGAAGGTCAAATCTTCCGTGCATTTCATGAATTTCTAGAACTTCTTCTATGTTCGAAAGGCTAGTTGTTACTTCAGTCGCAGTCCCAGGTTCAATGTTAATTCCCATAAATGCAAGGTGATCGTAACCAAGCTTGTTGTTATCCAAAGCTACGGTAAATTTTTTAATTATACCCGCGGCGAGTAGACGCCTCACCCTGATATGGACAGTGGCGTCAGATATTCCAATCTGTTTTGCAATTTCAACAAAAGGCAGAGAGGAGTCTTTATTCAAAATATTAATAATTTTGAGATTAATTTCATCAATTACGTCGTGGCCGGCGGTCAAATCAAAAATTAATTTATAGTCATATACATAAATGCTTTTAGAAAAATTCTACCTAAATTGACTCTGTTTTTACGAGATTACGTTAGAAATGCTAAAAACTATTAAAGTTCAAGGTTCTCTGACAATATTTATCCAAATGACAAAACTGTGCATAAAGTGCAAGAAAAACAATGCCATTTACTTGAGAAAGTACTCTGGAGAATTAATGTGTAAAAAATGCTTCATTAGATCAGTTGAACATAAGGCAAAAAAAACCATATCAAAATTTTCCATGATTAGACATGCTGATAGGGTAGCAGTTGCAGTATCGGGAGGTAAAGACAGTCTTGCGCTCTTAAATATACTAAAAAACGTTCTAGGCGAGGTAAATTCGAGACTTATTGCCATTACAGTTGATGAGGGAATTAAGGGCTATCGTGATGAATCGTTAAGCATTGTAAGAAATTTTTGTTCAAGTATAGGAGTTGAAAACAGAGTGGTTAGTTTTACGGATCTTTTTGGCCTATCAATGGATAAGGCTATGGAATCAAGACCTTCAGAGAAAATTTCATCGTGTTCTATGTGTGGTACTTTTAGGAGAAGGGCTATTGATGTGCTTGCGGAATCTTGCGAAGCTAATGTTATTGCAACAGGGCATAATTTAGATGACTATATCCAAACTTTTCTCATCAATTTATTTGCTGGCGATGTTGAAAGGATCGGTTGGACTTACCCAGAACCAGTAGAATATGGAGCCAGTGGGTTGAAGAAAATTAAACCATTAATGGAGATATACGAGAAAGAACTTGTAATATATGCGATTCAGATGAATATTCCGTTTCAAGCAGAAGAATGCCCATATAAAGATGAGAGTATAAGAAGTGCATTCAGAAGCCATTTGAACAATCTTGAGAATATTCATCCGGGGATAAAATACAATGCCTACAATTCTATCTTAAAGATTGCAAAGAAGATAAAGTATACAAATGATGTTATTAACCGTGAACATAGTAGATGTTCAGTTTGTAATAGAGAGTCCTCTGGGGATATCTGTTCAGTATGTCGCACCCTGAATATGTTGGTTAAGAAAATTTAGAGCATTCTTTTGTGCAATCCCTTATTGTAATTTTAAATGGTAGCCACAAGAAATTACTTATTGATATATTCATAAAGTGAAAACACAAGCAATAATTAGTTCTTATCAACTGGATAGACAAATATATCTAATTTGTGTAATATTTTTGCGGTAGTAGGGAGGATTGGGGTGTTAGCCGTACCCCAAACCAGAAATCGGCTTTATGCTGGGATCAGTAACTACTGGGTAAATCTTTAGTTGTGAAGTTCCTGCTTGCATTGCTGATATGAAACCACGCCGTGTCGGATGGGTACGAACAACGATATATGCGAAGGCATGTGCTTGATTGTGAATTGTCGAAATGGATGAGGTCCGGGAGGGTGCAATCCTAAGGCAGCGTATCCATGCTAGCACGTCTACGTGATTGATCTTGCAGAGCTTGAGATTGGGCCTTATTTCTATAGTGGTACCGGTAGGCTACTACCGCATTTATTTATCGTATTTTGAATCAATTCGTTACAGCCAGTGTTTTATCTGTAGAAATTCTTGCGATGGTTCGCCTTTTAGTAACTTGATAAGGGAAATTGCTTGGGGAACTGACAACACAGGTTTATGAAAGTGATTATCCGTTCCTATTCGCGGACAGGCAACTTGAATAAATGCATCTATACCTTCAAAAGATAAAAGTCGCTCATCTGTTATTTCAGTCATAGCAATGAGAAGGATCTTTTTGCCAGCCTCTTCCAGCAATCTCTTGAGTTCCAGTGCCTTGATTTTGGCAAATTGTCCTTCCTTTAATCCAATAATTATTCCGATAGTTTCTGCATCCTGAGCTTTATATACTGCTAAAATTGCCTTTTTTTCGAGCTTTCGTGCTATATCACTAATTTCTGAATATTCATTAAAGTAAGGATCCAACATGAAGGTAGGTTTCTGCGTAACGATTGCAATACTGGCAGAGTGAAAAATGCTCTGTCCCAAAAAAAGATAGGCGTCTACATGATCTTTCGTATCATAAACAGGGTAGAATTCACAGCCAAAAACTTGTCCGTCATTCAGGTGGCCCTTACCCCTTCCAATAACCACTTTATATCCATGAGATTCAAAAACTTCCTTTACATTTTGCATAGAACGAATATATTGACTTATGGTAGCAAGAGAAATTATCTTAAAATTCTTCTTTTTTAGCTCAACCGCACATTTTTTTGCAATTTTACTAAAATCTATGTCGTCGAAAGCATCCACCATAATTACTTTATTTCCAAAGCTCTCCATTGATATAGTGTGTCCAATATTGAACAGGATGTCTACGCCTAACATTTCTGCAGCATGAATATTGAGATCGCATGAACCCCAAGAAGTATCGCCAATAATGTATACTGGAATATTAAATTCGTCTCTCACTTTCTCTGCACAATTTTGGATTTTCTTTAGGATTCCGTCAGGTCCGTCCAGTGCGACCGAGCGTGGATTCCTTTCACTAATTGTTGAAAAAATCTTTTCCTCGTCTATGTGAATCAACTAACTACTCATCAAGAATTCAAGAAGTCTAATTTTAAGATATAATTTGATTCTGTTAAAAATGATCGCAGGGCTTATTTGTTTCTCTGAATGTCTATGGAGTACGTGTTACTCGAGAAATCGGGTAATTTTAAATCATCTCGTTCAGGTGTTATAGTAATTCTATCTCTATCAGGTCTGACAGAAATGCTAATTTTATTGAGACCTTCACTCGTACTTATAAAATGATCAAAATTCAGGTTGTTAAGGTCCGATTTCAACGAATCAGGTAATTTGGGTTCCAACCAGATATTATTATTAATCATGTTTGGTTTAATTCCCAGCATTAATTCACGTAATGCATATACATATAGGCCAACTGACCAAGCTTGAAGGATGCAAGAGTTAAAGGGTTCTGGTCTATCACCGCGATAAGTTTCCGCGTACATTCCATTTTCAGAAATAATTCGGTCAGCCATTACTGAAAGATATTCCAGCGCATGTTGGGTCCTTTGGCTTTTTATTTCACTGATTGCAGCCCAACCAGTAACAAGTGGCCACACGGCGCCATCGTGATATAGTGAAGGATGATATTTAGGATCCGCACTGCTCAAAGACCTTATTCCCCATGATGTAGTCATATCATCCTTTTCCAGTCTATCTAAAACTAATCTTGCTTTCTGTTCATCTTTTACAACTTCAGTAAGCAAAATTACTAGTGAATTTGGACGTATACTGACATCTTTGGTCAAATCCTTACGAATGGTGTCATAGTAAAATCCGAGCTTTTGATCCCAATACTCGCGATCAATCTTGCTTTTTAACTTCTGGGCTGATGATAGCCAGGTTTTCTCGTGCTCTTTATCGTCAACTATCCTTGCTAACTCACTTCCTATAATCAAGCTTTCATAAAATAATGCTTGTACATCGTTGGCGCTCTTTCTTCTATCGATATGATCCATCCAAGTGGAATCCTGAATGGGCAATTTTTCTGCTGTACCGGAAAAACCGTGTTCAATAAAGTGATCATTGTCAATATCTTTAAGAAATCCCGAATTAACTAGATCAACTATGGAGTCCCATCTTTTGAAGAGGTATTGGGAATTTCCAGTACCGTTAACATACTCACGAATGGCCCAAGGAAACAAAAAGGTTGAATCTGCAGAACCGTAAGTTGTATTGTGAAGAAATGTTCTTCCACTAATTACCATTGGCAATTCCCCTTTCAGCGCACCGTTGTGACTGTGTTTAGCCTGGCGTTTCAAAAAATTCTCTATTACGCGAAAGCAGAAATCATATTGACCCATAGACAAATATCCTCTCAATGACCAGCCCGTATCACGCGCCCAATAATTAGGGAACCTTGGAAGTCCTGCACAGATACCCTCTCCAAGATTATCATAATTTGCCTTCAGGTACTCAAGAGCCGTTTTTGCCTTTTTCAGCGCTTTAACCAATTTTACAATTTTTGCATTTGAAATTGAACTAGAAGGGGCATGATGTATTGTAAAGCCAGATGTTGAAATATTATTATGATGATTTTTTGTTTTTTCGTAGAGTTCTTGGTAATTGTCTCTCATGTTCTTGTATTCGGTCAGACAATCTTGTGCGCTTGTGAAATCACCAGCGCCAATTAAAGCTATTTCCTTCGTTAAACCTTCTTGAAGTTCTATATCATAAGATAATTCCAAATCGTTATCAAAAGAATCTGTTAGTATCTTTGAGGGTTTCAAATTCTTCGGGGAAATACCTATAGTTCCAAAATAATGGGCAACTCCTTTTTTTGCAATTGTTCTAATCTGCAAACAGTTCTCTGATTTATAATATCTTGAAAAATTACTCTGGGAAATTGCAGCTAAACCATAACTGGTAATATTACCATCTATTAGGAAATGCACCCTGATTTTTTTAGTTGCTTGTTTTTTTGAATTTAGAGTATTAAGCTCATCAATTTTTTCTAGATCAAAATTAAGTATCTGGACAAAACCTTTATTCTCAATAGGAACAAATAATGTTCTTTTGACACGAATCCCTGCTACTTCGTGATGAGTGCATAGGCTTCCATTCTCATGCCTCGATGAAACGACAAAGTTTGGAAGTCTTTTTCTAACCCCCTCATCTACGGAAATCTCTACAATGATTCTTCCAAACGCCCTAGCAGGTGGTACATATAATCCTCCGTTGTCATATCGTGCTCCCATCCATGTCCAATTTGCAGAAAGTGCACCATTAGAGGAACAAACTATGTATGCTTTCCTGCCCGACAGAACTAGTGGCGAAGCAAAGTTCATAAACATAGTCTCGCCGTAGATTTGGGTATCCGATTCCTCTGGCAATTTTGATGATATAATTACCTTTTCTTTCTTGTTGCTTGTGTAATCTACAAATGTAAACGGAATAATGATCTGCTCAAATCCTTCAAGTTTACTCATTATAGTTATTTTGTGTTTCTTTTGGTTATCCAACTCCATTCCTATGACCAAAAACCTTGCACTTTGAAATGGCTTGAATTGAATTGGTCTTGTTTCGGATAATGCTGATGCATTAACTATTGTGTCAGACGTAGCAATCTGAATTGATTTTTTTGATAATGGTAGCTCATCTACATAAATATCAAGTGATACAATGTTTCCACCTAATGGAACAGGAGGATTAATAAGTGAAAATATGAACCCATTTTCTTGGACATCTTCATTCATAACTATTGCATTTTTAAGACTGCCTTCAACATATGAGAGCACGGTGTGAGTTTTGTCAAGCGTTCTTGTCATCATGGTTCTCCAAAGCGTCTAAATGCGAAATATTCAACGTCCTCTTGATAAATGGCAATTTAACCTATATTAAAACTATTGATCAAAAACTTCGTTTGTATAAATAAGTTTATAGTTTATTTAATATTGTTTAACTCTTTTATGAACCATTGAGCCTAGTAAGAGGTAATAGAGATTGTTAACTGTTAGGGTAAAAAATCTTGAAATTGGGAACGGAAAACCCAAAATAATGGGCATTATCAATGTCAGCCCCGAGTCCTTTTATAAAGATTCGATCTCAGTAGGTGAGAAATTACTTTCTGAAAGGGCAATAAAAATGGAGGAAGATGGCGCAGATATAATTGATATTGGTGGAATGTCTACTGCACCATACCTTAATACTCTAATTTCAATTGACAAAGAGGTCGAAAGATTACGAAGTGCAATAAACGCCATAAAAAATGTATGTAGAATTCCTGTTTCAATAGATACCTGCCGAGCAGAGGTAGCTAAGACTTCAATCGAGATGGGGATAGATTTAGTGAATGATGTTACGGGTCTCAAATACGATGGCAAAATGAAGACTATAATTAGTTCATCTGGTCTACCCGTAATTATCGGAGCGTATGGAAATAGATCGATTGCCTATAAGTCAGGAAATATATCTGAAACAATCGACATTTTACAAGAAAGTATACAACTAGCAACCCAAAGTGGCATAAGTGAAGACAAACTCATTATAGATCCTCTAATTGGTTTTTTTCGGATGGTAGGAAATAATCCGTTTTTTACTAAGATATCTCATGAAAATTGGTACGAAAGAGACATAGGAATCATATCAAATCTAAAAAATCTATCAAGCCTCTCAAAACCGATATGTATCTCAGTCTCAAGAAAATCCTTTATCGGTCATTTATTTGGATTGACTGTAATAGAACGCCTTATACCATCAATTATAACCCAAGTTATTTGTCTACAAAATGGAACTGATATTATTAGAACTCATGATGTTAAAGAAACTAAAGTTGCAATTGAACTCCTCGATCGATTTTCTAAACCTCCATCGTCTTTGTCATCTTGAATCTGGTGAAAAATATCTTCCAGGAAGATGAAGGTAACTTTTACAGGTAAACGCTTATAATCCCAACGCAAATATAAAAATCAAGGACATATTGGAAGTAAAAGAAGGTTTAACTTTTGACGATGTTCTCCTTATTCCAAAGCGGTCTCCTATCATTTCTAGATCTCAAACCGATTTGAAAACAAAATTATCGAGAAATATTTTGCTAAATATTCCATTGATCAGTGCAAATATGGACACGGTGACTGAATCTAATATGGCCATTTCTATTGCAAAAGAAGGAGGAATAGGAATCATACACAGATTTATGACAATAGCAGAACAGGTCGATGAAATTTTAAGGGTAAAACGATCAGAATCAGTAATTATAGAGCAACCTTATACCATTTCACCTTCTAAATCTGCAAGTGAGGCATCTAGATTAATGCAGGAACTTGGTGTATCGGGATTGTTGGTAATGGATGATAACTCAAAAAAATTAGTAGGCATAATTACCAATAGAGATATCATGTTTCAATATGATTCAGATAGCAAGGTCAGTACTCTTATGACAAAGGATCTTGTTACGGCAAAACAGGGAACTTCCATCGAAGAAGCTAAAAAAATTCTACATAAAAATCGAATTGAGAAGCTACCCGTAATTGATAAATTAAATAATGTTGTTGGACTCATTACTAGTAAAGATATAATGAAAATGGAACGATTTCCATTGGCTTCAAAGGATAAGAAAGGCAGGTTATTGGTTGGCGCGGCCGTAGGAGTGAAAGGTGATTACTTAGACAGAACTGAAGAATTGCTCAATGCAGGAACAGACATTATTGTAGTGGATATTGCTCATGGTCATAGCGATAATGCAATTAATGCTGTCCATATGATAAAAAAAGCATTTCCAAATTGTGAACTAATTGCAGGAAACGTTGCTACTGGACAAGGAGCAAGAGACCTTATTAAAGCTGGAGTTGATGCGATAAAAATTGGGGTTGGATCTGGTTCAATATGCATAACTAGAGTTATTACTGGTTCTGGAGTCCCACAACTAACTGCAGTTGTTGACGGTGTTAAGGTTGCAAAGGAGTATAACGTTCCCGTGATATCAGACGGTGGAATAAGAACATCGGGTGATGCTATTAAAGCTTTAGCGGCAGGTGCGTCGACAGTAATGATTGGCAGCCTTTTTGGGGGGACTGATGAGAGTCCTGGAAAAACAATAGTGAGACATGGCAAAAAATTCAAGATGTATCGTGGGATGGCATCGTTTTATGCGTCTCTCGGCAGGAAGTATAGAGAAGAGGGATCACAGGTTATAGATGGAGAAGATCCAAATGATTACGTACCTGAAGGGGTTGAGGCAATGGTACCCTATAAGGGAAGTGTTACTGATTTGATTAAGCAATTTGTTGGTGGGATCAGATCAGGTCTAAGCTATTGTGGTGCAAAAAATATTTCTGAAATGCAGCATAATGCAGAATTTGTGAAGATTACTCCTGCAGGATATACCGAAAGTCAGCCACATGATGTAGATATCATGTAATGATAGATACTACTTTATTAGCTACATGTTCATAACAAAAATTGTAGTTGAAGAAAAATCTTAACCTAATTCGAGTAGAAAACAGCGTTCAACGTAGAGGCAAAGGATCTCACGAGGAAACTTCAGAATCAACTATATATGATGTCTTGAATGAAACGGGCAACAAAAAAATAGAAAAATATATTGATGAAATTATCGAACAGATAATTGAGTTAGCACAAAGAGACCTAAACTAAAATAATATATGATAAAAAATGACTTCAGTTTCAAATCAAAATTCATCATTAGTAAAACTTTTTTCAAAAAATTCGAAAGATGTTTCGAAACATGAATACGTTCACGGAAAAAAGAGAGTAGAATATTTTGTATTCAGAATATGGAGGAGAAAGACCAGCGAAATTATTGTTGATTCAGATGAAATTGTGGTTAGAGTGCCGTATTCTAAACCTCATGCAGAGATAGAATCGTTGATGAGGGAAAAAATTAGTTGGATTTTAATGAAACAAAAGGAAATCTCAGATAGCGAAAAGAAAATTGAACTTCCACAGCCTGTTTATACCAAAGATTCAACTTTACCCTATTTAGGAAAAAATTACAAAATTCAAGTTAAAATTCTGGATTCTCAAAAAGAGAACAACGATAAGGAAGAAAAAAATTCGATGATACATAAGAACGAAGTATTTTTATTTAACATTCAATCAAGTATACAGAGGAGTCAAGAGTCTAAGGGTGAAATAAAGAAGTTATATGAAAAGTGGATTTACCATAAAGCAAACATTATTTTTAAAGAAAAAGTTCATATATTGAGTAAAGTAATAGGTGTAAAACCGAACAAGGTAGTAATAAAAAATTTAATAAATAGATGGGCGAGCATAACAAAAAATAATGAAATTAATTTAAATATAAATTTAATAAAAGCACCCCCAGAGATTATTGATTATATAATTATACATGAATTGTGCCATTTTAAGACGGAAGGACATTCATATAATTTCTGGAATTTGTTGGGAAGATATTGTCCCGACTATCGGAAATTTAAAAAATGGCTAAATATCAACGGCAAGAATTTACTATCCTAAGTCTTACCAGTTGTGGTATCCACTAAGCCCCGAACTGCAGTTACATTATTAGCAGCAATTTTATAGAAAACCAACATACCTGAGAAGGGGAAATGAGTCTTTGATACTAGCTTGTTATTACATTCAAGAACTAGTTTTAATTTTCTTGCTCCTGTAATCGACTCTGATGTTCTTACACTTATTGGTGCAAGAAATATGGATATTCGTTTCATATTATACTACGGTGAACACAGTATTCAGTGAAAGGTTTATGCTTTGAAAGACTCGGTAGTAATTACCACCTGAAGAAGATATTGTAGTCATCATTAAAATCGTAAAAAATTGGGCCTGTAAATCGTGTCATAAACAATTCACATCCCGACGGGTCCGTACCCTTTCCACATCTATAAAATATCAGCTTTTCAAGTAGCTGAATTCATTGTAATATCATTTATTTTTAAAAATATGAAATGTAATGTCTATCATCTCATGATGTGGATATTATGCTAAGTCCAAGGGTATAAAATCGAAAATCAACTAGACAATTATCGATCAAACTATCATTACTATTCTAAATATCAGTAATATGTATCTAATACTCCTAAGCATTTTGAAATGGATATTGAGGATTTTTGACAGGCACTGTATTTGGAATTTTTAATGTGTTCAGTGAAACTAAAAAGTCATTTAGATATTTTTTATAGTTCGACGGGTCTGCAGCATAGAAGATCATTATTTGTTGTCCATTTTGAGTTTCAAAGAGTATTCCACTTATTTTCATTGACTTTTGACCAAAGTTACATTCACCCGAAATAGCCATTCCAGTCATATTGTTGATTGTAGATGTCTTACTATCGAATCCATTGCATTCATAATCTGAAAATGGCACCTCACCGCTTGGCTCGTTATCTTCAGATTGGTTATCAAAAAAGCTTATGCCAATAAAAGCAATTTTATCTAATCTTACATTCTCCCTAGCGGAATTACTTTTTAATTTATCAACTATTTCTTGTGGATAAACAAAGGACATATTAAAACCAGGCACAACAATATTGCCGAAACCAGTCCATTCGTCTGGTAATATTATATCCAAACCTGAAATAGAATCGCTGTAATGTCCGCTGATCTGTGCATTCGTGCCTGTTATTGCAAACGAGTTAATCATTCTCTGTGCAATTTGTAAATCAGTTGCGTAATTTTCACTATTTGTAACAAAAGTTATCGCGTAAACAGTATCACCAAAAATTGAAAAAATTTGCATTAATTTGATAGTTTTTCTGTCCTCAGTTATAGTATAGACCAATCTAGTTGCATCATTTCCAAATAATACGTCTTCTGAATTAGATATTAATTTAAAATTTGGTAAGGCATTTCTCAATCTCGCAAGAGCCTTTGATGTGTATTTATCAAGCGATATTTTAGATTCTAAAAATTCGTGGGTCACGCTGACATACGCTGGATTATCTCCTGTAACTGCGTAGAATCTAACATCCGCAGCCGTATTCTTGTCATCAGTAACCCAGTCATTTGGGTATTTTATACTAAACGAGGGAAACTCACTATAATAGCGTTGAAAATCTATCGTATCAATTTCAGAAAAACTAGAGTTCTGGTATTCATCGAATGTAATACTTGAGATGATATTTTCCAATATTGGATGATAATCATTATATCTATCAGGACTTGCATAATATTGGATATAGTATAATTTATCTTTCATAATAATGCCTACTTCTGTGGACATAATGTTCTGACCCGATTCCAATTTACCACTAAAAGTTAGAGAATATGAATTATCAAATTGATGTGTTTTAGATTTGTTTACAAAACTTGGATCAAATTTTTCTGATGAATTAATTACCTTGAAACCTTTGATAGTATCCTTATGATATGAAATTGAGTTTTCAAGAAGCTCCTTTGGTAGTAACGAATCATTTTGGTTTAGAATATTATATGAAAAACTAATATTATCAGAATACTTGTCTGCATTTTCACAAGGCGAATATAACATAGCAAAATCAGTTTCTGAACCGTCCTCATACACAGTTGGCTTGTTTGAAATCGTCCAGTTAGATGGATACGAAAAACTCATGCTTGCATTAAAATCGGCATACTCTAGATTACGGCTTGCCATATTCGCAGGCGAACCAAATCTAATATCTATAGCCTTTAATAGATTTTGGTATACATCTAAATCATTTTCATAATTGCCAGGTTTGCCAGTATAAGATATAAAGTAATTGTATTTCTGATTTGTAACTATCGATTCTGAAACCTTTGCAATTCCTATGTTCGTATCAGAATAAGTATACACTAGATGTATGGAGTCAAGTCCATTCAACTTTGATTTGGAGGAATCTATCAATTTAAAATCAAGGAGGTTTTTTTTCAAATCTGCAATTTCTTGCTCTTTTACTTTTTCAAGCGATTCACAATATGCAGGATTGGCAAGGATGTCAATTGAGTTAAGAAAACCATTTGAACTATCCACTGGGGAATCAAAACGAATCTCGTTGTCATTTTCTTCTATATTCCAATCGGAAGGATATGATAGCTTAAATCCATATTGAGAATTTTCATAATTGACTAAAGAATCTTGCCCGAAGGCTTGAGGAGATAAACTCGTAATAAGTATGAAGGAAGCAAGAGATATCAACATCCTAAAATCAGTTACGCTTATTGCATTTTGAGTATTCTCTCCACGAATTCGATTGTATTTAGAATATGCCACCACGGAAGATTAATCTTAATCCTACTATATGAAATGTAATAAGCTAAATTTGTTAATTTTACCATTAATTTTACCCAAATCGCATAATTTTTAATAAAATAAGATATCTCTTGAAGAAGTAAAGAATGGAAAGGGAGGTTATTGGGTAGATCTAACACTTTTATAATTTTTATAGGACTGGTTTAATGTGTAAGCAGCAGATAGTAGTCGGTTCGAGATATTTATCAAGACATCTGGGTCGAACTTTAATCTATCCCGTGCCATCTCTTGTGAATATGTCTTGAGTTCTTCTAATTTTTCTTCCAAGAATATGATATTTGTTCCCAATCTTCTGAAATTTTCCTCCGAACTCATAAATCATTCTATTTCAAGAAAGTATTAAAACTTGTTCACCGTCGACAGCTTCTAATTTCTAATTTGATTTCAAATTAATGTATAAAGAAAAAAATATAAAATTAGGATCTAAAAGTAATATCAGCACTTGTCACACTAGTATCAGTAATTGTTGCATTAGTATCAGGACTTGGTCACATTAGTATCAGTAATTGTTGCATTAGTATCAGGACTTGAACGGGTCACATTAGTATCAGTAATTGTTGCATTAGTATCAGGACTTGAACGGGTCACATTAGTATCAGTAATTGTTGCATTAGTATCAAAACTAGAAACGGCTGCATTAGAATTACCGATTGTTGCATTAGTATCAAAACTAGAAACGGCTGCATTAGAATTACCGATT
>Ga0207688_10000114_pt1 | contig 32517 bp, 30 predicted proteins | sample KBSMiscanthusM4_FD_184296 | JGI IMG/M metagenome (GOLD analysis project Ga0207688, IMG submission 184296) | Miscanthus rhizosphere microbial communities from Kellogg Biological Station, Michigan, USA - M4 (SPAdes) (version 2) | ecosystem: Host-associated > Plants > Roots > Rhizosphere ...
GTCCCCCCATCGGCGGTCTCGAACAGCCCACGCTTCTGCTGTCTCGCATCGGTGAACGCACCGCGTTCGTGGCCGAAGAGCTCGCTCTCCAGCAGCTGCTCGGGAAGGGCCGAGCAGGTGATGTTCACAAACGCCCGGGAGGCGCGATCGCTGTTGTAGTGGAGCGCCTTCGCAGCCAGGTCCTTGCCCGTCCCGGTTTCGCCGGTCAGGAGCACGGTTGACGCCGGGCTCTTCGCCACGCGTGCGATGAGGCTCTTGACGGTCGACATCGCCGGCGAGGCGCCGATGATGGCGTCGATGCTGTAGTCGCCCTGGCTGCGGCGAAGGGTACGAACTTCGCGGCGCAGACTGCTGGTCTCGAGCGCCTTCTCCACCAACAGGACGACTTCATCGAGGTTGAAGGGCTTGTTGACGTAATGGTAGGCGCCAAGCTTCATGGCCTCGACGGCGTTTTCCACTGTCGAAAACGCCGTCATCAGGATCACGAGCGTGTCCGGCGTCTGTTCCTTGACCTGCCGCAGGATCGTCAGCCCGTCTCCGTCCGGCAGCTTGAAGTCGAGCAGAATCAGATCGACGCCCTCGCTCGCCTGGGTCATCGCCTCGGCGGCGGTTCCGGCCTCCAGAATCTGGTAACCCTCGGCGGCCAGGCGCTCGCGAAGCGACCACCTGAGGAGCGATTCGTCGTCAACAATGAGAATGGTTGCGGCAGCCACGACCGTCAGTATAGCGAGAGGACTGTTGCGTCGTGTGTGCAAGGCTCGCTACCATCAGCCGTGTCCCGCGTCAGCACCCTATGGAATCGCGCCTTCGCCCGGTTGACCGGGACGTCGGCCCACCCGCACGAGGAGCACGCGACCCGCACGCAGCTGGCGGACTTCAAGCGCGCCCTCGACAACGCCGCCATCGTGGCGATCACCGACGTCTCCGGTCGCATCAACTACGTCAACGACACGTTCTGCACGATCTCGGGGTATGCACGCGAGGAACTCCTCGGCCAGGACCACCGCATCGTCAATTCGAGCTATCACCCCAAAGAATTCATTCGCGAGTTGTGGCGAACGATCGCGTCGGGCCGCGTGTGGCACGGTGAGCTCCGCAATCGTGCCAAGGACGGTCACATCTACTGGGTGGATACAACCATCGTCCCCTTCCTGAACGAACGCGGGAAACCGTACCAATACATCGCCATCCGCTCTGACATCACGGCTCGGAAAGAAGCCGAGGAGAAGTTGGCGCAACAAGCCGCGCTCGCTCGCGTCGGACAGATGGCCGCCGTCGTTGCACATGAAGTCCGAAACCCGCTGGCAGGGATCAAAGGAGCAGTCCAGGTCCTGATGTCCCGTCGCACGGCGGGTGACTCCGAGCTGCCGGTCATGAGGGATATCGTCGGACGTATCGACTCGTTGAGCGACCTGATCAACGACCTGATGCTATACGCAAGGCCCCGTCCACCTCGCTTCAGCCACATCGAACTGCGGTCTGTCATCAGCGATGCGGTCACCATCGTCCGCCGCGATCCGGCCGCGCAGTCCATTGAGATCCTGATCGAAGGCGCCGCTGTATCCGCGTCGGTCGATGACGAATTGATCAGGGCGACGCTCCTGAATCTCGTGCTGAATGCCGTCCAGGCCATGGCGGGCCACGGGCGGATCTCGGTGACGCTTGGCCAGTCGGGCAACGTTGCCGTCATCCAGGTGCGCGACAACGGTCCCGGTATTCCCTTGGATATCCGAAATCAGGTCTTCGAACCGTTCTTCACGACGAAGGCAAGAGGCGGCGGCCTCGGATTGCCGATCGCCAGGCGAACAGCCGAACTGCATGGTGGGTCGCTCACGCTCGAGTGCCCCGAGGGCGGTGGCACTGTGGTGACGATGAAGCTGCCGCTGCGTCCAGTTGCAAGCGAGAACACCGGCGCGTCTAAAGACGCGCCGCCACGTGTAGAGGCGGGTCTTTAGCGACCCGCCTGATCCGTCTACGCCGTAAATCGTGAGAAATCGGCGCGTATGTAGTACGGGCCAATCTGGCACAGCACTGCTGCGTCGACCAGGTCCTGCAGTGCCGCTTCAACCTCCGATGGCGTGCCCCCGAAGAGGCGGCACGCCTGGCCTGACGTCAATCGCAGGCCCGGCATCGTGTGGAACTCCGACCAGATCCGAAAGTGGAGTTCCGAGGCATTTGTCAAAATCCCGGTCATGATGACCCTCACATAGCGGCCGCCACAACGCTTCCCGGCTGTGGTTTCGTGAGACCGAACTTCTCGATGCGATAGCGCACCTGGTCACGATTGATGCCAAGCAGATGGCCGGCATGCGTCTGATTACCGCCGGCACGCTGGAGCGCTTGAATCACCAGCTGCCGTTCGACCGTCTCGAGGTCGACGCCCTCGGGCGGTAGCCGAAAGATCGACGTCGTGGTGGTCCGGGACAGCGTGGCGAAGTCTTCGACTCCGAGCAGGCCGTTGTCGGCGAGCAGCATCGCGCGCTCGATGGCGTTGCGAAGCTCACGCACGTTGCCTGGCCAGCGATACTGATCCAGCAGTGCCTGAGCCGCTGGCTGCAACCCGCGCACGCGCTTGCGGAACTCGCGGTTGTAGCGATCGACATAATGCGCCACCAGCAGGCGGATGTCGCCCACGCGTTCTCGCAGCGGCGGAAGACGGACCGGCATGACTTGCAGTCGATAGAACAGGTCTTCGCGGAACTTCCCCGCCTTCACTTCTTCCTCGAGGTCGCGATTGGTTGCCGCGACGACGCGCACGTCGACGCGGATGTCATTGAGGCCACCAACCCGCTTGAACGTACGCTCTTCGAGGAACCGAAGCAGCTTCGCCTGAAGACCCGGTGTCATCTCGCCGATCTCGTCGAGGAACACTGTCCCGCCGTCAGCCGTCTCGAGCAGGCCGCGCTTCTGCTGGCGCGCGTCGGTGAAGGCGCCGCGCTCATGGCCGAAGAGCTCACTTTCGAGAAGCTGCTCGGGCAGGGCGGAGCACGTGATGTTGACGAACGGTTTCGATGCACGCTCGCTGTTGTAGTGAATCGCCTTCGCGGCGAGATCCTTCCCGGTTCCCGTCTCGCCAGTCAGCAGGACAGTCGTGGCAGGGCTGGCCGCAATGCGTTCGAGCAACGACTTCGCGGCCACCATGGCCGGTGACGCTCCGATAATGGCGTCGAAGCCATATTCGCGGCTCTGGCTTCCACGCAGCAGCCGCACTTCACGCCGCAGCCGGCTGGTTTCGAGCGCCTTGTCTACGAACGCCGAGACGTCGTCGAGATTGAATGGCTTGTTCAGGTAGTGATACGCGCCGTGTTTCATCGCGGCCACGGCGTTCTCAACCGTCGAGAAGGCCGTCATCAGAATGACCAGCGTGTCCGGCGACAGTTCCTTGATCTGGCGGAGCACCGATAGACCATCGCCGTCGGGCAGCCGGTAATCCAGAAGGACCAGATCGACTGCGGGTGTCATCTTCTCGATTGCACCGGCCGCGGTGCCCGATTCGAGAACGGTATATCCATCTCTCACAAACCGTTCCCGCAACGACCAGCGAACGAGGTCCTCATCATCGACGATCAGCAAAGTCGCCTGTGCCATGGTCGGATACCTAGAATGCATTGCCAATGAACGGAAGCATTCGCCCCCAATAGATGACGAACAGCCACGAGACGATCGACACGAGCCCGATGACTTTCAGCGCGCTCGGCCCGCTCAGATCGAGTTCCTTCGCTTCAACCTGTTTTCGATAGATGGCTTCGAAGTACACCGCATTGAAATTCGCCACGATCAGGAAGAAGACCTTGCAGTAGAAGGCAGGGTTGTGGACGTATTGCTCGGGCGCACCGATAAAGAACGTCACCCCTGTCAGTGCCGCCAACGCAAAGCCGGCCTTGGCCCACGGCATCAGTGTCCACGCGGCGCTTATCGGCACGCGCTTCATGAACCCGAGAAGACGCAGGTCGAAGAAGCCGGCAAAGCCAATCAGCAGCGAGAGGCCAAAGAAGTGCAGGATCTCGCAGAGCGGCCACAACCACGTGGTCATGCGAATCGCCTGGGAGATCGCCGTCCCGTGAAGCCATGCTGTAAAGAGATCGAGTGTGGCGTTCATTGGTCGTCTCCTGTCAGACGTAGGCCATGTAGCGGCCGGTCACGATGGCCAGGAACCACAACGCCAGCGATGCCGCTGCCAATGCCCGGCTGGCCGGCGTTACCATCGGAGTCTGCTCTCCGCGTCCGTAGACGGTTCGCCGCATCGCCAGCAGGAGCACGACGCCGACGACGATGATCGCGAGCTTCGTCATGAAGACCCACGTCGTTCCCTTCGTCGTCGCGTCGCCCACGAAAAGCGCCACGCCGGAAATGGCATTTACCCAGAAGCCGATCCACATCAGGGGAAACAACTTTTCGAGCGGCGCAAGTGGAATCGCCCTGCCCCATCCGAGCAGACGCAGATCGAGCACGGCATTGCCGCCTACGAGCACCCCGAGACCGATGGTGTGAAGCGTGAGCACCGCGGGGTAGGCCCAGATTGAGGGTGATTCGCGGAGCCAGACACCGAATCCGCTGTTTTCCAGTGACGCGAGCACTTCCATCATCAGCCGATCTCCTCGTCGATTGCCCTTTGTGCAAGTCAACAGCCACCTGCAAACGTGTCCGAGAACGTTTGTTTCATTGGGAAATTGGGCTGAGTGCGCTGGGGCTCGTGATGGGTACGCGGGATTTTCCCCGGTGCCGGGAAATTTCCCGGCCGTCGCTCATTCAGTGAGGCCGAATCATGAGCGCGGTGGGCGCGTGCGATCGTTTTCCACGTGGCTGAACCCTTGCACTACCGCTGCTCAACCGGAGTCCAGCCATGTTCGACCTCATTGCAGGACGAGAGAAACACCTCCCGAGTCACGCGACCGTACCACTTCTGCTCTCGACAGTCGCTCAGGGAACTGCGATCGCAATCGTGGCGCTGCTTCCCCTTCTCTATGTGACGGATCGGCTGCCCGAAGTTCCGACGATGATGGCCTTCGTCGCGGCGATGCCGGCACCACCGCCGCCACCACCGCCACCTGTCGCCGTCAAGGCGAAGTCGGAACAGCCGAAGGCAGCTCCGACAGCAACTGAGAATCAGTTCATCGCTCCACTCGAGGAGCCTTCGCGCATCTCCGAGTTGCCCGACGACGAGTATTCCTGGGAAGGTGTGCGTGGCGGTGTCGAGGGCGGCCTCGCCGAAGGCGTCGTCGGCGGTGTTGTGGGCGGATTGCCAGAACCACCGCCACCGCCACCACCGCCTGCGCCCGTGCACAAGGCGCCGGTTCGGATCGGTGGACAGATCAGGCCGCCGCAGCTGCTCAAACGCCTCGAGCCCGAGTACCCACCGCTCGCAGTGGCGGCACAGATTCAGGGTGTCGTGATCCTCGAGGCGACGGTCAATGAAGAAGGCACGGTGATGGACGTCAGAATCCTGCGGTCGGTGCACCCATTGCTCGATCGCGAGGCCGATCGCGTCGTCCGTCAATGGCGGTATTCACCAGTCGTTCTGAACGACATACCGGTGCCATTCATTCTCACCGTCACGTTGTCGTTCGCGCTGGAAGCACCAAGGTAGGAGGGCATCATGGCCAAGATTGCAGTCGCCACGCAGCAGACCGCATGGGAATGCAAATGGAGCCGCCCCGGTTTTCGGTTAGCGGGCATCCAGGAGCCGCTTCAGCCCGAAAGCGTCTGGGTGTGTGTCCGAACCGGACAACGCCGCAAGCTCTCGGAGCACACATGTGATCACTGTCCCTACTGGGAGGTGGACGAGTTTCGGAAGAACTAGACTCGGGCTCGGGACTCGGGACTCGGGACTCGGGATCCGGGATTCGGCGGGAACTATCGACTGGTTTGCGCGAAGTAGTCGATGACGGCGCGCGCGACGTTCGCGCCCACGACCTGCTCCAGTTCCTCGCGAGTGGCACGCCGCACGCCGGCAAGGCTGCCGAACTTCGTCAGCAGCGCTCGACGCCGCCGCGGACCGATGCCCGGAACCGCATCGAGCTCCGATCGCAGATCGCGCATTGATCGTGCCTTCCTGTGAAAGGTCACGGCAAAACGATGTGCTTCGTCACGAATGCGCTGGAGCAGCAGCAAGGCGGGATCGTGCTCGTCGAGCACCAGCGGCTCCATCTGATCTCGCGTGAACAACAACTCTTCTTTCTTCGCGATCCCGATGGCTACGAGGTTGGCCAGGCCAATCTGTTCGAGCGCCTCATAGGCGGCTGACAGCTGTCCTTTGCCGCCATCGATCAGGATCAGGTCGGGAAATGGTCCGCCTGCCTCGAGCACAGCGCGATAGCGCCGTTGGACGACCTCGCGCATGGCAGCGAAGTCATCAGGGATCCGGGACTCCGGACTCGAGGCTCGGGACTCGGGATCTGTGGTGCGTAATCCTCGCACCCGGAATTTGCGGTATTCACTCTTCTTCATCCGGCCGTCTTCGCACACAACCATCGACGCAACGGTCTCGCTGCCTTGAATCGTCGAGATATCGAAGCAGTCGATCCGCCGTGGAATCGCGGGAAGATTGAGCCGGCTGCGCAGTGTCTCGAGCGCGTCGAAGTAGGCGGCAGTCGTCTCGTTGAATCGCGTGCGATACGACAGCTCGGCGTTGCGCGTCGCGAGCTCGACGAGCGCACGCTTGTCGCCTCGTTGTGGGACGACGATCCGGACCTTCCGCCCGGCGCGCATCGAGAGCAATTCCTCCATCGCCTCAACGTCCTCGATGGCGGTTGGAAGATTGATCTCAGATGCCGGGACGCGGACGTCGTAGAACTGCATCAGCGCGGCATGCAGAATGTCGGACTCGTCGCCCGCAATCGCGCCCGGGTCAGTGCCGAGCTCGACGCGTTCGACGACCCGGCCGCCCCTCACCTGGAACACCTGGATCGCGCCGCCGCTTGGACCGACCTTCAACCCGAACACGTCGCGATCTCCTTGCGCGACCGTCGCCACCTTCTGCTGGCGGTCGCGCAGCGTCTGCACCGTTCGCAAGGCATCACGGAGCTGCGCCGCCTCCTCGAATCGCTCCTGGTCAGCGGCCGACTGCATGCCATCGCGCAAGCGCTCGATGAGCTCATCGTTCCGTCCCTCCAGCAGCAGCTTCGTGTTGGCGACCGCCACGCCGTACTGCTCCTCAGTGCAGATGTCGGCGACGCATGGCGCAAGGCAGCGTTTGATGTCGTACTCGAGGCACGGGCGCCCCCGCGTGCCCGTAATCACCTCGTTGCACGAGCGAATCCCGAACACCCGATGCGACAAGGTCATCGTCCGGCGCGCGAGTTTGGTCGGCATGAACGGCCCGGCGTAAAAATCACCCGTCTTCTCGACGCTGCGCGCAACAAGAATCCGTGGGAAGGCCTCGCTCGTGGTCAGTCGAAGATAGGGATAGTTCTTGTCGTCGCGCAGCAGGATGTTGTATCGCGGCGATCGCTGCTTGATCAGGTTGGTCTCGAGGACCAGTGCCTCCATGACCGAGTCGGTGACGATGACCTCGACACGAGCGATCTCGTCGAGCAAGGCATCGTGCCTCGGGCTGAGGCCGTACGCGCCGAGGTAGCTGCGCACCCGGTCGCGCAGCGATCGCGCCTTTCCGACGTAGATCGTCTCGCCCGTAGCGTTGACCCACAGGTACACGCCGGGTTGCTCAGGCAATCGCCCCAGCTGATCCTTGAGGTCATGAACGGGCATGGGCTACCATGACAACTTCCCTGCAGGTGGCAGAACCTTTAATTGTACCCAGTATCAACTTGATTGGCTTCGGTCCGGGGATGCTCCTGAGCGACTTCTATACTCATTAATGACCGTTACCGGCTTCATCGGCACCGTCTGCATGTTCCCGCTGCGCGCCATCATCGGCGCCAGCGTGGCGCTCGGCATTCATCCCAACGTCCTCACGCTCATCGGGGTTCTGATCAACGTCGGCGCGGCGTGGGCGCTCGGTCGCGACCACTTTCTGACGGCCGGCTTCATCATGATCGTCGCCAACATCTTCGACTTCATCGATGGGAAGGTCGCCTTCATCACGAACACCGTGTCGCGCTTCGGCGCGTTCTGGGACTCGACGCTCGACCGCTTCTCGGACATCGCGCTCTTCCTGGGGCTCATCTATCTTTACGCGTCGCTGAGGCGCACCGACTACGTGATGGTGACCGCGCTGGCCATGATGTTTTCGATCATGACGAGCTACGCGCGGGCACGCGCCGAGTCGCTCATCGAGAAGTGCAAGGTCGGCTTCATGGAGCGCCCCGAACGCATCGTGCTCTTCATGATTGGGGCGTTCACGAACCGCATGGCCGCGGTGATGTGGGTGATTCTGATCCTGGCGATCGTGACCGTCGAGAACCGCATTCACTACACCTACCTGGTACTCAACGACAAACCGATTCCCAACGGCTCGAACATCTTCACCCGCGTGTTCTGGCGCGCCTTCTTCTGGCGCGACGACCGCGCCAGCGTCCCCTACGATCTGTGGGTGATCGCGATCCTCGCATTCATCTGGCTGACGCCTCCAAGCTGGCTGCGAGATCCGACAGCCTTCGGGCTGGGTTTATGGGAGTACTTCAGGTAGTTCGGAGATGGAGCAGAGCGCTGGCTCAGCCGAAGCCGCAAGAATCCTGCAGGACTTGAGTTCGTTCGGACCCGTTCTGGCGATCAAGCTGTATCGCATTCGGCTCGAACCATCGCCGCGTGTTCCAATCCTTCCCTGCCTCGATCATGAAGCGCAGTTGCATGAAGGCGTGTCACCACATATGGCGGCCTACGTCCAGGAGAGTACGTCTGGCGACATCCACGAAGTCGTGTTCATCCCGTCACGACGACGGCTCGAGGTCGACACCTTCTCTACCTGGGGCGAGAGTACTCCCGAGTCACGCGCTCGTTTCCTCGGCTCGGTCTCGCAGCGCTTCCCTGGTTACACCGCCCGAGTGATCGCGCCCTCATGGTGGCGTGGCGATCGGCGCGTCGCCGCGTCGTGCCGCGCGCAGGTCACGTTGCGCGACGTGCTGCTCGGAACCGACGCGGCCAGCGTCAAGGCAGGCATCGAACGGTTGCAAGCCATCGCCACCTTGATGGAGAAACAATCGCGAGTCGCCTCGTGGGGCATTCGCACAGTGACCGGACCGCTGCTAGCTGCCGCCGGCGTCGCGCTCTATCTGCTCTTCGGAATTCTCAGCCTGCGAATCGGTGAGTCCGCCGTGACCGCGCTGCGCTACACCCTCATCGGAGTGTTGGGCGCGTGGATCGTGTACTACGGTCTCAAGGCTGTGCAGCTTACCGAGATGTCCAATCGCGTGTGGAAACGAACTGCAGAGTACAACCTCATTCTGTCCGAGCGCCGACGGCTGGGAACCTGATGCAGTTCCCGGTTGTGGCCGCGGCGTTCGCACTCGCGAGCTGCATGATCAGTTCAGTTCCTCAGGCGTTGGCCTGATTGCGCTCGGGCGCTGGGGGCAAGCAGAATCGGCGCTGGGCGATGCCGACCGCGAGCTCCTCTTATTTCGCTGGGCGACGAGGGAAAAAAGATAGGCGTAAAAGACGGCATGGCCGCCTGCTGGTACGTCATCAGATTCAATCTGTTCTGTAGCCTCGAGCGCTCGTATCGACAGTTGCCCAACGCAACTGCCTCGTCCTTCGCAATGTATGACCAATGCGAAGTTTTGGCGGATCGGCTCGATAGACAATCGCGCGCTCTACCGAGCATCTGTATTCATCGTCGCACTCACCTACGTTGCTCTGAGCACCGGGAGCGCGATGACCAGACTGCCGGTGTGCGACGAGGCGTGGTATGCGAATCCGGCATTCAATCTCACAGCGGGTCGTTCTATGGGGACAACTGTTCTCGAGTCTGCGGGAACGACGCTGCAGGGACTCGAGCGCCATACCTACTGGATCATGCCGCTCCACATCGTCGGCCAGGCTCTGGTGTACGAGGTATTTGGGCCTGGGTTGATGCAGACGCGACTGCTATCTGCTTTTTGGGGACTGGTCATTCTGGGTTCCTGGTTCGTCATCCTGCGCGCGGTTTACCCTGAGAGGCTCGTCGCGTTACTGGCGATCTTTCTGATGGCCGTAGACTCCTACTTCATCGCGTTTAGTTCTACCGGGCGAAGCGACGCGATGTGTGCCGGCCTCGGGTCGGCCGCACTGGCAGCGTACCTCAGTCTGCGTGCGCGACGCCTCGCGCTTGCACTGTTTGTCAGCAATGCGCTGATCGCCGGGAGCGGCCTGACGCATCCAAACGGCATTCTCTACCTGGCCCTGTTTGTGTTGCTGTTCTGGCGGCTCGATCGAGAGAACGTTGGTTGGTTCGACCTTTGCGCCGCCGCTTCTCCGTATGTTGTCGGAGCGATGCTCTGGGGTGCGTACGTTCTTCAGAGTCCGGCCGATTTCCTTGCTCAATTCGGTGGCAGCGCCACTAGACGCCTCCCAGAGGTGGCCGCACCATTGGCCATGATCAAGGGTGAGGTTTTGCGATACGCGAGTGCTTACGGGTTGACGTCCGGAGCGAGCGCACTCGGACATGTTAAAGCGGTAATACTGCTTGCGTATCTCGTCGGTATCGCAGGCACGATCGCCACTCCGGCACTCCGCCGTCAACGCCCCGTTCGTCTCCTGCTTTCGATGACCGCGTTAATGGTCGCTCTTATGAGTGTTGTCGAAGGGGCAAAACAAGATTGGTACCTGGTTCACGTCATTCCGCTGTTCTGTGCGGTGTCATCCGTGTGGATCGCGTACGTCTGGCACCAAGCTTCTAAGCTTGCGTATTTCGTCGGCATCGGAGTGGCAATCCTGGTGGTCGTCAACGTTGGTGCCGTTGGTTGGTTGTTCCACCGCGCGGATTACCAGAATACCTATTTGCCGGTCGTGGAATTCCTGAACAGCCCGCCCCACGTGCGCGAGAGGGTCATAGGCAGCGCTGAACTAGGATTTCAGATCGGATTCGAACGGCTCACCGATGACTATCGCTTGGGCTACTACAGCGGAAAGCGCGCAGCGGTCATTGTTGTCGAGGAGAACTACGAAGGCCGGTTTCGACGATATCAGACGCAAGAACCCGCCGTCTTTCGACACGTGATGAAGACACTCTCGGAGGCGCGGAAAGTCTTCGATAACGGACGCTATCGCGTCTACGAGCTCTCGGCTGGTGGATAGCGGGAACTCGAGCGCTGGAACCGGAACTCCCGCTAGCTTGCCTTCCGCTTTTTCCCGTTTGCGGCCTTCGCCTTGACCGGCTTCTCCAGAGCGGCTTTGGCCGTTTTCTTCTTGTCCGTGCTGACCGAATCGAGGCTGCGTCGAAGCGCTTCCATGAGATCGACGACTTTCGGCGGCTCCTGGATCTCGGGCGCGACGATTTCTTCACCAGCGATCTTGGCCTCGATGATCTTGCGCAGGCCTTCCTTGTACTCGTCCTTGTAGTCTTTCAGGTTCAGCTCGCTCTCGAACGACCCGATGACCTGTTTGGCGAGCTTCATCTCTTCGGGCTTCACCTTAGCTGGCAGCGAACCGAGCTCGTCGATCTGATCGATGCTCCGGATCTCGGCATCGTGGTGCAGCGTGTACATCACGAGCCCTTTTTTCTGCGGACGCACGGCGACCAGGTACTCGCGCCCGTAGAGCGCCACCTTGCCGATGCCGGCCTTCCCCGCCATCCCCTCGCGCATCACTGCAAACGCCGACGCCGCCATCGGGCCGTCCGGCGCCAGGTAATAGGCCCGGTCGACGTAAATCGGATCGATCGACGTGTCGTCGGTGAACTGCGAGAGGTCGATCACACGCGTCGATTCGACGCGCACCTTCTCGATGTCCTCCTCGGACACGACGACGTAGCGCCCCTTCTCGAACTCGTAGCCTTTGGCGAGCTCGGTGTTCGAGACTTCGCGCTCGCAGTGCGGGCACCAGCGCTTCTGCTGGATGCGCGTCTGGCACTCAGCATGGAGCTGGTTGAACGAGAGCGTTGCCGCCGACTCGGTCGCCGGGAACACTTTCACGGGAATGGTGACGAGGCTGACCTTGAGATAGCCCTTCCAGGTTGGTCTGGGAGACATATATTTGTCCGCACATTATCGGTGCAAACGGCTCACCTGTTAACCCCAGGCGCGTTGAACCGTCAAATCGAGTCCCGGTCGTCCCTTGCGCCGAGATCCAGCCCGGCGCCTCCCATATGGATGTCGTTCGTCTGAATCCGATCCCGGAGTAAACGCCGCGCCTGACCGTAGAGGTGACCGGGGACATCCAGGCGCCGGGCAATACTTTGGACGTGGGAAATCAGGACGAGGGTCAGCGTCGGCTCCTCTTTCCACGACACAGCCGAGATCTCCGACCAGTTCATGAACCCGGTGTCGGACCAGACACCGTCGCCGTAAAAGCCGCGACGGATACGGGTGCTCAACGGGAACATGTAGCCGTAATAGATGAACATCATCGCTTCGCCGAAAATCGAGCGCGGAGAACGATGCAGCACGAAAGCCTCGATCATCAGCAGGATGCCCAGGACGACGCCCAGTGCGAGACTGAAGCCGTAGTACTTCGGCTTGTCACCTTGCCAGACGAGTAAGGCCGAGCGCAGACGCCGGCGATACGCCCATAGCAACGTTCCCAGTCTGATATTGGCAATCAGGAAGCCCAAGCCGAACAACAGGAGCAGCCGGGGCGTCAGCCACGCGATCCAGGGCACCCACTCCGGAGGTGTCATCGGTGCGGTTGTTATTCAACCGGGGTGCCGGAGTCAACTCAAAATGCCTAGCTGGCTTCTTTCGGCGTGATTGGAACCGGGATTTCGGATGCCGCCTGAGTCCGCGACAGGTGTGGATCGAAGCAACGTCGACAGCGTGCCTCGTAAAGCCCCGCCGCGCCGACGAGGACGCGGTCGCCGCTCGGCACGAGACGCTGCGTGTGGTTGGCTGGATTACCGCACACCATGCAGATCGCGTGTGTCTTCGTGATGTACTCCGCGATCGCCAGCAGCTGCGGCATGGGCTCGAACGGCTTTCCCAGGTAATCCTGATCGAGTCCCGCGACGATGACCCTCACGCCGCGATCAGCAAGCCCGCTGCACACGGCCGGCAGTTCCTGATCGAAGAACTGCCCCTCGTCGATGCCGACGACCTCGGTATCCGGCTGGACGCGCTCGAGCAGTTGACCTGCGGTGTCGACGACAGACGACTCCATCCGCATCTCGCCGTGCGACACGATGTCGTCAGTTGAATATCGTGTGTCGATGCGAGGCTTGAAGACCTGGACGCGTTGCCGCGCGATTCTGGCGCGGCGCAGCCGGCGAATGAGCTCTTCGCTCTTGCCGCTGAACATGCTGCCGACGATCACTTCTATCCAACCCTGACCGGGCTGGCGCACGACGTCCATGTCTAACTTCCAAACTCCAACTCCCAACAAGACGTTCCGGAAGGAATTGGGACTCGGCTCTCCTCGTCGGGTTGGGAATTGGGCGTTGTCTCTAAGCGCGTGACAAGTATTCCCCGGTGTCGGTACTGACGCGAATGAGATCCCCCGGGTTCACAAACGGTGGAACCTGCACGACAAGCCCTGTCTCGAGCGTCGCCGGCTTGACCTGGGCACTGGCCGTGGCGCCCTTGATGCCGGGAACGGTGTCAGTCACTTTCAGGTCGACCGTCTGCGGCAGTTCGATGCCGACCGGCTCGCTCCCGTAGAACTCGACCTGGATCGTCATCTCCGGCTTCAGATAGTTGACCGAGTCGCCCAGCGCTTCGCTCGAAATGTGAATCTGGTCGAACGTGACGGTGTCCATGAAGTAGTAGTCTTCACCGTCCTGATAGAGGTACTGCATCTGACGCTCGTCCAATGTGGCGCGCTCGACAGTGTCCTCCGAGCGCAGCTTCTGGTCTGAAAGCGTCCCGTTGCGGATATTCCGCAGCTTCACGCGGACGAATCCACGAAGGTTCCCCGGGGTCACATGCTGGAGGTCGAGGACGCGGAACAGGTCCTGCTCCATTTTGACCAGCATGCCCTTTTTCAGTCGCGTTGCTTGTAGAGAAGCCATAAATATCGTCTGTAGAACCTTTCGATCGTAGCACAACGGTGCAGCAGCCCCGGGGCTCGGGACTCGGGGCTCGGAGGTCAAAGCCTCGAAGAGTCTTCCGAGTCCGGATCCCGAGTGAACGGTGGTACGATCCCTCCGTGGCCTTTGTACGCTGGGATCCGCTCCAGGACCTGCTGGCCGTTCAACAGCGGATGACGCGATTCACCACGGGACCGTCCGGGTGGACGCCACCGGTCGACGTCCTCGAAACCCCGGATCAGTACGTCGTGATGGTCGAACTCCCGGGGCTGACCCAGGACGATGTTCAGTTGCAGCATCACGAGGGGCGCCTGACTATTTCCGGCGTCCGGCGGGAACGCGAATCCTCGTGCGAGCAGTTTCATCGCATCGAGCGAGGCCATGGCAGCTTCAGCCGCACCTTACAGTTGCCGCTACCCGTGGAAGCGGAACGCATTACCGCAGATCTGCGGGACGGCGTACTGACCGTGACGTGCCCCAAGCTGAATGACGACTCGATCCGCCGGATTCAGATCAGTTGATCGCGAATGACTCGACGTGTTGCGTCACTCCTGCTCCTGTTGTTCAGTTTCCTCGCTGGTCTCCTGCTGGCGAACAGGATCCGCGAAACGACTGAAGCCGGCGCGCAGGCACCCGCAACGGGCAAGCCGGCCATCACCACGCCGGTCCCGGTTGCGTCACCGGCTGGAACGCTCACCGACTTCAGCCGCGTCGCCGAGCGCATCATCCCCGCCGTCGTGAACATCTCGTCGCAGCAGGTCGTGCGACGTCAGATGCCCATCGATCCGTTCTTTGGGTCGATCTTCGGCGATCCCGACGCACTCTTCGGCAGCCGTCGCGGCGTGGAGAACAGCCTCGGGTCAGGCGTGATCGTGAGCAGCGACGGCTTCATCCTCACCAACAATCACGTCGTCACCGGCGAGGCGCGCCGGGTCACGATCGAACAGCTCGATGTCACAGTCGCGCTCGCCGACAAACGCGAGATGCGAGCGGACGTCGTCGGCGTCGATCCGGCAACCGATCTCGCGGTGTTGAAGATTGGCGCCAAAAATCTTCCCACCATTCCCTGGGGAGACTCCGCTCGTCTCAAAGTCGCTGAGTGGGTGCTCGCGGTGGGCAACCCGTATCAGCTGAGTCAGACTGTCACGCTCGGCATCGTGTCGGCCGTTGGCCGAACGAACCTGGGCGTGTCGACATACGAGGACTTCATCCAGACCGATGCGGCGATCAATCCTGGGAACTCCGGAGGCGCGCTGGTGAACGCGCGCGGCGAATTGGTGGGAATCAACACCGTTATTTTCAGTCAAAGCGGCGGTTATCAGGGCATTGGATTCGCCGTCTCGAGCAACCTGGCGCGCCGCGTCGTCAACGACCTGCAGCAGTACCAGGAAGTGCGTCGAGGCACGATGGGGCCGGACCAGTACGTGCCGCTCTCGACGCGGATGGCGGAAGAGCTGGGAGCCCCCGATACGAAGGGTGCGCTCGTTTATCGAATGTACCGGACGTCGCCGGCCTATCAGAATGGTATGCGCCCGGGCGACGTCGTTGTCACGTTCAACGGCACCCCGGTCGAAGACCCGGGCCATTTGTCGCGTCTCGTGTCAGACGCCCCGATCGGCAGCACGGCTTCCGTGACCGTGATTCGCGAGGGGCAACGCGTGGCGTTGAAGATTCCAATCGGACGCGTGCCCAGGAACTAGCTGACGCTTCGCCCCAGCGGGCAGACGGATTACATTTGGTGTCGAGATGTCGCCTGACGAGCAGACGTGGAGCGGCATAGAACGGCGAGACCCAGCCGGACGCCAAGTCCTCCTGCGGCGTTTTCACGACGAATACCAACACTTCCCGGGAATGTCCTTGACAGCTGATCAGGCCGCTCGCCTGTTTGCGATTCGAACGGACGTCTGCCGGCGCGTGTTCGAAGAACTCGTGCACGCAGGTGTGCTGTCGCGGAAGTGGAAGGACCAGTACGTCGCAGCCCTTGGGTCTGATCGCTAAACGCCGTGGCCGTAGCCCGATTCGTGAATCGCCGGATGCGCCGCTGACGGCGTGTCGAACGGATCGACTGCATCGTGAGAGACGGTGTGATCCGTCCGGACGCGCGCGATCGTCATACGAATGTCCTGGTCGGTCAGAACCTTGCGGTCGTCGGCAATCGCCATCAGCCCGCGATACACCTCGACAAGCTCGTCACCATCGAGCTGGAAACCCAGATCCGCGCAACGACGCTGCACGGCATGACGACCCGAATGCTTGCCGAGCACCAGCGGATTCCACGGTGCCCCGACGTCTTCCGCGCGCATGATCTCGTAGGTGCGGCGGTCCTTCAGCATGCCGTCCTGGTGAATGCCCGCCTCGTGGGCGAACGCGTTCCGGCCGACAACGGCCTTGTTCACCTGCACACCCTGCCCCGTGAGCTTGGTGAGCATCTCGCTCGCGGGGTAGATCTCTTTGGCCTCGATGGCCGTCGTGAACGGCATCCGATCGGCGCGGATGCGCAGCGTCATGACGATCTCTTCGAGCGCGGCGTTGCCGGCGCGCTCGCCGATCCCATTGACGGTGCATTCCACCTGGCGTGCCCCTCCCTGAATCGCCGCCAGCGAGTTGGCCACGGCGAGGCCGAGGTCATCGTGACAGTGCGTGCTGAAGATGACTTTGTCCGAGCTGGGAACGGCCGCCCGAATCCGCTCGAAGAAGGCGCGCGTCTCGTCCGGCGTCGTGTACCCCACCGTATCCGGTAGATTGATCGTCGTCGCGCCCACTGCAATCACCGACTCGACGACCTTGCAAAGGAAGTCGAAGTCGCTGCGGGTCGCGTCTTCCGCCGAGAACTGCACGTCGTCGGTGTTCTGCCGTGCGTAGCGGACCGATTCCACCGCCGCATCGAGACACTGCTCTCGCGACATCCGGAGCTTCACCTTCAGGTGAAGATCCGACGTGGCGATGAAGGTATGGATCCTTCCCCGCGCTGCCGGTTTAATCGCCCAAGCAGCCTTCTCGAGGTCGGCGCGATGGCAACGCGCAAGACAGGCGATGATCGGCCGGCGAATTTCTGTCGCGATCTGGCGGACCGCTTCTGCATCGGCCGGCGACGCAATGGGGAACCCGGCTTCGATGATGTCCACGCCGAGTACGTCGATCTGACGCGCCAGCTGTAGCTTCTCGGACGGCCGGAGCGAGAATCCGGGCGCCTGCTCGCCATCTCGGAGCGTGGTATCGAATACGCGGACATGATCATCTGCCATGGGACTTTTCCCCTCATAGCCAGTAAACGCGACTGCTCCCGATAATGTCAAACTGATAATTATTCTGTTTGGATTATGATCCGTTATGTTGGAGGGTGGCCCCCGCCCTTCGGAGAGCTCGTGGAACTCAGTGAATTACGTGTATTTTTGAAGGTTGCGGCCGAACGGAGCTTTTCGCGCGCGGCCATGAAACTCCACCGTACCCAGCCAGCCGTAAGCCAGGCCGTCCGCCGGCTGGAGGAAAGCGTCGGTGAACGGCTGTTCGATCGGGCCACCAAGGACGCCTCCCTGACCGAGGCCGGCCGCCTGCTTCGGGACTACGCCGAGCGCCTGCTGCGTCTCTCTGAAGAAGCCGAAGGAGCCGTCAAGGACCTGCGGGACCTGCGACGAGGCCGCGTTCTGATCGGCGCCAACGAGGCATCGGTGCACGCGGTTCTCCCGCTGATCGCACGATTCCGCGAAGCGCATCCCCTGGTGCACGTGGACGTCCGTCGCATTCCGGCGCGCCAGATTGGCGCCGAGGTCGCGCAAGGCAGTCTCGATTTTGGCGTATTGACGTTTCAGCCGGCCGAACCAGGCCTCAACACGATCGTCCTCGGACAGGACGAGCTCGTGATGCTCGTCCATCCGTCGCATGCGCTCGCGCACAGCAAGGAAGTCACCTTGTCGGAGTGCGCGCGGCAAACGGTGATCGCGCACAACGATCCGTCGCACGTCCGCGATCGAGTGCTGCGCCTGTTCGAGCAGCATCACATCCCGGCCAACATCCTGGTGTCGCTCCCCAGCCTCGAGGGCATCAAGCGCGCCGTGGCGATGCAGTTGGGCGTCGCGCTTCTGCCGCGGCGATGCGCGGAGTCAGAGATTGCTCGCGGTGAGCTCGTGGCGCTGGCGATGCCTGAGATTCGGTTGCGCCGCCAGGTGCGTCTCGTCTTTCGAAAGACAGGCGAACGCTCGCATGCATCCGCGGCGTTTCTGTCACAGCTCGAAGACAAGAAGCGCGTCGCCGTGACAGTGTAGGGCGGGTCCCGCGTTGTGGACCCGCCTGACCTGTGATCAGACCCCCGCGATGTAGGGCAGCCGCGCGGATGTAGCGTTCACGTCCTCGTAGCGTTCAAGGAGCAGGCCGGTCGTGTCCCACGCGCCGGTGGCAAACGCGTCGCGCACGTTGCGCGGCAGCGAAACCGCGCAACGCAGGTCGCCGGCGGCGCATGTGCCCTCGATGAGGTCGATGCGCAGGTCGATGCGCGGATTTCTCTCGACCAGGTCCTGCAGCGTCCTGATGTCGGCGGTCGACGCCGTGACGCAGGGCATGCCAATCATCGCGGAATTGCCGAAGAAGATCTCCGCGAACGACTCTCCGATGATCGCTTCGATGCCCCATCGTCGAATCGCCTGCGGGGCGTGCTCGCGTGAGGACCCGCATCCGAAGTTGGCATTGACAAGCAGGATCGATGCTCCCTGGTACGCGGGGACGTCGAATGGATGGCGATTGTGTCCCGGACCGCCCATCTTGCGATCGTCCTCGAAGAGATGCGCCTCCATCCCGTCGAAAGTGATCGCGCGCAGGAAGCGCGCCGGAACGATGCGGTCGGTATCGATGTCGTTGCCGCGCATGGGAATCGCGCGTCCGGCGATCTTCGTGATGTGCTGCATCAGGCCAATTCCCTTACGTCCATCACTTCGCCCGCCACGGCTGCGGCGGCGACCATCGCCGGGCTCATGAGCAGCGTTCGACCAGTTGGACTTCCCTGCCGGCCCTTGAAGTTGCGGTTCGACGACGCGGCACACACCTGATCGCCTTCGAGCTTGTCCGGGTTCATGCCCAGGCACATCGAGCAGCCGGCGTTGCGCCATTCGAAGCCGGCGGCGCGAAACACCTCGTCGAGCCCTTCGCGTTCCGCCGCACGCGCGACGCGGACCGACCCGGGTACGACGAGCGCCTTGACGTGTCTGGCGACCTGCTTCCCTTTGACGATACGGGCGGCTTCGCGCAGATCCGACAGGCGGCCGTTGGTGCAGGAGCCGATGAACGCGACGTCCACCTTCATGCCCTCGATGGGCTGCCCTGCCGTGAGCCCCATATAGCTCAGTGCGTCGGCAACCGCTTTCGGATCGGTAGCCTCTGCGGGTGCGGGCACGCGGTCGTGAACGCCAATTGACTGGCCGGGGTTCACGCCCCACGTCACGACTGGCGTCAGCTCCTCCGCTCGGATCTCCACCTCGTCGTCGTAGGTCGCGTTCGCATCCGACGCCATCGACTTCCACCAGGCGACCATGCGATCGAACTGATCCGCCGACGGCGCGAAGGGACGTCCCCGGACGTACTGGATGGTCGTGTCGTCTGGGTTGACGTAGCCGACGCGCGCACCACCTTCGATCGACATGTTGCAGATCGTCATGCGCTCGTCCATCGACATGCGATCCACCACGTCGCCGGCGTATTCGTACGCGTAGCCGTTGCCGCCCTGTACTCCCAGTCGCTGAATGATCGTGAGGATGACGTCCTTGGCGTAGACGCCTTTCGGCAGTGTGCCGGTCACGCGGATGCGACGGACCTTGAGCGGCTCGAGCGCGAGGCACTGCGAGGCGAGGACGTCGCGCACCTGCGAGGTACCGATGCCGAAGGCGACTGCGCCGAAGGCACCGTGCGTCGACGTGTGACTGTCGCCGCAGGCGATCGTCATGCCCGGCTGGGTCAGTCCAAGCTCGGGACCGATCACGTGCACGATGCCCTGGCGGTCGTCGTCGAGCCCCGCGAACCGGAGACCGAAATCGCGCACGTTGCGCTCGAGAGAGGCCATCATGTCTTCGGCCATCACGTCGAGGAACGGCCGCGTGCGTACCTTCGTGGGCACGATGTGATCGACCGTCGCGAACGTGCGATCGGGGCGGGCGACCTTCCAGCCTCTCCGGCGCACTTCGTCGAACGCCTGCGGCGACGTCACCTCGTGGACGAGGTGAAGGCCGATGAAGAGCTGCGTTTGCCCGGACGGCAGCTGGCGAACTGTGTGGAGATCCCAGACCTTCTTGAGAAGTGTAGTGCCCATCAGAATCGGTGAACTTTCATCCTAGCAGATTCACGATTCGGTGCCTGACACCGAGAACGTGAATTCACGATCTGGGTGCCTGACACCGAAACGTGACCGGCCAGCGCGCAGCGCCACGGCCGTTCGACGCCAACCCGAATCCCGATGCGCGGCGTCCATGAGATCGCGCCCGTTGACAGCCCCCGATCTTCGATCCACAGGGGACCGGTACTTAGATCCGAGCAATTCTGCTTCAACGTGATCCCGAGCGCCTGCGTCAGGTTGCCCGGTCCACGACACAGGCTCTCTTCATCGGCTCGCCCTCCGCCACGCGCGCGACGCCGTTTCATGAGCTCGACGCCATCGAGCGGCGCAAGCGCCCGGATGAGCACCGCCGCCGGCGACCCTTCCGGTTCGGTCACAGCATTCACGAGGTTGTGTATCCCGTAATTCAGATACACATACGCGTGTCCGGGCGGACCGTATAACGGCGCATTCCGCTTCGTCGGTCCAGGTGCCGCGTGACAGGCCGGATCGTCTTCGCCGATATACGCCTCCACCTCGACGATCATTCCGGCGGCCACTCCGGCGCGCGTCCGATGGACGAGAACTTTGCCGATCAGCTCCGCCGCGACGGTAAGCGTCGGCCGCGCGTAGAACGATCGTGTAAGGGGGTCGGGAGTCATTTGATCAGGACACCGCAGGCACCCCATCGAGTGTCCTCATTAAATGACCCCCGACCCCAATTACCGCGCCGCGTAGGCGTTCGAGCGTCCGGTGGCAAGAACTTCTCGAAGCGCCTGGCCGGTGTAGGAGGCTTCGACTTGCACAACCTGCTCGGGCGTGCCGGTTGCGACGACTTCCCCGCCGGCCGCCCCGCCCTCGGGTCCGAGATCGATGATGTAGTCGGCCGTCTTGACCACGTCGAGGTTGTGCTCGATGACAAGCAGCGTGTGCCCGGCGTCCACCAGCTTTCGAAAGGCCGCGAGCAGTTTCGCGATGTCGTCGAAATGCAGGCCTGTCGTCGGCTCGTCGAGGATGTACAACACACGCTCGCCCCCGAACGACGAGAGGTGCGCCGCGATCTTGATCCGCTGTGCCTCGCCACCAGACAGCGTGGTCGCCGGCTGCCCGAGACGCAGATAACCGAGACCGATTTCGTCGAGCACCTGCAGCCGGCGCAAGACCTTCGGCGACGTGCTGAAGAAGGCCAGCGCCTCGCGCACCGTCATCTCGAGCACCTGGTGCACGGACTTGCCGCGATAGCGCACCTCGAGCACCTGCGGCTTGAAGCGCTTGCCATCACACTGATCGCACGGCACGAACACGTCGGCCAGAAACTGCATCTCGACCCGCACTTCGCCTTCACCCTGGCACGCCTCGCATCGACCGCCAGGGACGTTGAACGAGAAGTGACTCGCCGTCAGCCCGCGCGCCCGCGCGTCCTTGGTCAGCGAGAAGAGCTCACGAATCGGGTCGAACGCCTTCAGATAGGTGACCGGATTCGATCGCGGCGTTCGGCCGATCGGCGTCTGATCGACGAGGGCGACATCCGTGATGTACTCGAGCCCTTCAAGCTCGCTGAACGAGCCGACTCGCCGATCCCAATCGCCCTTCGCGCGCTTGATCGCCGCATAGAGGACGTCGTGCACGAGTGTCGACTTGCCGGATCCGCTGACACCGGTCACGCACGTCAGCGTGTTCAGCGGGATATCGACGTCGATGTCCTTCAGGTTGTGTTCGCTGGCACCGCGCAATCGAATCTTCTGACCGATCCCCTTCCGTCGCGGTGAGGGAACGGGAATCGCCAACTCGTTGCGCAGATACTTGGCCGTGAGCGATCGCGCCTCCTGCAGCAAACCGGGCAGGTCACCGGAGAACACGACGCGGCCGCCCTGCTCGCCCGCACCGAGTCCGAGATCGACGATGTGATCGGCGACGCGGATCATGTCTTCATCGTGCTCGACGACGAGCACCGTGTTGCCCTGATCGCGAAGCTGCCGAAGGATCTCGATGAGACGCTGGTTGTCTCGCGCGTGCAGCCCGATCGACGGTTCATCCAGCACGTAGAGCGTGCCGACGAGCGCCGACCCGAGCGACGTGGCCAGGTTGATGCGCTGAGACTCTCCTCCTGACAGCGTCGACGACAGGCGATCGAGCGTCAGGTAGTCGAGGCCCACATCGCTCAGGAACGAGAGCCGTCGTTGAATCTCCCGCAGCACTTTGTCCGCGACTGTTGATTCCTTCTCGGTGAGCTGCAGATCGGCGAAGAACTGCTGTGCAGCCTCGACAGTCAGCGCGGACACTTCATCGACCGTCCGGCCACCGACTCGCACGTTACGCGCTTCGCGACGAAGACGGGCGCCGCCGCAGTCGGGACACGCGAGGTAGCCACGGTAGCGGCTGAGGAACACACGCACGTGCACCTTGTACTTCTTGCGCTCCAGCCACCGGAAGAAGCCGCGAATGCCTTCGTAATCGCCCCTCGACTCAGCTCGGGGCGACCCTGAGCTTGTCGAAGGGTCGCCGTCACCCTCGACGACGAACCGTCGCTCATCGTCGGTGAGGTCCTTCCACGGCACGTCGAGCCGAATTCCCGCCTTGCGCGCCGCGCGTTTCAGGTCCGCCAGTTGAGCGCGATAGTGTGGCTTGCTCCATGGCTCGATCGCGCCCTGATTGATCGACAGCGCCGGATCGGGCACGACGAGACCCATGTCGAGCTCGATGATGTTGCCGAACCCATGACAGGTCGGACAGGCGCCGAACGGGTTGTTGAACGAGAAAAGACGCGGTTGCGGCGTTTCGTACTCGATGCCGCACGCGCGGCATTCGAAGCGTTCGGAGAAGACAAGCCTTCGGGATTCGTCGACAACGATTGCAAACGCCGCTCCGCCGCCTTCGCGATATGACGTCTCGATTGAATCGGTCAGCCGGCTGCGCAGATCGCCTTCGATGCGAACGCGATCGACGACCACCTCGAGAGTGGCCCGCGTGCCGAGCGATGCGACATCGATCTCTTCGAACGCAACCGCGCGGCCATCGACCAACAGTCGACCGAACCCGCGCCGTCGCAGTCCGTTGATCGTTTCGCCTATTCCATCGACACCATTCCTGGCGGGTTCCAGATCCTCGGAGTCGTCGTCGCCGTTCTCATCGGCTGACGATGGCGTGGCTGCGGGAATCGACACAACGGGAATCTCGAATCCAATCAGAAGGCGAGTGCCCTCCGGCAATTCGCCGAGCCGTTTGGCGACGACCTCGGCCGTTTCGCGGATCACTTCCTGACCGCATTGCCGGCAAAACGTCCGGCCGACCCGCGCAAACAGCAGTCGCATGTAGTCGTGAATCTCGGTCGTCGTTCCTACGGTCGAGCGCGGATTCCGAACGCTGTTCTTCTGGCGGATCGCAATGGCCGGGCAGATGCCTTCAATGCGGTCGACGTCCGGCTTCTCCATGCGCTCGAGGAACTGCCGAGCATAGGCCGAGAGTGATTCGACGTACCTGCGCTGCCCTTCCGCGTAGATCGTGTCGAATGCGAGCGACGATTTCCCCGAACCGCTGACGCCGGTAATGATGGCCAGCTTGCCCGCGGGCAGCGTCACATCGATGTTCTTGAGGTTGTGCGTCCGCGCACCGCGAACCACGAGCGGGTTACGAGCCTTCGCCGCCGGGCTCGACTCAGGCGCAGCCGCGTTGGAAGCGGGTACTGCCTTCGAAGAAGACAGCGCTTTCGAAGAGGAGGAGGACACCGCTTTCGAAGAAGACACCGCTTTGGAAGAAGACACCGCTTTGGAAGAAGACACTGTGGCGAATTCCTGGGGATACGTAAACCGGCATCGTACTACCTCGCACGACCATGCGTAAAGCCCCGGAGGAGCGCCATGCCAAGTAGAGGCGGGCCTTCTAGACCCGCCCAGGGGTCTTCTAGACCTACGCTAATGCGTCGCGCCCGACCGGCGGGGCTCGAGCCGCGCGAGCGCCATCGCATTACGAGTGGCCGACACGATGAGCACCACGGTCAGTCCCGCGGCGGCAATCAAACCGCCGAAATCGAACAGCGGCAACCGGCCCAAAGCGCCCAGGTTGACGTGAGGATCGTTGCGAAGCGCAATCGCGCCAATCGCCAGCAGAATTCGCAACTCGGTCGGTCCAATCCAGGCGAACGACATCTTGAAGACGCCGCGGACTGCCGTCGCCAGGAACACTTCCCCCGAAACCAGTAAATACGCAATCAGCAGCGACAGCGCAATCACCGGCGACATGAACGGCGACGCGGCGAGTCCTGCCAGAAGAATCGTGATCCCGACGATGTCGAGGACATGATCGAGGTAGAAGCCATATCGCGGCCGTTCGGCGTTGCGGACGCGAGCGAGCGTCCCATCCAGGCTATCGCCGAACCAGTTGACCCCCAGCGCGGCCACGACGATCCAGAGTGCCCGTGTGTCCCAGCGCGAGCAGATGAATGCTGCGCTTGCCGTCACCATCGCCGCCATGGCCAACCCCGTGAGGTGATCGGAGTGCACCCAGGTCGGAAGGCGGTGGGCGACGGCAATCAGCAACCGCTTCTCGACGGCGGCGAGCAGGCTTCGGTGTTGACGGACGTGGTCTGACATTCCTGTGTGCTCCTGCTGAGAAAGGTGCAAACGGTGGATGGCTCGGCTCAGGAGGCCCTGCCCACGGACTACCATTGCGATTGCATGCCGGAAACCGGGCTCATTCTCACGCTTGCCGGAGGGCTCGCCGCGGCCCTCGTCGGCGGATATCTGACTCAACGCCTCGGCCTTTCGCCGATCGTCGGCTACTTGATCGCGGGAGTGGTCGTTGGGCCGTATACGCCTGGCTATACCGCCGACGTCCACCTCGCAGAGCAGTTTGCGGAAGTCGGCGTCATCCTGCTGATGTTTGGCGTCGGGCTGCAGTTCCACATCGACGAACTGCTGGCCGTGCGCCGCGTCGCGATTCCGGGTGCCGTGCTGCAGAGTCTCGTCGCGACCGGCCTGGGTGCGGTTGCTGCCCGTGGATTTGGTTGGGAGTGGGCTTCAGCGATCGTGTTCGGGTTGTCGCTCTCCGTTGCGAGCACCGTCGTTCTGATCCGCGTGCTCTCCGACAGCCGGCAGTTGCACACCGGCGCGGGTCACATCGCAGTCGGATGGCTCGTCGTCGAGGACCTCTTCACGGTGGTCGTCCTCGTGCTGTTGCCAGCGCTCGCCGGGGCTCCCACCCCGGGAACGATCGCGATCAGTCTGGGAATCACCATCCTCAAGGTCGCCGGGCTTGGCATCGTGGCTGCTGCACTTGGCAGTCGCGTCATCCCGCTGGTCCTCGACCGCGTTGCCGCGACTCGATCGCGCGAGCTGTTCACGCTCGCGGTATTAGCGCTCGCGCTAGGCCTCGCCGTGAGCGCCGCCCTCGTGTTTGGCGTGTCGATGGCGCTCGGCGCGTTTCTCGCAGGGATGATCGTCGGCCGATCCGACTACAGCCTCCGTGCCGCGACCGACGCGTTGCCGATGCGCGACGCCTTCGCGGTCCTGTTTTTTCTATCGGTCGGCATGCTGCTGCGACCGATGGCCCTCCTCGAGCACCCGGCTTTCGTGCTTGCCGCGCTCTTCATCGTCCTCGTAGGCAAACCCGCAACCGCGGCGGTGGTGACGTGGGCGATGCGCTATCCACTGCGGACCACGTTGAGCGTCGCTGTCTCGCTGGCACAAATCGGTGAGTTCTCGTTCATGCTCGTCACTCTCGGACGGACGCTCGGCGTGGTGCCGGCCGACGCGCTGGACGTGGTGGTGGCAACAGCGATCATCTCGATTACGCTGAACCCGCTGGCTTTCCGAGGTATCGAGCCACTGACAACAAAACTTGGTCAGATGCGGTTCTTTCGGTCGGAGCCCATCGAAGCATCCGATATCGGTGCGTCTTCGTCGCTCGATCCCGGCGGACGCGCGATCGTCATCGGCCACGGGCCAACAGGACGGACAGTGACGCGACTACTTCGCGAGAACGGCATCTCCCCGACCATCGTCGAGCTCAACATCGATGCCGTCCGTCAGCTGCGGGAGAATGGCATCTCGGCAGTCTATGGCGACGCGAGCCACACCGACACGCTCGTCTCTGCCGGCTTGCGGCACGCGTCGACCTTGATCGTCAGTGGAGCCGATACCGGTTCGCCCGCCATCATTCAGTCTGCGCGATCGATCAACCCCACCGCGCACATCTTTGTGCGCAGCGCCTACCTTCGCGACGTGCCTCCGTTGCGGCAAGCCGGCGCCGAGCAGGTGTTTGCCGGGGAAGGGGAAGTGGCGCTCGCGATGACCGAAGCGGTGCTGCGGCGTCTTGGTGCGACACCGGATCAAATCGATCGCGAGCGTGCGCGAGTCCGCGAAGAGCTCATGCCGAATTAGATGTTTTTGAGCGCCTCGCGCACGCTCAGTCCACTCAATCGATCGCGATTGGCTTTCACGTATCGTTTGACCTCGCCTGGATCCGTCCATGCGTGCTGGCGCAGCGCCCAGCCGATCGCCTTGCGAATGAAGAACTCCTTGTCCCCAAGGTTCGGCTCGATGCAGTCATACAGCAGCGTCAAATCTGTCTCACGCTTGAATCCCAGCTGGCAGAGAATCGCCGCGCGCCGTTTCCACATGTTCGGGTCGCGAGCCCAACGGCGCATCAGCTTTGACATCCGTGCCGGATCGATTCGCAGAATGTCGCCCAGTTGCCGGCCGGCGATGGCATCGACGAAATCCCACCACGCCCCGGAGACGATCATCTCCTCGAACATTGGAATGGACGCCATCGTCCGGTAAGCGGCGAAACCTCGCAGGCCGGTCCATGCAACCGCGGCGTAACGTTCTTCGCGGAAGGTGGCCTCTCGCCAGAGCGTCAGCGCGACGCGCTCCCACTCCTTCCTCGATGACAGTTCGTGCGCCGGAAAGATCTGTCGCCAGATGACCTTCTGTTCGGGAGCGGAGACGCCGCGGTATGGCATCGTCGACTTCATGTAGGCCTGCATTTGCGGCGCTTTGACGGGATCCGCAGCCTTTTCGAGCGCCGCGCGGACCTCGACTACGAGTGGATGCGTCATAGTGGCAGCGGAATGTTACCGTTCAGCGGTATACTCAGCCCGTTCTGGCCCAAGGGGTGCTGGAGGGTTGTACAGCTCAGGGAGGATTCGTACATGCGCGCATTGATGGCGATAGGGTTAGCAGCGGCCCTGGCAGTGGGAGTGAAGGCTCAGACCACCGAGCTGAAGGTTGGGGACACGGCTCCCGATTTCAGCCTTCAGGCCTCTGACGGCAAGACCTACAAGCTGTCGGACTTCAAGGGAAAGAAGGCGGTCGTCGTCGCCTGGTTCCCGAAGGCCTTCACGCAGGGCTGCACGATCGAGTGCAAGTCGCTGGCGGAGAACGGCGACAAGATCCGGATGTATGAAGTGGCGTACTTCATGGCCAGCGTCGACAACGTCGAAGACAACACCAAGTTCGCAAAAGCGACGAGCGTGACGCTGCAGGGTCGCAATGGTGGTGCGGCGACCGTTGTCGAGAAGAAGGAAGCGGACTTCCCGATGTTGGCGGATCCGACGAAGGAAGTGGCGACCAAGTACGGCGTTCTGATGCCCAACCCGCCAGGCTTCGCAAACCGCTGGACGTTCTACATCGACAAGCAGGGAAAGATCGCGTACATCGAGAAGACCGTGAAGCCTGCGACGTCGGCTGAAGACATGGTGGCAAAGCTCGCGGAACTCAAGGTCCCGATGCTCCATCACTGATGTGCGGGGGCAGACCCCTTCACAGTTTTCCCAGGGCGGGTCCTCAGACCCGCCCTTTTTCTTTGCGCTCTGCTCTACGCCACCGCCTCGCGCGTGTGAATCCTGCGCTTCATGTCGCGCGCCAGCTTGTCGACCTCTTCCCAGTTGGTCAGCTCGTAATCGCGACTGGTATCCGTCGGCGCGCCTTCCTTCTTCGCGATCCATTTCATCACCCACCGGATGAAGAACCCGTATTCCTGATAAGCGAGCCGGCCGGCCACGGAATCGATTCGGACCGGCGTCCAGCCACAGGCGGGTGGAAATGCCTTCGCCAGGTTCAGCGCCGCTTCGACCTCCCTGGTATTCCTGGAAGCCGCACTCAGACTGACGGAGAAGAACGCCGAAGGCACGGACGTCAGATCGGCCGCGTGGCTGCGGACGAAGCGCGCGGCCACCTTCTGATGCCTGCCGGCGTGAATCGACGCGCCTACGAGAGCGCCGCGCACGTGGCGCCAGTCGATGGCGGACGCATCCGGTTCGGCTATGTCGATGGCGCGACTGTCGAGGCCGAGATCGTACAGAACCGATGCGATCCGATTGGCGATGCGGCGAGTCTGCCCCTCGCTCGTGGCGAAGAACACGGGAACCTCGCAGATGATCGAGCGATTGATCGTAGCCATACCCCGATGAGGGGCAAGTCGCGTGCCGCGGCCAACGCGTGATCCGCGGGCCATTGCGTGCGTCCATCCAGACGATGCGGCTGTGTGTGCGGAATCACCCGCGATGAACGCGGAAAAATCACCCTGCCGTCGCGACGACTGGAACAGGGGCGGGTCGCAGCGATCGTCCGATTGTCAGGAACGACAGGCCAGCGACGACACAGAGGAGCCCAGCCGTCCAGAACGCGACCTGATAGTCGCCGAGCATCGTCCTGATCGCACCGGCGCCGAACGCGGCCACCGATGCGCCGATCTGATGGCTCGCACTAATCCATCCGTAGATGACACCCGTATTCTCTCGACCAAACGCCTCGCTCGTCAGACGTACCGTCGGCGGCACCGTCGCGATCCAGTCGAGCCCGTAGAAGACAGCGAAGACGACGAGGCTGCTTGCGCCGTGGCTCAGCGTGAGCGGGAGGAACAGTAGCGAGATCCCTCGCAATGAGTAATAGCCGAACAGCAGATGGCGGCTCGAGTAGCGATCGGTCAACCACCCCGAGGCGGTGGTGCCGAGAATGTCGAAGATGCCCATCATCGCCAGCAGTCGCGCCGACTGCACTTCGTGAATCCCGTAGTCGTGGCAGGCGGCGATGAGATGGGTGCCGATCAGGCCGTTCGTGCTTGCGCCGCACACGAAGAACGTCCCGGCCAACAGCCAGAAGGCGCGCGTTCGTGACGCGAGCGCGAGCGCCTGAAGCGGCGCGAGCGCGCGGTGCTGCGGGATGACAGCGCCAATCGGCCGCCCGTACGGCAGCAGGCCAAGATCCTCTGGGCGATCGCGCATGAAGATCAGCACGACAACGAAGACAACAGCGGCTGCGCCAGAGACAAGCAGCGCCGCGGAGCGCCAACCGTTCGACTCGACAAGGCCTGCCAGGGACGGCAGGAAGATCAACTGTCCGGTCGCGTTGGCCGCCGACAGGATCCCGAGAACGAGGCCGCGCCGCTCGTCGAACCAGCGATTGGCGATAATGGCGGCCAACACCATCGAGGTCACGCCCGTGCCCGTGCCAACGAGCACTCCCCACAATAGCGTCAGCTGCCACTGCGTCCGCATCTGCGTCGTCAACGCCACCGACACACACAGCAGCGCCAGGGCTGCGAGGATCACGCGGCGAACACCCAGCCGATCCATCACCGATGCCGCAAATGGACCGATCAGGCCGAAGAGGGCGATGTTGATCGCGACAGCAGAAGAAATGGCCGCGCGGCTCCAACCGAACTCGTGTTCGAGCGAGAGCATCAGCACGCCCGGCGTCGCGCGCACACCGGCCGTCACGAGCAGAATCACGAACGTGACGGACGCGACGATCCAGGCGTAGTGAAGCGACCGGCGAGCCATACCTCACTCATAGCACGAGGCGGGGTTCAGTTGTCGGTAACACGCTCGGATCAACTTCCAATCTCCAACTCCCAACTCCCAATCCTTATATCGACGTTGGGAATTGGGTCTTGGGAGTTGGGAGTTGACTCGGGTTTTTATCGAGAGCGGCGTTCTCGCGGCCCGTAATGAATCGGCGGCGCGCCGAGTTCGTACGCACCCAGGTCTGGCGCTCGCCCCTTGAAACCGTCCGTGATGCCGGGCAAGTCGATGCCCGCATCGACAGCGGCAGAACCCTCGCGAAGGTGCAGATCCACAGTTTCGGGATCGTAGAGCTGCGTCGGCTTGGTAAAGTCCGGCGCTGAGGCTTGTCGAAACACCGTGAAGTCGATCGACTTGCTGTGCACGTCCTGCCCCGTTGCGGCCGCGTATTCGGCGAGCGTCCCGAAGCGGCGAACCTGACGCGGTGACGTGAAGTCGGCCACCGTACCCTTCGGTGGCGAATTCCACTGAAACGCGTATGGCATCGCCGCTGCTCCGGCGAACGGCGGCTCCGGGCTCGCATAGAAGCCGTTGTAGTCCGAAGAGCTGTAGTTGGTGTAGGTGTCTATGGCGAAGACCGCCTGCCGTGCGCGCTGCCCCAGAATCAGATTGTTGCGGAAGTGCATGTTCGAGGCGGGTGTGAGCTGCGCGACCTCGCCGACGTAGGTGTTCTGATACACGACGATGCCCGACGGGTCGCCGTGGATCTTGAGTGGCCCGTAGACGCCGTTGTAGACGACGTTCCGGATGAAGTACGCGGGACCGCCGAAGATCGGTTGTGGACTCATGCCGCCGGTCGCCACGTTGAAACAACGGTTGTTGAAGATGCGGATGTTGTGCATCGCGCCATCGGCCTCGAAGCAGTTGTCGTGGACGTTGTTGACGTCGTTGTTGTAGACGTCGATCGAGACCGGCATCCGATCGCGCGGCGTCGAAGGATACCCGTCAGGCATGCCATACGTCGCGTGATCGAGCGCGTCGTGAAAGCGGGTCACGCGGTTGTAGGCCATGACGTGTCCAGAACCATAGATCGAGACCGCGTAGTACGACTTCAGCTTTCGTTTCTGCTCGAAGCCGGGCTGGCTCGACCAGGGCCATTGACTGAGCCAACCGAACACGGCGTCAGGATCGTTGCGGCCGACGAAGACGTTGTCCGCGATGTAGAAGTTCTTCGTGCCCGACCAGTCGCTGTGGATGCCGACACCGACATCCTCGAAGCGCGAGTACTTCACCGTCAGCCCTTCGGATCCCGCAATTCCCTTCTGCCCCGCCTCGATGGCCGTCGTCGTATTGCGGAACGTGATGCCCTCGAAATACAGGTAGCTCGCGCCCATCACGTTGAAAAGGACATTGTTGCCGTCGCCGTCGAAGACGACCTCGCCATCGCCGGCGGCTTTGATGGCGATCGGCCGATCGGCGGTGCCGCTCTGCGTCAGGAAGTAGGTGCCATCCCATGGCGTGCCGCAGCAGGTCGTGTACTTCGATTGAATCTCGTGACTGTAGTTGGTGCGATCGAAGTCCTTGTAGACGCCCGCGTGAACGAGAATCGTGTCGCCGGGGCGCACGCGCGGCGGCGAGGCGCGGCTCCAGTCGCCACCGATCGCCGCGATGTAATACGCGGAGAGGAGCCCGAGGAATGCCGGTTCCTGTTTCGCACCTTGATGGCCCGGCGGGTAGACGTGAAACGTACGACCTGCTGTGGAGGCCTGCGGCTCAGCGCGCGTGCGCAGCGTGACTGATCTCGTCAAACCGCTCTTGCCATCACTCCCGCTGACACCGTCGGGATCGTTCAATGTGAACTGCACCTCGTATTCGGTGCTCTCGATGAGGCCGAAGAGGCTGCCCGCGAACATGTTGGGCGCCGTGTAATCGAGCGCGCCCTCGAAGACCGTGCGCTCGCCGCCGATGCGGAGCAGTGGCAGTCCCTGCCGCCAGGCCGACTCCCCTTTCTGGCGATACGTGACCGCCACTGTCGCGTTGCGGTTGGCGTCGCCCTCGATGCGCCACTCGAATCCGGCCGAGATGAGCGTGGCAGGTTCGACGATGACATCGGCAGCGGGGACGACGGAGTCGACTGTCTGCGCGAGCGGTTTCTGATGGAGGCTCAGACCTCCCGCCGCAAGAATCAGTGTGGCGACGAACACGCGTCCGGGGCGCATAACGGCTCCTTGGAAAGGGAGCCCACAGGATAGCGCGTCGAGCCGACGCGTCTGCTTCGCCGACGTGTCGTGCTAGACTGGAGTGTCCTGGGCGTTCGTATCGGCGCTCTGGATCCTTCCTCGTGCCGGCGTAGCTCAGTTGGTAGAGCAGCTGATTCGTAATCAGCAGGTCACCCGTTCAAGTCGGGTCGCCGGCTCCAGATTCCACAGC
>Ga0207688_10000115_pt1 | contig 32510 bp, 24 predicted proteins | sample KBSMiscanthusM4_FD_184296 | JGI IMG/M metagenome (GOLD analysis project Ga0207688, IMG submission 184296) | Miscanthus rhizosphere microbial communities from Kellogg Biological Station, Michigan, USA - M4 (SPAdes) (version 2) | ecosystem: Host-associated > Plants > Roots > Rhizosphere ...
CGGTGGAGATCGTCAACTTCGTCGGTGGAGGGTAAGCGGTTGACCGATACGCCGTTCGTCATCGCCGGTCGCACGTTCACGTCGCGATTGATCGTCGGGACGGGCAAATACCCGTCGCATGCCATCATGGCGCAGGCCCACGCCGCTTCTGGCGCCGAGATGGTGACGGTCGCCGTGCGGCGGGTGAACATTTCGGATCGCTCGAAGGAATCGCTGCTCGACTACATCGACGACCGAATCTTCATCCTGCCGAACACCGCTGGCTGCTACACCGCCGATGACGCCATTCGCACCGCACGCCTGGGACGCGAGGCCGGCTTGTCGCATTGGGTGAAGCTCGAAGTGATCGGCGACGAACGGACGCTCTTCCCCGACAACGAGGCACTCATCGACGCGACGCGCGTGCTCGTCAAAGAAGGCTTCATCGTCCTGCCCTACACCAACGACGATCCGATCGCCTGCCGCAAGCTCGAAGACGCGGGTGCCTCCGCCGTGATGCCGCTGGGCGCACCAATCGGCTCCGGCCTCGGCATTCAGAACGCCAACAACATCCGAATCATCCGGGAGTTCTCGAAGGTTCCGGTGATCGTCGATGCCGGCGTTGGAACGGCATCCGACGCCGCACTCGCCATGGAACTGGGTGCCGACGGTGTACTGATGAACACGGCGATCGCGGGAGCGGAGCATCCGGTGCAGATGGCCGAGGCGATGAAACATGCCGTCATCGCCGGTCGGCTGGCGTTCCTCTCCGGCCGAATCCCACGAAAGATGTACGCCACCGCAAGCAGCCCGCTCGAGGGCGTCATCGGGACGTAGTCTCGGACCGCCTTTACGGCAACCCCAACAACCGCGCCGGATTCTGTTTCGCCATCACGTCCAGATCGCGATCGCTGAAGCCTCGCGCGCGCAGCGCCTCGATGAATGCGCCGAATCCGTCGGGCGGTAACGGATTCCCCTGCTGACCGAGGTCCGACGACAGAATCGACGACGCCACACCGACCTGGCGAATCGCGGCCGCAATGCCATCCATTCGGGCCGCCGCGCCCTGGCCCTCGGGCGAGCCTCCGACGAACTCGATGAATGCACCCAGAGATGCCGCCTCTTTCATCTGCGCAACATCCATGAGGACCGGCGCCTGGATCGCATGCGTCACGATCATCTGCCGCACGCCCTGCTGACGACCTTCACGCAGCAGCATAAGTCCTTCACCCGGAGCCGAATGTCCGGTCGCCAGCACGAGACCGTGTTTGGCGATGAGGCCGATGACAGTCTTCACCTCTGGAAGCAGTGCCCCTCCCTTCGACACCGAGACGAAGGGGCGCGTTTCCTTCGAGAAGCGAACCTGATTCTCGGCGTCGAAGGTCGGCATCCAGACCATGCGACCCCAGCCGCCAGTGACGCGTGCCATGTGGTCGACGGCAGCGGGATTGATACCACCGACTGTCAGATTCAGCGCGATGCCGCCAAATACCTCCAGGTCCGGCACCACCTGTCTTACGAGATAGGCCGTTCCCGCGGTCGACTCGTAATGGTTCTTGAGCACGATCGCGCGCATCCCGCGCGACTTGGCGAGCTTGGCGACGTCGATGGCATGAATCGATCGCGGTCGATCGTCGGGATAGCTGTGGACGTGAACGTCGATCGTGCCCGCCAGCGTCCCCGCCGGAGTCGGCGTGCCCTGCGCGAGACCGATGGCCACAACAGCAGAAGCCAGTACCGACGCACCGATCATTCGACGCATCATCTGCCTCCATGTCGGAGGTCCGGCTAAAGCCGGACACTGCGTACTGTCGTCAGCGAGGCGACCACGTCGTTGCAGCCGTCGTCGGCGATCCCGACAACATGGCGATGTCCGCGTCGACCATCATCGCGACCAACTGCTTGAACGAGACAGTGGGCTCCCAACCGAGGACTCGTTTCGCCTTGGACGCGTCGCCAATCAGATGGTCGACCTCGGCCGGGCGCAGGAATTGAGGATCGACACGGACGTACTTCTCCCAGTCGAGGCCGGCGTGCGCGAACGCGGTTTCGACCAACTGCTGGACCGAGTGCGTCACACCGGTCGCGACGACGTAATCGTCGGCCTCGGGTTGCTGCAGCATCATCCACATCGCCCGGACGTAGTCGCCGGCAAATCCCCAGTCCCGGCAGGCCTCGCGGTTGCCGAGAGCCAGGCGATCGGACAAGCCGAGCTTGATGCGTGCGACGCCGTCGGTGACCTTGCGCGTCACGAACTCGAGCCCCCGGCGCGGCGACTCGTGATTGAAGAGAATGCCGGATACCGCGAACATGTTGTAGCTCTCGCGGTAGTTCACGGTGATGTAATGACCGAACACCTTCGAGACGCCGTAGGGACTTCGCGGGTAGAACGGCGTCAACTCCGTCTGCGGCACCTCGCGAACGCGCCCGTACATCTCGCTCGACGAAGCCTGATACAACTTGATCGCAGGATCGACATGACGGATCGCCTCGAGCAGACGGGTGACGCCCATCGAGTTGTAGTCGCCAGTCAGCAGTGGCTGATCCCAGGATGCCGGAACGAACGACATCGCCGCCAGGTTGTAGATCTCGTGCGGCTTGACGTCCTGAATCAGCCGCAGCAGCGACAACTGGTCGAGCAGGTCGGCGGGGCGTAGCGACACGCGATCCAGCAGGTGCTGGATCCGCCACATGTTTGGGGAGCTCGAACGCCGGACAACACCGACGACCTCGTATCCCTTTTCGACCAGCAATTCAGCGAGGTACGAACCGTCCTGACCCGTGATGCCGGTGATAACCGCGCGCTTAGCCATGTGACTTGATGAACTCGCTTGTGTCGATGCCGTTGCCAATGCTCGTCGACTGCGAGACCGGCCGTATTAGCAGCCCGCCCCGCGCCCAGAGCCCGCCACACGAGCGAGCTGTGATGGAGATGGATGCCATTCTACGTCGTGAGCGCTCCGCGCGCGGTGAGCCAGCGGCGCAGCGCGTCCTGCCACGCTGGCATCGTGAAGCCGGCCGCCGCGAGCTTCGCCACCGACAGGGCGCAATACCGAGGACGAGGCGCCTTCAACTTCATCTGATCCATCGTCACGCCCACCAGACTCGGCCGCTGATTCCCGACGAGCGCGGCGACCTCGCCAGCGACGTCGTACCACGAAGCGTGGCCATCATTGACGCAGTGGTAGAGCCCCGGCGCCGCGGCGGTGGTCACCAGATGCCTCGTGGCGTCCGCGATATCGACGACGTAGCCCGGAGAGACGATGCGATCGGTGAAGGCGCGCACCTCGCGGCCCTGTTCGAGGTTGGCCACCATGGCGTCGAGCGTACCGCGACGCCCCATCCAGTTGGCCGGCGAACCAAACAGGCTTTCCACGCGCAGAACATAGGCATGCGTCGCCTCGAGAGCAAACCATTCGCCCAACAACTTCGAGGCCGCGTAGGTGCCGCGAGGGGAAGGCCGGACGTCCTCGGTGTAGGGGATGCTGGCGGATCCATCGAAAACGAAGTCGGTGCTGTAGTGCACGAAGCGGGCGCCGATACGTTCCGCCGCGCGAACCAGGTTGCGGACGGCGAACGCGTTGACCGCCAGCGCCTCGACGGCCCTGTCCTCGGCCCCGTCCACATCGTTGAACGCCGCGCAGTTCACGATAAGCTCCGGCGACGCCTCGTCGACGGCGCGACTGACGGCCGCAGCGTCGGTAATATCGAGCGTCGCCCGCGTGTGCGCCGTGACCGTGAGCCCCGCGAAGGCGTGAACCATCGCTGCGCCAAGCTGCCCATGGGTGCCCGTGATCAGCACCCGCGTAATCGGATTGGGACTGCTGCCGGGACCGGGAGAGGCCTTGGCTGGTACACTGGAGCGGCGCAGCGGCACGGACATCTCCGCATCGTACCAGCCCTTGCGATTCAGAATCCATGGAACAAATCGACGTCGCCGTCATCGGTGCAGGTGTCGTTGGTCTGGCTTCAGCCCTCGCCATCGCCAACAAGGGGCGGACCGTGTGCATCCTGGAGCGCGAAGCGCGGCCGGGACGAGGCACGAGCACTCGCAACAGCCAGGTAATTCACGCCGGCATCTACTATCCCAAAGGCAGTCTCAAGGCACGGCACTGTGTGAACGGAGCGCGACAGCTCTACGACTTCTGCGCCCGGCACGACATCCCTCATCGCCGCAGCGGAAAGCTGATCGTCGCGCACGACGAACGGGAGGTGCAGGCACTCGAGGCCTTGATGGCGCGCGCGATCGACAATGGCGTCGAAGGCATGGAACTCGTCGAGCAGGGCTTCATTCGTGAGCGCGAGCCGCACCTGAAAGTGAGAGTCGCGCTGTTTTCGCCGAACACCGGCATGGTGGACGCCGAGGCGCTGGTGCACACGCTGGCCAGGCTCTGTCGCGAGAAGGATGCGTTCCTGCTTCCGGGTTCTCCTCTCGTAGGCGCCGACGCAACTGCCGACGGAATCGCCTTGCGTACGCCAGCCGAGTCGATCACGGCGCGTTGTGTGGTCAACGCGGCCGGGTTGTACGCGGACGACGTGTCAGCGATGCTGGGAGGAAAATCGTTCACGATCTATCCCTGCCGGGGCGAGTACGCCGAGCTGGTGCCGGCCAAGCGCGACATCGTGAACGGGCTGGTCTATCCGCTTCCCCACACGCACGGGCTGGGCGTGCACGTCACCAAGACGATTGCCGGCAACGTCACGTTCGGACCCACGGTGAAGTATCAGGCACTCAAGAACGACTACGAAAACGATCGCATTCCGCTCGCGAGCTTTCTGGAACCTGCCCGCGAGCTGCTCCCCGAAATCACGCTCGCGGATCTGAGGCTTGGAGGCAGCGGTATCCGGTCAAAGCTCCACCCTCCTGACGTGGCGTTCGCGGATTTCATGATCGAGAGGGACGCGGTGAACCCGCGGGTGATTCAGGCCGCGGGCATCGAATCACCTGGGCTGACGTCGTGTCTATCTATCGGGGATGAGGTTGCGGAACTCGTGGAGGAATCGCTGTAGCTACGAACGTGTAAACTCCAGCGCGACGACTCCCTCGCCGGGCAACGCATCGATCGAGGGATACAACTGAAAGTGGCGGCCCATCATGTATCCCTCTCGCCAGAAGGGATAGGGCAGGCCTTTCATCTTCTGCTGCGCGTTCCGTCCGAAATATCCGGGCTCGGATTCGCCGTATACCGTCATCTGGTTCGGCTCACCGAGAATCGAGAAGACCCGCTGCCGCAACGAGGACTGGTCGTAGAAGCGCTGGAAAAAGTAGCGTCCATCCGCATCGGGCCGGGCGAGGTTGTACTCATCGTAGTCGCGGTACTGGTCGTAGCCGGCCGCCGTGCACGGAAGCGTCAACAACAGCGACCCTCCGGGCGCGAGGAGGCGATAGACGTTTTCGAGCGCTGGCCCTTCATCGACGATGTGCTCGAAAACGGAGATTGAGGTGATAGCGTCGAAACGCTGACCATCCAGGGTCGCCTCCTCGATCGGCGCCGCGCTGAAGCGGCATCGATTCGAGAGCGACAGCGCGGCGGCCCATCGCTCAGTGATCGAGAGATCGGCCCTGTCGGGGTTCACGAGCCAGGCGTGCGGGACACCGACGCGCCGGATATACGTCAGCGGCAGAAATCGCGGCGAGGACACATCGAGATACGCTTGTACATGTCTCAGGCGCTTGAGCCTCGACCACACCCAGTCGAATTCGAAGTAGCGCGTGGAATCCATTGGATAGAGGGCGAGCCTTCCAGCCTGCGCAATCAGCCCGGTCCCACCGTGCGCAGCCAGGCGTAGTGCGGTATCAACGGCGTCGAGATGAAAGCGCATCCCCGGTGTGCCGATAGCCGCCGCCGCCAACGCGTACGAGGGCACGAGGACGACGCTGGCGAGACCATGCGCGACAAGCGTCAGCACAGTCGGCTTCCGACGCTCGATGCGCCGTACGAGCACGCGCGGTTCGTATATTCGAGGCATCGGAGATCTCGGAGGAACCGGGTCGACGCGGAGCAACGGAGAAACGGAGGCGCCATGCCGATGACGCGCTTCGCGCGGCGTGGATAGAGCGCCGTCGCAATCACAAGCCCGGAATCGATCGCGGAAGGCTTGTGAGTTGCGGCGGCGTTCTATCCAACGGCCCGGCCGGTGGCCGGGCCTCATCGGCATGGCGCTCCCTCCGCTTGACCTCCGTGCCTCCGTTGCTCCGTGGTGGGCCGTTTCTTCCGTCTCCTCCGTTAACTCGCCGCACGCAGCAGCCACCAGCACCGCACACCGAGCAGCGCCCGTGCGAGGAGGCGCCTGGGATTGAGCGCGCCCGGCGCGACGTGGGTCGCGTAATACAGATACGCGCTGGCGTGAAACGCGCGGATCGACGAACGGCGGGCGGTCTGGCTGGATCGGCCAACCTGGTGCACCGCGCTCGCACCAGGGACGTAGCGAACCTGGAAACCACGATTGCGGAGCCGGCGGCACAAGTCAGCGTCTTCCCAGTAGAGGAAGAAGCGTTCGTCGAAGCCGCCCGCGGCCGTGAACGCGTCCCGACGTATGAGCATGCAGGCGCCGGAGAGCCAGTCGACGACGACGCTCGAGGCGCCGGTACGAACGGCATCTTCGACGACTACATTGCGTCGCGCCACCGACAGAAACGGGAGGAGTACACGCAGAGCGCCGGTACGTCCGAACAGGCCCGTCAGCATATCGGGATCGCCCCGGGCACTTCCCTGCACCGTGCCATCCGGATCGAAAATTCGTGGCCCCACCACTGCGCAGGACGGCTCCGCGTCGAGCACGGACCGCAGTGTCGAGATGGCGCCGGAAACCAGCCGGCAATCTGGATTGACGAGAAGAAGCCGCGGCGCTCTGGCAACGGCGGCCGCCTGGTTCACCGCCCGGCCGAATCCAACGTTCGCCGGATTGCGGATGAGCGTGGCCCGCGGGAATGTTTCGACGATAGCGGCACTGTTGTCGCTCGAGGCGTTGTCGACGACTACCGCTTCCCACTCCACCTCTGCGCAGTCGCTCTGGATCGATCGCAGCGCGACGGCCAGCTCGTTTCCGGCGTTGTAGTTCACCAGGATCGCGGTGACGTCCGGCGTCATCGGCCGCCTCCGGCGAGTTCCGCATCGAACCGCTTCTCACGAAGCTTGGTCGACAGCCAGCCGGTCTCGAGCAGCGGTCGAAGCGCGGCGGCATCGACACGCCGCGTTCGCTGAATCTGCGCTCGTTTGCGTAGCGCTCGCGGAAGTCCGACCAGAGCCGCAAGCTTCGCCCGCAGAAATGCGCCAAAGGCGCCGGTGCGCGCGAAGTGCACGGCCGCGGCGGCCACGTAAATCAGATGGCTGACCAGCGTCGTCACCAGCAGCGAGGCCGGCGTGTTCTTGACGTACAGCCATTCCAGATTGCGCTGACCATGAAAGATCGCAAACGTGCTGATGCGCCCGATCGTGGCGCTGCCGTGGTGCCGCACCACAGCGTCGGCCACGTAGCCGCAGCGATATCCAAGCAGCCGCGCGCGATACGAGAGGTCCACATCCTCGTGCGATGCGAAAAAGTCTTCGTCGAATCCGCCGAGTTCGTCGAACACGCGCCTGGGCATCAGGCACGCGGCGCCGCAGACGCCAAAGACCTCGGTCGATTCGCGCGCCATGTCGACGCGGGCGCCGTGGTAGCGTTTGAACGCGCCGCCCGAGGCGAACAGGCTGTCGCCCGCGCTGTCGATCACGCCGGGGTCGTGCATGTAGACGATGCGCGACGTCACCAGCGTGAAGCCGGCTTGCTCGTCGATGCCAGTGAGCAGCGCCTGAAGCCAGCCTGGTTCCGGTACCGCATCGTTATTCAGCAGCGCGATGAAACGCCCCCGGGCTTCCCGCACGCCCGCGTTGTTGCCACCGGCAAACCCGCGATTCTCCAACAATGCGACGACGCGCACCCACGGAAATATGTCGCGCACGAACGCCACCGTTCCGTCGTTCGACGCGTTGTCCACCAGGATCGTCTCTGCGGCAATTCCCTGCTGGGCAGCTACGGCATTGAGGCATGCCTCGAGGTACTGGCGACCATTCCAGGTCACGATTACCACCGAGACCAGTGGCTCCGAAAAGACACCGGGTGTGATTTCCTCTGGAGTTCGCCCGGAAATCACACCCGGTGTCATAACAATTACCGGCTACCTTCCGCGACCCGCTTGTAGACGTCGAGCGTAATGCGAGCCGTACGCTCCCAGGTGAACATCGCGGCGCGCCTGAGCCCGTCCTTCCGCATCCGTGCACGGAGCATCGGGTCGGTCATCACCTCGACGATCGCGTCACCCCATCGCTGCGCATCGTCGGGATCGAGCAGCACGCCAGCTTCGCCCACAACCTCGGGAATCGACGCCGCGCGCGAGGCAATTGCTGGCGTCCCGCTCGCCATGGCTTCGACCAGAGGCAATCCAAACCCCTCGTAGCGGGAGGGATACACGAGCGCAGCGGCGCCGTGATACAGCGCGCGCAACATCGGCTCGGACACCGCTCCCAATCGAACGACCGCCTCGGCGGCGCCCTCGTGTGCCGCGATTGCCGACAGTCGATCACCAACGCCGTGATCGACACCTGCGAGCACGAGCGAAAGCGGAGTCGGCGCAAGCCGGCGGCGCGCGTCCATGAGTGCGTGCACGACGATTGACAGGTTACGCCGCTCGTGGAGATCGCCGACATGAAGGAGGAACGGCACGCTGATTCCCTCCGGCAGCGAGGTCGCTATCGCCGGGTCACCCTCGGCAAAGGTGTGCGCCGCGCCGAGCGGCGCGACGGTGATGCGATCGAGCGCCGTCCCATACGCGGCGGCGATCTCGCCGCGCGAGAACTCGGAGTCGGTCAGGATGTGAGCTGCGGCGCGCGCGCTACGCCGGTAAAAACTTCGGCGCACCCAATCGCGGCGATACGGGTACCACCCGGGGTGGCGCTCGTAGCTGACGTCGTGGATGGTGAGGACGGTCGGCACCGCGGCATACAGCGGCGCCGTGTAGGCGGGGGCGTGAATCAGATCGACGGCGGCGCGTCGAGCGGACCGCGGAAGCCCTACGGTGGCCCACCCCAGGTTGGTTGGTGGGTGCCACGACTCGGGAACGTGATGGACGCCCGCAGGCACTGAATCCGCCGCGCCACCCAGCGCGATCAGTTCAAGGGAGTCGTCGATCGCCAGGAGCGCTGGCACCAGCTCCGAGACATAGCGGCGGACGCCGGCCGCGGGCGACGCGAAGCCCCGGCCGTCGATTCCTACTTTGAGCCTGCGCACGTCACGTGATCTTCATGTCCAGTCGCCTCACCGGGCGCTGAAGACGCGCGCACACCTCTTTGATGCGATGTTCGACCCTGCCGTTGATCGCTGGACTGCTCAGGATCACTTCGTCAACCGAATACCGGGACATCGTCAGCTCGAGCTCGTCGATCGATCCGCGCACAGGCACGCCAACGATCCACCGATGCGCCTTCATCGGATCGTCATCGATGAATCCCACCGGGTTCATCTTCCACGAGGAGTTGGCGCGCATCTCACGCACCAGCAGACGGCCATAGCCACCTGCGCCGTACACCAGCACCCGGCGATGACGACGGTTGCGCGCCGAGGCGACGAGGTTCATCGTTCGAAACGACGCTCGCGTGGCGAATATCGCCAGCGCCAGCAACAACCCGTCGAGGACGAGCACGACACGCGAGGAGCCCTGCCCGCGATAGAGGTAGTACGCGACGGCGACCGTCAGCAGCGATCCCATCCCGACACCTCTCGCGACAGCCGCGAGATCCCGGAAGCCGAATGTTTCCCACGAGCGTCGATAGAGGCCCGAGGTATAGAGCGCCGCCAGCTTCACGCCGAGGATGACCGGGAGCGACGCGGTGAAATACGGCAGGAACGCGAGGAGCTCATCTCCCTCGAAGCGCAGCCGAAACGCCGCGTAGTAGCAGACCGTGATCAGAACGAGATCGAGCAGCACTTCGCCGACGTGCCACTTGAACGCGAGGTCCTTGAGAAACGGGGCGAACGACGACTTCTGCAGCGCCTTGAAGTCTTCCGCGTTGTAGGCCGGGACACGCGCGAGATAAATGCCAGTGAGGATCACGAGGATGGCAAAGACCGCCACGATCAACATCGGCTCGACGGTCGTCCATCTCAGGAGAAGCCACGCCGTCAGTCCCCCGATGAGGCCAAGGGCAAAAAGAACCCGGAGCACGGATCGCTCTGAGAAGCCGAGCGACACCAGGCGGTGCGAGACGTGATCCGTTCCGCCGCGCGTCGCGCTGCGGCCCGCGAGACGGCGCAGCACGAGCACGAACGCCGTGTCGAAAAGCGGGACCACGAGAATGAGCACCGTCAGAACCATCGGGCTCACGAAGGCAATGCGCGCGTGGAACACCGGGACGAGCGACACGCCCCCGAGGATCGCGCCGATGAACAAGCTGCCGCAGTCCCCCATGAACAGACGCGCCCGTGGACGGTTCCAGTAGAGGAACCCAGCCAGCGCCCCGACGAGCGCGATGAGCAGGATGAACAGACCCGCGCCGAGCGACGGTCCGATCAAGGCCGCCATGAACGCCGTCGCGATCAACGCCACGCCGGCGGCAAGGCCATCCATGTTGTCGAGAAGATTGAAGGAATGACACAACCCGGCAAACCAGATGGTGCCCAGCAACGTGTAGCTGGATGGAAGGGCGCCGTCGGGCTCGATGCCCGCAAGCGCAAATACGAGGAATGCGCCGACGGCGAGCGACGCGACCAGCTTCGCCACCGGAGAGAGCTGCAGCCGATCGTCGAAGAGACCAACGACGAACATGGCGAGGCCGGCCGCGAGGACGGCCGACCACTCGACGATGTCACTCTCGAGCAGCGGCCCGGCGAGCCCGACGCCGAAACCAACCATCGTGGCGGCCGCAATCGCGATGCCCCCCATGGTCGGCGTGGGCGCACTGTGCCAGCGGTCCGGCCGCGGTGGTACGACAGCGCCGAACACCGGCGCCAGCCGCCGCACGCCGGCTCCGACCGCTATCGCGGTCAGAGTCGCGATCAGGCCGCTGAAAAAGGCGATCACGGAACCTGGCAGTGGCTCATGAATTCACCAGCTGGGAACGTCGCGGCGTCGCAGCATCGCCAAGTACGAACGGCGTTCGTTTCAGAATGCCGTTGCAGATGGTATCCAATCCCGGAGATTCGCCGGGAAGGAGATGACGCACGCTGTTCAGCCTCAGCCGGTAGATCGAATTACCCGCGTGCGGCTCGATGAAGGGCAACGGAATCATGCGGTTGAAGAAGAAATGATAGGCATAGCGCCGCGCGCGCGCCATCATGGCCGCATCGAGCCGCGAGGGAAACGGCAGGCGGTCGAGAATGCGGAAGTACTCCTCGGGTGAGCTGGCGTCACACGTCAAACCCTTGTTTCGTATCCACGCTTCCCCGGCCACGATCACTGGAGTGCCGCGACTCGTCAGTTCAACACCGGTCTTGGTTCCGTAGATGATGACGCTGTTGCAGAGCGACATCAGCGCGTACGTGCTCAACTCACTCTCGGGTGGCACGACGACAATGTTCGCCGCGAGCTGCGGGATGACCTTCCGCAACTCACCGAGCACCGGCTGTCGCGACGGCGGAAACCCGCTGATCTCTGCCGGGTGTACGCGGATCAGCAGTTGCAGATCTCGTCGATCCTCGAAGTACCTGCACGTCTGAATGAGCCAATCCAACATGCTGTCGAACGCATTGGCCGGGTAGTGCAGCTGCGCATCCCACGAGACGTTGGTCAGCAAACCGATGACCGGCTTCGAGGGATCCAGCCCCAGCAGCGACGGAAGCTCTTTGGGATCGTCGGTCTTGGGACGATGAAACACGATCCAGTCGAAGAGCCCGTCGCGTCGACTCGAGAGGTAGTGCATCAACTCGCGTTCCTGCTGCTCCGAGAGCGCGAGGTTCTCCCAGTGCTCCCGCGGCTCGTTCATCAGCGTGTGATGGTAGGTGTTGTCGTGGCTGAAGATGAAGCGTCGCTTGCGGTACGCCACGTTCCAGGTCGACACGTGCACGCCTTCCTGACGCGCCACCTCGCCGACGATCCCCCACGGCACGTAGATGCCGTGCGTAAAGACCGTGGATGAGAACTGAATCGATCGCAGGAGGCGGCGGGTGGCAAACGCCACTCGCAGCGCGGACTCGAGATAGCGGCGCACAATCGGCTCGGCCATCGGCTCATCATCAAGCGCCCCGGTCGCAAAAAACCGCAGGGCGCCCGCGTGCGCGTGTTCGCCGATGACAAGTCCGTCGAGCGTGAACGATTCGATTTCGGCAAACGGGATCGTCGTCGCGATGCGCCGGGCTTCGGCACGATCCTCCTCGGTCAGCCATTCGCTGTACTTGTGAACCTTGATTCCGAGTTGCGCGTAAACACGCTCGGCCGGCGACACGCAATTACGGCACAAGTCGCGCGATGGACCGTGCTCGGCAAACTGCGCCAGGTCGGGATAGAGCGACGCGTCGCATTCGGCGCAGGCGGTCATCGCGCCGTCGCACAGCAATGCGTGCACCTCAGCGCCGCGAAACGTCAACGCTGCCGCCAGGACGCTCTCGAGCGTCGCCGCATGCGCGTACGACCCGATCGAGGTTGCCATCAGCACGCGCGGACCGCCGGCGGCGTCAGCGCGCGCGGACTGCCAGAGGCCCGCATCCGCTGAGAGAAGCGCGCGCCAGTCCGGATACGCGCCCGCGTGAGCGTAGTACCACCGCCGCGCGAGCCGCGATGCCCGCCAGAGGCGCGGAAAGTGCCGGATGCCTCGCTTCATGCGCGAACTGGATCTTCCACGTGGCCGGCGCGCGCCTCGTCGATCATGCGGACGAATTCGCTGGCGGCGGGCAACTCCGGAAACGCGCGCCACGGACGATGCGATTGGAGCTCATCGAGCGAGTAGCCACCGGTCGCCACGGCGACGGTTCGCGCCCCGATCGCGTTGGCGCAGTGAATGTCGTGCGGGGTGTCACCGACGACGAACACCGCGCGATCGTTGACGGGGCCGGCACGTCGGGCCAGTTCGAGCGCGCGCGTCGCGATCACAGACCGTTCGCTCGCGTCCTCGGCGAAGGCACCGTCGGGGAAATATCTGAACAGGTCGTAATGCGTGAGCTTCGCTTTCGCGCCGCCGCGGGTGTTTCCGGTCAGCAGGTACGAGCGAACGTCATCCCGGCTTTCGAGCATATCGAGGATTTCGCGGACGTTGGGCAGCACGTAACCCTTCTTCGTCGGCAGCCATTCCGGCAGCAGCTCTTCGTAGCGCCGCACCATCCGGTGAATCGTCTCGTCGTTGACGTCGACACCCAGCATCTCGAACGTGCGAACCGCGATCTGATAGTCGGTGAGACCGGCGATGCGGAACTTGGAGAGCTCGAAATCATGGCCGACCACTTCCCTGACAGCCTTCTCCCAGGCCGGCACGCCTGCCTTGCCGGTGGTCAGCAGCGTGCCATCGATATCCCAGAACAAGACGATCATGCGATTTGTGGGACGACGTACCGCATGCTCTTCACCAGGCTGGCCACATCCAGCTTGTGATGCGCGAGCACCTCGTCGTTGGTGCCGCACTCCGGAAGCGCCATCACGCCGACGCGAAGAATGCGCGGCGTTGGTTCGAGCGCGAGCTCGGCGATCGCGGTGGCGAGCATCTCGCCCTGGCCGCCTTTCAGATAGTGATTGTCGAGCGTGAGGATGTAACGCCGACTGCCAATCACTTCCCGCAGCCATCGCAGATCGACGCGATTGAGCCAGGGCAGGTTGACCAGCCGAACGCTGGCACCGCTGCTCTGCTCGACTTCCTCGGCCGCTTCGAACGCGTTGGCCAGCAACCAGGGACCGTAGCCGAACACGACCGCGTCGCTGCCATCACGAACGACCCAGCCGCGGCCGGGCTCGACCTTATGGTGATGAGGGTAACCAAAAGGTACGGGCCACTTCACCGACACGAGACGCAGGTACATGCTGTCGGGCGCGGTGTTGACCGCGTAATCCAGCAGCGCCTGCACCTCGGCTTCGAGACATGGCTCGACGAGCGATAGGTTCGCAACGCCTCTGAGGGCCGAGATGTCCCGCACCGACTGATGGGAGTGTCCGGGGCCGCCGGGGATCAGTCCGGCGAGCGAGCCGACGTAAATGACCTTGGTGCCCTCGGAGCACTGGTTGTAGATCTGCTCGTTCGGCCGCGCTGAGAGGAAGCAGGCAAAGGAATGGACCACCGGCAAGGCACCACGGCGCGCCATGCCGCCGGCGATCGACACCATGTCCTGCTCCGCGATTCCGCATTCGACGAATCGATCGGGAAAGCGCTTCGCGAATGACACCAGGCCGCAGTCCTTGATCAGGTCGGCGTCCAGCGCCACGAGGTTCGGATGGCGATCGCCCTGACGCACGAGCGCCTGCTCGTACGCCGCGATGAGATTCTCGGTCGTGCGCGGCTCGCGCCTGGGATTGCGCGTCGTCGTCTCCGTGGCGACCGAGCCGAGACCCAGATCGGCGAAGAACGCGTTCGCGGTCGCGAGCAACTCCGTGACGCCGGCAAGATACGCGTCTTCTTTCGGAGCACCAGAGTGATACGCGTACAGCTCCCCGGCCTTGAGGGCAGGACCTTCCATGAAGGACACGCCCTTTCCTTTCACCGTGTCCGCGATGATGGCCTTCGGCCGATTCGCCACCGCATCCAGCGCGCGAAACGTCCGTTCGATCGCCGCGACGTCGTGTCCGTCGCAGCGCATCACGTGCCAGCCGAACGCGCGCAGCTTGGCTTCGAGATCTCCCAGAGGACCGACCTCCTGCACCCAGGTGTCCGACTGGATCTTGTTGTGGTCGATGATGGCGACGATCTCGCCGAGCTCGCGCGTCGCCGCCATTGACAGCGACTCCCAGAATTGACCTTCCTGCAGCTCTCCGTCGCCGGTGAGCACGAACACACGCCGCTCGATGCCGGCGAGCCGGTTGGCGAGCACCATCCCCTTTGCCTTCGAGACGCCCATGCCGAGCGAGCCGGTGTTGGCCTGGACGTATGGAGTCTGGACGTGCGGGTGCCCTGGAAGTCCACGCAGGCGGCGCAACTGGTGAAGCAAATCTTCGTCGAGAAGGCCGAGACCGATGAGAACGTTGTACAGCGCCGGCGCGTCATGCCCTTTCGAGGAGAAGAAGATGTCGCAGCGGTCGTCGCCCTTGTCGAGATCGCGAATCTCGTTGAGGAAGAGCCAGCTCATGATCTCCAGGGAGCTGAAACTGGTACCGATGTGTCCCGACCACGCGCCCGCAATCATGTAGAGCGTGTTGATCCGCGCCAGTGCCGCGAATGCGGCAACGACGGTTGGGGTCAGACCCCTTGAGCCGATCCTTATCAAGGGGTCTGACCCCAGGAGCCTCTGAAACTCGCTGACCGGCACGTATTGCAGTTCGAGAGATTCGCCCTGGTCGGTTTGTAAATCGCCCATTGGTTGTCTTCAATCGTAGGCCGGGTCCTGTTCTTTGGACCCGGCGGGTTAGGCGGGTCTACACAGCAAGACCCGCCCTACGCGGTTACGGACAGCTCCGGCAGCCGCACCAATCCGTCAGCGAGCAGCCGCTCGGCCACCATCCAGTCGTAGGCATCGTTGATATCGAAGCCCTCGTACCCTTCGGTCAGAAACGGCACGAGCACATCTCCTGCGATTGATCGCCGCTCGCGAACCACCCGTGTCCAGGCGATCTCGAGCGACGCGTTCTGCACGTAGACCAACGGGAGCGCCTGATACGGCGTGCTGTGCCACGGCTGCGTCTCGGGACCGAACGGCAGGAGGGGGAACATCCGCTGTCCGCGCACGATCCACATCTTGCCGGGATGCTGCGCGCATTTTTCGACTGCCCGCAGCGAATCGACGCCTTCCTGTGCGGTGAAGAGCGACCAGGCCCGTCGAATCGTATCGGCCGTCCGAAATGGGCTGGTGGGACGAAGCAGGCTGAAGCAGTCCCACGACCGCCCTCGTTTTTCGAGCTCCGTGATGATGTGCTCGAGCCACTCGATGTCAGGCGACGTATCACCGGCGAAGGCCGCCGGCCTCAGAAACGGAACTTCCGCGCCGTACCGCCGCGCGAGGTCCGCGATGTCTTCGGAATCTGTCGAGACGATCACAGACTCGAATACGCCGCTCTCGCGAGCGGCCGCGATCGTGTACGCGACCATCGGGTGACCGCCGAGCAGCCGGACGTTCTTCCCGGTCACTCGTTTGGAACCGCTGCGCGCAGGAATCAGCGCGACTGCAGTTCCCGGTTCCCGGTTCCGCGTTCCCGGTTCGTGTTCTCGGTTCGAATTCACTGTTCTAGGTTCCGCGTTCGAGGTCCCGCTACCAGATCAGTCGCCTCGACCGAAGTTGTTTCGGAACGTGGAACAAAGAACGTCGAACCAAGAACCGGAACGCCGAACACGAACCTGGAACTGGGAACGTGGAACATGGAACGGTGCGTTTCTCAAACTGCGTTAGGGTTGTGGTTGATATAAATGGTCTTCAGATCGGAGTACACGTCGAGCGCCTGGGTGCCGGCCTCGCGCCATCCATTGCCGGATTGACGCAGGCCGCCGAACGGCAAATGCGGCTCGCTGCCGTACGTGCCACCATTGACGACGGCCACGCCTGACTGAATGCGCGCGAGGAACGTCATCGCGCGGTTCAGGCTCTGCGTGTGAATCGATGCCGTCAGGCCGAATGGTGAGTCATTGGCCAGCGCGATCGCCTCGTCGAACGTAGAGACACGGTAAAGGCACGTAATCGGCCCAAACAACTCGCTGCGGGAGATTTCATCCTGCGGCCGCACGTCCTCGATGAGCGTCGGCGCAACGAAGAAGCCGCCGCCGTACGACGCGCCAGTGAGTCGCTGCCCGCCCGTCAGTACCGCCGCACCCGATGCCTTCGCTCGCGCCACTGCCGCGAGCATGTTGGTCATCTGCTCCTCGTTGATGACCGGACCGAAGTCATCCGTATCCGCTGTTCCCACCTTGAGGCGACCAACCGCCTCCATCAGCATCGCCTTGAAACTGTCATAGACGCCGTCGAACACGATGATGCGGCTGCCAGCCGCGCATCGCTGCCCCGCGTTGCTGAACGCGGATCCCAAGGTCCACGTCACCGCGTTCGCCAGATCGGCATCGTCACACACGATGAGCGGGTTCTTGCCACCGAGTTCGAGACAGGTCTTGGCCAGCCGACGGCCCGCCGTCTCAGCAATGTACCGTCCGACGTCGCATGAACCGGTGAAACTCACGATCGCGACATCGGGATGCTCGACCAGCGGCGCACCGGCCTCTTCGCCAAATCCGTGCACGGTCGCATACACGCCTTCGGGCACTCCGGCTTCGTGCGCGAGCACACCGAATGCCCACGCGGAAAGCGGCGTGTCCTCGGCGGCCTTGAGGATGGCGGCATTGCCGCACAGCAGCGCCGGGAACGCCTTCCACGCGACGTTGGCGATGGGCGTGTTGGCGGCGATGATGAGACCGGCAATACCCAGCGGCTGCCGGACGATCATCGCGCTCTTGTTCGGCACGGCACTGGTCGTCGTCTGACCGTAGAAGCGACGGCCCTCGCCAGCCACGAAGAAGCCCATCTCGATCGCGGCGTCTGTTTCGCCCAGCGCATCCTTGCGCGACTTGCCTGTCTCCCGGGACACGAGATCAGCAATCGCCGCACGATGCTCCTGCATCAGGATCGCGATGCGGCGCAGAATCTCGCCCCGCTTCACAACTGTCGTCGCGGCCCAGGCCGGCTGCGCTTGACGGGCTCGCTCGACGGCAACCCGCACGTCGGCGGCGGTCGATCTGGCAACCTTGCAGATCTCGCCGCCGGTCGCAGGGTCGATCTTTGAGAACAGGCGAGTCTCGGCGGGCAGAAGATCTCTGCCGCCAATCAGGTTCGGAATGACGGATGGGATCGCGGACAGGTCGATCCGCGCTCGGTCAGGAGTTGTAGACAGCACTTAGAGTCGAACCACCGGTCGAAGCTGCGTGACGAGTTGTTCCCAGCCGTATTCTGCGTGCGCGATTTCGCGAGCCGCGCGGCCGATGCGCCCGGCCTCTGCCTCGTCGGGAAGCTGCTCGCACTTGTTGATGTCGATGACGTTGTTCAAATGCACGAGGCCGGCCGGCGAGTGTTCGTCGAGGTTCGTGATCACCGCGCAGCCGCATTCCATCGCGGCGTTGACCGTCGTGTTGTTCGCGCGCAGCCCCTTCTCGAAGAACGCCGCGAGGAACGTGCAGTCGACAAGCTGGTTGAACACGGCGGTATCGGACAGGTATCCCATGAAATACACCTGACCGTTGAACAGCGCCTGCAGTTCCTCGAAGCGCACCACGAACGACCCGTCGAAGCTGGTGTTCTCGTGCAATGCGGTCGAGACATAGACCGAGTAGCTCTTCCCCGTCGCATCGAGCAGATCGCGCAACCGCCGGTACAGCGGCACTCGGATCTTGTGCGCCATGCCGAAAGTGAACACGGACAATTCGGTTCGCTGGAATCGCTGCGGGTTGAGCAGGGTACCGGGACAGAACAGCTCCACGATGTCCGGGCGTGCAGGCGTAAGCTCGTGAGACAGTTCGCGATTGCCGCAGTAGACCCTGGCGGCAGACGCCATCAGCTTGTGCTCGGTCGCCGTGCCATCGAACGCGTGCAGGAACAGCTCGTATCGACCCTCATGCGCCATCACCCACTCGTGCAGCGCCTGCGCATCGTCGGGCGTGAACTCCGACAGCTTCAGCGAGAGCAGTGGGCGCTCGTAGCCTTTCAAATCCGCTGAGCCGATGCCAACGACCGGCAGGCTCAGATGCCGGGCAAGAATGGTGTTGAACTTCGCAATCCCGCACGTCCACGGGTTCAGGTGATATCCGGCAATGCAGTCGATCATCGGTCCTCGAAAAACGCTCCAATTGTATCGTCTAGTGACTTTTACCGATCAGGACTCCGGCCCTGAAGACGATGGCGATCGACTCGATCTGCTGATCTGTCATTTCGGGAAACATCGGCAATGACAGCACTTCAGCAGCGGCCTGCTCAGCGATGGGAAAATCACCGCTCGAGTAACCGAGGTCCGCATAGGCAGGCTGAAGATGCACGGGAATCGGATAGTGAACTCCGGTCTGCACTCCGGCTTCGGTCAAGGCGGCCCGCCACGCGTCGCGCTCGGGAACGCGCACGACGTACTGGTGGTAGACATGTCGCGACGCAGGCCGTTCCGTCGGCGCGCTGGCCGCTGTTCCGGTGAGCCGGCGCGTATATTCGGCGGCGTGGCTTCGACGCGCCTCGGTCCACGCTTCGAGATATTTCAGCTTCACCCCCAGGACTGCGCCCTGCACACCGTCCATTCGATAGTTGAAGCCTCTGTGCTTGTGCTCGTAGCGAACTTCCTCACCCCATGAACGCAGCAAGCGAACCTTCGTCGCCAGCGCCGGATCGCTCGTCACGATAGCGCCGCCCTCTCCGTACGCGCCGAGATTCTTGCCAGGGTAAAAACTGAAGCAGCCCAACAATCCCATCGAGCCGCAGCGCCGGCCCTTGTACTCCGATCCGTGGGACTGACACGCATCTTCGATGACGATGAGACGGTGACGATCTGCCACGTCGCGGATCGCATCCATGTCTGCCGGCTGTCCGTACAGATGAACGGGAACGATGGCCTTTGTCCGCGGCGTGACCGCTCTCTCGATCTTCGCCGGATCCATCGTGAAGTACGTCGGCTCGATGTCGACGAACACCGGCCGCGCCTGCGCGTACTCAATCGCCGCCACAGTCGCGACAAAGGTGAACGGCACCGTGATGACCTCGTCACCGGGGCGGACGCCTGCGGCCAGGAGCGCCAGATGCAACGCGCTCGTCCCGCTGTTGACCCCAATCGCGTCTGCCGAGTGGCAGAAAGCGGCGAAGTCCTGCTCGAAGGACGACACCGCGGGCCCGAGGATGAATTGCGCGTTGTCGAGGACGCGCTGTATCGCCTGATCGATCTCGGGCTTGAGCGCGCGGTACTGTGCCTTCAGGTCGACGAGGGGGATCACAGATTCTTCTCAGTACTCGGTGCCACGTTCCGCCACCCAGGAGGACCGCTCCGCTCCTTCGAGACTGTCAACCAGCTTCTGTCTCATGTCCTCTTCGACACTGAAGTGAACCTGGTAGAGATATCGTTCCGTGTCGGGCGGCGCATCGCCTGGGATCGAGGCACCATGCGCGCCGGTCGAGTTGAGAAACACGAGCGCGGTGTTGCGATCGGCGGGAACGTCCTTGACCAGTTCGCATTCCGATGGATCGACCCAGAGCGGCGAACTGTGCGTCACCGTGGGTTCGTTGCGAAGGCGGTAGATCTGCGTTCCATAGGATTCGGTGTCCTTGGGCCTGGGGAGGTAGACGAGGCACGTCAGGAACGCCCATCGCGGATCGCGATGCGGCTTGATGACGTACCCCGGCCTGCGCAGCATCAGGCGCGAATTGGCAACGCGAAGCTCGATGCCGCCCTCGGCCATCGAACGCAGGTGCGGCCAGTGCGTGCGTACGAAGTCGTCCAATGCAGGACGGAACTTTTCGGTCAGCGCCGGGAGCAACGTCTCGGTCACGACTCTCTCGAAAAAGATGCCCCACACGACGCGGCTGTATTCGGGAGCGAAGACGAACGGCACCTGCAACTGATGCCTCTTGGCGTTTCTCTTGAAGAACACGCTCGAGGGAAGCGCCCCTACCAGTTCATCCGCCGCGTCGTCCGGCAACAGGTTCTCAATCAGGACATGCGGGAATGGATCGAGCACGAGCGGAGTACGTGCGACGGCGGCCGCGGCGTGGGCGGCGAGGCGACCGCCTCCGTTGAGCGACGCGCGCAACGCCGGCATTCGGTCGGCATGCCGCGCATCCGTCTTGTACGACGTGATGCACTGCTGAACCTCGGCGTGCAGCGCGGGAACGGACGCGAGGACGTCTTCCTGGCGCTTCAACGTCTGGTCGAGTTGTTCGAGCTGGCGCGTGATCGCCCGCAACTGCCGCGCCATCTCTTTCTGATCTTCTCGCAGTTTGTCCCCGAGATCCTGAAGCCGCGCGACGGAGTCCGCGGCGCGTATGACTCGGAGCGGATTGAGACGTTCGAGTATGGACATTCGTCTATCAGGCATCAGGCCATGCAGGGCCAGTGGTGTTCCCCGTATGGTCGAAGAACGGGTTCGTTGCGCTTGAGAAGAATGATGTAACGGAGGCCCTCTTCTTCGATCGAGTCTACAGCCTCGTACGTGCGTCCGACGTAATCGACCACGCCGGGATACATCTGACGTGTGAATGCCTCGAGACTCCCGGTCGCGAACACCAGCGGCGGCGAGAACCGCTGGATCTTCTCCAGCGCCAGATGCTCTTCGACCGGCAGCTTCTCGTATCCGGCGTCGAAGAACAGGTGCCGCGACGCCATGAGCTGGTCCGCATAGAAGTAGATCTCTGGCGCCGCCCACAGCACGAGCAACCGCCGCGAACGCGGGACACACTCGGCTGCGTACCGCGCCAGTCGAATCTGCACCGGCGCGTCGCGCTCCTCCCAATACTTCAGAGGGGGTTGCGCCGTCAGTCGCGCTTCCACGTCTGTCCACGCGCCGCGCGCGTGCGCGATCGAATTCCAGTCACCCGCCAGGTAGCTGACCCGGTCGCCAAACTGCCCCGCGACCGCCACGCTCTTCACGACCAGTGATACCAGCACCACCATGGCGACACGGATCAGCCATCGTGTGGCGGGACCGGAAGACACAGACGCGCGCCATAACGCGGCCGCACAGCAACCAAACAGAATTGCCGGAATGACGACGTTGTCGACCGCGCGCACATCGTAAGGCGAGCGCATCAGGCCCAGTGCCGTTGTGATGCCAGCCAGTGCGAACAGTGCGAGGCGCCAGCCTGTGACCGGCTCCGGCAAATATCGCCGCAGCCACACGGCGGTCAGCACGACGAAGAGCGGCAGGGCGTAGAACAAGGTCGCGGTGGCATTGCTGGCGCGCGTTTGCTCGTCGACACCGGGCAGGATTCTGAACCGGAGCCACCAGTGGGAGAAGCGCTGACGTTCCCACGCAGGCCAGGTGTCCGGGAGCAGCGACGACTGACCCCGATCGATTCCCGATGTGTCTTCCACGATCGGCTCATTGATCAGCGCTCGTATCGCCGGCGGTGAAAAGTCCAGCAGTCTCGCCACCTGCACTCGAGGACCCTCATTCGAGACCGGCAGTACCGGGTGACGTGTGAACAGCGCCGCGCGCGACTCAGGCGTGCTGTCCTCCGTCCATCGCAGGCTCACCAGCGGCGCAAACTCGTCGCGGCCGTCCAGCCGGATGAAGTCGGTGAACCGCAGCATCGGCCAGCGTGGCCACGAATGAGTGTCGGTGTGTTGAGCGTCCATCACCGCCGTGGTGCTCTGGAGAACGGAACCAAACCCGACGGTCGCAGCAATCATCACTAGAACCGGCGTCACCAGGGCGAAGGCAAGCGCGCCAGCCTGGACCACGCGCATGACACTCGTTCGGCTTATGCCATGCGCCGCCACGACCGCAAGCGCGAGGATCGCGGCGACGTACACGCCGTGGTCTCCACGCCAGTAGAAGGCGGCCGCAACCCACGCGCCGAATGCGAGGATCCGTCGAACGCTCGGCTCACGCACATACCACCACCACAGCGTGGCCGCGACGGCATAGACGATGACCTTGGGATATGAGTAGTCGCGAGGCCCGGCAACAATCAGGAGAACGGCCGCCAGAACCGCGGCGATCGTCGAGCCCGTCAACTCGTGGACCAGCCGGAACACGAGATAGGTGCTCACGGCGAGCATCACGGCGACGACCATCGCTTCCGCGAGCAGCCGGTGACCGAATATCACCTGGCTCGTCGCACTGATTCCGTAGGACAGCCATGTACCCAGATCGAAGAAGTCTCGAACCGGCCAATCACCGGCCAGGATCTGCCGGGCCAGCACGACGTGGAGAAAATCATCGTTGGTGGGCGAGCTGGCAATGACAGCCTGCAGCACGCCAGCCACGACGGCCAGCGCCATCCCAATCAGGTGGTGTGCTGCCACCTGCAGCGACGCCACGCCTTTACGTTGCTCAGCCAGCAGCGTCGGTCACCTTGTCGAAACCAGCGTCGCGGGTTATCTCGCCGACAACCAGCGCCGCACGGCCGATGACCGCGCAGGCGCCAGGCTGCAAATCGCCGTCGCGAGGATGGGTGTGGCAGGTTGCTGCCAACCGTGTGGCCTGATGAACTGCTCGACCGCACGACGAATGCCGTCGACGTCCACCTCGCCTCGCAACGCACCGGCCAGATGGTTCAGGTGCTCGTCGAGATCGCGAGCCATCTCGACGAAGCCGCCGTGCTCCTTGAGCAGGTAGTGGAAGTGCAGCGTGCCCTGCTGTCCATGCTCGAATCCCTGCGCGAGCAGCGTGAACACCGGCTTGCCTAAAATCCCTGCCTCGATTTGCGCACTCGTATTCAGTCCAACGACGGCCGCACTGTGATGCAGTGCGTCGTAGAGCGACTGATCGCCGTTGAGCACGCGCGACATCGCGATGGCCACGCGTCCGAATCGGGTCACATCCACATCCGCCCACTGACGGACCGATCGCGGATGCGGCCGAATCAATATATTGCACGAACCCAGCTGACTGTCCTGCCGGATCCTCTCGATCCACTTCTCGACGAACGCGACCTCATGCCCCGCAACAAACTCGGACGAGCAGAGATAGCTGACAATCGGAGCCGCTGGATCGAACGAGAACCGGCCACAGTACTCATCTCGCGTGGCCGACGGCGCCAGCGCCAGGAATGAATCGAAGCGAGGCGCGCCGGTAATCACGACCTGCTCGGCCGGAATCCCGTAGTACTCCGTCGCCTCGCGCTTCTGCACCGCGTTCCACACGAACACACGATCCGGATGCACGTGGACGATGCCCTTGGTCGTCAGGTTGTCCCAACTGAACACGGGAAACCCGACCGGGATGCCGAGAGCGCGCGCGCTCTTCACCCAGTCAGCCTGTTCCGATCCAAACCGGACCAGCGGACTCACGAGAACGACGTCCGGCCGCTCGTCCTGAAGAAATCGCTCCCGGCCCGGATCGCTCGGGATGGCCTGCTCGACGAGCATTGCCAGATTCTTCAGTCTCCTGAATGCCTCGTCGCCGAGTGCCGGCCGCAAGCCGCCGAACTCGCCGTCCACGATCTTCGAGCCACAGCTTGGACAGCGAGCGGCCAAGTGCCGGCTGCGCTCGCCAGTCAGCGTCTGCGCAAGCGTTCGGAAGGCGCGATCACGAAGCTTCTCCGCCTCGAAGAACGGGCTTTCGAGATAGTGGCCGCAGTCGACGATCGTCCTGAAGTCTGTCGCCGCGTCCTTCCATTCGTCCTCTCGCGCCTCGGGACACGTGCGACACGTGACGCGCGGATGCGACTGCACCGCCTCCGGCAACGGCCAGTCGTTGGATCGGCCCGGCGTCGCGATCGTGATGTCGTGCCCGTCCTCGGCCAACGCCAGCACGACACTGTCGAAATGCCGCAGGACGTTCGTGCGCGGGAGTTGAAATAAAAGGCGCATTTCAAGTCCGGCTGAAGCCGGACACTACGTCAGCTCCTCGGGCCGTCCCGAGATGATCACGATTCGATGACCCGAGTGCTTCGATCGCATCGGCTACGACCGGCGCCACTGCGACGTTCAAGCCGCGCGGGCGGACGAACCGCTCGACGAACGCATCGATCTGTGCGCGATCGTATCGGCCGGCCACTGCCGACGACAGTTGATCGCGATGCTCGTCGAAGTTGGCGGCACGCTCGACGTGCCCACCTTGCGAACGCAGCAGATAGTGAAAGTGCAGGGTGCCTTCCTGTCCGCGGGCATTGCTGTCGACGATGGTGAACACAGGGCGGCCGACGATGGCTGCCTCGATTTCGGCGCTCGTGTTGAGCCCGACGATACCCGCGCTGTGATACACCGTGTCGAAGAGCACCGCGTCGGCGTTCTGCATCGGCGAACTCATCACGATCGACCGCGCATCTGCAAACGGCCTGGAGACGGTCGCTTTCTCACCTATGCGCGGCCACCGCAGATCGAACGCATCTGCTCCGTGCCACCCCTTACCACCGGCTGGGTGGAGACGGATGATGAGGTTGCAGCCAGACAGCACTGGGTCGCTACTGCGCCGTAACTCAGAAATCCATTGCGCCACGAACGTCTGCTCGGTGGCCGCCACGAATTTCGACGAACAGAGATACGTGACGATCGGCCGGCCTGGATCGAGGCCGCTCAACCGGCAGAACTCCTCGCGCGACGTCGCCGGCTTCATCTCGAAGAACTCGTCGAATCGCGGCGCGCCGGTGACGACGAGGCGGTCGGCTGGACACTTGTGCAGCTTGACGGCTTCGCGAACCTGGATGTCGTTCCAGACGAACACGCGGTCGGGCAGCTCGTGAATCAGTCCCTTGTTACTGAGATTGTCCCAGCTGAAGACGAGCAGCCCTGAAGGGATCGCCAGCGCCCGCGCGCTCTTCACGAAATCGGCTTGTGTGAATCCGATGCCCACCATCGGCGACAGCACGATCGCGTCGGGCTGCCGGGCGGCGACGAACGCCTCGATGTCGGGATCGCACGGAATCGCGGTCTCGAGCTTGGCCAGCAGCGCGTCGATGCGCTTCTGCTCCGGCTTCGGCATGCGCAGCAGCAAATCACTCCACTCTTCGCCGAGAGACTCTGCGCGATCCGACACGGCGCCAACCATCTTCTCGAAGGCTCGCTGACGAAGCAGCCGGGCTGACGCGTAGCGTGGATGCAGATAGCGGATGTAGTCGCGCGTGCGCCGCAGCATGGTTGCGGCGGCCGTCCAGTCGTCGCCACGGTTGCGGGCAGCCGCAATCGACGTAATACGCGGATGTTTCGCCAGTAACCCGGGCAGCTCGAGCTCATCGTCCTGAGAGGCAAGGCAGATCTCGTGGCCGCGATCGGCCAGGATCCGTACGGCGCGATCGAAATGACGCACGTGCGCCATCCGGTTCAGGACGAAGAGCAGTCGCATTCTTGTTTGCTGTTAACTCCCAACCTCCAACTCCCAACTTCCAAACAACGCCGTTGGGGATTGGAATTTGGGAGTTGGGAGTTGACTCGGGCTCACCAGGCAGTAAACCCGCCGTCGATGCGGAGCTCCGTGCCAGTCACGTAAGCCGACGCGTCGGAGGCGAGGAACTGCAATGGGCCGATCAGATCCTCGTACACAGCCATGCGGCCCAGCGGGACACGGTCGCAGAACTTTCGCTTGAACTGCTCGTCCTGCGCGCCGAGCACCCCACCAGGAGACAGAGTATTCACTCTGACGCCGGATGGTCCCCACGCCGTCGCCAGGTATTTCGTGAGGTTGACGACGGCCGCTTTCGACGCGCCATACGCCGGCGGCTTGATGAACGGGGGATCGCTCACGATGTGATCGTAGAAGCGCGGATCCGGCGATACCGACGCGTACAGCGATCCGATGTTGATCACCGATCCGCGACGTGCCTTCACCATGTCGGTGCCAAAGATCTGAGCAACCTGAAACAACCCCAGGGCGTTGACTTCGAAGATTCGGCGATTGACGTCGAATGGAATCTCATCGAGACGATAGCCGCCGCCTGATGGCGACGGCGGCTGATCGATGCCGGCGTTGTTGACGAGCACATGCGGTACGCCGAATTCGGCGACGATGCGCTCACGCGCGGCGCCGAGCGCGTTGCCATCGGTGACGCTCGCCGCGATGAGCGCGAGCCTGCCGTCGCCGTACCTTGCTTGCAGCTGGCTGAATGCCGCATTGGGGGTTGCTGGCGGAAGATCGAGACCGACAACCGTCGCACCCGCCTCCAGGAGGCCTTCAGCCCACACCGGACCAAGATTGCCGAGCGCGCCGGTGACTACCGCCACACGGCCTTCGAGCCCGAAACGTCCGCTCACACGCCGGCAGTCGCGCGGCCAGTGCTGGCGGTCGCCGGCCTCACCGCTTCGAGGGTCAACGTCTCGTCCGCTCGAAGATCGCGGGTCAGGGCCTGGCCAAGCAGTTGATCGAGATAGTGTGGGGCCAGACCATCACCAGGGCTCTTGATCGCCAGGTCCGCGGGAGCGAGGACGTGACCTTCCGGCAGATCGCGCGCCGCAACGAGCTTCTTGCCCATCTTCAGCACGGGACCCGCTTCACTCGCGTACACCTTCTTGCGGCCATCGCCAAGCGCCATGCGTGTGCGCTGCAGGTCGCGAATCATTTTCTTCATGCCGACGGGCTCGAGCGAGAAGCGATGGTCTGTGCCTCGCATCGCCCGATTGAGCGTGAAATGCTTTTCGATGACACGCGCGCCGAGCATGTACGCGGCGAGCGGCATGGCAATGCCGTTGTCATGGCCGGAGTAGCCAATGACGACATCAGGGAATTTCTCACGATACGTGGCAATGACGCGGAGGTCCAGCTCGGCAAACTCGGCGGGGTATCCACAGGTGCATTGCAGCAGGCATAGGCGCGGATTGATGGGCATGATCGTGTCATACGCTCGCTGCACGTCTTCGAGCGTGCCGCCGCCGGTGGAGACGATCATCGGTTTGCCCAGCTTGGCGACGTGCTTGAGCAACGGAGTGTTCCGCAGATCGCCCGACGCGATCTTGTAGGCCTGGCTGCCCAACTCGGCGAGGAAATCCGCGCTCTTCATGTCGAACGCCGTGGAGAAGAACGCGATGCCGAGACGGTCGGCTTCGCCCTGCAGCTCCTCGTACTCGGTCTTGCCAAACTCGAGGGCCTCGCGATGTTCGCCGTACGTCGCGCCGAAGCTGTTCTCGTTTTCGTACGGCTTGTCAAACATCTCGCGCGTGTAGAGCGAGCGGTTGTCCCTCTTCTGCAGCTTGGCGGCGGAGACGCCACACTCGGCGGCCGAATGGAAAAGCTCCTTGGCCGTTTTCAGGCTGCCTTGGTGGTTGTGCCCGATCTCGGCAATGACATACGCCTCGCTGTCGTCGCTGATCACTCGATTGGCGATGATGAGCTGCCTCATTTCAACTCCCTGATAGGACACCGGGTGTGATTTCCATCACATTCCAAGTGGAAATCACACCCGGTGTCTTTCATAAACCAATACGCGTCCCTTGCCCATCCAGTCGATCCGGTCCTCGAGATCCTTCCGCTGCCGGAACCCCTCGAGCACGAAGAAGAGACGAAGCAGATCCTTGTTCATCATCGTGATGTGCGACGGGTCGAGCTCGTCCTGCGTGCTGACGTCGAGCAGCGTGTGCGGGTTCTGATGAAAGCGCGTCGTCGCATACGCAAAACGTGACGACATGCGGCAGATGTTGCGCACCGCTTGTCTCACCTCGAGCACCGTCATGTGCTCGAACACTTCCCGGCAGAGCACCAGGTCGTAGGCCGCGGATGGAATATCGGCCGTGTCGGCCCCACCCAGCATGATGCGATCGCGTACTTCCGGCGGCGCCATCTCTCGCATCCCGGGCGCAGGGTCGACGCCGTCAGCCATCACGCCGACTTCGTGCAGCAGGTACATCAGGATACCGGGGCCGCATCCAACGTCGAGGACACGTGTCGGGTTGAAGACCTCTTTGACGACCAGCGGATGGCGGCCTTCGATCTCGCGGCGCTTCTCGATGGTGTAGACGTTGCCGGCCTGGCGCCATTCGGCGGTCCAGTACTCCTGGTCGTAGTGCGTTGCCTCGACGCGCTTCTGCGAGAACACCAGGTTCTCGAAGGCTGGCAGATCGGCCTTGCCATTGCGACCGGTCTGGAACGTCCTGAGCAACTGGGTCGACGAGTCGCGGACCGTGTCGAGATAGACGATCTGGATGCCTTCCTTCTCGCAGATCCGGACCTGCTCGGGAGGCAGCCGTCCTTCCCAGTCCTTGCCTTTGATGTAGTGCGTTGGCTGCAATTCTCTCAGCACGGTCTCAGTGTCGACCGGGCTCACGTGCGTGTAGTCGATCGGCTTGAGCGCATCGAGCACCTCGGCGCGCTGCGGCGCAGCCAGCAACGGAGGGTGCTTCACGGCGGTGTAGGAATCGGGGGCGATATTGCACAGCAGCGTGCCGCCCACGTGTTTTGCCCGGTTGAAATACTCGATGTGGCCGTGGTGAAGCGGGTCGAAGGCGCCGTCGACCATGGCGACCTTCTTCCGAAACTGTTTCAGATCTTTGTATCCAATGATCATTGCGTCGTCAGGCGGGTCTGAAACCCGCCTCTACAATCTCCAATATGCGGGCCTCAAGGCCCGCCTCAACAATGCCGAGCGCCCAGAGAGTTTATCGCGGCCCGGCCGAGGCCGCTTTGACCGCCCTCAACCCCGCGTTCGCGGGCGGCGCGACAACTCCAAACAACGTCCGCAGCAGATCAGCGTTCTTGGCGTCGAGCGCGACCAGCGGGGCATGCATCGCGCGTCCCAGCCGCCATCCGACATCCAGGTGTGCGGACATGAGGTCAGACTCCTGCGAGTAGAACCCCACCGACGGCACGCCGTAGAACGGCGCCACATAGGCGAGCCCACCGTAGGTACCGACAAAGGCCCGTGCATTCGCGATGACTCGCGTTTGGAGCTCCAGGTTGTGTTGCGGTGTCATCAGGTGGTCCACACGATACACACCCTTGCCCGCCGAGACATCGAGGTCCTCGTGGTCATCGAGGCTCAATCCCGTGTTCAGAAGGACGACCGGCACTTCGCGACTGATCGTCCGGACCGTGTCGGCGGCAAAGCGGCGATTCTCCGGCGTGTCAGGAAACGACGGGCGGAAATAGAATCGCACGGCCACGTAGTCCTTCGGCAGGTCCTTCAGCGCCTCGCCATCGCCGTCGATCGTCAGGCGCCGGTAGTCGGTGTGGTCCGTCAGCAGGCGAACGCTGGCCTTCTCGTACCAATAGAAGCGAAGCAGCTTGTACATCAACGACGGATGCAGCACCTGGGCCTCTGTCAGACCCAGCTTCTTCCGTGCGCGATCGAGAATCTCGCGCTCCATGCTGGTGATTTCGAACTGCTTCTGGTGGCCGCGCTCGGACCAGCGCTCCTCGTTGCCGGTCCGATACTCATCAACGGTGAAGAGATCGAACACGTCGATGTACTCGGCACCGAGGTGCTGATACCACGGACGAGCGCCGCCGCGCGAGACAACGATCAGACGCCGCGACTCGAGCCCTGCCGCCGCGATCGTCCAGTTGAGGAAGGGTGCCCAGTAGAGCACTTCGAAGCCGACTTCCGAAATCCACGGGCCCACGAGAATAGGTCCCGACGTCTTGCGAAGGCGCTCGAGCTCACGCGTCAAAGACGCGACGATCGGCGCAGCCGGCACCTGATCCAGCTCCTGCCTGAGGAGCGAGGGCACAACGCGGGTACGCACGAGCGGCACGGAGCGAAGCGTCCGCAATGCGGCGAGGCCGGCACGACGAACGGCCTCGATGGCCAGATGCTTGACGCGCTTCTTCACGCGTGACGCCGCGCGCTTGCGTGCCTTGACGCCGACGTACGGCTTCAAATGGTTCCCGGTGTAATCGACAACACCCTGCCGATGAATCTCGCGGCCCATCAGCCTGAGACGGCGCTCGTACGGCCTGAGCCGTTCGGCGCGTTCCAGCAGATCGATACGAAGCGCCCGGAGTTGTTGCCAGAGGTGAAAGAGCCCGCTGAAGAACAGGTACTTCAACCCGAGGGCCATACCGGCGCTCCGCGTCACCGCTGGCAACCCTTGCTGCTTGACGCCGAACGTCCAGAACAGGCTGACGCCGTGACTGATCCACCACGGCGCGTACATGTAGAGAGGACGACCACGCGGAAAAAAACTCTTGCGCTGACGGCCCAGGCTGAAGATACGTCCGTACCAGCGGCGGAACCAGAGGATCTCGGGCACTTGCTTGAACTGGCCGTACACCGCCAGCTCCGTCATCAGCAGTCGATCGGGAACGAGCACGCGCCGATACACACCAGCGCGGGCCAGAAGCGGCACGCGGTACAGCCCGTAGACCATGTTGCCCGCCGACATGTTCCGGATGCTGAGGCTCAGACGCGTCCACGTATCTGTCACGCCGACGGTGTCGAACGCCCACGGTTTCCGTGCCAGCACCTCACCCGACGGCCCGATTCGTCGATTGAGCGGATAGGTCAGCACGAGGTTCGGATCCTGATCGAGGGTATCGACAAGCGCCTGCAGCCAGCGTGGGTGCCAGAGGTCATGATCGCTCGCCCACGCGAAGTACTCGGCATCGGGATACATCTGGCGAGCAATCTCGAACGCACGGCACGCGTTGTCGACAAGGCCGAGACGCGTCTCGTTGGCCACGTACGTGACGCGCGGATCGGCAGCAGCATACTCGCGCGCGATGGCGGCCGTCTCATCGGTCGAGCAGTCGTCGACCAGGACCAGCGCGAAATCCGAGCAGGTCTGGCCAAGGATCGACTCAATCGCTTCGCGGAAGTCCTTCGCGTGATTGAAGAGCGGCGACCCGATGATCACCCGTGGCATATTCGACTGGTTCTTACGACACGGAGTTGCGTCACGACACCTTGACTCGACGCCATCCAATGAGGTGCTTGTAGTCGATCGCCGAAGGCGTATCGCCCATCATCTTCTGGTACGGGACCGGCAACACCGAGACCTCACGCGGCCAGTAGCGCGCCGAGATGATCTCGCTCACGCTGCTGATCTCCGGGTTGTACGCAGATTTGTCGCGATTGAGGCTGTACAGGAACGGGCATTTGAGGTCGAACGCCCGCTCGACGTAGGCAGCCACCTGCGCGTCGGTCATCTCCTGGAACGAAACCATGTTGATGGTCAGATCCAGCCGCTCGGGTTTCAACTCGGCAAGCGAGGTGTTCGGCAAGAAGATGAAATCGAGATCCCGCCATCTGGCGAACAGCCGGTCGGCTGGCTCTTCGCCCCAGAACGCGACCGTGGCGTTCGGGAACGCCGTCATCAGATAGGTGGCCGAAAAGAGAAACAGCTCGGGGAAGTCGCTGATTACGTAGGTCACGTTCGGACACAACGACTTGAAGTGATACGGAAACCCGCCCCAGCCCGCACCGATCTCCCACACGAGCCGCCGATCCGTGTTACCGCGGAACTCCTGCAGCACCGCTCCCTTCTCGAGGGCAATCAGCACTTCGAAGAACTTCAACGTGTCGATGTTGAACAATCGGTCATCGACGATGAATCCAAATCCGCCCAGCTCGGGCCACTCCGGCACGAGGAGGTCAGGTGATCCCACATCGATGAGGGCCTTCAGCTTCTCTTCGAACTTCGCTTTCGCGCGCGTCTTCTGCGACCGGTAATCGTAGGCGCGCAGGCCCGTAATCCAGTGCGTGTGCTGCCGGAGCTTCTCGATGACCAGCGGCGAGGCGTCGAGCATGTATTCGAAAGCGGCCAGTTCTTCTTCCCAATAGACACTCGGCCGGTACTCGGGCGCGGCGGCGACCTGCGCGCGCATCTCGAGCACGCGATCGCGCGCGTACGTGTAGTTCCTGAACGCTGGCGCGGCGCGCAGCGCTGCCAGGCGCTC